>Ga0154020_10001089_pt1 | contig 33620 bp, 20 predicted proteins | sample Klosneuvirus_201_FD_109709 | JGI IMG/M metagenome (GOLD analysis project Ga0154020, IMG submission 109709) | Active sludge microbial communities from wastewater, Klosterneuburg, Austria - Klosneuvirus_20160825_MG | ecosystem: Engineered > WWTP > Aerobic digester > Activated sludge | place...
AGCAAGCAGAGTCCCAGCGCTGAGGGCTGTTGCGCGCTCAACAACCTTCCCCACCGGCCAGCAACGGCAACGCGGCATCGCACTCTCTCTTCTCGACGGAAAAGATGTTGGTCGGCTTAATGTCGCGGTGAAAAACTTTTTTCTCGTGGGCGTAGCTGAGTGCGGCACCGAGGCGCTGGAGGGTGCGCATCAGCTGCATGCGGGTCAGCTTGCCGCCCTGAACCCACTGACGGAGATTGCCGCCGGCTTGCAGCTCGAGGACGGCGTAGTGCGTGCCATTTTCCTCGCGCGGCTTGTTGAGGACGCCGACGATGGTGGGATGCGACAGACTGCCCATCTGCTGGGCGCTGCGCCAAAATCGCTCGACGAGCTGCGGATTGTCCGCGGCGGCCCCGTGAAGAATCTTGAGTGCGACCTGCTCGTCCTTGATGCGATCGTAGGCGTTCCACATCGTCGCTACGGCGCCCTGACCGATCTCGCTGGTCAGGAAGTAGCGATTGCCGAGGACCAGTCCGATTCCGACCTGAAGAGACGCGGTCGCGGGTGGCTTGAAGCCTGCGGGAACCTCGGCGGCACTTGCGGACTGCTCGTCGGCGCTCTCGGTGGCCACGGGTTGGGGCGCGGTAGCAGAGTCCGACTCGACCTTGGGCAACGGCGGTGGAGGTGGAGTCACTGCGACGGCAGGCGGACTCACCGGCGCGACAAGGCTCACATCAGGAGACGCGACAGCCTCAGCAGGCAATGGAATCAGCGACTCAGCGGTGGTCGCCGACAGAGCCTCTGGCCGCTCTTCGCGCCTGCGCCGTGCCCAGTCTTGAAGCCGCTCGCGCAGCACACTGCGCTCGACGTGAGCGAGCAGCAAGTCCGTCTTTTCGGCGCGCGACAGCGGACTGTTAAACAGCCGGGCGACGTGCGGAAAGTACGTCGAGCAGAAGACATCTAGCTCGGCAGAAAGCAGGATCTGAGCGTCGATTTTCTGCCGCAGCTCCTGCGCTTCCGAGAGCGGTGGCGCGCTCTGTAGCTGAGTCGGTCGATCGTCCAGGCTGTGGCTGTCTCGACCGATGGGCATTCCCGGCGCCGGATACGTGGGAGTGCGCTGGCTCGGCACCGGTGGCGTCATCGACAGGTGATACAGAGGCGTCCTGGTACTCTCTGTTTCACTACCCTCCCCATGACTTGCGGCAGTCGCCGGGATGCTGCCCGTCGCTCCGGTGTATTTGGGAGTGCTCGTGCTGGGGGCCGGACTGCTCAGCGCCCCACCGGCATAGGTGGGAGTCCGCTCGCTCGGAGGCGGATTATTCACCGTCCCGCCGAGGTAGGTCGGAGTCTTCGTGCTGGGCACCGCTCCGACGGGCGGCGCACTGGAACCAAGCGTAGCTGCGTAGGTCGGCGTCGCCGTGCTCGCAGCAGCAGCGACTCCATAGGTAGGAGTCGCGATACTCTGCGGGGCGGACAGAGCCACCACAGGAGCGGGCGTCTTGGCGCTGCTCGCGGTGGCACCGTATGCGGGAGTCGCCGTGCTCACTGGAGCGGGCTCACTCACCACCAGCTCGACTGTCGGAGAACCGGACTCTCCTTGCGGACGCGGCTCGCGCGGCTTCGGCGGTGGCGGCTCACTTAGGAGCAGGAATCCCGAGTCCTCGTCGGGATCGACCTCAATGGCATCAGAATCAGGGCTGTCTTTCGCCGAGGTGAGCGATTCTGGACCTTGGATGATCGCGACCGGCACCGTCGCACGCTGTCCCACCGGAGCCGGCAGCACCAGCGGTCCCCCACGAGTAAACACCCGCTCATAGATCGTCGAACGATAGGGGAGGTCTTCTTCACACAGTCCGGTCAGACTCAGCGTCGTCAACATCTCGTCGGAGATGGTCTGTCCGCGACAGAGACGATGGAACGCATCGAGCAGGTCCTGATCGCTACTGAAGGTCCGAAAGATATTGGCAAAGTGTTCAATCTGCGGTGCTCGTTCGATCAGATCCTCGACGGCACGATCCACTTCCGCCGTATCGATCGGCTTGCCGCTGATCGCAGCGTCCTCCCACAGCGACGACAGAACCTGCTGACACAGAAATGGGAGCCCCCCACTATGTTGGGTGAGCCGACTCCCAACATCACTCCCTACCGCCACGCCCGCCGTCGACAAATGCCAAGCAAGCGCGTCGACTTGCTCGGGATTGAAGGGCCGCAGCTGAATCTCTGTGCCAATCCCAAATGGCGCCTGGAGATGGATAGGAATGAGGCGTCGACCCGACACAGCACCGGCGAGGAATACTTGCAGGCGCAAGAACTCCTCGTTTTCATTGCGGATGTTGTAGAGAAGTCGCAGTTTCCCAAACACCGCTTCGCCGATCTCGGGACGCTCCAGCACTTCGCAGTTGTCGAGGAAGATCACCAGGCGCTGCGGGAAGGTCCCGAGCCACGCCAGGATGGAGTCCTCGGGGTTATCCGGCAGAATCTCGCGCTGATCGAAGTCGCCCTCTCTGGCAATCGCGCCGAGAAGCTCCCCCATAAACTGCGTCGGGGTGCCGAGGCGCAAGCGAGACAGATCGACCGACAGGACACAGAACCCTGCCGGATCGAGCGACTCGATCGTATGCCGAATGAGGCTCGTCTTCCCGCTCTCGGAAGGAGCAGAGATGAGCGGGAAGCGGCGATTGTCTGAGAGCTCGCGGCGCAGACGGATATCGGCCTCGCGCTCGACGTACACACCGCCCATTCCTGCGGTGCGATAGGGGTTCTTCGACGTCACAGCTTGCGTCTCCTGTCCGTGGCTGCAGCCCCAGTGAAAGAACCCAGAGACGAAGCCTTGCCCATAAGGACCAGGCGCGTCCATAGGTTACAGAGCGGCATGTGATCAGAATATCTAGTTTTTGCCGGTAGATCAAAGGGAGTCGCTTCGGGAACTTTCGCGCGAAACAAAAATACGCAACCGCCAGAGTGCTTAGGAAGGGAGATGTAGGGGAGTGGTCTGCACGAAAGTCCGTGCAGCAGTCAGGTGCGAAAGACGGTTTCGGGAGTCGAGTTAGGAATGCTCGCAGGGAGCTGAGTCCGAACCGAGACGGAAGTAAAGCACGGCCAGCGGCGGCAAGAGCACGACGATCGAGTGCGGCTGGTCCTGGTGTGGAACTGGAGCAGAGCACACACCCCCGAGGTTACCAAGTCCACCGCCTGCATATTCGCCGGCATCACTATTGAGGATTTCCTGCCAACATCCGGACGCGGGAACTCCCAAGCGATACTGCTCACGCGGAACGGGAGTGAAGTTACAGACCACGACCACGGCCTGCTCGGCGGACTCGCCGTGGCGAACGAACGACAGGACGCTGTGCTCACTGCTATCGACGCCCAGCCAGCGAAAGCCACAGGCCGAAAAGTCGTTACAGGAAAGTGCCGGCTCTTGCCGATACACCCGATTCAGATCGCTGACAAAACGCAGTAGCCCCGCGTGCTCTTCACGCTGGAGCAGCGACCAGTCGAGACTCCCTTCGTGATTCCATTCGCGCCACTGTCCCAGCTCCGCGCCCATGAACAGGAGCTTCTTTCCGGGCAGCGCGTACTGATAACCAAACAGCAGCCGCAGACTCGCTCGCTTCTGCCATGGATCTGCCGAAGTCCCTCCCATCTTGGTGAGCAGCGACCCCTTGAGGTGGACCACTTCATCGTGGGAGAGCGACAGCACAAAGTTCTCGCTGTGCGCGTACATTCCCCGGAAGGTCAGCAGGTTGTGGTGATGCTGCCGATGCACCGGATCGAGTGCGAAGTATGAGAGGGTGTCATGCATCCAGCCCATGTCCCACTTCAGCCCAAAGCCGAGTCCTCCCGCCGAGGTCGGACGCGACACCAGCGGCCACGAAGTCGACTCCTCAGCGATGGTCTGGACATCGGGAAACTCGCGGTAGACGTCTTCGGAAAGCTGGCGCAAAAAAGCCATCGCATCGAGGTTCTCTTTCCCTCCCGAGCGATTGGGAATCCACTCCCCTTCTTTGCGCGAATAGTCGAGATAGAGCATGGACGCGACCGCATCGACGCGCAGACCGTCCACATGATAGCGATCGAGCCAGAACAGCGCAGAAGAGAGCAGAAACGATCGGACTTCACTGCGACCGTAGTTGAACAGCAGGCTGTGCCACTCCGGATGGAATCCTTGACGCGGATCTTCATGCTCAAACAGGTGGGTTCCGTCGAAAAATCCCAGTCCGTGGGAGTCCGAAGGAAAGTGGGAAGGAACCCAATCTAAGATCACTCCGATTCCTGCTTGATGCAGGGAGTCGATCATAAACATCAGATCCTGCGGCGATCCGTAACGACTGGTGGGCGCAAAGAACCCGGTACACTGATACCCCCACGAGCCGTAAAATGGATGCTCCATGATCGGCAGCAGCTCGACGTGGGTGAAGCCAGTGGTGCGCAGATACTCGACCAGCAGTGGCGCCAGCTCACGGTAGCTTAGGAATCCCCCGGAAGGAGTCCGCCGCCAGGAACCAAGGTGTAGCTCGTAGATGGACTGCGGCGCCCGCAAGGAGTTGTGAGCCTGCCGCGTCTTCATCCACTCCGCATCGCCCCAGGAGTAATCCAGACTCGTGACCACCGACGCCTTTTCTGGAGGAACCTGCGCCGAGAACGCAAACGGATCGGCCTTGTCGACCTGATAGCCGTGATAGCGCGACTTGATCTGAAAGACATAGCGCTCGCCGGCGCGGACTCCTTTGATGAAGCCGTGCCAGATTCCGGAGTGCCCACAGCTCGAAAGGGAATCACGGCCCGCGCTCCAGTCATTCCAGTCACCGAGCACAGCGACCGACTCGGCATTGGGAGCCCAGACTGCGAAGTGACATCCCGCCTCGCCCAGCTCACTGCCCAAGTGAGCACCGAGCTTGTCATACAGACGAAGATGACGCCCCTCGTTAAACAGATACAGATCCGTCTCGGTCAGGAACTTCATCGCGGAAGGTTCTCGCAAGGTGGGTGCAACTGGCCTGGAATTGCCAACGTTGGCTGCTAGCGCGAGCGACTGGCGGGACGACGGGAGGTCGCTTTGGCGCGGGGCTTGGCGGCGGGACGAGCGGCGGACTCCCCTTCCACTACCGCGTGGGCCGCCGGGACTGCATGTTCGGCAGCCACAGCATCGGTGGAATCTTCGGCGCCACGCAGTCCGGGAGCGACCGACTGGACGACTAGCTTCCCTTCCGTTTGCTTGCCGCTACGCGCTTGGACCGTACCGCGTCGCTTCTCTCGCAGGCGCTTCAGACCGCCGGCCAGGATCTCGGCAATCAGCGTTCGGTAGTCCATGTTGATCGCCTTGCCGATCAGCACCAAGTCCGACCAGTCCGGCGTCAGTCCGGGCAGCGGATTCAGCTCCAGAACATAGACGTTGCCGTGCGCGTCCATGCGCAGATCGATGCGACCGACATCGCGACAATCGAGCGCCAGGAAGGTCTCCAGCGCGGCCTTTTCGACCGCCTTGAGTTCCTTCGGCGTCAGCTTGGCCGGACACTGATAGGAAACCCGCGAGTCCCAGTCCTGCTTGTACGTGTAGTCGTAGACCGGTCGCCGATCACCCTGGTCGTTAAAGACAATCTCCATCGGTGGCAGAATCCGGGGACGCCGCTCACCAAGGAGTCCGACCGTAAACTCGCGCCCGGTGATGTACTCCTCAACCAGCGCCGGCTGACGGTACTTCTTGATCAGCTCATCGACGACTTTGCGCAGCGAAGGAACGTCATCGACCACGCTCTTTTTGCCAGCGATTCCCTTGGAAGAACCTTCGGCAATCGGCTTGACGATGAGGGGGAAGCGCAGGGTCGGCGAGATCTTTTCCCGTCCGGTATGGAAGACCTGGAACTCCGGCGTCATGATGTTGCGCTGCTTGAGCAGTCGCTTGGTCAGCGCCTTGTCGAGAGCCAGAGACAGCGTCGCGGCGTCACTCCCGGTATAGGGAATTCCGCACAGCTCACAGAGGGCCGGTACTTGGGCTTCCCGATTGCGGCCAGAGACTCCTTCCGCAATGTTGAACACCAGATCGACGTGGGCTTCCTTGAGGCGAGTCGGCAGATCTCCGTTCGCTTCCAGCTGCACCACGTCATGACCGAGCGACTCGAGCGCTGCGGTGATTGCGGCAATGGTCGTGGGAGAGTCGTACTCTGCTTCCGCATCTCCGAGCGCTTTGCCACCGGGCCGCTTGACGTTGTAGGTAAAGCCAATGCGCAGCTTGTCGGACGGCCTCGTCGGCTTGGCCTTGGAATTTCCCGAGGGCAGGAGCTTCCAGCGCACCGCGGAGTTCGACAGGATCGCGTTTATCGTTCCCTCGAAGTTTAGTCCTTCACGGCGCGTGGCGACAAAGACACTCGCGCCCGGATCGAGCGCCGGCAGCGCATTTACTTCCAGGAAATAGATCCGGCCATCTTCTGCCAAGCGGAAATCGATCCGCGCGACATCACGAATCGCGAGCAGTCGCACCACTTGCTTGGCCAGCGCACGCAGCCGCGCAATCACATCGCGGGGTAGCTCAGCGGGACAGCGCAGCCGCACCTTGCTGGACTCCCGACTCTTGAGCCGATAATCGAGCAGGTTGTACTTGGAGCGCGCCGACGGATCGACCGAGAACTCGACCGGCTGAAGGACTCCGTCATTGGCGGGATCGGAGATTCCTTCCACCACCGGAACGGTGACATCGATGCCGGCGATAAACTCCTCGACCAGGACTCCTTGCGGATACTGCTCGAGCATCTTGGTCACGACCGTACGGAGCGATTTCCAGTCGCGCGTCACCGACTCATCGCTGATTCCTTTGGAGGAGCCTTCGAAGTTCGGCTTCACAATCGCCGGAATCGGAACCCCTAGCGATCCGCCCAGGAATCCATCGAGCTTGCTGATGTCCGAGAGATCGCGCTGCGTGAAAAGACGCCCGCGCGGGGTGTCTATTCCGTGCGAGGCCAATACCCGCTTGGTCAGCCACTTGTCGAGCGTGATGGTCAGCGTGTGGGCGTCAGAGCCGGTGTACGGATAGCCCAGCTCCTCGAACAAGGCCGGATAAAAAGCCTCGCGTGCCCGACCGCGCTTCCCTTCCCCCAAATTGAAGATGAGGTCTGGAGAAAACGCCTCTAGCCTCGCCGCCAGATGCGAAGCTGGACCCGAGACCTCGATCTTCTGGACCTCATGCCCCGCGTTGCTGAGTGCGGTAGCAATGGCCTCGACGGTTTCGGGCGAGTCAAACTCGGCCTCTTCCTCCGCATCACTCAAGCGGAGGTTGTAGGTGAACGCGATTTTCATGCAACCTCTTTTTTGTGAACCTGAAAGTAGCTCACGCCCAAGCGCAGCCCGGTCAGTTGGGGTCCGCGAGGATATTGGACAATGGCTTGGGAATCGCAATGCAAGGAGCGCCAGAAGGACATGAGGATCTGGCGAAGTCGTCCAGGCGCTCTCTGGTTGCTAGGAGTTTCGCTGCGCCGGTGACCACTCGCTAGGAACAGCGGCATGGACGCCGGCGCGCTGGGTTCTGGGTCTTCTAGACCGTCAGGTTGACTGTCTGGGGTACTGTCTGGTTCTTCGTTCTTTTCAGACATCTTCCGATACGGAAGCACGGGGAAGGCCGGCTTCGACTTTTTTGAGTTTTACCGAACCAACTTCCCAAATCAACCATGACCTCAGGGTTTTTTAGCGCTGTGGTTCCGCACCCTTTGGGTCCGGCTGCGCGCCGCCTTCCGGGGATGCCGCAGCATGCGTGGGTGTAGGAGTTCCTACCGAGGACGGAGGCGCTACCGGAGCGACTTTCGGACTCGCTTTGCCCGGAGGCGAGGGCAGCGCCATCGGCAGCTCCGGAACCCGCGCGGACGGCGGCGTCCCGGCGGGAAGTGGCGCCAGCCAGCTATAGGTCAGGAAGCTCGACAGCACTCGCTTGGTGTAGCCGCGCGTCTCGTCATACGGAATCGCTTCGATGAAGAGATCGATTTCCTGAAGCTCCGCGAAGCTACGCAGCCAGCGCCACACCGCACCCTCCCCTGCGTTGTAGCCACTGATTGTCAGCGCCGGATGATGACTCATCGTCTGCCACAGAAAGCCGAGGAAGCGGCTGCCGATCGCCACGTTGGTTGCCGGATCTCGCAGCGCTTGGCGATCGTACGGCAGTCCATTTGCGAAGCGCTTTGCCGTCGGTGGAATCATCTGCGTGAGTCCGATCGCATTGGCAAAAGACTCCGTGAGCGGGTCGAAGGCGGACTCCTCGCGCACGATCGCAAACTGAAGCGCTTCGGGCTGTCCGTTCTGCTGCGCCGCCGCAGTCAGCAGATCGGAATAGCCGCGCGGATAGGCGAGCTGCCACTGACTGCGCCACTCACCGACCGGATGGTGCTGCTGCCAGCTTTGCAAGATGTGGCGAGGGATGAAGTGCGAGCGATGCCAGTCTCCCGCCCGCTCGTACAGCACCGACGCAAGCCAGAGCAGTTCGGTCTGCGCTGGGTCCTTGTCTTTGCCGGCCAAGGCCGCTTTGCTCTCGGGCACCACGATGCCGACCGCCACAAACTCACGCCGCGCCTCAGCGCCGAGCCCGAGCCGCAGAAGCTCAATGCCCCGCACAAAGCCCGGCATGCCATAGAGCGGACGCGGCGCAAAATACAGCGGCTCGTCGCGTGGTTCACCGTACAGCTCGCGCAAAAGCGCCTCGAACTCCGACGAAAAGCCGAGCCGCAGTCGATTCAACGTCAGCAGCGTATAAAAGCTGAGCGGATAGGTGCGCGCCGTGCGCTGGTAGAAATCGAGTGCCGCCGGACGATCTCCCGACTGCTCGGCGAGCCGCGCCAGCCAATAGAGCGTCCGTCCTTCCTGATCCCAGCCGACCTCGCGAGGAATCTTCTCCAGCGCCGAGGTCAGCCACGTTCGCGCCTTGGTCGCATCCTTTTTGCGCAGCGCCCGGAAGGCCAGCCGCCACAGCGCCTCGGCTCGACGATCTCCCTCGGGATAGCGACCCGGTAGCTCGGCCAAAAGCGCCTCGAACTTGGCTTCGTAGTCGGGACACTGCTCGGTCTCGCAGGTCTTTTTGGGTCCGTCTTTGACCAGCTTCTCCGCCAGATCGAGGTACATCTCGGCCTGCCGCAGCCGCGAGTCATCGGCATAGCTGTGCGTCGGGTGAGCCGCCTCGGCCTGCGCAAACAGCTCCGCCCCTTTTTGCAGCCGCCCCGCCGAGGCATGACAGCGCGCCCCCTGATAGAGCGACTTCATGTGCAGGTCGTCGTTCTTTGCTGCCGCCGGCGCACACGCCGTGATCGCCTGATCGAACAGCGGAGCCGCCCGCGGTCGCTGACGCTGCTTGAACACGCTCTGCGCCAGGTGATAACGAGCAATGCACTTCTGGCTGTCGTCGAGATCGGGCTGCTCCAACACCAAAAGCAGCGCCGCCTCGCTCTCGGGATTGCGCATCTCCTCGAACAGAACCAGCGCGCGTTCTAGAAGCTCGGCAGCAGAAAACGGCGCCTGCTTGGTGCCCGGCTGTTCGAGTCGCCGCGCCGCCTGCGTGCCCACCGCTTCCGTCGGTGCTTCCAGATACAGCCGCCGCCAGATCAACAGCGCTTCCGCCGATCGTCCGAGCGCGTCGAGCAGCAGCGCGGTCTGCGATTGGGCCTGTCGACGATACCGGGCCCGCTCGCCACACGCCGACAGATACGCCCGATAGCCGGTTACCGCTTGCTCGCGCAGCGACTGCGAGCGCTCTTTGACCTTCTCCGACTCGGCCTGGGTACGCAGCGCTTCCCCGCGCAGATAACGCGCCTCGCAGTCGAGCACCGAGTCACTCGGAATCTTCGTGAGGTGCAGCAAGCTGTCTTGCGGCTTCCCCGCCGACAGCCACGCCTGCGCGGCAAACCACTCGTGATAGGTCACAAGCAGCGGATAGCTCCTCGTCAGCGCCTGAAAGTGCTGCGCCGCACCCTGGGCCGTCGTCGCCCGCTCGGGACCCGCCGGCAGCTGGTCCGCGGTACGCAGCATCGCAAGCCCGAGAAGAAAGCGCACCCGCACATCGAGCGACTCATCTCGGGCATCCTGGCGACGGGCAGTTCGTTCGCTGCGCCAGGCCACCACATAGTCGGTGATCAGGCCGCGGGCCCCCGCCGCATCACCGACGCGCAGTCGCTCACTGGCCTTCGCAAGCTGACCCTCGACAAAGTAGGGCAGAAGGCTCGCCGGATCAAAGCTCACCGCCGCCGAAGCTGCCCCCAAGCTCAAGACCAAACTACTGACTAACAACATGTAAACCCCGACGAAAGTTGCGCCCCCCAGCCGCTCGCCCGGACGGAGCGGGTCGCAGGCAAGGCGCGGGCTCCGTCCGTTTAGAACGAAAGGCGGGCGCCGAAGCGGAGGTAGAGCGGCGACTGATACGCCGTCGGTTGGCCGTAGTTCGAGTTCAGGATCGGCCTACTGCCATCCATTGTGCGCAGCGATGGCAGATCCTCGACTTTGCCCTGAGCGATGGGGTTGACCACCGAGTACGTGTACTCATCGTCGACGTTGATAACGCCGCGCTGGTTGGCCAGGTTGATGACATCGCCGTACACCGACAGCTTCACCGACGGAGTCATCGCATGCTCGTACGCCAGGTGACCGTCGAGCTGGGTGATGGTCGGCGTCCGACCCGCGCTTCCCGACGAGAGGATGAAGGTATTGCGGGCTCCATACTGGCTGTGCTGGCCGAGCGTCTGAATCGGTCGACCCGAGATCGCCGTAAACGTCAAGCTGGCGGTGATCGTGCCTTTGCCGCCAAACACCGGCTGCTGATAAAAGCCGGTCGCTTTGAAGTTGTGCGGGCGGTCGTTGTTGAGCGGTCCGTTGCGATTCACCGTCAGGTCGATGATGTCGTACTGGACGCTGATGTTCGGATCGAGCTGGTTATTGTACGGACTATACGGGCCGGGGTAGTTACCGAGCAGTCGTGAGTAGGTGTAGTTGGCCAGCACCGAGAAGCGATTCGACAGCCGCTTCTGTAGTGTCAGCGTCACGGCGTGATAGTCACGGGTCGCCTTCGGGAACAGCGCCTGAGCCTTGTAGACGTCGGCCTTGTTCTGCGCCATCTGCGCGTCGCGCTGGAGCTTGGCATCGCCGGGAGCCGCCGCCGCTTCCTTCGCCATCCGATCCGCTTCGCTCTGAAGATCCGTCGCCGTCTTGGGGTCGGACTCAGCGCCGGGATTGGCGATGAAGAAGGTGTCGCCGCCGTTTACCGAGAGATCCTCGACGATGCTGCCCAGCCAGCGATAGGTGTAGTAGGCACCAACGACGATGTCCAGCCCGAGGTCGTACTGCGCACCGCCGACGACTTCATCGAGGAACTGACCCTTGAGGAACGGCGCCACCGGCGCAAAGACGCCACCGCCCGAGACCCTTGGATCGGTCAGCGAGCACGGCGACCCCGGCTGCGGCTTGGCCACCACCACCGGACTTCCCGACGGAGAGAGCTGCTCTTTGCCGCAGTCCTTGGTAAAGCCGCGACCGACCAGAAGCCCCTCGCCGCTAAACGAGCGGTCGTTGATGTCCATCGGGATCGACTGATAGAAGCGCCCGTACTGTGCGTAGATCTTCGAGCGACCCTTGCGGCTCGGGTCCCAGGTCGCTCCGACGCGCGGCGCCACGTTGTCGTACAGCGCAATCTGCTTGCTGCCGTCGGCACCGAAGATCTCCTGGGCTTCCCAGCGCACGCCCGCGTTGAGCACCAGACCGATATCGGCCACGCTCCACTGATCGCGCAGATAGAGCGCATAGTTTCTCGTCTCGGTGACCGCGCGGAAGTAGTTGTAGCAGTAGCGATCCTTGTTCGAGCCGCACGGCACGCCCGCGTCGCCGAAGCGGTTGACTGGGTCCGGCAGCGCAAAGCCACGACGAATCCGCACGCTGGTTCCCGCCGCATCGGTCTCGTAGGCGAGCCGCCCCGAGTACGTCCCCGACAGCGGATCATTCGGATCAAAGTCGACGCCGCTGTACTTGCGGGTGTTGTCGCTCAGGTTGTCTTCGAAGTCGAAGCCGAGCTTGATGCCGTGAGTACCGAGGAGCTTGCCGAAGAAGGTCCCCGACGCCTGCACCGAGTGACGCTGGAGCACCTGATTGGGCTTGTACTGTCCGTAGCCGTTCTTGACATACGAGGTCACCGGGCACGGATTCCACAGCGTCTTGCGCGTCGTCGGGTCTAGCTCGACGCGGCAGCGGCTGATGTTCTCGAAGTCGCCGAGCGAGAACGCAAGATCCCCGCGCGCAGCATCATTGGCCGGCGAGCGGTAGCGGAAGTACTGCTGGTTTTCCGCCTGCGGCATCTCGTGCAGACCCTGGTAGTGGTAGCCATAGATGACATCGATCTGGAGCTTCTTACTAAACAGCTTGCCGACGTAGTGGACGGTCGCGTCGTGAATCTGACGGGCGCGATCGATCTTGGTGGCGTCGGTGTCGTTGGCGTAGCCGTCGTACTCGCTGCGGAACTCCGGCGCGCCGATGTAACCAACGGTGATGTTGTGGTCGGGATTGATGTTGAACTGGAGCTTGGCGATCCAGTTGTAGAGCCGGTAGTACTCGTCGAGGTTGCGGCTCTGGTCGGGCACTTCTTCGGTGCGCAGCGCCAGCGGTCGCAGGTCGCGATAGAGAATGTCCGACGCCAGGTAGTCCGGGTCGCGGTAATCGGGATCGATCTGAGCCTTCCACGAGCCATCGGGCCGTTTGTCTCCCGACTTGATCTGCGACCGCACCACGCGCTCGGTGCGATTGATGGTGAAGGTCGGAGCAAAGCCCACATAGAACCAGATCCGGTCCTTGACGATCGGACCGCCTAGCTCGAAGCCAAAGTCGTACTGCTGGAACTGCTTGCTGCGGAACGCCAGCGCTTCACCCAGTCGGGCCACCGTCAACGGCGACGCTTGATAGGGCGCCCACGAGCCAAACACGCCGCCGTGGAACTCGTTGCCGCCGGTCTTGGTGACAATCGAGACCACGCCGCCGGTGGCTCGTCCGTACTCGGCTTGGTAGCCGCCTGTGATGACGTTTAAGTCCTTGATGAAGTACTGGTGAAGCTGCGTGGCCACCACGCCGGTGCCCAGGTCGGTGGTATTGAGACCGTCGACGAGGACCGCGTTTTCGTTGCCTGTGCCACCCGCAAAGCTGACGCCGACATCACCACCAGCTTGGGCGCGCGGCGCAACGTCGGCAGAGCCCGGTGCAAGGCTCATCGCCGACTCGTAGGTGCGGCCACGGACGGCGGTGTTCTGGAGGATCTCTTGGTTGATCTCGACGCCAGTGTTGGCCGTCGCGGTATCGACGGAGGGCGCACGCTCGCGGACGACGTGGACGTTCTTGCCCTTCTGCGTCGACATGCTGAGGCTGATGGTCAGCGTCTTGCTCTGGGCAATCCGCACGCCCGGCCTCTCGACGACGACATCGCCGAAGTAGTAGCGAATGACGTAGTTGTCGCCCGGTGGCAGCTGGGTGATGAGGTACGAGCCACGCTTGTCGGTGATCTCCGACTGCTCGCCTTGCAGCGCCGGTCCGGTCACCACCACGGTCACGCCGGCGAGCGGCTTGCCGTTGTCTTGGTTGGTGATGACACCCTGAATCTGTCCCAGCTGAAGCTGCGCGTACGAGACGCTGGGCACAAACGGGGCAACGCACAGCCCCGACAGGAGCAAGGTCTTCGACAGCCGCACCGAGAGTCGACGGTTCTTTGCAGTTCGCTTCATGGCCTAGCCCTCGCTACATGTCTTTGGCGGACATGTCGCCGCCCAGATCAGAATTTCCACCGTCGCCCGCGCCCATGTCGCGATTCGGAGCCGGCGTACAAACCCCTGCCGCCATCTTGGCTCGCGACGACAACAGCCCCGCGTAAGCCATCGGCGCATCCGTCGTCAAGAGCCGCGTCCGCACCGTGACATCCGACGCCAGCGTGTGCTTGCCAGCCGGGAAGCCCGTCACCTGGGCAACGTCTTTGACCGAGCTACCGCTCAGGCTGAGTGCCAGCTCGACGGTGCCAGGTGGCCAGCGCAGGTCTGGAGTATCGGGCCACAGGTATAGATAGCGCTGACTCGCCTGCACGCAACCGCCTTTGTCGTCGCGTGCCAAGTTGCCGCCGTCGAGCTTCCAGATGTTGGTCCCCACAAGGACATCGACCGTTGCCATCGAGCCGTCGCTGCGCTTGATCGAGCCGGTCAGCTTGAGGGTGCCAAGTGGCTCCGGGTGTATCGAGGCATTGAGTCGCAGCACGATCGCGCTGTCGCGAGCCAGGTCAGCGATGCTGTACGGATTGCCCGTCGAGCCATCGCCGTTCTTGGTGGACGCATAAACCCAGGAGTCCAGCGTCTCGTCGCCCCGACCAATCCGCAGCACCTTCATCGGCTCGGTCTTGAAGCGGAGCAGCGACCCCGCGCTCTGCCACTCGAGCTTGTTGTCATTGCGATCGGCAAGGCCCACATCGACGTAGATTCGAAAGCTCGTGTCCGGCTCCAGCGCCGAGCGGGGATCGCTGCGGTTCACCGACAGATGCAGCGACGGGCCGTACGGGATGTCACGCGGATCATAGCTCAGCGTTGAGCCCGAGATATCGAGCTGGCGCTTGTAGGGCGGAACGCCGAGGCAGCCATCGCACTCGAGACGAACCGCCCCGTCGGGGACCTGATCCGGAGAGTAGGTCGCCCCGTTCCATTTCTGCGGAATCTTGTTGAACACCACCCGCATGTCGCCGCCCGAGTCTGGCGTCGGTGGGCTCTTCTGCACCGAGTAGGCGTCCTTGAGCACGTCGTTGTAGCAGATCCGACACGCCGTCGAGATCCGGTTGGCATCCGCCGCGCAGAAGTCCGTGGGGTACTGTTTGCAGTCCGGCAAGCTGGTGTCGGTAAAAATCTGGATGTCGCGAGACAGCTTGTTATCGAACACCGTCAGCCGTGTGACGAGCAGGGGGCCATCTGGCTCCGCGAGCTGCCCTGTCAGATAGTCGGCGCAGCTCATCGCAATCACAGACAGAGCCGTGCCGCCCAGGAGGCAGAGGGCAATCGACTTTTTCGGCCACATCGGGGGTTACTCCTTCATCCTTCGGTGGTGCTTCGGTCGCGAAACCGGGTTGACCGGCGGCGGTCAGACGGCAGGCTATATAGCACGTTGGGGCTTTCTTCCAAGGAAGAACCTAGCCCGCCCTGGCCCGCCAAAGCCTCACCGAGCCCGAACACGAAACTGGGCGACGAAGAGACCGCCACTGCGGCCTTCCGGCGTATTGTCAAGGTGGCTCCGCAAGCGGTGATCCCGAGGGGGTAAGCCGGCACTTGGCCAGGTCACCGCACGGCGCCACTGCAACTTTTCCGACAGGGGGAAATCTATGAACAAGTCACTCGTCTGGATGTTTCTGCTGGGTGGATTCTCATTTGGCATCGCTTTTGGAAGCTCGTGCAGCGACGATGTCACCAGCGCGCCCGAGACACTATGCACCGACCACATCAAGAACGGCAGCGAGAGCGATGTCGACTGCGGCGGCTCCTGCGGCGGCTGCGCGACCGGCAAGAAGTGCTCCGCGGGCAGCGACTGCATCGACAGTTCGTGCCAGGCCAAGCTGTGCGTGGCCGCGACGTGTAGCGACGGCATCAAGAACGGAGGCGAGGCCGATATCGACTGCGGCGGCTCGTGCAGCCTCTGTCAGGCCGGCAAAAACTGCAAGGGCGGCAGCGACTGTAGCTCGGGAGTCTGCCAGAGCAGCCTGTGCGTAGCGCCCTCGTGCAGCGACGGCGTGAAGAACGGACCCGAGACCGATGTCGACTGCGGCGGCTCGTGCGGAAGCTGCGGGCTCGGCAAGAGCTGCTCCGTCGCGAGCGACTGTGCGAGCAACGGCGCCTGCGATGCCGACACCAAAGTCTGTCGCGTTCCCATCAGCTGCGCCGAGATCCTGCAAGGCCGGCCCGGCACTCCCGACGGCAATTATCAGATCCAACCGTCGGGCGAGCCGAGCCCCTTTGCCGCGGTCTGCGACATGACCCGCGACGGCGGCGGCTGGACCTTGGTGCTCAAGGCCAACTCCGACGCAACGCTGGCCTACACCGCGGCGCTGTGGACCGACACCAACCTGCTCAACCAGACCGACCTGACCACCCAGCCGGGCAATGCCAAATACCAGGGCTTCCTGAGCCTGCCCGTCATCAAGCTACGCGGCGAGTTGGACGGCTACACCTTCACAACGGTGGCCCCAATGAACGGAACCGCGCGCGAGATCTTTGCTGGTCCCGGTGGGGTCACTGCGCCTTATCCAGTGCCACTCGGCAGCGGCGCCAAGTGGTCGGTACAACCGAACTGCCAGAGCTTTGGCATCAACACGCCGTATCCCTATCAGCGCGCGCGCTTTGGCTGGACCGCCAACCAAGAGCCAGACTGCACGAGCAACGACACCGCAATTGGCCTGGGACTCGGGCAGACTACCGCCGCCAGCCAAGACCGCGGCGCTGGTTACGCTTGTCTGTCGACGCTGTGTAGCCAAGGCGGAGTGAATACCGGGGGAAACGGACTGCTCTGGGTGAAGTAGCATTCCCAATCCTTTGGGACTCCCAAACGCCGGCCTTCCCAATCGCCGGCAGACCCGATCTAGCGACCATTGATATGTTCGCACTCCCAAACGGATAGAGTCCCAGCAAGTGGTGTGTGAGCAGACTCCCGACGGGCCGGCGTTGGGGGGTTGACGGAGGTCATCGAGTTCTCCTACGGGAGGGTGTTGCAAACGCCTCGCGACTTTTGCTGGCTCACTCATTCCAGATCACCTGTCCGTCGGATTGACGGCTTCAAGTCCAAATCGCAGAGAGAGAATCGGAATCACGAGCAGGTTGAGAGCAGTCGAAGTCAGCAGGCCACCGAGGATCACGGCTCCCATCGGTGCCTGAAGCTCATTGCCTGGCTGCTCACCTGCGATCACCAAAGGCACGAGCGCAAGACCTGCGCAAAGTGCAGTCATCAGAACCGGGCTCAGACGCTCCAGAGAGCCGCGTTCGATCGCCTCCGCAATCGATGCGCCTTCGCGTTCCATGAGGTGAAGATAGTGTGTCACCATCATGACTCCGTTGCGTGTGGCGATACCAAGAAGGGTAATAAATCCAATCAGTGATGCGACGTTGAGGACTCCGCCGCTGAGCCACACGGCAGCGACTCCACCGATGAGAGCGAGCGGCAGGTTGAGCAGCACAAGCAGCGCGGGACGGAGCGATCCGAACGCCAGGTAGAGCAGCAGAAAAATCGCGATCACCACCATCACAGAGCGTCCGGCTAGCGTTTTGGTAGCGGCTTCTTCGCTCTCGAACTGGCCTCCGTAGACAATGGAGGAACCCGCTGGCAGTCGTACCTCACGTTCGACCCGAGGCCGCAGCTCGGACAGAATGCTACGCAGATCGCGTCCTGCAACGTTGGCGGTGACGATGATTCGGCGCTGGACGCTCTCGTGTGCGATAAGGTTCGGACCAACATCGGTGCGTATCGCTGCCAGCATCTTGAGCGGCAGCTTGACTCCATGCGGTGTGTCTATGAGCGCGTTGCCGATGGTGTCTTGATCGCTGCGGACCTCGTCAGGATAGCGGAGCAACACATCATAGGAACGCGGACCTTCCATTACCTGCGTCACGGTGTTGCCTGCGAGCGCAGTTTCGATCTGCTCCGTCACGGTTCCCGCGAGCGCTCCGTACTCTGCTAGACGATCACGGTTTAGAACAATATGAGTCTGCGGCAGATCAACCTGCTGCTCGACGGAGATGTCTACCAAGCCGGGGACTCGTACCATGGCTGTACGCACCAACTCTGCACTTGAGCGAAGTTGCGCCAGATCCTCTCCGAAGATCTTCACAACCACGTTGGCGCGTGTGCCAGAGAGCAAGTGATCGATGCGGTGAGAGATCGGCTGACCGATGGTGATGTTGACGCCAGGCAAGATACTGAGCTGCTGACGCATTGCGGCGAGGAGTACAGGCTTGGTTCGCGATGTGCCCGAAAGACGGAGGCGGACATCGATCTCGGAGGCGTTGACCTCCTGTGCGTGCTCATCGAGTTCTGCGCGTCCGGTCCGCCGTGCGCTGGAGACGACCTCCGGGAAGGAGCGCAGGATTTGTTCAATCCGCCGCCCGATGCGGTCAGACTCCGCAAGAGATGTTCCCGGCAGCGTGACCGCGCTGATTGTGAGCGAGCCTTCGTTAAAGTCCGGCAGGAAGGCGCGACCGAGCAGCGGAAGTGAAATCAGCGTCATCAACGTCAACAGCGCTGCACCCGCCAGAACCGTGCGAGGATGTCGCAGACCGCTGCGCAGGATGGGCAGATAGGCGCGCTTGAGCCGTCGCACCAGCCAGCCGTCCTCGTGCTGGCGAAGAGAAGCGCTGGGCAAAAGGTAGGCGCAGAGCGCGGGGGTCAGCGTCAGCGCAACAATGAGAGAGGCCGCGATGGCGACCAGATAGGAAAAGCCGAGCGGTGCGAGTAGCCGTCCCTCGACTCCTCCCAGCGCAAACAGAGGCAGGAACGCAATCATCACGATCAGAGTCGCGAATACGATGGAGCCCCGGATCTCATGTGAAGCCTCGAAGATCACCGCAGAGGCTGGACGGCGTGTTGACTCGGGCAGCACAGCGTTTGCTCGCAAGCGACGGTAGACATTTTCGACATCCACGATCGCGTCGTCCACAAGCTCCCCGAGTGCGATGGTCAATCCTCCCAAGGACATGGTGTTTAGCGTCATCCCCGTAGCGCGGATCAGGAGAACAGCGACTAGCAGCGACACTGGCAGTGCAGCCAGAGAGATCAGAGCAGTCCGTGCGCTCATCAGGAACGCAATCAAGATGACGGTGACCAGGAGCGCACCATCGCGGAGCGCGTGAGAGACGTTGGTAATGGCAACTTGGATGAAATCTGCTTGCCGGAAAAGCTGCCGCTGAATGCTCATGCCAGCGGGCAAAAGTCCCTGGATTTCATCAAGCACTTGGTCGATGCGCGCCGTCAGTCGTAGGGTATTGGTACCGGGCTGCTTCAGGACTCCCAAAATGACAGCAGGCTCGGCATCCGCAGAGCCTTCGCCGCGCTTCAGTGCTGGACCGATGCGCACGGTGGCCACGTCACGGATTTTGATCGGGATGCGACCTCGCTCTGCGACCACCACTCTGTCGATGTCTTCGACGGAAGTTAAGCGACCTACGGCACGAATCAGGGACTCCTGTGGACCATGGATCAGGAATCCTCCACTGGTATTTTGACTCGACTCCTTGAGCGCGGTCGCAACCTCTTGCAGCGAGATGTGTTGTGCGAGCAGCCGCTGTGGATCAGCCAACACCTGATACTGCTTGAGCCCTCCTCCTATGGGAATGACTTGAGCGACTCCAGCCAGAGCCAGCAGCCGACGGCGCACGGTCCACTCCGCAGTGTCGCGCACTTCGAGTGGAGAGTGGCGGTCACTGCGGAGTCCCAGAAACAGGATTTCCCCCATCACAGACGAGATCGGCGCCAGGGTGGGGGGGCCGACACCGCCGGATGAGTGGCAAAGTCCGTGGTCCACTGCTGCTCTTTGAGAAACGGCACTCTCGCCAAGGGAGCCTCTTCCTCGGTCGCAGCAGCAGCGGCGACTACACTCGAATAGACCTCACAGGTTCCCAGGTCGATGCGGTCGCGCACCTCGCTGGATTCGAGCGTTGCGGACAACTTGCAGTGGCCCGCCTGCACGGGCGTAAGCACGGGGCGAAAGATGCCGGGGCTCACAGGAGCCAGCACGCGTACCGATAGCGCTTCAGTCCCTTCACAGGTGAGGGTCAGCAGCAGCGTGCCGCTTGTAACTGCCTTGAAAGTCGTGAGCGCGGTGGTATGTACTGCGAAGGAAGTCTGCTGCCCAACGACCAGCGTGCGATGCTCGATGAACAACTCGGTCTTGTCGGTCCATCGCGTCACTGAGCGAACAGAAGGGGGGTCCGGGTGGGCTGGGTCAGGCGTGCGTTCTCGACATCCTGCTGCGCCCCAAAAGACGATGCTGCACAACACAGCGCGCAGCCAGTGGCGGTCTACTATTGCCGATAGTATTCGATGGCGCGCCACAGAAACGGACGAGGTCATGTGCATGGTTAGACCGTGCCTAGAAGGGTTTCGAGAGCGTGATGTAAGGGGTCAGAGAGTGCCGCGAGCAGAGGCAACACCAGCACGAACACTGTCAGCGCTACGAGAAGGAGCCGCCGAGCGGACTGTTCACCGCTGCCCGATCTGTCAAGCAGAGCCTGGACCCGCTCCGTGATGCTACAGGTGGACAAAAACGATGCCGCGCCCGCTACTGGAACTGCGCCCCCACGGGCTAGCTTGACAAGCGCGCTGGCAACGACCGCCGCGTCCCCGACCGAATCGGCAGCAAGACGATCACAGAGTCGCTCAGTGGCCCGTTCCCAGACTCCAAAGATCTGCCGGGAGATCAAGGGCGCGCCCAGCGTCACTGCAAGCCCGAGAAGCGCTCGTCGCCACAGATCACCGTTTGCTACATGGGCAGTCTCATGTGACAGCACTGCGTGACGCTCACTTTGGGTCAGCAGCTCACGAGCGGAAATCGACCAGACAATCCGGGGCCGCCACAGCCCGGTCACAAAACAGAACGGCCTCTGCGTGGGGACCTGCCAAACGCGGAACTTGCCGATAAACTCCGTTTGCGCACTCGGTTCGAGGTGTCGCAGCAGCGCCGCTACCCGAACAGCAGCGTGCAGCCACGCCAAGCATTGTCGCAACACCAGCAAGGCTCCCCCAGCAGCCACCGCCCAGGTCCACGCGTGCTGTCCCCAGGCATCACCGTGCAGTAGACACAAGTGCGCGTGGTGAGGGTGATGCAAGCAGTGATCACCGGGAGTGCTCCAGCCTTCTTGCCAAGATCGAGCCGCCAAGATGGAGACCATCAGCAGCGCAAGTAACGGCGGAATAAGGAGAGACAGCGAGGCTGCGCAGCGCTCGACCGCACAGCCCATCAAACGTAGTCGCACTCCCAGCAGCCGCATAATGACCCCGGCAAACAGCGAAAGTCCGATGCTCATCACCACAAATGCGAGGCCAAATCCGAGCAGGCTGGCGTTTGCGATCATGAATTGTGCCGCTCCGTTTTGACCCGGTGGGCTGCGATGAGTCGTTCCAGCTCGTCAAGATGCGCGGTGTCTACTCGGGCGGCGGCATCGACGAATGCGGCCAGCACAGGTGCTGCTGACTCACTCAGCAGCTCAGCCACCGCCGTTTCTGCGATACTCCGCAGGTGCTCCTCGCGCGACTGCACCGGACGATACAAAAACGCCGCGCCGTCCTTGTCGCGTCGAAGCAGACCCTTCTTATGCAGTCGGTCCAGCGTCGTCATGACTGTCGTATAAGCCAACAGCGGCTGACTTCCCAAATCGCGCTGGACCTCGCGCACTGAACGCGGGTGACAACGCCACAGGAGATCCATCACTCGTTGCTCAAGTGTGCCGAGCAAACGGAATCGTGCAGAGGGATTCATTACGGGCTTCCTAGCCCAATGCGTATCGCGTGAGCCTACTAGGGTCAATAGTAGTTACATGGATCTCGTCGCTGTGGATGCACAGCGTGACTATAGCGAATTACCGCCTCTGCTTCGCAAAATATTCCAGCAGTGCATCGAAGACCACGGTGCCCTGCACAATGCGTGCTTCATCGTCGCGGTAAGTGTGGGCGATGCCGAGGACCAGGCTGGCGATTCCAGGCGTCTCTGCACGGGCGAACTTGCTGTCTTTGAGATCGATGTCGTGGATGATCTCCGCGATGGCTTGCAGTGCGGGTGTTTCGATGCGAAGGCGCTGTAGGAATACCTCGAAGCTACAGAGATCTCCCTCATGTGTGAACTCTGCATCAAACATGTCAAAGCGGACCTCCCCGACGGTGGGATGATAGTCCTTTGCGGAGACAAACTTAAACTGAGGCGAGTCATCGATGAAGCGACGGATAAGCCACGCGCAGGCGATGCGGTCGATATGGACTCCCTTTCGCGTCACCCACACCCGACCTTGATACGTACTGCGTGGGTCGGCTGGCATACCGCTTACGAGCGCAGGCTCCATCGTCCGCAGCCGAGCATCCATACTGCCAAGTAACCCATCGACCACGACCCTTCCCGGTGCGCCGAAGAAGTCGATCTCTGTCACTTCACAGAGGCGTCGCTGCACACGAGCCAGCTCTGTCCGCAGCGTGGCACGGGCTTCCTCTGTGTCATGAGCCTCCGTCAGGAGACGTTGCAATTCCTGTGCAAGCTGTGCGTAGTCGGCATCTCGTGCGGTATGGAACAGCGTCTCGATTTGTTCATCGGTCATTCCATCGACCATCCGCGCTTCACAGAGCGTAGCATCTGCGCCACCTTCGATGATTTCGCGTAACACCCAGGTCAGGTCTTCCTGCGCAGCGTCACTCTTCGGCAACACATACACAGAGTTCTTCAGCGCGACCGCGCCAACGCGCTGAAGCCGCCGCCAGACCTTCACGCGAAAGTAGTTCGGTTTGGGAGGAATCTGGTGGATCAAAAGGAGCCACCGTGCAGCATCAGACATCGTCAGACTCTACTTTCTTATTCGTCTTCGTGTCACCCACAACCCAATGACCGTGAGCGTCAGCGGCACCAATAGATACGACTGCCACAGAATCACGGTCCGCCTCGCTCCCTCGACAACCAGTGGATGGCCAGGATAGTTCCGCTGCTCGAAATTGGGAGGCTGCCTATGCGCAGACTCGAACAGCAGCGCGACCAGCTCCTTCCGATTGATACTGTACGTCTGCTGGCACTGCGAACCCGCGCAGATCTCGATGCGACCATAGCTGTCATCGCGTGTCGCTGCGACCGAGAGTGCCCCTTCATCGAGTGGATAGCGGACCCGCAGGTCGGAGCGTGCCAGCCGCAACCTAGACAGCACATCCAGCTCTAGCTGACGCCTTCGTGAATCGTCACGATCGAGCATCACGGTGAGCGACACACTCTGCGGTAAGGAACGTAGCGCCGACACCACGCCGGACGGAAAAGAGGCTCGCTGTCGCTCTGTAAAGTCACGCGCTCCCGCAGTCTGTCCGGCCAGCCGTAGCAGAGGAAAGAGCACCAGCAAAGTGGCCGAAACTGTCAGCAAGCGTCGACGGATCGACCAGTCAAAACGGAGTCCCGACCAAGCCAGGGAGAGGGCTCCCAGACTGGCAATTAGCAGCCATGCAGCATCACCAAAGCTCAGCACTCCACGCTCAAAGGAGCCGAGGTGAGCGGTGATCGACCACTCTGCGACACCACCCAACCAGGCCAGCGCAGCAAAGCCCTCAGCCGCATCGATGGCCCATGAGCCGAGGACTCCGACCAGCGTCACCGCAGTGGCCTGGGCAACCGTCTCTGTCCACGCTGCTGCGGCACATGCAATCGCAGTGATCAGCATCAGATGAAGCGTATGACCGAGAAGTGCCACCGCCGTCTCTCCCAGCGCCAAGTGCCCGCCGACTCCTATCCATAGGAATAAACTTACCAGCACGCTGAGGAGAACCAACACACCACCTACAAGTGCAGCAAAATATTTGTTCAAAAGGAGTCGTAGCGGAGCCGCCGTATGAAGTAGTAGAACCCGCAGACTGCGACGCTCCTTTTCGATTCCCAAGGCGCGAGCAGCCACAAGCGGAAACAGCAGAGACACCGAGATATAGACCCCGCCTAGTGTGGGCCGTACGATTCCGAGTAACGGATCGAACTCGCGTGCCATCAGGCCACCTGCTTCTACGGAGCGTGCTCCTGCACTGAACAGATCCACCGCCAAGACAAAGCTGTGTCCAATCAGGAGTGCCGCGACCGCAGCCACCAGCCACGTGACACGAGCACCCAGTACAATCGCAAGCTCACGTCGCAGCATCAGGAGTCCGCCCGTTCTGTTCCAGTAGTTCAAGAAACACCACGTCGAGGGAGGCATTCGGCCTATTCGCCAGCGCTCGCAGCTCCCCAAGCGTCCCACAAGCAAGGGTCTTCCCATCGCAAAGAAGGAGTATCCGATCGGCCAGCTTCTCTGCATCACTCATCTGATGCACACTGAGCAGCAGTGCGGTTCCGGCTGCGGCGCGCTCTTTGAGGAGGCGCAGAATGTCGCGCTGCTGCCGGGGATCAAAGACGCCGAGCGGCTCATCCAAGACCACCACAGGCCGATCGGTACACAGGGCCTGAAATAGCGCGACTCTTCGTCGCTCACCACGAGATAGCTCTCGTCCCCGAGCGAGGCGAAGTGGCAGAAGACCGAGCGCATTCTGAAGAGACGCTGCGAGTGCAAGCGGAGCCCTACTACACTGCTGGGCATGGGAGAGAAGGACGGACACCGAGACTTCTTCTGGCAGCTCTGCTTCATCCAAAAGAAACGTGAATCCCTGCGCCGCAGCTGCCAGTCCAGAGACAATGTGACCACGGACAGAGACACGGCCACCATCCATGTGTCGCAGACCAGCAACGGCTTCAAGCAGCGTGGTCTTGCCCGCTCCGTTGGGTCCGATGATCGCCAACACTTCGCCCGCCCGCAGCTCGAACGAGACATCATGCAGCACCGTCCGGCCATCACGCCGCACCGTCAGTCCTTCAACCCGCAGAAGCGGCTTAGTCTCCGGTTCCACCGCTGCCCTTCCTCACGCGAAAGTCATCGAACAGAACTTGGGAGTCTGCTTTCGACCACAGCCCGCAGCGTCCGTTGGCTGGTGCATCGAGTCCTCTCTTCAGCACTTCCTTGTCATTCACTTCGACAGCGAGCGTCTTTCCGTGTAGCCGAACCTTGAGCGTGTGCCACTTCTTCGAGTCCGTCACGACGTTGCGCACGGTCTGCAAGAGCACTCGCTTGCCGCGTACCACTTTGAAGAACAGGAGGTTTCCCTCCAGCGCATTGGCGCGAGTTCCAAAGTAGCTGCCATCAGGCGCGATGCTCCACGCGATTCCGGCAGCTTGATCAATACGGCCACTCTGCGGATAGAAGCGAACAGAGAGCGTGAGATCTTCCCCCGTGCAGTCGCCGCGATAGACCGCCAGCGGATAAAATGCAAACGCCTTTACTCCGTCGAGAAACTCGGCATAGCGATCTCCGTAGAGTCGCTTCGCCTGATCCGCCAAACTGGCAGAAGGAGTCCCTTGCCGCCACTTCGTTCCGTCCACCCACAGACCCCGCACACCAGACAGCTCACCGATGTTCCAGTCTCCAATCAGCGCCTCAAGCTGTGCAGGTGGAGCGCCCTGTGTCTCCCCCTCAAACGAGACGAGCTGCTCGCTGCCCTTTGTCGAACCTGCCTCTGCGGTCGGCTTCTGTCCCGTGTTTGCAGGGGTCGCCGGTGGTAACTCCGCGTGCGCTGCTCCGCCGATCACGATCCCAATCAGTAGAGCGATTCCTTTTGTGTTCATGGTCTGATCCCTTTCATACAACGCCACCGGGTAGTGACAGTTATTTCTTTCCGTCAGGAGCGGTGGTCTGGACACGACTCCCATTGACTAGATCTTCTCGTCCCCGCTTCAGAATGATGTCGCCTGCTGCGAGCGCTCCGAAGACTTCCACTTTGTCATTCACCGTGACCCCGAGCTGCACCGGGACTTGCTCCAACGTGGCTTCGTGAACACGGTCTACAAACGTCCGCTCAGTGGTGCGCACGATGGCTGATGGCGGAACAAGCAGCGATGGAATGGTGCGTGACCACGGCCACTCCACTTGTGCGAACATACCCGGTGCAAGACGACCCTCTGCATTGTCGACATCCAGCTCGACCGCCATCGTTCGCGTCTTGGCATCCAGGGAGTGCGCGATGCGCTGCACCTCGGCACGAAACCTTTCACGCGGCCAGGTGCGCACGGAAAACTCCGCACTCACGCCTTGCTTCACCGCGCTCACATAGGACTCTGGAACGGCCACCGTAAGCCGAAGCTTGGCGACCTGCTCGAGCCGCAGCAGCGGTGGTGTGGCCGAAGAAGACGGCGGACCTACCAGCGCACCGGGATGCACGCCACGCTCTGTGATCAGACCATCAAACGGCGCTTTGATGACAAGGTATTGCTCCATGGCGCGCAGTGCTGTGACCCGTGAGCTACTCGCACGCCACAGCGCTTCGGCTTGATCGATCTCTTGCTTGGCCACGGCACCTTCTGTTGCGGCTGCGGCTCGTAGACGCTGGTACGTCATCTCTTCTGCGTGAGACTTGGACTCTGCTTCCACCCGCTGCGCTTGCAGCTCCGGCGCTGAGAGCCGAGCCAGCACTTGTCCCATCTTGACGACGCTGCCGCGATCGACAGAGACGCTCTCTACAAAGCTAGGCGTCCGCGCATACAGAGCAACTGCCGCAAGCGGTGTCAGCTCTCCTTGCAACACCGTCTTGCCGTGTAATTGCTGCGCTTCCACTTTGGTTGTTTCCAGTGATGCAGCGTCCGGCTTAGCTGCTACAGAGATCGCTGGCTCAACTGTTTTTTGCGTCACAGGACAGCCCACAAGCAGGAGTCCGAGCACAGTCACTTTTCGCATCACGGCGTTCCCTCCACCGAGCCCGTGCCCGGGTCATCAGCCACGTCATCAGGATGCAGAGAGCCACTCCGAAACGCGGTACCTTGCGCAAACAGAGCGTACAGAGCAGGTAGCACCAGCAGCGTAGACAACGTGGCAGCAGCGAGTCCTCCCAGCACGGCACGACCCAGCGGCGCACTCTGCTCGCCACCTTCGCCCCACCCTAGTGCCATCGGGACCATGCCCGCGATCATCGCCAAGCTCGTCATCAAGATCGGACGCAGCCGCCCAACCGCTGCATGGAGCGCCGCATCATTCCGAGAGTCCCCTTGCTGCCTGCGCGTCCGCGCAAAGCTAAGCATGAGCACAGAAGTCGCGACCGAGACACCGAGCGCCATGATGATGCCCATCACCGACTGCACGTTGAGCGTTGTTCCACTCCACCACAGCAGCACCACTGCACCAGCCACCGTAGACGGTAGGGTCAGGAATACCAGCAACGGCTCACGTACAGACTGAAAGTTCGCCATCAGCAGCAGCACGATCGCCAGCGCTGCAAGTAGGAGTCCTTCTCGCAGACTCAGTAGGGTCAGCCGGAGCTGCTCCGCTTGTCCGCGCATCGTCACCGTGACCCCGCGTGGCAGTGGCTCCAGTGTGATGAGGGTCTGTTCGACTGAACGCGCAGCAGCTCCCAAGTCACGACCCGCCAGGTTGGCCACTACGGGAATCGTTCTCGTGCTGTTGTAGTGATCGATCTCGCCAAGCGTCTTGCCCTCGCGGACCGTGGCGACATCACCGATCGTCGTGGTGCTGTTGCCATCTGGCATCACCGCCAGCGTGCGGACATCTTCAACGGAACTGACTTGATGTTCGGGTATCCGTAGCGCGATTCGGTAGGGCACTCCATTTACTGGATTCACCCAGAAGTTTGGTGCAGTCAGCGCGCTAGAGGAAGTCGCCACCACCAGCGAGCGACCAATCCGATCCACCGTGGTACCGAGCTGTCCGGCGCGCTCTCGATCGATGAGGACTTCGAGCGAAGGATAGTCAAGCGCAATCGGAATCTGGACATCGCGCAGACTTGGGAGCATCCGTAGCTTAGTGAGCAGTTTCTCTGCCACTGCGCGGCTTTCGGTCATGTTGTTGCCGGTGACATTCACTTGCAGAGACGTAGCCGATCCAAAGCTGAGGACTTGCGACACAATGTCCCCTGGCTCAAAAGAAAACCGCACCGATGGAAACTCCGTAGCAAAGCGCAGGCGCAGAGACTCTTCTAGCCGTGACAGAGAGCGTAGCTTGGTTGGGTCAAGCGACACCAGCAGCAGTGCCTCATGCGGTCCTGCGTTCCAGACATACACACCGTTGACGGGATACGTCCACGGCGGATTGCCGATGTTGGCCAGCGTGATCCGAACCGAGTCATCACCGACCTCCTTCCGAATGCTCTTCTCGACGCTACGCACGATCTGCTCGGTGCGCTCCAGCCGCATCCCATCGGGAGCCCGGATGCGCAACCGGAGCTGCCCGTGCTCAACGCGGGGGAACAGCTCCACGCCCAATCGAGACGACAAAAGGAGTCCGCTCCCGCACAGCACGATATAGATGGAGAGCACCATCCATCGACGGTGAATCAGGATGAGACAGAGTCGCTCGTAACCCGACCGGAAGCGCTCAAACGGACCGAGCGCCACCTGAACAGAGTGCGCGCGCAACAACCAAACCGAGAGCACTGGCACCAGCGTGCTCGACAAGAAATAGGAAGCCACCATCGCGAGTCCAACTGCGAGGGCCAACGGTGGCAGAAGAGCGCGTCCAATACCAATCAAGAAGAACGATGGCAAGAACACTGCAAGTATGCACAAAAGCGAAAGGAGCCTTGGCAGCGTGACCTCTTGCATCCCATCGGCGACCGCTCGCGCGGGTGACTTTCCTTGCTGAAGATGGACGTGGATGTTCTCTATCGCGACGGTGGACTCATCCACCAAGATTCCGACAGACAGCGCCAGTCCGCCAATCGTCATCAGGTTCAGAGTCTGTCCCAAGAGGCGCAGACCAACGACCGCAGCCAGCACCGCAAGTGGGATTGTGACAAGTACAATGGCAGCAGAACGGACTTCACGAAGAAAGAGCAGCACCAGCAGGCCGGTGAGTACGGCTCCGATCACTCCTTCTGTCAGGAGTCCACGCAGTGCGCTCTTTACAGAGACGGACTGATCAAACTCGAAGCGGATCTCGACATCCTCTGGCACCTGTGCCCGCATCTTGGGAAGTGCTTCTTTGATCGCCGCAACGACATCCAGCGTAGCCGCATCCGCGCGCTTGGTGAGTGGCATGTAGACCGTGCGGCGACCGTTAATGAGCGCCAGATTGTAGACGATATCTGCCGCATCTTCGATTCGTGCGACATCCCGCAACAGAACCGTTGGTCCGACTCCGATACGAATCGGCAGAGACTCTAAGTCCGCTGGCTTCTGCACGATCGCATTGGTGGTTGCCAGCGTTGTATGATCCCCGATGCGCACATTTCCAGAAGGAAGGGTGAGATTGCCGCGCGAGACTGCTGCTACGACTTCCTCTGGAGCTACTCGGAACGCTCGCAGCTGGGATGGATCTAACGACACTACAATGGTACGAACCTTGCCTCCTGATGGAGGAGGAGCAGAGACACCTGGCAGCGTCGATAACAGTGGTCTTACACGGAACAGGGCCAGATCTTGTAACTCGGACTCACTGCGCTGCGGACTTGAAAACGTGAGCTGTCCAATCGGAATCGAGCCCGCATCAAAGCGGACGATGAACGGAGGCAGTGTACCCGGAGGCATAAACGAGGTCGCCCGAAACGCCATCGCGGTCACTTGCGCCGTTGCCTGCGGAATGTTGGTGCCGGGATGAAAATACAGCTTGAGCATCGCCATTCCTTGAATCGACTGCGACTCAATGTGCTCAATCCCCGCGATGTACAGGAAGTGGTACTCGTAGAAAGTGACCACCTGCGACTCCATCTGCGCGGGCGACATGCCTCCGTATGGCTGCACGACATAGATGACCGGAATGCCGAGATCAGGAAAGATGTCCACCGGAGCGCGACGCAGCGTCAGACCTGCGAGCAAAAGCAGAGACAGCGCAGCGACCAACACCGCAATCGGACGACGGAGCGAGCCCAAGACCAGCCACATCTAGTCGACTCCTTTGACGGACTGCTGTGCATCCAAAAAGAGGGAGAGATCACCGAGCGAGCGGGCGAGCAGGAGTCGCGCACGCAGGATGTTGATTCGTGCCAGTGCATCCTCTGTTTCGGTTTGAGCGAGCAGTCGCTGCGCATCTGCCACATCCAAGATCCGAACCAGTCCCGCTTTGTATCGCGCAAGTGCCTGTTGCTCGGTGGCTCGCGCAGCTTGTAGAGCGGACGGAGTGTGCTCAAGGACTGCGTGAGCAGCAGTCAGTGTAGCCCGAGCCGCGTCCACTTGGGTTCGGATCGCCTGCGTGGCTTCCTCCTGCTGCGCGAGGATGAGAGTCTGCTTCGCCATCGCTGTCTTCACCCGCGCACGCACAGCGAATGATTCAAGAATCGGCCAAGACAGAACCAGCCCGACACCCCAGTTTGCGACATCCGGAATCAGTCCGCCCGCGACGCTGCTGGGTCCAAGTCCCGAGCCTCGGGACCACAGCGCCGCCACCAGCTCCAGCCGAGGAAGGTACTGCATCCGCGTGGCACGAAGCTGGGACTCTGCAACTTGGACCGCACGCTGAGACTCACGCAGCACCGGATGGACAAAGGGGGCTGGATTTGACGCAGGCTCTGCGGGCAGCAAGGCTACATTCATCGGCATGATCTCGACGGTGGTTCCGGCGATTCCTAGTGCTTGGGCTAGCTGCATCCGCGCCACCGCAGCACTCTGTTTCGCACGGGAGTGCTGCACTTCGGCCAGCGCCAGCTCGGCACGCGCACGACTCACATCGGCCCCCGGACGAAGCTCCGCACGCTGATAGGACTCCGCCATGGTCGTCAGGATCTTGGCCCGCTCCACGCTCGCCTGCGCCGCTTGCACGATCGCCATGGCGGCCCAGACTTGCAGATAGCTGTCCGCTGCCACGTAGGCCACATCGAGTTTTCGCACCTCCGTTGCGGCCTGCGCCTGGCTCTGCTCGGCCAGTGCCGCATCCAGCTGGGCCATGCGCTGCGGGAGTCCCGCCACATCAAAGCCAGTGGACAGACTGACCGAACTCCCAAACACGCCACCGTCGAACTGCTCGGGCAGCGGCGGACCCGACACCGCAGGCATTCCCGGCAGCGCAAAGACCGTTCCCACGACTACGTTCCCGGTTGCACGACTCCACTGGGCTCCCACATCCAGGCGAGGCAGCATCGCCATCTTCGCCTCCGTAGTCTGCGCCGTGCGCATGGCCTCGATGGCCGTGCAAGCCTTGAGGCTGGGATGATGCGACAGCGCAAAGGTCACTGCTTGATGCACAGAGAGCGATCTCGGTGGCAAGTCTCCCAGCGCATATCTGGGAGGAGCCGTCAGTACCAGAGTAACCACCGCCACCATGAGAGAACGTAGATTCGCGAGAATTCCGCAGATTTCTGCCGGTCTTTGTTCGGACATGTCTGTCACTAAATGTCCACGCTACTTGGTCTCTGCTTTGGTCACTGATTTGGTTTGATCCAGTGCGTCGCGCAGTCCACGCGCCAGCGTAAGCGCATCATCGACGGCCCAAAAGTGCATGAAGAACAGACGAGGCTCCTCTGTGAGCATGTGACTGTGCAGCGCCGTCACCATGATGTTGTGTTTGCGCAGTGACCGGATCACCGGATTCACCTCTCCAGGTGCGAGCACGAAGTCTCCGGTGATCGCGGCTTTGCCACTCCCAAGAGGTTGAAAGTTGAGCGCCGTCCCCAACCCCATCGACGGTGGAATTTCCATTCCATCCATTGTGATCTTTTCGGTACGCGGCACGCTGAACTGGTAGACCCCGCCGTTGTTTTTGCCTGATGCACCCAAGATTTGATCCAGTTGCGCAGTCTCCAGATCCAGCGCGGGCGGCGGAGCGCCACTTGGCGGAGTAATGGGAGTCTTACTCTGTCCGAGCCCAACGCGGAGCGCTGCCGCCAACTTCACTGCGTCTCCGTGTCCCTCCACATGCATGTAGACGACACGCGGCTGCTCCGAGAAGACATGGTTGTGCATCGCAGTCTGTTCAATACCGCCCTCTTGCAGCTTGGTCAGGACCGGATTCACTTCCTCTTCCAGCAGCACCAAATCCCCCATCACCATCGTGTCGTGAGGCATCGGCTTAAACGCCAGCCATGACCCAAGCGCCAGCGTCGGCTTGAGCTGCACATCCCCAACCTTGACCAGCAAGTCCGAGCGCGGCATTCCGAACTTGTAGACATCTCCAGGCTGCATCGCGCCCGGCTTGCCGATCGCTTGATCCACCGCCTTCCAGTCCACGCTGACCGGCGGCGCATCTGGGGAATGCGAGTCGGCTTGGTGCGCGCAACCAGCGGCCAGTCCAAGCAGCATGGTCACCAGCAGTGGACGGTTCGAGCAGCCGGAGCGATGGCGATTCAGCGTCAGCAGGGTGGGCATGAAAGACCTCCAATGGCGTTGTGCGGTGCATCCCGAAATCGGGCCGCCAAGGCGCAGCTTAGATACAGCTGTGATGAATGGAAGAAAAAACTAGAGCAAATGCCATATCTTCATGAAACAAGCAAAGGGCGCTCGGTGATCGGACGAACCGTCGCACACTTCAATGCTGCTGACGGCGATGAGCTGGAGACTGGTCACTGAACCGTGCCATCATGGCCAGACTTGGAGCAGAGCATGACCGAAGCACTCATCATCTTGGCGCTGATTCTCGCCAACGGAATCTTCTCTGGTGCGGAGATCGCAGTGCTGTCGCTGCGCAAAACTCGACTGCGCGAGCTGCTTGAGAACGGCCAAGTGCGGGCTCAAGCCGTGCAGGCGCTGCGCGATCAGCCAGAGCGATTTTTGGCGACGGTACAAACGGGAATCACGGTCATCAGCGCTGCTGCGGCGGCTTTTGGTGGGGATGTGTTTGCGGAGCGGCTGGCACGCCTCCTCTTGCACATTAGCGTACTGGCTCCTTACGCAAAGCAGCTTGGGTTTGCACTGGTCGTTGTGGTGATCTCGTTTCTGTCGCTTGTGCTCGGTGAGCTAGTACCCAAGTCGCTGGCGCTGCGATTTGCTGAGGGCTACGCGATGCTGATGGCACCGCTCCTACTCGGCCTGTCCTATGTCGCCCGCCCTGTAATTTGGCTGCTGACGGCCAGCTCGAACTTGGTGCTGCGAATTTTTCATGACAAGACCAGCTTCACAGAGACGCGACTATCGCCCGATGAGCTACGCGAGATGGTTGCAGAGGCGGCCATGACAGGCTCCCTTGATCCGCATGCCAGCGAGCTAGCCACCCGAGCCATCGACTTCCGCGAACTGACAGTGGCTGCGGTGATGGTTCCGCGTGTACAGATCCTTGCAATTCCGCGTGAGGCTACTGCGGAGCAAGTTCAGCAAGCACTCGCTCGTCACATTCACACTCGCATTCCGGTGTACGAAGGGACTCTCGATAACGTCGTTGGCTACATCGCCACCAAGGACATGATCTTACCTTCGCTGCGCGGGGAAGCGTTCTCTGTGGACAAGTTCCTACGTCCTGCTCGGTTTGTGCCGGGGACGATGCGCGCACTGGATCTGTTGCAAGACATGCAGCAGCAGCGCGGCTCCATTGCACTCGTCGTTGATGAACAGGGAGGACTGCACGGAGTGGTAACGATCGAAGATCTGATCGAGGAGTTGGTTGGTGACATCTTCAGCGAGCAAGACACACCAGTTTCGTTCATTCAGAGCGAGCCGGGAGGTACGGCATTGGTGATGGGAACGGCTGCGGTGCGTGATGTGAATCGTGCGCTCAAGTGCGATCTTCCCGAGAGTGAACACTGGCACACACTAGCTGGTCTGTGCATTACGCTTGCAGAAGAGATTCCGTCTCCGGGTACGCGGCTGAAGTGTCCAGATGGATGGGAACTGGAGATCGTCGATGCCCTCCCTGCCTATAACTCTGCGACTGGCCTGAATCGACGCATTTACTGAACTGGGCGAGAAGTGATTGGATGCAGAGAAATGACGAAGCAGAAGGACGAGAAGGACGAGACGGGCG
>Ga0154020_10001091_pt1 | contig 33595 bp, 33 predicted proteins | sample Klosneuvirus_201_FD_109709 | JGI IMG/M metagenome (GOLD analysis project Ga0154020, IMG submission 109709) | Active sludge microbial communities from wastewater, Klosterneuburg, Austria - Klosneuvirus_20160825_MG | ecosystem: Engineered > WWTP > Aerobic digester > Activated sludge | place...
ATGCGCGCCTTACCCGCCCTGCTGCTTTTGCTGATCGTCTTCTGCGGTTCGCCGCAGGTGCAGACTCCGACCGCCGAAGTCAAACTGTGGAACAACGACGACGAGAAGCTGCGCTTCATGGTGAAGATGTCACACCACCTCGTCGCGCCGGTGAAAGATGAATGTATAGACCGGGTTTTGAAGAAGCTTGCCGGTAGCAAAAAGGCACATGGGATGAAATCGAATGAGTTCTACCAATTCGGTTTCTCGCCCTTGCTGGCTCAATCCAGTGAAAATGCAAAAGGATCTGAGCCCGAATTAGTGGCACAAGCCGCCTCGACTGATAGCTGCGCGTCATCCCTCGCTTCGTGCGGTACCTGTCACCTGCCGCGCGTGAACAACTGCGATTATCGCCTGACCCTCAAAGACAAACCGACGCTCGTCGGCAAAGTGATTGCGGACGGTGAAAAAATCCAGTTCAAAGTGCAATCCGACGGCGACAGCAAAGTCGCCGAGCTCGAGCCGCGCGACATCATCAAATCTGAATGGCTCAATGGTGCCGACGACATCACCACCTGGTGGAACTTCAAGAAGCTCAACCGCAGAAGCCGCATCGTCAAAAAGATGCTGAGCCTCGCGGCCAAGAACAACGTCGGCTGCACCAACTGCCATCTGCAGCACGGCAATTTTGGCCTCAATGACAACGGCAAACTATTCGACGCGACCGGCGAAGTGAAGCGCCTGATCACGCTCGAATCTTTCTTGAAGTAACAGTAATGGCAGTGTGAGACAGCGCGTGACGCGCTGTCTCACACTGCCAATTATACCCTATGTATTTTCAGGACATCATTGCGACGCTCAATAAATACTGGGCGGAGCGCGGCTGCGTGATTGCGCAGGGCATCGACATGGAAGTTGGTGCGGGCACGTTTAATCCGCACACGTTTCTGCGTGTGCTCGGTGAAAAACCCTGGGCAGTGGCCTACGTTGAACCCTCGCGCAGGCCGACAGACGGGCGCTACGGGGAAAATCCTAACCGCGGCCAGCACTACTACCAGTATCAGGTGATCATTAAACCTTCGCCGCTCGACGCACAAGATGTGTATCTCGGCAGCCTGCGCGCGCTGGGTTTTAAGCTCGAAGAGCACGACATCCGTTTTGTGCAGGACGACTGGGAATCGCCGACGCTGGGTGCGAGCGGTCTCGGCTGGGAGGTCTGGCTCAACGGCATGGAAGTCACACAGTTTACCTACTTTCAGCACTGCGGATCGCTGCCGCTGAAACCGATTTCAGTCGAATACACGTACGGCCTCGAACGCCTCGCGATGTATCTGCAGGGTGTCGAAAATATGTACGACCTGCAATGGAACAAGACGATGAAGTACGGTGAAATACACAAGCAGACCGAGTGGGAATATTCGCACTACAACTTCGAGCTCGCTGATACCGTTAAACTTTTCCGCTGGTTCGACGAATACGAAGCCGAGGCCAATCGTATCTTAGACTGGCCGAAAGAGCCGCTGGTATTTCCCGCTTACGACTATATGCTCAAGTGCTCGCACACGTTTAACCTGCTGCACGCGCGGGGCGCGGTGTCGCCGACAGAGAGGCAGACGTACATCGCGCGCGTGCGCAAAATGGCGCAACGCATCGCCGAACGCTACGTCGAAATCCAGAAAAATGATGGCGTAAAAGACCGGAAGACTGCCTGAGGCTTATGCCCGAGTCTTTCGAACTGGCGCTCTATTCGCTGCTGCTCATCACCGGCGCCGGCGTTTTAAGCATCGCGGCTGCAAGACTCACGCATGTGCACCCTGCTTATTATTTTCTCACCTGCGGCGTCGCGGGCAGCCTCGCTCTGCCGTTTACTTTTCCTTCAAACAGTCTGGTATTGCAGCTTGCTCAGCTCGGCGCACTCTTCGTCATTTTTCTCTCAGCCATCGAAATACAGTGGGATCTCCGCTTCACATGGAGCCTGCGTACGATTTTATCGGGTTTTGCCGCCCAATTTCTGTTTGCGGCCCCTGTCTGCGCGCTATTCACTCTTGTGCTGAAAACTGACCTGTTGAGCGGCATCACCGCTGGGCTTTTGGTCAGCATGCACGCACCCGAGCGCAAAAGTTCTCTCGTCGGACAAACCTTCCGCAACAGCTCGGTATCGAATGACCTGGCGCTCATGGGCCTGATATCTGAAATTGTGGCCTTGGTCGGCATCTCACTGCTGATTGCCTACACACAAAAGACCGTCATCACCGGCGACCTGCTGCAGGTGGCCGTCGGTGCAATTCTCATTGTACTGGTACTGGTTTCTTTTGTGCCGCAGGTATTGCGCTTTTTGCTCAAACGCATAGACGGCGAATCTTATGCGCTCTATTACCTGATGCTGCTCTTACTGATTCTGATAACGCTGGTTGTACGCCGCTCGGGTCTTGAACCTCTGCTCGGTGCTTATGCCGCAGGTTTTTTTCTGACGCGTTTCGTCATGGCCGGGTCGCATGTACTCGAACGCCTGCGCTTTACCGGCCACAGCATCATCGTACCCGCGTTCTATCTGCAGATCGGTTTTTCGAGCGACCTGATTTCAGGTATGAATGTGACTACACTCTCGGGTGCGGGCCTGATCGCGGCAGTCACCGTCCCTTTGGCATTTATTCTCGCGCGCCTGCTCAAACGCAACGACAACGATTCGCAGGCATTCCGCTTACTCAGAAAAAACCCGCTGATTCTGGTACTCATTTATATCGCGCACGCGCGCGGACTCGTCACCACCGGCACGCTGCATACATTGGTACTGTTTTCCATTCTCAACGAATTGATTGTGGTGCTGCTTTCACGCTATCAGACCCGGCCAGATGCCGATGCGAGTTTGACGCCGGAAATTCCCCGGTTACTGTTGCCCGTCAGTAATCCCGAATCGATCTTGCCACTCTTGACGCTCGCATCACACCTCGGCAACGACGCCGGTGCCGCGCGCATCTATCCGCTCAATGTGGTGCCCGATGCGCCGGGGGCCGAAGAGCGCATACGTTCGGTCGAAGCGCAGTTCAACGATTTGATACCGCTCTTTGAAGTGCGCGACCAAAAAATAGAACTCATGGCGCGCATCTCGAACGACCGTATACAGGCGGTTTCGCATTCGGCGCGCGAACTATTGACCGACCGCATTCTGCTCGGTCTCGGCGTGATTCCGACGCTGCAGCGACCGCAGGGATATTCTTTTCTCGAAGCGCTGACAGAGACGATGCCCGAAAAATGCGTGATCGCAGCACATGTGCAGACCGATCTTTCGCTCACCAATGCAGTGAACGTGATTGTGGCGCATGAGCGCGTGATGCTGTCGAGTGATGTGTGGCTGCCGATCGTGCTGAACCTCACGCGCCGTCTGAAGGCAATTCCCATTTTTTACGCGGAAGCCGCCTTACTCGAGGCAATTCAGCAGAAACTCGCCGACCTTATCCAGCGCCACCAGTTTCAGGTGCGTGCGGGACAGATCCATGCCGGGCTTGATCTTTTGACTCTGGATAATAATCCCAATGCGCTTTCTATTGCAATACTGGAACGAGCAGCCTTCTACCCGCAGGAAAAAATACACGCCCGCCTGCCTGAAATGATGCTGCGCGCGTTCGGCGACCGCAATTTTATGCTGCTCTACCCTGCGGGTACGGCACCCGAAAAGCGCCGGTCATCCGGTCGCGAGAAGTGGCGGAAAATAAAGCACTTTTTGGGATTCAAATAATTGTCATTGTGCGGCTACGCCGCACAATGACATGACATCAAAACCGCGCGCCAAACACAGCGCCGGCGCCGAAGCCGCGTTCGTCGTCGAGCGCATCGGTCATTTTGACCGTGACGTCAAACTTGACGTTGCTCATGCTCTTGAGTATCGGAATGCGGAAACCGGTGTTGAACGCACCGCGCGTGGCAGCGCGGGTCGGAGCATTGGCATAAAGAAAATCATAGTTTGCCAGTTCGTTCAGCCAGCGCACATAACCATTAAACAGGCTCGGAAAGAAGTTGAGATCGAAGCCCATCGAAAAATCGACATCGCCGTCGCGGTTGTACTTACCGAAGGTCTTGCCGAGCACAATCGAAGTGTCGGCTTCCATGCCGAAGAACTGCGCTTCGTACGTGGCTGCGAGGTACACCTGACCTGCCGTGGTCGACGGCGACTGATTCAGGTTTTGGTAGCTGCCGCCGATTGCAAGCGCCGAATTGCCGCGGCCTGACCAGGGAGAAAAGCGCAGCTTGCTGTGCACGAGAAAGTCATTGTTGTTCGTGCCTTCGGCTGCATTGAATGCGCCACCGACTTCGAAGCGGTCAAACAGCGCCACATTCACCTGCGGCACATGGTAAGTATTGCCGTTGTTGAAATACGTATAGCCGGCAGTAATTGCGGCGTTGCTGTTGTCGCCTTCCCAGTTGATGCGCGCAGTCGGTGTTGCAATGAGACCAGTTTGGCCCGCAACGTTGGTCGAAGTGTATGCGAAGATCGGATTTAACAGGCCTGCAAGCAGGCCAAGCGTCAGAATTTTTTTCATAGTGTTTGCAAGCCTGCCGCACAAATCAGTGCGTCAAGCGCGATGAGTCAATTCTTTCGCGAAGCTTTGACAACTACGATGACAATCGCAACCGGCACAGCCACAACGCAGGCAACGATGAGGAACAGAAACAATAGCTCGGTGAAAGTTGGCATCCCGAAAAGGATGAAATTGGCCATAGCTTTACCTAACGCACGATCATCGTGCCGACACCGTTGTCGGTAAAAATTTCGAGCAACAGCGCGTTCGGCACGCGTCCGTCGATGATGTGCGCTGCTGCGACGTGGTTCTCGACCGCCGAAACCGCGCAGTCTGTTTTAGGTATCATACCGCCCGAAATGACACCATCAGTTTTGAGTTTTTTAACGTCACCCGGCGTCAGGCGTGTCAGCGTCTTGCCGTCGTGCATCACACCGGGAGTATCGGTCAAGAGTAAAAGTTTTTCGGCACCGAGTGCTGCAGCAATAGCCCCCGCCATTGTGTCGGCGTTGATGTTGAGAGAATTGCCGTCTGCATCAAATGCAATGGGCGCAATGACCGGGATAAATCCGCCTTGCTTCAAAACATTCAACACCTGCACATTGACGCCACCGGGTTTGACGGTACCGACCCGACCGAGGTCGATGTGTTTGACCGACGCGCCGTCTTTTTTCTCGAGGTGGTGTTTGTCAGCCCTGACCAGGCCGCCGTCGCGCCCGGATATGCCGACCGCTTTGCCGCCGGCACGCGCAATCTGAGCGACGATCTTCTTGTTCACGTCGCCCGACAGCACCATCTCAACCGCTTCCATTTCGGCGTCGCCGGTGACACGGTGACCGTCAATAAATTCGGATTTCACGCCGAGGCGGCCGAGCAGATTGTTGATTTGTGGCCCTCCGCCGTGCACGATCACGGGGTCGATGCCGCAGAGTTTAAGCAGCACAACATCCTGCGCAAAACGGTCGCTGAGATCGGCCTTGTCCATGGCGGCGCCGCCATATTTAATCACGACGGTTTTGCCGGCGAAGCGCTGAATATAAGGCAGCGCTTCGAGCAGCGTGCGGATGCGCTCGTGCGAAGGTTCCGTTGCCGGATCGACTGATTTCACCGACGGTGCCGGAAAATTATTTTTTCTTCTTGGCGTGGGCTTTCGTTTTAGGCTTGCCCGTTGCTGATCTGCGTGCAGCAGGACGACCGCCGCGCGCTTTTGGCTCAGGAATCGATTTTGGTTTATGCGACTGTTGTTCCTGCCCCACCGGAGTCACATCGCGCTCAGGCACATGTGTCTGCGTTTGCACGGGTTCGTTGCCTGCATTCATGCCGCGGCGGAATTCGTGGATGCCGGCACCGAGGCCACGCGCGAGTTCAGGGAGTTTTTTGCCGCCGAAAAGCAGCAGGATAATCACAACCAGAAAGATCATTTCGCCCAGATTGGGCATGCCAAACAGAAGAACCATGCGTGACCCCGGCGCAAAAACACAGGATGTAAAGTACAAAACAATCCGGAACTTCTTTTATACTGTACGCCGCTGATGTGCGCCCGTATTATGTCACATTATGCTGCGCGCCACAGCTTGCCTTCCCCTGCTGTTTGTTCTTGCTGGCACGGTTTTTTACTGCGGTAAAAAACAGACTGATGCCGCGTCCGTAACGACGGGCAGCGATGCACTGCCCCCCAAAGGCAGTGAAAAAGATGCACCGGATTTCGTGCGTTCACTGTCGCTCATCTATCCGCAAGCAGAGCTCTACCGCGTCGACAATCGCCTGCTGCAAAAAACCAATCATCGCCTGAGCGACATTGTGTCTTATTTTGAAAAGACCCTGGGTAAACATGGCTTTCGGGAAATTGCCAAACTCGAACAATCGGGGGGAGCACTGCTGCAGTATGAACGCCGCACAAAGGGCAGCGGACAATCCGCGCAGATCTGCCGCGACACGGACAACTCTTGCCCGCTGGGTGAGACAATCTCTATCGACGTGAACAAACTGCCTTATGCCGAGAATTTTCTGATACGCATCGGCCGTTCTGAAGTCGACTACAGCAAAGGGGCTGACAGTAAATCCAAGCCGGATTAACCTGCCCCATGAAACTCGACCGCAGCTACAGCTTTCTCGACTTTCACCGTTTTCTGCCCTACGTCTTCTTTGCTCTGTTTTTGTTTCTGTTGGGTCTCGTCAGCTTCGTCTATTACAGTTACATCTACGCTTTTTTTATTTCCGGCATTCTGTTTATCCTGTTTCGCACGCCGCACCGCTGGCTGCTCAGGCGCCTCGACGGCAAACGCACTCTCGCGGCCGTTGTATCAACACTCTCGGTCATTCTGATCCTCGTTATTCCCGCGATCTTCTTATCTATCGCGCTCATCACCGAGGCGCGGCATGCATCTGAACTCGCGCGCGAATGGTTCACACCCGAAAAGCTGTTCGACATCCACAAAGCCAACAGCTGGATTCAGACCAAACTCGACATCTCGGCCGAGCAGCTGTTGGCCTACCGCCTGCAATTGCTCGATGTCTTACGCGCAAACCAGCTCGATGCGTTAAAGCGCGGCTGGACATTCGCCCTCACCGGCATGAAGTTCTTCGTCGACTTCACCTTCGCACTGTTTATCCTTTTCTTTTTGTTCCGCAGCGTCGACCGCATCGGCCTCGCGGTCTACCGCAACCTGCCATTTCCCGACAAAATTGAAAAACACATCGGCGACCGCATGGTGCAGATTTTCGACGCCGTGGTAAAGGGTAATCTTTTGGTTTCGGTGATGCAGGGTGCGGTGATCGGCATCGTCTTCTGGTTTGCGGGACTGAGCACACCGCTGTTGTGGGGTGCGGTGGCAGCACCCTTTGCACTGATTCCCGTGATCGGTACCGCCGTCGTCTGGCTACCGGGGGCGCTCTACCTCTATGCACACGACCAGCATGCGGCCGCGGTGATTATGGCGGTGACCTGCCTTGTGTTTTATTTTTTGCTCGAAAACCTTTTGAAGCCGGTGCTGCTCGATAAAGACCTCAATCTGCACCCGTTGTTTCTGTTTCTTGCAATCGTCGGCGGATTGAATGCGTTCGGAGTTAAGGGGCTGATACTCGGGCCATTTATTGTGACGATGTTCGTCACGATCTGGGAACTCATCAGCGAGTGGAATCGGAATTTTTATGTTCCCAGACCGGCCGAAGAACACGAGGTTCCTGGGTCGGTGCCCGGCACGAGGCCGTCCAAGGCGGCGACCGAAGAACACGAGGTTCCTGGGTCGGCGCCCGGCACGAGGCAATCAGAGGGTGAAAGCGACACCCCGGGCAAATAGATGCCATTACGCAAAAAAATCCTCATAGCCGGTCTCGCACTCCTGGTCATCGGCGGTGCGCTTATGACCTGGTTTCTCATCAAACGCCATGGCGGCAGCGGCGATTGGCAGGTATCGATTGAAGGCAACCGTATTCTCACCGAAAAAGAAATCACTGAAGTCGTTACCTACCTGCTCCGGGCAGCCAAAGATGGTGTGAGCTCCGATGAAATACGCGATGCACTGCTGCTGAACACGCGCATTGAAAGCGCAAAGGTGACCGTACTGCCTGGGCGCAAGATCACCATACGCATCCAGGAGCGCCTGCTGGAATATCTGCAGAACGAAGACGGTGGCATCGCCGAAAAAGATCATGCGGGCACGACGATCGTCGAAAATGCTTCTCAGCTGCATAAGGATCTCACTCCTGATAAAGTCATTTTCTACTTGACTTTTGGCACCGAATCATTGGTCTCACCAAAAAGTGACATAATCCGGTTGTGGAAAGACACCAAAGAGAAGTACGCATTTCTCTGGCAGCGTCTCGCCGAGATCGAGATTCGGCCGCTGAAAGAGCGTAACGCAGAGGCAGGCATGACCGAAAAAGCCGGCATCTGGCGCTACCGCATCTATTCGGCGGGTATTCGTGCGTGTGTCGTTTACGAAGGGCGCTTCTCTGAAGAGACCCTCAGGCGACTCTGGGCCGTGTACGCGTATCTCGAAACCAAACTGCCGCGTTCTGTGACTCTGGTCGACCTGCAGGAAAACAGCGCAATTATACGAGAAATGAAATCCACAAGCACGAACAACGAGGCTGATACATGAGTTATGATGGCGGCGGCGCCCCTTCCGGTCGTTTGATCGCGGCGCTCGATCTCGGTTCGAGCAAAACAGTGGCAATTGTTGCGCGCGTTACCTCACCCGACGAAGTCGAAATTATCGGCCTGGGTGTCGTTGAGTCGCGCGGTGTGAAATCCGGCTCGGTCACCAACATCGAACAGACGGTGAAGAGCATCCATGACGCGATCGAAGAAGCTGAGCTCATGTCGGCGCTCGAGATCGACGAAGTTGTTATCAATATTTCAGGGAAAAACGTGCGCGGCGACAACGCCACGGGCATGGTAACCATCACCGGCCGTGACCGCATCATCACGCATGCCGATGTCTTCCGCGTGATCGACACCGCACAAAATGTGCGTATTCCCGCCGATCAGGAAATTCTGCACGTGCTTTCGCGCGAGTTCAAAGTCGACGATCAGGCGGGCATCAAAGACCCGCTCGGCATGGTCGGCGTACGCCTCGATGCGCAGGTGCACATCGTCACCGCCCCCGTCACGCAGCTGCAAAACACAGAGAAGGCCGTCGAACAAGCCGGTGTGCATGTTTCAAACAAAGTTCTTTCGGCGCTCGCGTCCAGCCAGGCACTCTTAACCGAAGCGGAGAAAGATTTGGGCGTCGCGATCTGCGACATCGGTTCGGGTGTCATCGATCTCATCATCTACGTCGATGGCGGCGTCGAATATTCAGCGACTGTCTGCCTCGGCGGCCAGCACGTGACGCAAGATCTGTCGATCGGCCTTAAGACTCCGATCGACGCGGCAGAAATACTCAAAAAACGCCGCGGCACCGCGCGCACAGCCGACGTCGACCCGATGGAAATGGTCGATGTACCGTCCGTCGGCGAGCGCGCTCCGCGGCAGATTCCGCGCCGCGACATGGCGCTCATCATCGAAGCGCGCATGCGCGAGATGCTCGAACTTATCGATCATGAACTTTTGAAATCCGGCAGAAAAAATATATTGGCCGGCGGAATTATTTTTACCGGCGGCGGTGCGCAACTCGAGGGCCTTGTCGGCCTCGCAGAAGAAGTTCTGCAATTGGGTGCGTCTGTTGCTTATCCAAAGGGATTGTTGGGGATTTCGGACAAGGTGGCTTCGCCACCCTTTAGCACAGCGGCTGGTCTGCTTTTGTACCAGGCGCGCTACGGGGAACCAGATATACAAAGAAGCGGCAAGAACCTGTTCGGCAAAGTGAAGAACTGGTTACAGAAAAATCTGTGACCACAGGAGTATGCAATGTTAGCATTTGAAGAAAAAAAGAAATCACCCGCAATGATCAAAGTCGTCGGCGTCGGCGGTGGCGGCATGAACGCCATCGAACGCATGGTATCGATGAACCTCGAAGGTGTCGAACTCATCGCGATGAACACCGACGAACAAGTGCTCGAACGCTCGCATGCTCCGACCAAGGTAGCACTGGGCGCGAAGCTCACACGTGGCATGGGCGCGGGCGGAATTCCCGACGTGGGCGCACAGGCAGCGATGGAAGACCGTGAAAAAATCATGAACGTGCTCAAAGGCGCAGACATGGTATTCATTACTGCGGGCATGGGCGGTGGCACCGGTACAGGTGCGGCACCGATCGTCGCCGAAGTCGCACGCGAACTCAAGGCTCTGACCGTCGGTGTCGTTACATTGCCCTTCATCGTCGAAGGCGACAAGCGTATGAGTTATGCGAAACAAGGACAGAATAACCTGCGCGACCGCGTCGATACGCTCATCACAATCCCCAACGAAGCAATCTTCAAAGTCATCGATAAAAAACATCCGTCGCTGCGGCGTATAAGCTTATCGACGACATGCTCTACCGTGCGGTGCGCGGAATCAGCAACATCATCAACTCGACCGGCTTTGTGAACGTTGACTTTGCGGATGTGCGCACGGTGATGGGCCAAAACGGCGACGCCGTCATTGGTCTCGGCGAAGGCACAGGTGAAAGCCGCGTGGCAGAAGCGCTGCAGAGCGCGATTCACCACCCTCTTTTGAATGGTAAAACCATCGACGGCGCGCAGGCAGTGCTCATCAACGTGGTCGGTGGCTCAGACTTTGCGCTCTATGAATACCATGAAATCCAGAAGCAGATCCACGAGCAGGTGTCGAAAGATGCGGTCATCATCGTCGGCTTCACCGAAGACGAAACCAAGGACAACCATGTTTCGATCACGGTGATCGCGACGGGTTACCGCCGCAAAGAAGGCGCGCTCACAACTCCCGATGCACGCACAGCCCCGCAGGCACAGCCGCAGTTCAAACCGCAGATTTTGCCGCGCACGGGCACAGAAGACGGTGGCTACCGCTCAACCGCGCAGCAGGGACTGGATTTCCCGCGCGTAGACACATCGGTGCAGGCCGCGGCATACGATATCCCGACGTTTTTGCGCAAGATGCCTAAGCCCGAGTAATATGATTTACCTCTGCGGTACGGCCGCAGAGGTAAATCTGTAGATGCTCTGGCCGTACGTCGTTTTTACCTTCATCACTCTTGTACTCTTCCGCCTCGGCTTCGCTATCGCGGCGATCGCTGCGCTTGTTGCTTCTTTGGTATATTTCTTGTCGGATCTCGGACGTATGCCGCGCCGCTGGGTGTTTGTCTGCCTCGCGGGTGTTGTCGCCGGCGCGCTGCTCTACTACATCCGCCTGCCACAGCTTACCCCGCAGGCGACACTGCCTGAAGCGGGTAACGCGACTGTCACGGGAGTCTCGCGCAAATCGGTCATTGTCATGACCGAAAACGGCGGCAAACTACGGCTGACCGGGATCAAAAAAGAATATCTGCCGCAGAAATACGCGCGCGTGTTTTATACCTGCACTTTGCAACAGATGCCCAATTCGACTTTCTCCGCCTTTGAAAAATTGTCGGGTGTGCGCGCCTGGTGCCGGGCCAAAGAGCTCAAGGTTCTGAGCGCACCCGACAGCAGATTGTCCCGTTACCGCGCGGCGACGCTCGATTTTCTTTATGCCAAATTCAACCGCGTTGCACCCGACGGTGCCCGCTCGCTCATCGCCGCATTTTTGCTCGGTGATACGGATGAGCTCACAGCCGAGGAGCTCGATGCATTCCGCGATATGGGACTCATGCACCTCTTCGCCGTTTCGGGACTCAATATCGCGCTGCTGTTCGGTCTGATCTATCTACCGTTTCGTGCTGCCGGGTTACCTGCTCTCGGCAGTGTACTCGGTTATGCGGTGGCGACGGCGTTCTTGCTGTTACTCGATTTCCCGGTGCCGCTGTTGCGCGCGTGGCTTTTCATGACACTCGGTCTCGGCATGCGTGTGCTCGACAGGCGCATCACCTCCGATGCACTGCTGTTTCTCACCGCGGTGATTGTCGAGCTGTTGTTTCCGTTGTCGACTTTCACTATTTCATTTATTCTTTCTTTCGGTATTACGGCCGCAATTCTATTGTTCTACGCGCCGATCCACTTCTGTTTTGCTCAGCGCAGTAAAATCGGTAATTGGATTGCCGCGCATATTTCGCTGACTCTCGCTGCCGGCCTGCCGGCATATGTATTGAGCTTTGCGCTTTTCGGCAGCTCAAATCCGCTGTCGCTTTTCTACAACCTGCTGTTGGTGCCTTTTTCCGGACTGTACCTATTCACAGCGCTGGTCTATCTCGCGTTCGAACCCGCGCGCTATGCGCTCTTAGCCCTCGACCGCCTCTATCTGCGCTTCGCTGACTGGCATACGGCTTACTTTCACGCGCATTTTCCCGCGGCTGACCACTCTGTACAACTTGTTACCGCCGCGCTCACGGTTTGCCTGCTCGTTGCACTCTATGTGTTTGCGCTGCGCGGCCGGCTGTGGAGCGTCAGAAAAAATCTGTACTGGCTTTTGCCCGCGCTTTTACTCGTGCTCGGCACGCCGTATGCTTTCATGCGTTACCCGGAACGCGCGGTATATGCGGTGCCGAACCAGGTCTGGCTTTACGAACATAAGACCCTGGTTTCGGCGGGAAAAAAACTATTTGCCGACACCGTTGATCCGCGCACATGTTTTCCCGTTACCCAAAAAAACAATGCTGCAGATCAAAAAACGGATTTAGCAGCGCAGGAAATCCGCCGCATCGGACAGGACTGCATCGTGTTTGCCGGCAGCATGAAACCAGAGCTATGGCCAGCCAATGCACTGACCGGGTGCAGCACAGTACACCTGTTCGTGGCGCGCAAGATGAAGGCGAATGCCGCAGAATGGCAGCAGTTGTTCGCAGCGTTCGGGTACAGGGGCAAAGTGGCAGTCAGGAATTATTTTGTGTGGTACGCCGATCGGCCACTGGCGTGTGGTAAATCTCAGCCGCTGTAGAGACATCCTCATCCATTGTAGAGACATCCCGCCGGGATGTCTCTACAATGGCTATTTCGGTTTGGGAGCCATCTGCGCCGTAACCCAAATGGCAAAACCGCGGAACAGGTCGGCTGTCTGGTAGACCGCCGGATAAATCACCTTGCCCTTTTTCTTTTCGATCGCCTTGCGGATTTCTGTCGCGAGGCCTTCGGGCGTACCATAAGGGACATTCTGCGCGGCATTGCCTGAAAACCGGCCATGCGCTTTTTCAGCCATCGGCGTCTCGACCGGGCCGGGGTAAACTGTCAGAAAGTGCAGCTTGCTGTCCTTGTATTCGCCAGCAAGCGCCGTCGCCAATGCCGCGAGCGCAGCCTTGGTTGCGCAATATTCAGACATGTACGGCGTTGGGGTGATGCCGCCGAGGCTCGCGATATTGATGATCACACCCGCGTTGCGCTCACCCATCGACGGCAACACGCGGCGCATGAGACGCACCGGTGTGGTATAATTGAGCTTTAGCATCTGCTCCGCGTCGTCGTTTTTGATCGCCGCAAAATGATCGATGTGCTGCATGCCCGCGTTGTTGATCAGAATGTCGACCGGGCCATTGTCTTTCACCGCGCGGTCGAGCGTCATCTCGGCGACGGCGGGCTCTGACAGGTCGGCGGCATAGACGGCCGACTTGCTTTTCAATGCTTTCGCCAGTTCGTCGAGCAGGTCTTTTTTGCGCGAGATGAGCGAAAAGGCCGCTTCGCCCTTGTAATGTTTGTCAAGTTCGCGGGCAATCGCGTTGCCGATTCCCGTCGATGCGCCGGTAAGCAAAATATGCATGGCCCGTGTTCAGCGCCCTGAATCAGAGCGTCGACGCAAAATTGCCCGGCGCTAATCTACCACCGCCGGTATACCAGGCGCGGGCAAATCGCGGCTTCAATATAGTTGACCGAGCCGCGCGGCCCTGTCCCATGCGCCATGGCTAAGCTCGCGGCGATCACCCAACTTTCACCCACGATGAAAGAAGGTGTCTTTGTCGAATGGCAAAAAAAAGAAGGCGACCGCGTCAAACCCGGCGACATCATCGCCGCCATCGAAACAGACAAAGCCGTCATGGACCTCGAGGCGTTCGATGGGGGCACGCTGCTCAAACTACTCGCGCAAAAGGGCGACAAGCTGCCGGTCGGCGCGCCCGTTGCCGTGATCGGCGAACCCGGCGAAAATTTCGATGCATTACTCAGTGGGATTAATAAAGAAGCTAAACCTGTTGCCGTACCGCAGGCGGCGATTTCGGTAGACCAGCCCGTAGCCCATGAATTAATTCATGGGCTACGAACTGACCGCATCAAAGCATCGCCCCTTGCCAAAAAAATCGCCGCGCAAAACGGCGTCGATTTACATTCCGTGACCGGCACAGGCCCTGGCGGCCGCATAGTTAGTCGGGATATTTCGCTTGCCCCTGAATTAATTCAGGGGCAAGCGAAACAATCAATTATAATTCATGCAGCACATGGCCAGCGTGCACCCGACACGCAGCTCACTATTTCGCCCATGCGGCAGGTGATTGCCGAGCGGCTGACCTATGCCAAACAGAACGTGCCGCACTTTTATCTCTCGCGCACGATCAACGTCTCAAGCCTGATGCGGCTGAGGGCTGAGACCAATACCGGCCTCGCGGCGCTGCATGCGGAGAACAAACCTGAAAATGCCGAGTTACCGAAAAAGGTTTCTGTCAACGACTTTATCCTCGCTGCTGTCGCGCACAGCCTGACACGGCATCCTGAGGTCCTGCGGCAATTCACCGTCACGCCTGGCGGGCCGCAGATGCTGCAACTCGGTAACGTCGATGTTGGTTTCGCGGTGAGTCTCGAAGACGGCCTCATCACACCGGTTATCCGCAACGCCGAGCAATACAGCCTGTTCCAGATCGCCGCCGCCGCGCAGGAGCTGTCGGCCCGCGCACGCGCGCGCAAACTCAAGCCCGAGGAATACACCGGCGCGGCTTTTACGATCTCGAATCTTGGCATGATGGGCATCACTTCATTTCAGGCAATCATCAACGCACCGGAGTCGGCGATTCTTGCTGTCGGTGCAACAGAACGCAGGCCTTATGAAGGCAAAAACGGGGCAATTGAATTCGGCGATTTTCTCACCTTGAATCTTGCGTGTGACCATCGCGTTGTCGACGGCGCAGTGGGGGCCGCGTTTCTCGCGACGCTCACACGCTACCTCGAAAACCCGGGGTTAATCAGATGAAGTATTTCATGCTACTGGCAATTCTCGGCAGTGTACTGAGCGGCTGCCATCTGAATGCGCGTTCAAAGTTCAAAGACACGATCGTCTTTCACGACGATCTGCATTACGCTTCCCCTCCCGGTAAGGAAAACGGCTTCGATCTTTACCTACCAAAAGCAGCGACCGGCGCAACGCCGGCGGTCGTCTTTGTGCATGGCGGCTACTGGCGCAACCAGACCCGCAGCTATTATCGCGCATTCACCGGCCTTTATGAAAACTTTGGCCTCGCACTGGCGCAGCGTGGCATCGCCACAGCTGTCATCGATTACCGCCTGTTTCCGCAGGCGACACCCGGCGAGCAGATCGCTGACGTGAACGCAGGCGTTGCATATTTGAAAGCACATGCCACGGAATATAATATCGACGCGAATGCAATTGTTGTCGTGGGTCACTCGGCGGGCGGTCATCTCGCACTGATGGCGGCATGGAAGGAGCGCAATGCAGATATCCGCGCAGTCGTGGCGCTGTCACCGATTCTTGACATCGCCCACATGCGGCAGAATAAAGATGTTAATTTTAATAAAGAACTGACCGCGCCATTCTTTGGCAACGGCGAGCGCGACAGTGAGTATTCTCCCGCCACCTATGCAGCAGCAAAGTCACAATCTGCTTTATTGCTCTTTGGTGAGAATGATTATGCGTATCTGCTTGAACAGTCGCGCCTCTACCGCGGAAAATTCGCGGCTGCGAAACTGGGGCAGATTACCGTTGAATTGGTCCCGGAAATCGATCACTCGAGCATGGTGATGGATGTGAATTCTAAAACAGATAAAGTGAGCGATAGGATTGCAGAATATATCAAGAAGAATGTCGGCCAGAGGTAAAACCATGAAACCCATTGCATACCTGATCTTTGTTGCCGGCGCCGGACTGACTGCTGCTGAAACGATACAGAAGACGCCCGCAAAGAATGTTGCCGTGGGCTCTGTGGTATCACTCGCTTCGGCAGACGGATTTATCTGGCAGGCGAAGGCCGGCAAACACAGCGCGCCGCCGGCAAAGGCAACTGCGACCAAAGAGAAAAGCAGTGAAACCGATGGCTACCGCACCGTCACCGCCCCCGGCAATCTCGCGCCGCAACTGGGTATCAGCGGCCTCGACACCGCGCACTACCGCAGTCGTTTTTTTCTGGAAAAATTGCCGATTGAAGCGTATGCAATCCGCCTGGGTGAAATTAATGACCGCAATGTTGCGTACCTTAACGGGCAAATCATCGGCCGCACCGGCGAATTCGATAGCAGCGAACCGCAGGCTTACGACAAAGTGCGCATCTACGCATTGCCGCCGGGGCTTTTGAAAACGGGTGAAAATGAAATCATGATCGAAGTACAGGGCGTGCTCGAAAAAGAATCGGGGCTTTACCGCGACCGTATTGAAATCGGGCCGGCGGCGCAGATCTACCGCGCGTTCTATCTCGAAAATTTATGGGATTCGCTGGCGCTTGTCTGTTACCTGACGTTCGGTCTTTACTTCTTACTGTTTTTTATCCGCCGCCGCCACGACCGCGAAAATTTTTATTTTGCCGCGTTTGCGATTGCGCTCGTCGTTTACAGCGGCCTGCACACCCAGCTCAAATACGAATATGGCCTGCCGCTTTTTATCTGGAAAAAAGTCCAGTATCTGGCGCTATTTCTGCTGGTGCCATCCTTTTACTATTTTATCCGCAACTATTACAAGCTGCCAAAGGCGCGCTGGGTTCAGGCGTGGGATTACACCTGTTACGCAGCCAATGTGGTGATGGTGGGCATCGGTACCGTCGTGCTGGTTTCCCGCGACGTCAGGCTGTGGGATTCACTGCAGAACAACGTGGTGACTTACCTGTGGCTCATCTACATTCTCGGTATGGCAATCATTTTGATTCGCGGCGTGGCACAGAAAAACCGGGACGCAATCATCATGCTCGTCAGTTTTACCGTACTTTTAGCTGCGATGTTTCTGGATATTTTGAGCGGCCGCGCGGTGATCAACCTGCCCCCGCTTCTGACCTATGTGTTCATCATCTTCATTCTGTCGATGGCGCTGGTGCTCGCCAACCGCTTTGTGCGTTTGCACAACGAAACAGAAGAACTCAACGAAAACCTGTCGCGCTTTAACGCGGCCTCGCGGCGCTTTGTGCCGTTTGAATTTCTGAACATGCTCGACAAGAAGAGCATTCTCGATGTGAATCTGGGCGACCAAGTGCAGCGCGAGATGGCGGTGCTGTTTTCTGATATTCGCGCATTTACCGCGCTCTCGGAGAGGATGACGCCGAAAGAGAACTTTGATTTTATCAATTCATACCTCGACAAGGTCGGCCCGGTGATTCGCGACCACCACGGTTTCATCGACAAGTATATCGGTGATGCCGTTATGGCATTGTTTGCCGGAGAACAAGGAGGTTCTGGGGCCGACGCCGACAGCTATCAGCCGTTGGCTATAGCCGACGGGAGGTCGTCTTCGCGTCGGCCTGAAGCGCAAGGAGGCGCGTACTCTGACGCGGGCAGGACGCCCTCTTCGTCGCGGAGCAACGCTGCCGAAGATGCGCTCGAAGCCGCGCTGGCGATGCATGAACGTGTGCGCGACTGGAATGCGCGGCGCGCAGTGCATGGTTATGCCCCAGTCGCGATCGGCATCGGCGTACACCAGGGTAAGGTGATGCTCGGCACAATCGGCGAGCACCAGCGTATGGACGGCACGGTAATCGCCGACGCGGTCAACCTTGCGAGCCGCATCGAGAGCCTCACGAAAAACTACGGTGCCGGCACCCTGATTTCTGACGTGTCATGGGAGACAATTGCAGACAAAGAAAAATACAGTCACCGCTTGGTCGACCGCGTCGCGGTCAAAGGCAAGAACGAACCCGTGGGCCTGATCGAAGTGTTTAACAGCGACAGCGATGAACTGCGCAAACTCAAAGACCGGCAACTTCCCGCGTTTACCGAGGGACTTTCGCTCTACCAAGCGGGCAAGTTCCAGGAGTCAAAATCCGCATTTCTGGAACTCGTCGCCGCGAACAGCGCCGACAAGACGCTCAGGCTCTACCTCGAACGCATTGAACGGCACCTCAAATACCCGCCGCAGCAGTGGCTGGGTTACGAGATATTAACGGAAAAGTAAACAAATGCAGATTTGCAACCACAAGTGGCAATTATGCATCTAACGTTTAGTGCCAAGAAAGAAAAAAGCGCTGACCGCGCGTAGAAAGAAGACAGTTCCGAAGGCTAAATCCGCCCGCCGACGCCCGGCAATCACCACAGTCATACGCCCGAGCGCAACGCGCAAAAAGGCACGCCTCAGCCGCATTCGCCGCACGATGCGCTATGAAATTGGCAACCTCGTCACACACGCAGCCGGGCTCGGCCTGGCAGTGAGCGGGGCGGTATTTCTTTTCGTTAAAAGCGCCGCAACACATGACACGGTGCGCATCGCAAGCTTCATCGTCTATGGCGTAAGCCTGATCGCACTCTACGCGTCTTCGACCATTTACCACTCGCTGTGGGATGCGCGCGCAAAAAAAATTCTGCGCCGGCTCGACCACAGCGCGATCTACATGCTGATCGCCGGCACGTTAACACCCGTTGCGCTCTTGACCGTGCGCGGGGCATTCGGTACGACAATGGTGGCAGTCATCTGGTCCTTTGCCGCGATCGGCATTGCAATCAAGCTGTTGTTCCCGCATAAGTATTCCAAGGCCTCGGTGGGTGCCTATATCGTCATGGGCTGGATCGGCATTGCGGCCATCAAACAGGTCTATGTCGGCCTGCCGGCAGCCGCGCTCTGGCTCTTACTTGCTGGTGGATTGTCCTACACGGCGGGCACGATATTTTACTCGATGCGTCGGCTACCCTATAACCATATGATCTGGCATTTTTTCGTGCTGGGCGGCAGCATCTGTCACTTCCTTTCTCTTTATCTATATGTCTGACCTGCGGTCAGACATATAGATAACTAACACTCGCCGGGGTAGCTCGGTTTTCGTATCTTGCCTGCATGACGATGCTCTTTGCGGCGTATGGCTGGGGACTTTTGTCCTCTCTTTCTGCTTGCGTTTATCCCCTGATTCCGATCACCACCGCAATCTTTATCGGCGGCGAGCGCAAGAGCTGGGCTGACGGTTTCAAGGCTGCAGGTACTTACACGCTGGGCATGTCGCTCACCTATGGCACTCTCGGTATGATTGCGGCGCTCAGTGGTGCGGTGTTCGGTAAATACCTCGGCAACCACACGGTTATCGTGGTCATCTCGCTGCTACTCATCTATCTGGGCCTTGCGTACGCGCACCTCGTTCCGATGCCACTACCTAATTTTGCCAACCGTATGCAAGTAGGGAAAAAAGAAGGATTGATTTATCCGCTGATCTTAGGCATTTTTTCTGCATTCATTGCCGCTCCCTGCACCGCGCCCTTTTTCGGTAGCCTGCTCGTGCAGATCAGCCGCAGCGCGAGCGAAAACCAGTCGATTATCATACCTTCGCTATCAGCCTTTGCCTTTGCATTCGGTATGGCGACACCATTCTTGCTCCTGGGCGTCTTTTCGCTGCGTTTGCCAAAGCCCGGCATCTGGCTGCACGTCGTTGAATATGCTGGCGCCGTCGTATTGATCGCCGCGGGGTTCCATTATCTCGAAGACATCGCGGGAGATTTCCCCCCGCCGGCGCAGGCGTTTCCGTTTGCCGTGATTGGTATCGCGATGTGCGTCACGTTTTTTATACTGGCTGAACCCATGCGCCCGGAGGCGAAGATGCAGAAGCGGATGAAACTCAATACTGCCGGCATGCTACTCATTTCAGGTCTGGGACTTTTTCTGTTCACCTCGCCCTTTGTGAAATACTGGGGCGTCGATGTGAAGACCAACACGGGTGCTGTGCCCGACGCCGGCAAAAAGACAGTGATGACGCTGCCGCAGGGCAAGCTCAAATGGTATCAGGATCTCAAAGAAGCCAAAGCGATTGCTGCCAAAGAAGGGAAAATACTGTTCATCGATTTCTGGGCCGACTGGTGCACCGCCTGCGAAGAGATGGAGAAGAAGCTCTTCACGAAAGACGAATTCATCGAGTTCGCACTGGCGAATAAAATAATTCCGGTGCGCATCGACTATTCAAACCCGACGGATGAGCTCGATAAGCTCGCGCAGACCTACAGCATCCGCGGTCTGCCAACCGTCGTTTTAACGAAAGCCGACGGCGAACTCATTCACACCCTCACGGGATTTTACAGCAAAGAATATTCGATGCGCGAACTGAAATCGGCACTCAAGGATTAATGCAGATAATTGTGTCTGGCTATGCCAGGCACAATTATCTGCCTCACTGTGCCGAAACTACGGTTTTCGGACCCATCTCTTTCTGCAGAAAATTCGTCGTCTGCAGCAAGCGGCGCGATATGAACGGCCCCATCATGTAGTGGTTCATATAGTTGCGCCGCACTTCTTTGCCACCCGCTTTCATTTTGGTATTTTTGCGGATGTCGCCGCCCACACCTGAATAGTAGGGTTGAAAATGGTTCGTGATGATATCGATCACCACGTTGCCGGCCTTGTTGGTGAAACGAATCACACCCTCTTCGTTTTCAACGCCTTCGAGTTCGAGCGCGCGAATCATTGTCGTCTGCACCGGATACGCATCAAATTTTTCGATGCGAACCGCGCTGTAGTAGAATTTATTCAGGTCGCGCCCGATTTCCAGTTTGATGTAGGCGAGAAGATCCCAGAATGACTTTTTGTATTCGTAGTTGCCTTCGATATCGATGAAACCTTTGATAGCGGGATACACACCTTCATGATAATCTGTCTTCAGAATATAATCAGTCAGAAATTGTTTGGGGTCGCTGAAGCGCTTGTAGTCGATCTGTTCGTCGACCTTCAGCGTGCGTGCAATCAACTCTCCCCGCGGCGTGGTCGAATTGCTGTAAGACATGATGATCACGGGGTTTGGCGTTGGCAGCGCACGCTTCAACAGGCGCATACCACCGCCGCTTTCAAAGCCAGGTGATTCGGTATTGATATAGCGTTCGGGATAGCGCGTGCGGTGACAGATCGGATGCAGCGCGCGCTCGCCGGCAACCACCTTCTTCGGATGGTATTTGTATTCGTCGATGGTGATCATCGCTGCGCCGGGCAATTCTTCGAGCATCTTCAGAATCGGCTTGGATACCGATGAACTATGAAAACCTGACGACTCGCCCCTGAGTGCGACAATCCATGTGCTGTCGGGTTTTACGCGGTCGAGGTTATGGTAACCCACCACAAACGGCCAGCCGTTTTCTTCGGCCAGATAGAATTTGCGTTTGTCAGACAAGGCATCGTTAAACAGATCGAACTCCGGAGTCTCTGAACGGAAACCGGTAATTGCCGCAGAGTATTCTTTGCAGTCGAAGACACGCGCCTTGTCGCGTTGTGTGATCGGGCGTGCATAAATTGTTTCGACGCCACCCACTTCTGCGCGCGAGGTTTTACGGCTTTCGACCGATGCCAGATCTGAGCCGCCTTGAGATACCCGGTTTGTGCCCGTGGTGCAATAGCTGAAAGCCGCCATCACCAGAAGTAAAATGCGGATGTACCGCTGTGCTGAAGTCTTCATCACCGAATTTATCCTCACGCCTTGATCTGCGGCCGGTCAGACCGGCCGAAAGGAATAAACAGACTGGCGCGACGGAGTGGCTACTAATTTAGCAGCTTCACTGTCAGGGCAAAGCCCTGCCAGTAAAGCCGGTTATTTCCTGAACTCTAAGGCGGCTGAATTAATGCAATAGCGCAACCCTGTGGGTTTTGGGCCGTCAGGAAACACATGCCCGAGGTGCCCGCCGCAGCGACCGCAGCGGACTTCGACGCGCATCATGCCATAACTGGTGTCGGTCAGTTCTTCGACATTTTCGGCTTTGATCGGCTGGTAATAACTTGGCCAGCCGGTGCCCGAATCGAATTTCGCCTGCGAAGAAAAGAGCGGCAGCTTGCAGGCGGCGCACACATAGGTGCCCTGCTCATGGTGGTCGTGGTACTTGCCGGTAAAAGCCTGCTCGGTACCCTGTTTGCGCAAAATCTGGAACTGTGCGGGAGTCAGTATTTTCTGCCATTCGGCATCGGATTTATGGATTTTTTGCGACATCGGCAGACCCGCCTGCTTTTTCCGAGCCGCTTCAATCGGTTTCTCGCATTGCAGTGAGATAACGACCGCGGTGATAATGGCCGCAAGCGCGATGATTTTTTTCATACCAGTTGGTCGGTAACCAAGCGCGCCCCTTACATTTTTATTCAAACTTGATCGCGCGGCCCATGAGTTCTTTGATCGCTTCGAGCGCCGGCTTGTTTTCATAGAGCACTTTAAAAACAGCGTCGGTGATCGGCATATCAACCCCCAGGCTCTGCGCCAGTTCATGCGCGCTCTCGGTAGTGGGCACGCCTTCGGCGACCATGCGCATTTCACTCTGTATTTGGGTAAGCGTCATGCCCTGCCCGAGTTTGAGCCCCACGGTGCGATTGCGCGACAGGTCGCCAGTGCATGTGAGCACGAGATCCCCCATACCTGCAAGCCCCATGAAGGTGATGGGCTTCGCGCCGAGTTTTTCACCCAAACGCGCAATTTCGGCGAGGCCGCGCGTGATAATGGCCGAGCGCGTGTTGCTGCCGAACTTAAGACCGTCGGCAATACCGGTCGCAATCGCCATGACGTTCTTGAGCGCACCACCCAGTTCAACACCTGTCACATCGGGCGTGGCGTACGCCCTGAAATACTCATTGTGAAAGACTTTTTGAATCTCTGGCAGTCGGTCCGCCGCATAACCGGCAATCGTGATCGCGGTTGGCATCTTGAGCGCCATCTCGCGCGCAAACGACGGCCCGCTCAAGAAGAAGAGGTTGTCTCTTTTCGCTTCACCAAAAATCTCTTTAAACAGATCGCAAACCAGAAGGTGCGTTTTTTTTTCGATGCCCTTCGAGGCCACGACCATCGGCACATTGAGGTTCGTGGCGCGATTGTCTTTGCTGTAAACTTCGCGTATCGCCTGCGTCGGCGTTGCACTGATGATGAGTTCGGCATGCGAAGCCGCTTCGTTGAAGTCGGTAGTGACCCCCAGCTTTTCCGGCAATTGAATTCCCTTGAGGTATATCGTATTTTCGCGCTGCGTGCGAATCGCATCTGCGGTGTCTTTTGAGTGGCTCCAGATTAGAACGTCATGGCCGTTTTCGGCTGTGAGTTTCGCGAGGGCTGTACCGAACGAGCCGGCACCAATAACAGATATACGCATAACACCGCTTAGGGAGTTGCCGCCTGCGCGGCAAATGAAAATGCACGAATACAGTGTGCAGAGCACACTGTATTCGTGTTTATCTACATTTTTTCGAACAGCCAGAGAGCGAGCAGGGTCTTGCTGTCGGTGATCTTGTGCGTGCGCACCATGCGCTGCAGCTCTTTCAGGCTGAAGGCCTTTTTGTTGGAAAACACCTCGTCGTCATCGTGGTCGGCAACGGCTTCAGACAGAGTGCGTGCCGAAAACAGGTGCAACACTTCAGTGGAAAAACTGATTGCGGGATGGTACTGCAGGCTTTTTTTCCAGTGGCGCGCGGCAAAACCCGCTTCTTCGGCGAGTTCGCGTTTGGCACACTGCAATATGCTTTCGTTGTTCTTTTTCTTGCCCGCGGGAATTTCCCATGACTTGGCACCAGAACCGAGGCGGTACTGTTCAACCAGCCACAGGTATTGTTTGCGCGATTTGAGTTTTTCGACGGGCAGAATGCCGGCCGCGTGCGGGTATTGCAACAGCGGTTTTTCGCCGAAGCGGGTTTTCACCAGCGTAAAAGCGATCTCTTTGTCGCGGTAGAGGACTTTCATGCCTTCGCATACTCCAGCAGGGTTTCGAGTTCGCGTTTGCCCTGCGCTTCGGCAATCAGGCGCACCACGGGTTCGGTGTTTGAGGCGCGCAGGTGAATCCAGCAGGGAGTTTTTCCCCCTTTTAACATTAAATGCCCGCTCACATGAAAACCGTCACGCGTGTCGAGTTTCGCATCGGTAAGCCGGCCCATCACTTTGTCGGCCATTTGCCTCATCTCTGCGGCGCCGACGCCCTTCACAACCTGCTTCGTCATGACAAACGGCGGCAGCGACGCCACCCAGGCTGAAAGTGGTCGGCGTTCTGACGCGACAAGGGACAGAATATGTGCGACGCCGGTGAGTGCGTCGCGGCCGAATGAAGGTATGCGCGCATCAATCACTCCGCCGTTGCCTTCGCCGCCCAGCTGCGATTTGTCTTTGAGCATCTGTTCGACCACATTCGCCTCGCCGACCGCCGAACGGATAAAAGAACATTTACGCATCGCGGCCGCGCTCTCCGTCAACATCGACGTCGAAAGGTTCGCCACAATTTTGCCTTTCGGTTTTGCCGCCGCGAGAATCGCCAAAGGCAAAGTGTATTCTTCGCCGATCGCGCGTCCCTTTTCATCGACGAGCGACAAGCGGTCGGCGTCGGGATCAAAGGCAAAACCGATGTCGGCCTTATGCTTACGCACAGCTGCGGCCAATTTACCCAGCGCCTCTGCCGTGGGCTCAGGTGGCCGCGGGAACGTCGGTGTCTCTGCGAGGTGGATGGCAAACGTTCTGGCACCGAGCTTCTTAAGCAATTCTACCGCGATGGTACCGCCGCATGAACCGACGGGATCAATGACGACCGTGAGGCGGCGGCGGGGCTTTTTCACGACTTTCAGAATACTGCTGATATGAAAATCCATAGCAGCCTGGTGCGCGTCGACGAGAGAGCCCTGCTTACGGTAATCACCCCACTCCGCAACCGCTTCGAGCGCCGCTGAGAAACGCGTATTATCTGCGGCCGAAAAGAAAAATCCGCCTTTGCCGATGAATTTGAGCGCATTGTATTCTGCCGGGTTATGCGACGCGCTCACCATGAGCCCACCGGCACATTTTTTGCCCGCCACGTAGGCTTTGATGGTCGGCGTCGGCACTAGCCCGAGGTCATGCACTTCGCGGCCCAAAAGCCTGAGCACGCCGGATGCGATATCAACCAGCGCGGGCCCCGTCGCGCGCGCATCGCGGGCAATCGCGATCGGCCCGGCCGGCAGAACCGCAGCAAAGGCCCGCACGTAATCGACCCATTTGTCGGGTGCGATATCGGCTGGATATACGCCGCGCAGACCAGAGATAGAGAATTTAAGAGTGGGAGAGTTGTATTTCATTGGATTTGACCGTAAATGCGTTTTTTTTCTGTTTCAATATTTTCGCGGAACTCGCGCATGCGCCAGGTGGTGTACAGCGTGCAAGCCATGTTGCCGGCAAAGCCGATCAGAAATACGGCACTCGCCAGGACAAACATGCTGCGCCCGACAATGGCCGAAGGTTCTTTGTTTTCGAGAATCAGACGCCGGTAGAGGTACGCTGCGAGAACCGGCAGTGCGCCCAGCGCCGCGTAATAGCCTGTCAGCGGTAAAAGCGCCAGCACGAAGAGCACAAGCAGATAGACTGCGAGCAGTATTTTGAGAATTCTCTGCACTGCTACTTTGCCGGCGGTGTGTCTTTTTTATCATCAACAGCCGGTGGATTAACCGCGTTCACGGCGGCCGGCTTCGCAGCAGTGTCATCTTCGATTCTTATCTCGACCTTTGCCGCGTCGGGTGCATTGACCGTCACGGGTGGCGCCTTCTCGCCGCTCGCCGTGGTTTTCGCCTCTTCGCGCGGCATGTCAATCAGCCCCTGGTGTGCCAGAAATTTGCGTAAGCCCAGGACAATCGCCGGCGTATCGTGCGCCGATTCATGCGGAATCGTGACCGCCACGAGAATAAAGACACTCACGGCAAAGAGCAAACTCTGCAAAACGAGAGTGAACGTCGCGGAAATGGGAATGCGCGATTTCTGCCGCGCGCGGCGAAAATGCCAGATGGCAATGACCAGCGCGATCAGGCAGAGTGCCATGACTGGTATGTTGATAATGAGCGGAGTAATCAGCTGGATAAACAGGGCGACAATGACGACTGCCACCAGCAGCAGGTTAATGAGCAACACGGGAAAAAATGCAAAATCCAGCGCGCGCGTCCACCATTTCGGAACCGGGTGATAGAATGCGCCGAAGTGGCCGATTCTATCACCCGACCAGAATACCGCAACCGGCCCCTAAACCCCTATTCGTAGATACACCTATGCCAGCAGGCAGATTTGCTTATTGATGGAAATCAATTAGTATGCTATATGGATGAAAAGCTAAGGCGAGAGATAAATCCAAGGAACTAAACAGACTCAATATGCAACCATACCCTGATATTTTCCATGAAAACAGCGTTTACGGCGTGACTGCGCCGCGGCTGCAGACTATAATCGATTATCGGATCTCTTAATATGCTCAATTTGCGAAACGCGTCCATTGCGACCAAATTCATCGGCTTCTCCGCCTCGCTGCTTTTACTGCTCGTTTCTGCGGCAAGCTTCGGCATCATGGTTATGCAGAGAAAATCTGCAATCCACGAAGCACAGCTCTTCTCAGATGGCATGGAGAAGGTCGCACTCAGTGGTCTCACGACGCTGATGATGACCAACCAGATGCAGCACCGTAAAATGCTGCTTGATCAGATCAATGAAACCGGTATCGTGCAAGACCTGCGCATCATCCGCGGTGCCAAGGTTAACGCCGTGTTCGGCGAAGGGCAGCTCTCGGAAAAGGTTCATTTTCCCTTTGAAAAAACAGTGCTCGAAAGCGGGGTGCATTACGCTCAGGAAGAAGAAGGCGATATGCTGCGCATAGTGAAGCCGATCAGGGCAAAAAGCAACTATTTGGGCAAGAACTGCCTCGGCTGCCACCAGGCGGCAGAAAACGAAATTCTCGGCGCGATAACCATGAAAATTTCGCTGACTGAAGTCACCAAAGAATCGCGCTCTTTTTCATTGCAGATCTTTGCGGCCGGCATGCTCATCGTGGCGCTGGCGATTGCCGGGTTGCTGCTTTTATCGCGTGTCATCATCCGCAATCCGCTCGAAAATCTGCTCGAATTATTCAAAAAACTCAGACAAAAAGATTACACCGAAAAAATGGTGCCGCAGTTTCGCGACGAAGTGGGCCGGCTGACCGAAGGGGTCTCGGCTTTCCTCGATCATTCGATTGAGTTGCTGACAAAACTCGGCAAGGTGAGCGGGCAGCTATCCTATTTATCCGGCAAAACACGCGAGACGTCAGAACAATTTCTGGAACTCGCCGCGAGGCAATCAAACGCGATCGATGAGTCTTCCGCCTCAGTGCAGCAGATGAACGCCACACTGCGGGCCGAACAGGAAGAACTCATCAGTTTTCTCTCGATGGTCAACCAGATTGTCGATTATGCGACGAGCTGGAGCGCTGTCTATCGGCAGATTTCCGCCGACGAAGCCGATTACCGGCAGAGTTTGCAGCAAAACGGCAGGCGCCTGAAAAAAGCCTACAAGGCTCTGATCGACGCGCTGGCTTCCGGCGAATCGATCTTCAAAGCCGGTCTCGCGTCGGAAAAAGACACGCCCGCAGCCCGTGAGATAACGCTGGCCTTGCATGAATTGGCGACCGGGCTCAGCGGCGTACGGGTTCTGCTACGCGAAACACTGGTCGAGCATCTTAAATCTGAGGAGACCTACTTAAAATCGCGTGAACCACTCGATCGCATCGGAACGACGATTTCTGATAACGAGCTGGTCATAGAAAAAATTCTGATAATTCCGGGTCAAATCAGGGAACAGTACCACGAACAGGCCGAAGCCAGCGGCGAAATCAGCAACTCGCTGAGTCTGCTTTCATCGGAAGCGTCGCAGGTGTCATCGACCGCGACTGAACTCGCCCAGATGGCGCACGAAGCCTCGCGGCTCGCTCTGCTGCTTAAGGACTTATTGCATGAATTCAAGCTTCCCTGAACAAAGGACAGCCAGCCTTACAAGGCTGTTTGTTTTTCTGGGCATCCACTTCGCGTCCATAGCTGTTTTTCCGGACGCACTTTTCAGGCAATATCCCTGGTCGCTGTATGCCCTGCTTTGGGCATCGGTTTTCGGCACTGCGTCGGCAAACCGCTTTTTGCACGCACTGATCGTGCAGATTGCGGGCCTTGCCTTGTTTCTGGTTGTATCCACCTTCCAGTGGAAATATCCTGTGGTGGATATCCCTCTGTTCTTCGCCTTTCACCTAGGGACATTTATTTCCGTATCTTTCCTTTCCTATATGCGTTCGGAACGCAATGAACTGCGCGACCAGATTGAATATTCGCAGAAACTGCTGCAGAATCTGCAGGGCGATAAATTGGGCGAGATCCAGCGGATGCTAGCAGTGAATCGCCCTGCCTACTTCGACGAACTCACGATTTTGTTTTCCGATATCCGCAATTTCACGGGACTCTCAGAGGTATTGCCGGCCGACAAACTCTACGCGGTACTCAATGAATATTACAGCGGTGTAGTCAAGATCGTGCGCGAACACGGCGGCATCATCGACAAATTTCTCGGCGACGGCATCATGGTGATTTTCGGTCTCGGCAAAACCAACGACAGCGCACCCGATATGGCTGTGCGCTGCGCGATTAAACTCCGCGAATATCAACTGAACGGCTTTAAGGCAGATCTGCCTGGCCATTACACTTTTTCCGCTGGCATCGGCATCTCGACGGGCCGCGTGATGGTGGGGCTCGTGGGTTCCACCGACCGCTTCGAGTGGACCTGCCTTGGCGACCCGGTGAACCTCGCAGCACGCCTCGAAAACATGACGCGCAGAATTCCTTCGGCAATTCTGATCTCAGAAGCGACGTGGATGCACATCCGCGACAACCAGGAGTTCTTCACCCGCATCGCCGGCTACTTCAAGGTGCGGGGGCGATTCAGCGAAGAAGCGGTCGTCGAGGTGTTTAACGGCGACCCACTCGAACTCAGCGAAGGGAAAAAACGCTATCGGCAAAAATTTGAAGCCGCGCTGAATATGAATAAGATGGGATATACCGAATCTTCGGCAAATGTATTCCGTGAAATTGCTGCGCTGTGTCCGGGCGATCGAATCGCAGAACTTTATGCCCGCCCTGAAAAAATGCCTTAAGCCGGTTTGACCGTGCGGATAACTTTTTCGGCGCTTTCGCCCTTCGCCGCTTCGCTCAGTATGTGCGGAGCGAGGCGCGATGCGCTGTAAGCCCAGCCCTGATTGGCATTTTGGAGTTCGCCGTATGCTTGCTGAACCCGCGCGGGAATCTCCGCGAGCGTGCACGCCGCATCCACTGCTGTCAGTCCGCTGAGCATCGCATTGTCGAGCCCGTTAAACACCGTGCGCGCATCGTCTTTGTAAAGTACCACAGGTTTTCCCAGTGCGAACGCAATGCCGGCTTCGACACACGCGCCTTCGTCTGGCACGCGGCCGTTGACATTCATTACCAGCACATCACATTCGTGCACAAGTTTATGCAGATCAAAGCGGAAAACACTGCGATCCGCGAGTTTGCTAAGCCCAAGCGCCGAAATATTGAGAGGCGAGTTCAAAAAAGGAAGAAATACCGGTTCCAAACCATCACGCTGCGGCAGAAAAGTTTTGTGTCCGGCATTTTGCAGCACTGCGGCGATTTCGGCCATAGCGGCACGTTCTTCGGGAGAGAATAAGGGACCGGAGCAATACACGCGCAACGATGAATCAGACATGCGCTTGCATGCGGTTGGCGGTCACTCAGCGTAAAGCGCAATGGAGAAACAACCAGTGCTGCATTTTGCTTTTTTGCTTGCGTACGCAACGGAGAATTATGCGCACTCCGATGAGTATCATGCTGACGGTATCGATCCGCACCTTACTCTTCGCTGTGCTGTTTTTTTCGCACGCGCATGCCGCTCACGAAAACCCGGTCGCCCCCCTGCTACCCGGTATGAATGAGATTGAAGATTTTGGCGGCAACCCCGGTAATCTGGCCATGCACGTTTACCAGCCGGAGAAACACACAACCGGCAGGTTACCGCTCGTCGTCGCCCTGCACGGTTGCGGCGGTTCAGCCGAGCATTTTTCGCGCGCCGGCTTCAACGAACTTGCGGAAAAATATGGTTTTCAGGTGCTCTACCCAGAACAGAAAAGTGAAAACCACCCGGGTCGGTGCTTTAACCACTTGCTGCCAGACGACCCCGAAGCTGGCGACAGGGAGTTCGATTCGATCATGCAGATGATTCACTACCTGGTTTCGAAACATCGCGCGAGCCGGCGCAATCTGTTCATCACAGGGTTTTCGTCAGGCGGACAGGTAGCCAATATTCTCGCGGCGACGTATCCCGAAATATTCCGCGCAGCAGCGATCATCGGCGCCGGCGGTTATGTGTGTGAAACCGGCCACAAGGGAATCAAGGGTTTTGTCGCATGCTTCGGCGCGAAACCGGCAAAAAAGAAACGGCGCTATCTTTCACCGGGGCAGGAAGCGGGACACTGGCCGCGTATCAGCATTTGGCATGGCAAGAACGACCGCAACGTGCCGTATACGCGCGTTTCGCTGGCCCTCAAACAATGGAAAAAGGTCCATAAAGTCAGACAGAAAAAACATGTGAAGATGTCGCTGCCGGGAAATATTTCCTACGAAGCCTACAAAGGCCCGGGTGGAAAATCGCTTGTCGAGCTCTATACCATGAATTCCGCAGCCCATATCATTCCGATACAACCGCAGAAGCAATGCGGGCGACCGGGGCAGTATTTCAGCGAAGAGAAAATTTGTTACGCCAAACACATCATCCGTTTTTTCGGATTGATAAAATAATTTTTCTAAGGAAGTTATGAAAAAGTCATGCGCGCCCACCCGCTGCGCGAGTGAATACGCGCAAACGAGGACATTTGCGCTCCTAATTTTGGCTTTTTCAGAACTTCCTTAACCAACGAAACGACCGAATTCTGACATGAGCTTAGCCAGCGGCATCACGCCCGAAGTACGGTGCACCACCTGCCCATTTTTAAATAGTATCAGCGTCGGTATGCCCGAGATCTGGAACTCGCGCGCGATCTCTGGGTGTGCTTCGGTATCGACTTTGATCAGGCGGATTTTATCGCCCCAGGCCGATTTTAACTCTTTCAGAATCGGCGAAAGCATGTGGCATGGCCCGCACCAGTCGGCGAAAAAATCGACCAGCACGGGAACGTCGCTTTCCTGAATAAAATCGTGAAACTTGGTGGTTGTGGGCTGCGCTGTCATATACTCCATAGGGTATAAAGCATTTATACTATCGCCCACAAAATCTGCGCAGCTGCCGGTTGAGCGGCAAATCATTTACGCTTTCGCCGAAGTTTCAGTTCAGGAAGCAGTGCGGCAGTTCACACTCATCAGCTTCGATCTGTGTCCGTTCGTACAGCGTTCCATTATTACCCTCAAAAGGAAGGGCATTCGCTTCAAGATTTGTTTTATCGATCTGGCAAATAAGCCCGACTGGTTTCTAAAACTTTCGCCCACAGGCAAAGTGCCATTACTGATCGTCAAACAAAGCGGTCAGCCCGATGAAATCGTGTTTGAATCCGCGGTCATTAACGAGTACCTCGACGAGGTTAATCCACCGGCACTAATGCCTGCCGATGCGCTGGTGCGGGCGAAACACAGGGCCTTTATCGAATTCACCTCGCAGCTTCTGGTCATACAGTACAAGCTCACTCATGCCAAAAGCGCCGAAGACAAGGCCACGCACACCAATGAACTAAAAAAACAATTAGCCAGACTCATGAACGAAGTGAAATTACCGCTTTTTGCCGGGGCCAACTTTTCGCTCATCGATGCTGCGATTGCGCCACTCATCATGCGGCAGCGGCTGATCGACCGCGAATGGAATTTGGACGTGATTGCCTCGAATGAAACGTGCCGTAAATATGCCAAAAATCTTCTGCAAAGGCCCGCTGTGCGTGGATCAGTCATCCACGGTTTTGCCGAAAAATATATTGCGAGTATACGGCAATCCGGCGGGTTTTAGCCCGGCCGGATTGCTGTCTGGTTAACCTTCGACGCGTTCGACGATCGTCGCGATACCCATGCCACCACCGATGCACAGTGTGATCAGCGCGTAACGGGCTTTGCGGCGTTCGAGTTCGTCGACCGCAGTACCGAGCAATATTGCTCCCGTACCACCAAGCGGGTGACCGAGCGCGATAGAACCACCGTTGACGTTAATGCGGTCAGTCGGAATGTTCAGTTGTTTCTGCACATACAGAGGAACCGCAGCAAACGCCTCATTGATTTCCCACAGGTCGATGTCTTCGACTTTGAGGCCCGCTTTTTCGAGCGCCTTTTTCGAAGCAGACACAGGGCCCGTGAGCATGATCGTCGGCTCTTCGCCTGAGACAGCCGTCGCGACGATGCGCGCGCGTTTTTTCAGGCCATGCTCTTTCACCGCTTTTTCAGAAGCCAAGAGCACGATGCCCGCGCCGTCGACAACGCCCGAGGCATTGCCACCACCATGAATGTGCGTGATTTCTTTCAGCTCAGGGTATGTTTTGAGCGCCATCGCATCAAACACCTTCTGGCCCACGCCTTTGAAAAGTGCCGGCATGCGCGACAGGTATGCGAAATCCCATTTGGCGTTCGGATATTCATCTTTATCGACCACAGTGCCGTCGTCTTTTTTCACCGGCACGATCGAATTCACAAAACGATTATCTTTAATCGCCTCATCGGCTTTTTTCTGCGACGAGGCAGCAAACTGGTCGGCCTCTTCGCGTGTGATGTTGTACTTGGTCGCGATGATGTCGGCAGAAATTCCCTGCGGCACGAGGTTGTAGTGCGCGGCAATTTTCGGGTTGCCGATCGACATGCCCGTTGCCATGTTTTCTTCAGTCACTTCGCCCGCGTCTGAGCCCATTTTGCAGCGGCTCATCGACTCAACGCCGCCGGCAACCACGAGGTCAAAACCACCGCTCTGTATATAAGCAGCCGCGTCGTTCACAGCCTGCAGGCCCGAACCGCAGAAGCGATTCACAGTATAACCGGGAACATCCTGCGGCCAGTGTGCCGCCATCACGCCGTAGCGTGCAATACATGCCGCCTGGTCACCGACCTGCGTCACGCAGCCCAAAATCACGTCGTCGACTTTTTCAACTTTGAGCGATTTGTTGCGCTTGGGCAACTCATTGAGCAAACCAGCCACCAGCTCTTGCGGATGGACATCTGCGAGAGATCCTCTTTTATTGCCGCGCGCGCGCGGCGTGCGGATTGCATCGACTACATAAGCTTCTGCCATATTTCCCTACCTTAAGTTTTCGCGGCTATGCAGGGCGGCCTGTGGCCGCCCTGCATAGCCGCTTTTTATACGTGTGTATGCACGTATTTTTACTATTTTCCCCTTATCGGATGTTCTGTAAAGTTTTATCGGGTTTGACGGCAAAACCAGCCGTTTGCGTGTTGAGTTATGAGAAAGCAAATAGTATTGCTTACAGCAATGGCGCTCTGCGCTGCATATGCATCCGACAAACAAAAAATTCTGGAAGCCCATGGAAAAATGTCAGAAGAAATGAAA
>Ga0154020_10001092_pt1 | contig 33592 bp, 40 predicted proteins | sample Klosneuvirus_201_FD_109709 | JGI IMG/M metagenome (GOLD analysis project Ga0154020, IMG submission 109709) | Active sludge microbial communities from wastewater, Klosterneuburg, Austria - Klosneuvirus_20160825_MG | ecosystem: Engineered > WWTP > Aerobic digester > Activated sludge | place...
CGCTTCGCTCCGAAAGCCCCCGCCCGGCGTGGTCACGATGCCGTGGATCAAGCGGTCACGATGAGCCGGAATGACCGGTCACGATGAGCCGGAATGGGCGGTCATGATGCGTGGAATACGCAGTCGGCAGCACGGAGCAGCGCGCGCAGCTCGGCAGCCATGCGGATGTCACACTTTGTTGCGGCCCGGCACCGTCTGGGAGACTTAAGCGGCGCGATAGTACCCTTCTCCGTGGGGGGGCAATCAGGCCGCCAGCGCCGAAGTGCTTCCTCTAGTTCCCGATGAAGCGGAACGATACGTGGTCGTCCGGTCTTGGTCGGTCCAGAATATGAGCGCTGCACCTGAATCTTCCTCGCGTCGAAGTCGATATCCCCCCAACGCAGTCCGGCGATTTCTCCTCGTCGCATTCCCGTGTAGAGAGCAATCACGACCGAGATTGGAACGCTGGGAAATGATAGCAGCCGCTGAACCTGTTCGAGGGTGTAGTGCTCGTCAAGGCCTCGGGTCTCAAACTTCGCAATGTCTGAAACGGGGTTCTTGCCCGCCAGGATGTCCCGTCGAAGCGCCCACGAAAAGATAAGCTTCATAAGGTCGAGGGAGACATTGGCCGTTTTTGGTGCGTAGCCCGCTGTGCGCAGCTCGTCACGCCATCGCTCCACATCGCCTGGCTTCAGCTTGTGCGCGTCTAGATTGGCGATGGAGAAAGGAAAGAAGCGATTGGACAGGTCGTAGCGCCGGCTTGCGCGGTAGCTTTCAAGGCTGCGAATCTTCTGCCCCTGGTACTCATCAAGCCACCGCTCGCACAGTTGCCGTACGGTAAGCGCTGGCCTGGCGGCTTGTGAGTCGAAAGCGTCCGGCATCCCAATGAGCCGACGGGCCGTGCGGGCATCCATGGCGACGGCGTACCGCTTGGCTTCTTCCTTGGTTCGCTGTTTGGTGGCCTTCCGACGCCAGATACCAGACTCGTCCTTGTACTTAATCCACCAGTTGGGCCTGTCTTTGGTGCCTCGGTTGTAAACGCTCGCCACCGGCTTCCTCCCCAAGTTTGTAGATTGTGATGATGCGTCGTCGCTGGTCTCCCGATTCTCGGGACTGCCGGAACTCAAACCCTCCAGCTCGCAGGTTCGGGGCTATGCGCTGTAGCTCTCCGCTCAGACGTGCTCCGTCTTTCGGCCAGCGTCTGTGCTCACGCTCCTTTTTGGACGCGCGGCGCTCCAGCTCGTCCAGCAGGTCACTGGCCGTACCGACCCACTCGGACAGGTTGACCATGGCCCGTTCGATGGGCTCGACGATGGGGCAGTCTTCAAGGGCTTGCGCGTGACTGTCGAGTCGGTTCTCGGTGTAGGCGTCGACGAAGTCACCCGACGCAAAGCCGAAAGCTTCTTCGGCTGCCATCGCCCAGCGGGCGAAGTCGGCCATGCGCGGCAGTACGCGCGGCTTCACGGTTCGCACCTTGCCGAGCGCCACGCTGACCGCGTCGAGGACTACCCCCAGGATTCGCCCGTGGGCTGCCTCAAAGTCGGCCCACACTTCTTCGGCAGCTCGGCGGTCTTCTTCTTCTATCGTCGGCAGAGACAAAATCACCGTCCGGTCGAGCAAGTCGCTTCGTCGGGCGATGTCGTTTATCGAGGTCAGTATCACGGGGCGCATGGCCTCCATGACTGTCTCGCCCATGTCGGTGTACTTCTGACGGGCGGTGTAGGTTGTTCCTGTCGACAAACAGCAGAGCAAGTCAGAAAGCCAATCAGGCACCGACGACAGGTTGTCATACGCAAGCACCCAGGAATTTTGAGCAGCGACCATGACTGTCTCCTCATCCTTGGGCTTGGTGCGCAGCCCGGTGCTCTTTGGGTCGATTATGCTTGACAGCATCTTCGCCGTCGTGCTCTTGGCGCAGCCCTGTTTGCCCGTGACGACCAGTAGGGGCAGCGGACGTCCCGGACGGAACGCGGCGACGAGCCAACCGAGGGCCAGTGCCTGGCTCTTGCCGTCGGGGAGGTTACACAGCCCGAACAGCTCACCAATCGAGCCGCCCCGCTCTGGCATCGGCAGCGGTCGCATCGCCGCCGGTCTCAGGAAGTGCACCGGGCAGCGCTCGACGGTCTCCCATCCCGATGCCGTGATTCGTATCGCCCGCCAAGACTCGTCGCCAAGGTCCAAATACAGCGCGCCGTCATGCTCGGCGATGCGAATCCAGGTCGGGCGCTTTTCGCCGTCATCTGCCATCGCCGACAGGAGGTTGGTAAGCTCCTCTTTCGAGCGTGAGCCGACGGCCCGGCCCTTCCAGCGATAGTAGGCCAAGCAGAGCAGGCGCACTGCTTGTTGAAGCGTCACGGTGCGCCGTGCCTTGTCGGTAAGGCACACGAGCGGCTTGTCATCATGCGAGCGGAATACTTTGCCCTCTTGCGACACGAACAGCGCCATCAGGTCCGCCGTTTGATTCGCTGCGGTCTCGGTGGCTTCCGCTTTCTGCCCACGGGGGAGAGAGAGCTTGCGCCGTGCGTGCTCTCCTCGAATGGCACGAATTAGCTCGGGGACTCTCCCAGGGTCGTCTACGCATGTTGCCAGACCCGCAAGGTAGGCTTCGGCCCCGCCAAGCTGAGAGAACCGCTTTAGGTGAGCCGCTCCGTCCAGTCGGCGGAGCACGCTCACAAGGTCGATGGTCTCCGCGTCCTCATGAAGTGTGACCAGCGCCTCCCAAATCGCCCCGTGGTGCAATGCCACAAAGGAGTCGGCGCTGACGCCAACCGTCCACATCAGCATTTCGGGCCAATTGAGCAGCGACCCAAGGAGCTGTCGCTCTAGCTCATTGCTCAGCTCGAAAGGGGTCTCCTCGGAACTGGCCTTTTTGGGGAGTGGTTTTCCTTTGGCACTGGCGTTCATTGCCGTGTGCGAGGTCCCTTCCAAAAGGGAAGGTCAAGCTGGCGCTCAGCGGCCATTTCCGCCCCCGTCTTCACAAGGCCGGCCAGCTCGGGCTTCTGCTCGCGCATTCGGCTTATCAGCGCGCTCGCTCGAGTGCCTTTCGTGCGACGCTTGTAGTCCTTTTTGCAGTCTCGACAGCGCGCCCATGGCTTCCAGCCGTGCACGGAGCAGTAGCCAAGGCCTAGAGCCAGCTTGTGGCCCACTTCCTCAACTTCCAGCCCGCACTGCTTGGCGATGCGGTAGACCTTCCGCATGTGCTGCGTCAGAGCAATCTTGCGCTTCACTTCCTCGGTGTGGCGGACCCTTGGCGCGGGCGGGCGATAGTCCATCTCGCTCACGACGGCACCGCCTTGCGCATCCGCTGACGTTCTGCAAGGGCCGACAGCAGGCTTTGCATGTACGCCTCATACACGGCCAGCTTGGCGCGCAGCTCGACGACTTCGGCAGGGAGACAGGTAGAGCACACCATCAGCTGGCCGGGGTCTCCGCAGAGGCCGCAGCCGCAGCGCTCGCAGCGTGGGCACTCTGGGCGCTGCACCTGGCGGAGCAGCTCGGGCACTGCGCCGGCCTGGTGGGTTTGGGTCAACATCACGTCACCTCACGCAGCAGTAGGTGTTGCCGGTTTTGGCGCAGCGGGTGGGGACGCCGCCACAGCTCGTGTTGTCGGACTGGTCGCAGCGCTCGCAGCTCGGGGCCGCGGGCTTGGGTTTTTCGCTGGGCACCACCACCGAAGGGGTCAGCAGCAGCCAGACGAGCACAGCAGTAGAGAACATCATTTGCATACCTCCTCGTATTCCCGACAGCTGATGCAGCTGGTGGTCAGGGGCACTCCCTCTGCTTCGATGGAGTCGGAGCAGCGCTTGCAGATGTCGGCGAGCATTCCGCACCGCGCCTTGTCGACGCAGCCCGGAAGCAGCAGCAGCAGCAGCAGCACAGCGAGTCGCTTCATGGCTTGTCCTCCCGCAGTGTCTTCAGCAGCATCTCCGTAAACACCGGGTCGGGCCCCTTGGCCTTCTCAACCAGCGCCAGAACAGCGTCAGGACTCTCGCAAACGACTTCAGTCGAGAGAGAGCCTGTGCCGAGGAGCGAACCGCCCGACAGGCGCGAACGAATCGCGACGATGTCGGAAGCACGAATCCAATATGACTCGTGGCTTTCGCTGGTGACTCGGATGAAACCGGCTTTCGTCTCTGCATCGTTGGTGTTCATCTCGCCCTCCGACGTGACAGGCAGTCACGACCGGGGCAGAGGCGCCGCCGCTGGCTGGGGGTCATCAGCGCCGGGTGCTGTCCATTCGCCACGAACATCCGTCGCCCATCACCGGCGCTGAAACCGGGGTCGGCCTTCGGGGTCCACAATCCCAGCGGCTCCCCCGTTTCCATTCCGCCACCCTTCATCAGCAGCGCCGCAAGCAGCGCCGCATTCCGTCCCAACATTCCCTTCATCGCTCTTCTCCTCGTACGTGATGGCAGCCCCCCTCTGCCGGTTACTGTTTCTTTTTGGACCGCCGGTGCTCTCTCACGACGACGCCCCGCTCCTCAATGCGTCGGAGTCGAACCGTCGGGCTGCGGAGCTGCTCGACGCCCTCTTCGAGCCGCTTCAGCTCCATCCGGAGCCTTACGGCCCGCTGAAAGTAGCGGCATGACACGTTCAGCCTCAGCAGCTTTTCCCCTGCGCTGTCGAGGCTGACGATGGCGCTCTGTATGTTGTCGATGGCATCGTCGAGCTGTCGAGCAGCAAGGCGCTTCATGTCCTCTGCCTGACGAAGCCGGCGCAGCTCCACTTCGGTGGCGTCGTCAGGTTTCATTCGTCCGGACTCCAGCGGCGCGGCTCTGCGGGTCGCAAGGTCACGCCGCGCTTCCGCTGTGCGTCGAGTTCGCCGTCAAACTCTCCAATCAGGTCACGCAGCTCGGCGGCGCGGTCGGTGACCTTCTGGGCATCGAGCTGAGACAAGAGGTCGGCGACGTCGTCCATGCTCGTGATGGCAAGGCCGAGACATTGCCGAGCCCTTTCGAGAATCAACTCGGGCGCGCTCACGGCTGCACCTCCTCGGTCGCGTCGGCCTGCGCCTTGGCGAACTGCTCGGCCCTCGCGGCCTGCTCTTCGGCGGCGAGAAACGCTTCGTGAAGCGTCGGGCTATAGCCAAAGTTCACCAGAAGGTGTGTGCCATCGCTATTTCGACGAAAAACAGTCCAGCGATAGCGTTGGGTGTCGTCCGGGATGTTTTGCTGACGTACACACATGTTCAGCTCGTCGGAGAAGTCCGCGTTGAACTGAATAGAGGATTCCCACTTGAGCTTTGGCTTGGCGCTCACGGCTGCACCTGCTCGGTCCGCTCGGTCGCGCCGGCCTGCGCCTTGGCGGGGCGCGTGACCAACAACTGGGCCTTCTCGCGGAGGTAGGCGGCGATGTGGCGGGAGCCTTCTCCGCCCAAGCTCTCAACCCTCTCAACCTCTGCCTCGATGGTACTTCTGGCATCCGAGCAAACATCAATCGTCGGCAGCGAAATCAGCCTCGTGATGCCATTCGCTAACACAAAGAGGTAGGGGGGCGCCGTCGTCGACAGCCCAACCAGCTTTGTGAGGTCGTCGAGCAGCAGCTGCTTCGCCGTGTTCTCGGCCCACTGCTGCGCAAGCAGAAGCGACGGGAACGGCCCCTCTTCCTTGAGGAGGCGGCACACTCGGACGCTCGCCGCACACTTGCCATCCTTCTCTCGGTACGCACGCGCATCAAGCGTCGCTGAGCACATGTGGAAGGTCTCGGACCACAAGACATCCGGCTCGACCTGAGACCACCCCTTCCGCTCCGCGCCCTCTTTCTCCGTCTCACTGGCCATTGACTTGCCCTGGCTCGACGTCGACCTTCAGCAGCAGGATGTGCGCCGCTCCGGTGAGCAGCTGCGCCAGCTCGTCGGCCCGCTCCGCCTCTTTCAGGTGGTTCACGATGGTTTCCGACAGCGCGTCGGTCGGAACGAAATCTGGAGGCAGCTTGCTGGAGGTTCCCGCAAACCCCCGACTCCCCGCAGCATGCATAAGCAGCGAGCGATGGATTCGCGCAATCTCCTCTGCGCTGAGGACAATTGGCGTTACCCGACGGTCGAAGAGGTGGCCGAGCAGCTCGTCACACTTCAACTTGCCGGCCAGTTCGCGGAGGAAGGCGGCGACGGCTCGCGAGCCATTGAACCACTCTTCCTTCTCGGCCCGAGCGGCTTCGGCCTCAATCGTCTTCTGCATATCCAGCATCGTGGCCACGACGCTGTAGGCAACGTCCTCTGCCTCTGTCGGCGAGTCGTGCTGCTGCGCGGTCGCGGGCTGGGCTTCGGACACCGGCGGCGCTTCCGGAGCTACCGGCTCGATCTCGGGCTGCTCGGGGTTGGCGGTCTGGTCGAGCAGCTGCTCGGCCTGCTCCTCGCACCACGTCTTCGCGGTCTCCAGTGACTCGAGCGTGCTTCCCGCCCGCAGGGCGCCAGCTTCGACGGTCGCGGACCAGATGCCGATACGCCGCGCATACACGGTCGCCTGCATCCTGTCCTGAACGGTCAGGCTCCAGCACATCCCCGACGGTGACTTGTCGTGGGGCTTTTGCACCCAGCCGCTCTCGGTCGAGCTTCCCGCCTCAACCTGCGTCCGCTCCCCACCCTCTGTCCCTGTCGCGTTCGTCATTTGGCTCTCCTCGGCGGTCTGGGAAACCAAGTCTTGACCGCCACCTTTCCCGTGTGAGATTTCAGTCTCCGCAAACAACTGGGGGAACGGAGACGCAAATATGGATAATTCATATGATTTTCAAATGCAAACAAATAGGGGAGCACCGACGCATACGTTTCGGATTGCCAGGCAATGCGACGTGGCACAGGCGTCCGCTATGCCATGCGGCATTAAAAACCCTCTTTGGATGGGAATTCCGACGAGACTCTTGAATCTGCGAATGGCGGCCGACCTCGCGATGACGACGCTGGAAGCTCTGTCCGGCGTGTCAAACCAGGTGATTGCGAAAACCGAGAACCAACAGTCCGTTCCCCGTCTCGAAACAGTCGAGCGGATGGCCTACGCGCTGGGAGTCTCTCCGACGTGGTTTGCGTTTGGCCACGACGGAGACGAACCGTTCTCGGAGCGAATTCGACGCTCTCCGCTCCAAATTCCCAAAGACCCCAGGCCGGGCGCTCCGGTGCCCTGTCCGGAGAGCTACCGAGCGATGCCGGCGCGTCTACAGCTCGCGAGGCAGAAGGCGGGGCTGTCGCTGAGGGGACTGGCGAAGGCGGCGGGACTCTCCGGGCCGGGCGTGCAGAAGATTGAGACGGGCGCTAGCGTGCCGACCATCGACAACGTCGAGGCCATCGCAAAGGCGCTCGGAGTGTCTCCAGGCTGGCTGGCGTTCGGAATTGGGCGGGGTCCGGACGGAAAGAAGGCAAAGGCGCGGGCGGTGGCGTAGGGCCACGGGTTGGTGCTAGGTTCGCGGCATGTCCTCCGCTTCGACGCAGACGCCCAAAGTCCACTTCGCCACTCTTGACGACCTGCTGCTCATCCCCGAAGACCAGCGCCGGCATGAAATCCTCGACGGAGAGTTACTGCAAAAGGCGCTGCCACGATTCGGCCATAGCGTCGCGCAGACTCGGTCGGGCCAGCTGCTGCGCGATTTCAATCGCAAGCCCAACGGACCGTCTCGACCAGGTGGATGGTGGATTGCCAGCGAGCCGACGATTCGTCTGTCCCGTCACGAAATCGTTCAGCCCGATGTAGCTGGTTGGCGACGAGAGCGACTTCCGGAAGCGTGCCGCGACTACCCCATCGGACTGCGCCCCGACTGGGTGTGCGAGATTATGTCCGATGGCGATGCGCGACGACGGGATGGTCTCCAGAAGCGCCGCATCTACGCGGACCACGACGTGCCGCACTACTGGCTCGTCGACACAGAGCGGGAGTCCCTGACGGTGCTGCGCCTGACCGACAAGGGCTACGTCGAGGTCCTGACCGCCGCGCGCGCCGACCGAGTCCGCGCCGAGCCCTTCGACGCCCTCGAGCTGCAAGTCGGCGTCCTGTTCGGCGACGATGAAGACTAGGCAGAGGGAGTGCCTAGGTCGATGCCCTTTTCTTTGAGCTTGCTCACCGCCGAAGACCAGTCACTCCAGCGAGGGGCAAAACGTAGCTCTGTCCCCTTCGGGAGTGACGGGAGGGCGGCGAACCATGGGTCGTTTGCAGCTTCGTCGAGCCAGCGTCCCCGCACTTTGTCGGATAGCTCGATTTCTCCCCTGGTGATGTAGGCGAGGTCTGGCTGAAACAGCACGCCGCGTCGCAGCACGGGGCCTTCGTACAGCGGGTAAATCTGGTCGGCGCCGCTCCGTCGAGGGATTCCAGCGACCTTGGCTACGATGGTGCGTCCCGCTTCGAGGAGTGCCACGCCGAGCGCAACGGCAGCACCTGCGACAGCGTTTACCTTCGTCACGACGGAAACGACCACGGCTTCCGTCGCGCGGATAATGGCATCGTCTCGGTCTTTGAGTGCTTCGAGGGCGGCGATGCGCCTGGACTCGTCCTTCTCGAACTGCCTGACGAAGTCCGCGTCTGCTTTGAGCTGACCAGGAACCGCCGACAGCGCCGCCAGCACGTAGGCTCGCATGGGCGCCGGTGCCGTGAGTGACTTGATAGCAATCGACTTGACCTTCACCGACTGCCCGGACTCCGTGAACTCGACGATGGCGGCGATGACGTTCGGCTGGGTCAGCGCGTACTCAGGGAGCGGGTCGGCTTCGATGGCTTCGGGTGGTGCGGGCTGCTTGTCTGGCCCGGCCTGCTCGGTGGGCACCGCTTCGGATTCACTGGAAGTCAGCATGAGCAGCAAAAGCCCAGCGCCCACCGCAGCGATGGCAAGGTCTCTCTGTTTCACGGCTTCCTCACGAGACCGCAGGGTCGGTTGAGTCGAATACCGGGACTTTGGCGAGCGCGTCCCGAGCTGCGCCCGCTTCCCACTTGATGGGCGGCGCGCTTGGGTTGAGCAGATACCAGCTCGTGCCGCGCAGCCTCGCCCAGACTCCGCCCCACTTGGCCTTCCCTTCCTGCTTTCGCAGCAGCGCCGCCGCTTCCGACTCTTGCGAAGTCAGCAGCTCGACCCATGAGGAATGACCAAAGGCGCGGATTCGTGCGCTGGGGAGCAGCTCGCCCCGCAGCAGCGCCCGAGCTGCCGCGCGTGACTCCGCTGAGGGCTCCCGCGCTGTGCTCGCATACCGCTCGACGCCATCCTTGACGCGCGGACCGTAGCCTTTGCCAGCGGTCAGGCGGTCATAGACCGACTTGCCATGGGTACGCGCGGTGTAAAGCGCCATCCAGCCAATGACCGGCCAGACGGACTTTTTCGAGGTCTCCGACACGAACATCCGTGCAAGGGCGGTTTCATCGTCGGTGGCATCGCCTGATGGTGGGGGAGAAGTCGGCGGCGGAGTTGTCGGCGGGGGTGTCGCAGGTTGTTTCGGCGGTCGCGGCTCTGCGCTGGCCGATGGTTCCGAGAGAAACAGGAAAGCCATTAGGGCGATTGTTCCGACGGCAATTGCTGCTTTCTCCTCGGCACGCATGGACTAATCGACGGGGTCGGTGGGGTGAGTGACCGTGACGCTGAAGTTGTAGAGCGCACCGGCGGGAAACGGGTCACATTCGACGATGTACTCGGTGGCCGTGACGGAATGCACGCGCGGATTGACCGCGGCCAGCGCGTCGAGCTGCTGGATGTGAACAATCGGCGCGCTCGAGTACGAAGTCCGGAACGCAATCGAACAGACGTTCGTGCCGCCGGGATAGGCCGCCGTGAAGTCGAGCGTGAAGCTGTGCGCGCGGTCCGTCGAGTTGGCCGCGAAAGTGACGCCAGCCAGAGCCGTTGCTAGTGTGGTAGCCGTCGGCCCCGGTTGAATCCGGTGCGGACTCACCGGAATCACGGGCGCGGGCGCCGGAGTCTGAGCCGCTGGCAGGACTGCCGCCGACTGTCGCATGCTGAACAGCGACGCGACCGAGAGCGGAATCGCTCCTTGCTGTCCCGAGTTGTTGAGCTTTCCGACGGTCCAGTTAAAGAACTGCTGAAGCCACTGGTCGCGGTTGTTGTCTCGGGCGGTCTTGCTCGAAAGGTCCGCCACCGCTCCGCCCAGGTCGGTCAGCAGTAGCTGGATTACGTCGCGAAGGTCCGACGCATTTTGAACGGGGAATTCTTTTCCCCGATAGGTCAGAGTTGCCATGGTGTGCGGGCCTCGAAAAGGTGAAGGAAGCAACAGGACTTCCCCCCGAAGTCCTGACGGGGCGCTGGCTCTGGCTAGAACACGCCGAGCGCCATCATCAGCACGATGGGCAGCATCGCATTGTTGCCGCCGCCGCCACCGGTCATCATCGGGATGATGACGCTGAACATCGCCTGCTGACGGAGCGCCGCGAACGTGGTCGTGTCGGTGCCAACGACCTCTTGCAGCGCGGCCTGAATCTTCGCGGTGTAGGTCTTGAGCGTGTTGATGTCACCTGCGGACGGGTTCGCGACGAGGTCAGCCGGTGGCACGATGGCCGCCAGCTTGACCGCCAGCGCCGCCGAAGCGGTGGCCGCGTTGGTGAGGCTCGGCAGCGTGGTCAGCAGCGGAATCAGCGCGCCGATAAGCTGGCTGTTCATGTCTCCGCCGCCCTGCTGTGGCTGGGGCTGATTCCACGGCATCAGCTGCGGGTTGCTGCCCGGCGGGGGGACCTGCTGATACCACTGTCCATCGGCCTGATTGTAGAATGGTGCGTTCATTGTCTGTGCCCTCCTTATGGGCTCTTGTTACCGTCTGTCGACGGGCTGAAGTCTGCTGAGGTCGAAGTATCCCCAGGGTCCGTAGATGACGACTCCGGACCCGCTCCCTGTTCCGCCCTGTGGCCAGCTCCACGGGGGAATGGGCTGCTGGGGCGGCAGCCGCTGAATCACATCGGGCTGATTGACTCCGCCGCCCGGCTTCGGCGCATTGATGACCACCGGCGGCAAGTTCGCCGCGTTCGGGTTCGGCTTGGGCACGTAGGCCGGGGCTGGTCGCGGTCCACCGGCGGTAGGGGCCAGCGAACCGCCGACGTAGTACAGCTTGACGGTTCCGGCTGCCCTGTCCCGCTTCCCAGCCTCCCACCAAGCCCGCGCCGATTCGTCGCGTGGCTCCGAGGAGCCCGAGAACCCGAAGTCGTAGTTCTGCTTTTCCGTCGAGTCCCCGACGTACGTTGCATCGACCCGAAAATCTCGCTCGGGACGCCCCATGGCACCGTCGGTGTCGCCGACATCGAACCAAAACGAGTTGATGACCCGTGGCGAGATGTTGCTCGTCGGTCTGGTATTCCGGCGACGAGCGTCACCCTGCTGGTGACCATACTTATAGCTCTCGACGGCGACGTCATACGTGGTGCTCACGGTCTTCTCTCCTAGAAAGCCAGGGCTATCCCTGGGCCAGCTTCTTTAGGCGGGCCATGTCCTTGTCGTACTGGCTGTCGCCCGTCGGAATGTTGATAGGAATGCCCGCCAGCGGGTCCTTGCCAGTAATCGCCGTCGAGACGACGCGATAGACTTCGGCAGTCGTCTTCGCTCCGAGTCCCACCGTCGAGATAGCCTTCCGGATGTCATCCCACGGGATGTCCGAGCGTTCTTGCTCGGGAAGTGGCGGAAGCTGGGCGCGCTCGTCGTCGCTCGGTGAGTAGTCAAACGGGATGCTCTCCGAGTCCTGGTCCCGGTCGTCTCGAAGCACCTCATCAAACGGCGTCAGTCCGTCGGGAACGTCTTCAGAACTCATTACCGTTTCCCCTTCTGGTTTGCGTACAGCAGCGCCGCACCGATGAGCCCCGCCACCGTCAGCCAATACGTGGTCGAAACACCCTCTGCGACGTGTTCCAGTGTCGTCGCTGCTGTGTCGACTACCTTTGTGGTGGTGTCCACCACCTTGGTAGCCACCTCGGACGTCTTGGTGACAAGGTGGCGAAAAACCACTTGGTACGTCGAGCCATCTGCTAGCTCGACGTCGAGATTCGCAACGGCCGTACGTCCCCGGATATAGGCCCGCGCATACTGCTGTCGGCGAACCTTGCGCGACTCTTCATCGGTCTTGTCGCGCAGCTCGTCGCCCCATTGCAGGTGCTGAGCAATCGCCGCGGCATCCTCGTCGTACTGCTTCCACCGCTCGAGTAGCGCCCCGAGCTTGTCGCGTCCCTGCCGCAGTCGCTCGACAAACCGGGCTTGCTGCTCGACAGCAAGGGCACGGCTTTGCTCGGCTGGGAGCTCGACGGCCTGCGCATAGAGCTTCTTTTGCTCCTCGCGACGGGCCTTCTCTGCGGCAGAAGTGGCCATCGCCGGCTACTTCTTCTCTTCTTTGCTCGGGTGCTTGTACTTGTACGTGGTCATCTCGTAGGCTGCGGCGACCGGGTCTTGCTTGTCGCTGCTACCGTGGAAAGACGCCGCCAGCACCGCGCCGCCAACCGCCGCGTGGGCCTGGCCCACCTGCGGAACAAACGCAATCGACTTGCCAAGCCAGTTGACCGCGCCGCCAACCAAGATGAGTCCAAGCCCCTGGCTCCGACAGTCCTTGGTGACCCGACCGACGATGTTTCGTCGCACTTCCTCAGCAGCCGCACCACCAGCAGCAGCAACGACCGTGCCCCAAATCGGCTTTCCGACGAGAGCCACGCCCGCCGCATTCCGCGCCTTGACTCGTGCCACAGCGGCCCGAGCACGGGCCTTTCCGGCATCTAGCAGCTCTTCTTTTACCTTCGGAGAAAGCTTGACCTTCTCTACATACTGTTCAAGCGCATCCATGTAGTGCGGCTCCTCTTTGTGAAAAAGAGTCCGCCATACGGGGCGATAGGCCGGCAAGTTGGGTTGGGTCCGCTTGGAATCAGACCCAAGCTTGCCGAGAGCTACGCCGCGTTCTTGATGGCCGCCACTGCGCCCGAGAGCAGGTCTTTCGCAGCCGCAACAAGTAGCTCCGGTTTTCCCTCGAAGACCTTTTGAACGGTCGTCGCGATGAGGTTGTCGCTCTCAAGCTCGGCCATTTTGTGATGTAGCTCGGTGTTTGCCCCGAGCGCCATGTCGCGCACTTTCTCCGCTTCGGCGGCGCGGGCGTTCGCCTTCTCCAGCTCCGTCTGTAGCTGGTCAGTAAGCCGCTTTTGATGGTCGGACACCGTCGCCAACATGTCCTTGTTGGCGCGTAGGCAGTCCATGGAAAACTTGTGCTGGTCTTTGATGAGCATCAGAAGCGTCTGCTCTCCGAGCTGCGGCCCGGTGGCCTGTGCCGTGTCTGGCGCTGGCGATGGTGCTTCGTCCTCCGGCTCGCTTCGCTTTTCCTGAATCCTCACCCGTGGCCGCAGGTGGTTGAGGTCCTTGTCAATAAAGGACACTTCCCAAGCGCCGACCTTGGAGGCCGGGAGCTGCGGAAGTGAATCGACCCCGTTGTCAGGGTGCGGAAGCTGCGGCTCTTTGGTGTCGCTCGCTTCCGACTCCGGCATCCAGCGAGTGCGGTCTTCAGGGTCCAGACCGTGCCATTTCCGTTGACCACCGCTGACCACTTGGAGCGGGGCCACCATGAAGCCGAGAACGTCCACGAACTTGTCGGCAAGTTCCAGCGCTTCCCCAAGCGAACCAACCGAATAAACAGCCTGCGCAGCTCCCATTTCGTGCCTCCAACCTGTTTTGGGCGAAGTTGGGTTGTGCAAATTCCCGTCGAGAAATCTTGGTGACGTTGGGTCAGAGCAACAACCTAAGCGAACGCTACAAATGCAACTTGGGGGCAGGCAAGTCTTTGTTGCTCGGGCACATCGCAATCCACACAAAGCGTTGGAAGCACTAGACGTGTCGTCTAGTGGGACGCTGCGGGACGCTGGCGGGACGCTGCAAAATGGGGTCAGCGTCCCGCTCACAAGTGTTCAGTATTTCCGAGGCTGGTGTGAGCAGATTTGGTCGAGGCGGGACGCTCGGGACGCTGTTTTTCTTCTCTTAGAGACCACAAGAGGTTGGAAGGCGGAAATAGAAGTCCATCATAGGACTATGAAATGACTAATATTTGCGTCGTGTTGCTACGCTTTGAATGGCCGGGCCGCAACCGTCGACTCCACCAACTGCACGAGCCGGTCCGTCGACGGAGAGTCGGGTGTTACCACCAGGTCGGGATGCGCGGGCGGTTCGTAGCTGGCGCCAGCACCGGGCAGCGTGCTTGGTGACAATTGGTACAGGCCCTTGGGATCGCGGCGCTGGCACTCTGCCAGGGGAGTGTCGACGAAGACTTCTAGAAAGCGCGGAGCCATGGCGCGGGCGGCGTCGCGGTACGCCGTGCGATTGGCAGTGGCTGGCACCATCACCACCAGTCCTTGGCGGGCGAGCAGGGCCGCGAGTCCGGCCAGCGACGCATAAAAGTCGCTCCGGGCCTGGTCGTCGTAGCCGGGAATCGGTCGCAGCGTCGCGCGAACCTGATCGCCATCGAGCACACAGACCGCGCAGCTCCTTTGACGGAGGGATTCGGCGGCGGCTCGTGCGAGGGTCGATTTGCCCGACGCTGGATAGCCGGTGAGCCACACCACCAGCCCGTTGGTCGCCACAGTCACAGCATTGCCTCCGGACCCCAGGCCGGGTCAAAGCGCTCGGCGTTCAGCACTCGCTCGACGAAGGCCAAGACACGGCGGCGGTCGTCTTCGGTCAGGTGCGGATACCAGAGCGGGCTCGCCAGCACCAGGCCGCGCCACGCAAAGTACGGTGCCACCGCAGACAAGATCCCCGGATCATCACGCTCGTCGAGATAGACCTGCCAGAAGCGTTCCCACAGCCGCCCCAGTCCATCGCGCCAGTACTTGCGATGCTCGAGGCCAAAGAACAGATAGTTGATCGACAGACAGGCAACGTCATCGGCGGGATCTCCCTCGGCGCCGCGACTGGTATCAAGCAGATGCAGCGTTTCGCCATCGAACAGAATGTTGAAGGGATGGAAATCGCCATGGGTTCGGCGCAGTCGCGTCGTCTGTCCACGTAGCCGCCACCGCCAGCGCAGGCAGGCTTCTTCGATTCGGCGCAGCTCATCTGGCGAGATGCCAGGCGTATCGATGGGATAGCTGTCGACCAGACCGAAAATCGCTTCTCCATGGCCGAGCAGATCTCGAATCGCGCGGGTATAGGCCGCCGGATGCGAGCCGGGCACCGAGTGAATCTCGACGAGCGCCCGCGCCAGCGCTTCCGCCCGACGGAGATCCAACGCGGTGCTCTGACCGCTGGCGGCCACCCGTCGCAAATCCTCGGCGTAGGGCAGCCCGTCACACCACTCGGTCACCACGTAAAACTCACCCGCATCGGCGAGCGACAGCAGATCCCCATCGCTGCGCAGGGCTCCGACGTCGACCGCTCGGGTGTGAAAGGGAATCCGCGCGGCGCAGTCCCACAGCAGCAGCATCGCTTGAGCGCGGTCCGAGCGACGGTCGTGACCAAAGTCGTCGGGCCGAGCGGTGTGAAAGACCAGCCGCCTTCTGCCCTGTGGTCCGTCGAGATCGACCCGTACCGGACGGCCATAGCCGAGACCTTTGCTGGTCTCCGTGCTGCTCTCCTCGCTGCTCTCGTCGGCACCGAGCGCGCAGATCCGGGTTACCGTTGAGCCGGGATACAGCCTTAAGACGTGCTCAGCAAGGGTCGTGGCGGACGAGGATGGCACGCTCATGCGTCCGAACATGCCACAAATTTGGCGTTTGCGGACGCTCAGCGCGGCGCTTCATCACTCTCGCCACCATCTTCTTCGGCGGCCTCGCTGTCCTCAGGCTCGGCGCCGTCTGCTCCAGGCGGCGGTGGCACGGGCCGAGGCGGTGGCTGTCCGTCTTCCCGAGGCTTCGGCGCCGAGGGCACAACCTTGGCCGCCGCTGCATAGACCGCGGCAACTTTCTGAGGCGCGACCTCGACGACTTTGTCACCCCACTCCATCGCCACCCCGACGAGCGCCGTCCGTCGATAGAGCGGTGACACCGAGAACGTACATCGCCAGCGTAGATTGGCGGGCACCAGGGCGAGATCACTGCTATCCGCAGGCAGCTCGACGCCGACCGGCGGCTGACACTCGGCCAGGTCTGGCACAAAGCGACGGCCCCGATCGTCGGACAGCACCAGCAGGCGAGTCTCTGGCACATGCTTGGTTCCGACGACGACCAGCTGTCCTTGGCCGGTCACCAGATCGAAGCTGTGGAACTCGATGCTCGACGGCAGCTCTGGGGGACGATAGTGGCGCTGTTTCTTCTTGCGGCGCTGCGCGTGTCCCTTGCCGTGCGCACTCTTGCCGGTCCGTCCGGCGTGCTTCACCTCCCCGCGCGAGCGCCCGAGTGCCGCCGTCGGCATCGCTCCACCGACGATCATGGACAAGAGCAGACAGTGCAGTCGCCGCAGCATCATGGACTCACCCCAGAGGGTCTTGGGTCCGCCATCAATCGTACGATTCGGCGTGGGTGATCAGCTCCTCGCCCCGCAGCTGACGGAGCGTGTTCTTGAGCTTCATCAGCTGAATAAACAGGTCGTGCTCCGGATACAGCCCCGGCACCGTCATCGGCGTCTTGAAGTAAAACGACAGCCACTCCTGCACCCCGCTCATTCCCGAGCGATGCGCGAGATCGAGGAACAGCGCCAAGTCAAGCACAATCGGCGCCGCCAAGATCGAATCGCGACACAGGAAGTCGACCTTGATCTGCATCGGATAGCCGAGCCAACCAAAGATGTCGATGTTGTCCCAGCCCTCTTTGTTGTCGCCACGCGGCGGGTAGTAGTTGATGCGGACGACGTGGTGAAACTCTTTGTACAGCTCAGGGTACAGGTGCGGCTGGAGGATGTACTCGAGCGCGCCGAGCTTCGACATTTCCTTGGTCTTAAACGAGTCCGGATCGTCGAGCACTTCCCCGTCGCGGTTGCCCAGGATGTTGGTCGAGTACCAGCCGGTCAGCCCGAGCATGCGCGCCTTGAGCATGGGCGCGATTACCGTCTTCATCAGCGTCTGACCCGTCTTAAAGTCCTTGCCGGCGATCGGCAGACCCTGCTTGCGGGCCAGCTCGTGCATCGCCGGGAAGTCGAGCGACAGGTTTGGCGCGCCGTTGGCATACGGAACCCCACTCTTGAGGCAGGCGTAGGCGTACAGCGACGACGGAGCAATCGCCTCATCCGAGGCATCCAGCCCTGCTTCAAACGCCGCCAGCGACGAGTGAACGTCGCTCGGAGTCTGATAGATTTCCGTCGATCCACACCACACAGCGACGCAGCGCGTGACGTCGTTGTGCTTTTTCCAGGTGGCGATGTCGGCGACCAGCTGCTCGGCGAGGTCTCGCTTCGAGGTGCCGCTCTTGACGTGGGTACCGTGCAGCTTCTTGACCCAGTGCGGCTCGAACACTCCGGCCATCGGCTTGACCGACTGGAGGTACGGCTTGATCTGCCCGAGCGTTTCTTTGTTGAGCACGCCGGCGTGGGACGCAGCCTCGAAGGCGTCGTCGGAGAAAATGTCCCAGCCGCCAAACACCAGATCGTCGAGCCCGGCCAGTGGCACAAACTCTTTGATCGGTGGGGTGCGATTCTCGGTGCGCTTGCCGATTCGGATGGTGCCAAGCTGCGTCAGCGAGCCAATTGGCTGGGCCAGTCCGCGCCTCACCGCTTCGACGCCAGCAATGGTGGTGGTAGCGACGGCGCCCATGCCGGGAAGCAGGACTCCCAGCTTGCCTTGCGCCGGTTTGATTTCTGAGCCTCGTTGGATGCCCATGTGCAAGTTACTCCTTTAGGCCCTCGCGTTCCTGCATGTTGTGAGCCAACCTTCCCAGCGTTGCTTGGTCGGCACGGATGCGCAGCCGCGCCGATTCCTCGTCGAACTCCTCACTGAGCACCTCGGCCAGCTCGAAGATCTGGGCCCGAAGCTGCGGCTGGTCATAGCGCACCGTCAGCTCCGTCTCGAGGAGGCTCTCGTCGAAGAAATCGATGATGAGCTGCCGCACCCGCGCGACGTCGTCGGGGTTTTTGGCCGAGATGGCAACCTGGCGAGGGAACCGTGAGGTCCACTCGTCGGGAACCTGGCCGCCGGGGAGCTTATCGACCTTGTTAAAAACGATAAGCTGTGGCACCTCGGCAGCACCGATCTCGGCCAATACCCCGCAGGTCGTGTCGACGTGGCGCAGCGCCGCTGGGTCAGAGGCATCGACGACATGCAGGATCAAGCCGGCTTCTAATGCCTCGTCGAGGGTGGTTTTAAACGAGGCCACCAGCTTGGTCGGTAGATTGCGAATGAAGCCGACGGTGTCGGACAAAAGAATCGTCCGCCGTGGCTCGGGATGAAGCTGCCGCACCGTCGTGTCTAGCGTCGCAAAGAGCTTGTCCGCGACGTAGACATCGGCGCCGGTCAGCGAACGAAACAGCGTCGATTTGCCGGCATTGGTATAGCCACACAGGGCCACGCGGCGCAGACCTTGGCGACGGGCACTCCGGGTCTTGTGCTCCCGCTCCAGGTCGACCAGCTCGTCGCGTAGCTCGGCGATGCGATCGCGCAGCTTGCGACGATCTAGCTCGAGTTGCGACTCACCGGCGCCTTTGCCACCGATGCCGCCGCGCACCCGGTCGGCCATCCCTTGGGACTCACGCAGCCGCGGCGCCATGTATTCCAGACGGACCAGCTCGACCTGGGCCCGCGCCTGTCGGCTCTTGGCGTGACGGTGGAAGATCTCGAGGATGACCGCCGTGCGATCGAGAACTAGATCGGCTCCTGTCGCGTTCTGAACATTGCGTGCCTGCGACGGTGAGACCTCATGGTCGATCAAAATCGCCGTCGGCTCTTCGTCGCGCTTGCTCAGCTGCGCCAGGTCCTCGAGCTTGCCTGGTCCGAGGTACGCCGCCGAGTCGAAGGAGCCGCGCTTCTGTGTAACCTCCCCGTCGACCCGCATCCCAAGCGTCGCTGCGAGCCGAGTCAGCTCGCCGAGCGATTCGCGAAAGCTCAGCTCATCCTCGTCGGGGAGCTGGACTCCGCACAGCAGGGCGCGTTTTGGCAACAGTTGCGTGAGATCGGGACCTTCAGACGGAGTTTGGCTCATCGGGATGGCTTCCTGCCGAAGTTCGGCCAGGAAGGCTGCACCTTAGCAGCGCAGCAGGTAGCTGTCCACCCGACCTTTGCCCACACACTGCGTCGAAAATTCAACCATTTGCCGGCTCTAGCGATGAATACGCCATCAGCAGCTGATGAATACCTGACGCTTGCGGCTGCCTTGCATCGCGGGGGCCAAGCTGTCGATAATGGGCCGGGACTTAGCGCTGGCTGTGACCACCATCTTGATTACCGACGGGCATGAGCTGGCTGGGCTGGGCGCGGCTCGTTCGCTCGGACGGGCAGGGCATCGGGTGACGGTGGCCGTACCGCAGGGTATATCGGCACCGGTCATGCGCTCACGCTATGTCGAGCAGGTGATCTCGTCGCCCAATCCATGGTCCGAGCAGGCAGCCTTTCGGCGCTTTCTCGTCGAGGAGTCGCCCCAGCACCATGTGCTGCTGCCGGTGAGCGAAGCCGCGATCGTGGCGACGGCGACTTGCCGAGAAGCGCTAGCCGCGACCGTGCTGCTGATGCCGTCGGATGACGCGCTGCGTTACACGCTCAGCAAATATCACGCGACGCGGGCGGCGCAGGCGGTGGGGCTGGAGATTCCACCGACGGTGTTCGTCTCCGATGGCAGCTGGCCCGAGGATCTCTCGCCGCTCGTCGCGTCGCTGGATCGCTTGGGATATCCGCTGCTCATCAAGCACGACAACTATCTGGCAGCGACGGTGCCGCTCGGGAAGTACGTGCGCGGGAGCGGCCAGCTGGTCCACTCGCCGCTGCAAGCGCGCGCGCTGTTGTGTGAGCTGCGGTCATTCGGGGCGCAGGTGATCGCGCAGCACCCGGTGCCGGGCCATGGCGCGGGGGTGTTTCTGCTGCGCCACAACGGACAGACCATCCTGCGCTTTGCCCACGAGCGCCTCCACGAGGTGCCGTATACCGGGGGCGTCTCGTCGCTGCGCCAGAGCTGTCACGATCCGTCGCTGGTCGCCAAGTCCGAGCAGCTGCTGGCGGCGATTGGGTACGAAGGCGTCGCGATGGTCGAGTTTCGCAAGGACCCAGACGGCGTGCCGCGCTTCCTCGAGGTCAACGGGCGGCTGTGGGGATCGCTGGCGCTGGCGCTGCATGCCGGAGTCGACTTTCCGGCGGGGCTTCTGCGCTGCGCGTTCGGGGCGTCGCTGCCATCGCAGACGGACTATCCCGATGGCCTGCGCTGCCGCAACCTGCTGCCGGGCGAGGCGCTGCATCTATCGTCGCTGTTGCGCGCAAGCGAGCTGCCGCTGCGCGCCAAGCTGGCCGCGTCGTGGGAGCAGCTCGCGCTTACGTTTGATCCGACGATTCGCCACGACCACCTGTGGCCAGATGATCCCGGTCCGGCGCTCGCGCAGGTCAGCCTGTGGGGACAGGAGACGGGGCGGCGGCTGCTCGAGCGGCTGCGCAGGAACCGACAAATGCACGCTGATCACGGACTCCTCGATCGAGAAAAACAGACCACCGAAGCCCGCTTTCGGGCGCTGCAACGACCGCCACGACGGGTGCTGACGCTGTGCCTCGGCAATATCTGTCGCAGTCCGTTTGCCGAGCACTATCTGCGGCGGCTGGCGCAGGAACACCCGCTGGCGGATTTCTCCGTCGAGAGCGCCGGCTTTTTGCATCACGATGGCCGCCGGACGCCGACCCGCTTCGTTGAGCTGGTCCGTCCGCACGGCGTCGATCTGTCCGCTCACGCAGCAGCGCGGGTGCAACCGGAGCAAATGGCGGAGGCCGATCTGGTGCTGGTCATGGACATCCAGAACCTGCGCGCTCTCCACGTCGAGTTCCCCGAGGCAGTGGCCAAGTCGTTTCTAATTGGTGTGCTGGCGCAGCAGTCGAGCGGTGAGATTCCCGATCCCTACATGCTGTCACTGCCCGCTGCCGAAGCGAGCTATCAGCAGCTGGCCGAGTCCTGCCGTGCTGTGTTCCGTCGGCTGACCTAAGCTGACTCACTCTTCGAGGTACGCTGCCGACGTGAGGTGGTCTGTTGCGCTGGGCGTTTTTGGTGCTGCGCTGCTGCTCTTGGTCGGTTGTGCCGGCGAGCGGATTCGTGCGGCGCAGCAGCAGGTTCGCGTCGTCGAGGATCTCTGCTACGTGCCGGGCAGTCAGCATCCCAAGCACAGGCTCGACTTATATATGCCGCGTCAGCGAACCGATGCGCCGATGCTGCTGTTTGTCCACGGCGGCTTCTGGCGCAATCAAGACCGTCGCTATTACCAGGCGTTCACGGGGCTGCACGGCAACATTGGGGTCGCCCTGGCCAAGCGTGGCCTTGGCGTTGCCGTCCAGAGCTATCGCCTACTTCCCGAGGCTTCACTCGAAGATCAGCTCGCCGATGTCGCGGCGGCGGCGCGTTTTACCGTCGAGCACGCCCAGGAGTACGGTGGCAGTCCGCGCACGCTGATTCTGGCGGGATTTTCCGCCGGTGGACAGCTTGTGACGTCGCTGTGTGTCGAGCCCGAGCGCTTGAGACGAGCCGGGTTTGATCCGGCGGTGCTGCGGGGCTGCGTCTCGATCTCGGGAGTGCTCGACGTGGTGGCCATGGCCAGGCAGCAGGATGCGGACTTTAGCCGTGAGGTGACGGTGCCGCACTTCGGGGCGACGCCCGAGCAGCAGGCTCAGTTTTCGCCCATTTTGCGACTGACGACCCAGACCCCGCCGCCGCCGCTGCTGCTGCTGTGGGCGGAGCACGACTATCCCTTCGTCAAGCAAGCGGGCCAGTCCGCCGTTGAGAAGCTCAAGTCGCTGGGCCTGTCGCCCGAGTCCGACGAGCTGCCCGAGCACGATCACGCCGATATGGTCCTGCGAATCAACAGCAGCAACGATCAGGTGGGCGAGCGGATTGCTACTTTTGCCACCGCCCACAGTCAGCGCTGACTGCCGCGTCGCTTAACAAAGCCTACCGTTTTGGTTACGCTCGCTCGGCTATCACCGAGGAATCCATGAGCGAGACCAAGAACATTGAGCAAGTCGTCATCATCGGGTCGGGACCGGCTGGCCACACCGCCGCCATCTATACCGCCCGCGCCAACCTCAAGCCGCTGATGCTCGAGGGCTTCATGGCCGGTGGCGTCGCTGCCGGTGGCCAGCTAACCACCACCACCGAGGTCGAGAACTTCCCTGGCTTCCCGACGGGAATCATGGGGCCAGAGCTGATGGATCGCATGCGCGCCCAGTCGGAGCACCACGGCACCCGCATCCTCACCGAGACGGTCGAGCGAGTCGATCTCAGCCAGCGGCCCTTCCTTGTGCAGAGCGACAGCCAGACCCTCAACGCCGAGACGCTGATCATTGCCACCGGCGCCACGGCCAGGCGGATGCTGATCCCGGGCGAAGAGAAGCTGTGGCAGCGTGGAATCAGCGCGTGTGCCGTCTGTGATGGCGCCTTGCCGCTGTTTCGCAACCAGGTGTTGATGGTGGTCGGCGGCGGCGACACCGCGATTGAGGAAGCGACCCACCTTGCCAAGTTCGGCAGCAAAGTGGTGCTGGTTCATCGTCGGGGAGAGCTGCGCGCCTCGAAAGCCATGCAGAAGCGCCTCTTTGACAACCCCAAGATCGAGGTTCTGTGGCATCACGTGGCCGAAAATGCCGTCGGTGAGACCTCGCTGCAAGGGGTGACGGTGCGCAACGTGCAGACGCAGGAAACTCGGCTGGTCGACTGCCGTGGTTTGTTCTACGCGATCGGTCATGTGCCCAACACCGCCTTCCTCGGCGGGCAGCTGGCGGTCGACGAGACTGGCTACATCCTGACCAAGCCGGGCTCGACCCAGACCTCGGTGGCTGGCGTGTTTGCCGCCGGAGACGTGCAAGACAAGCGCTGGCGTCAGGCGATCACGGCGGCGGGCACCGGCTGTATGGCTGCGCTCGAGGCCGAAGCCTTCCTGGCGGGTCACTGATGTTGCTTCGTCGGGCCGCACTGTGGGCGCTGTCGCTTTCGGGACTTTTGTGCGGGCTCGACTTCGCGCACGCGGGCGGCATGTTTGTCGGCACCCATGGCGCTCGTCCGACTGCACGGGGCGGAGCCTTCGTCGCTGGCGCTGACGATCTCAATGCCATTTACTACAATCCGGCGGGCGTCGTGCTCAGTCATCCCGACGGGGAAGGCTGGAGCATCCTGTTCGACGCGGGCCTGGTGCTACAGAACGTCGGGTACACCCGCAACGACGCTGGCATCGACCGACCGACGGTCTACAGCGACGGTGGAGTCATCGGTGGCGCGCCGCTCATCATTCCGCAGCTGGCCTTTGCTCGGAAGTGGGCCAAGCCGTGGGGTGGCCTGGCAATCGGAATGGGGCTGTGGATTCCCTACACCGGCCTGACTCGTTATCCCGAGGGCTCGTATGACACCGAGGAGAACCGTCGCCAGGTGCCCGATACCTCGCCGCAGCGCTATCAACTGATTGGTCTGCACGAGGGATCGATCACTCGAGCGACGCTGATGGCGGTGCTCAATCCGGTGGTGAGCTTCTCGCTGCTCGGCGACAAGCTACAGCTTGGTGTGGGGCCGCAGCTGATGCTGCTGTGGTTTCGCGCGCGGATGATGCTCAACGGCTGTCCGCAGGTCATGTGCGCGCCGGAAAATCCCGACTACGACGCGCTGGTGGTGGCGCAGGCTTTTGCGCCGGTGCCGTCGCTGAACCTGGGGGCGATCTATCGACCGATCGAGATGCTCAAGGTCGGGCTGGCGTTCCAGCTGCCGTTTTTCGTGCGCAGCGCGACCGGTACCGTCGATACCCGGCTGCCCGTCAATGAGCTGTTCGATGGCGCCTCCGTCGAGGGTCGCAACGCCAGCCTGTCGATGAACCTGCCGCCGGTGCTGCGACTCGGCGTCGAGCTAACAACCTGGCAGAAGCGGCTGCACATCGAGCTGGCCTATACCGCCGAGTTCTGGAGCATTCAAGACCGCGTCGTCGTCACGCCGCAGGACGTCAGCCTCGTCAACGTCAAAGGCTTCGATACCTACAAGCTCGGCACGGTGTCGATCGATCGGCAGATGCAGACGACGCACGCGGTTCACCTGGGGCTCGAAGCGACGCTGTGGAAGTACATCGGCGCGCGACTCGGCGGCATGTTCGAGAGCGGAGCGATGCCCGACGCAACCTTCACGGTGCTGTCCCCCGACAGCAACAAGGGCATGATCTCGCTCGGGGCGTTTGTGCCAAGCGTCAAGTTTGCGTCTGCCGATTGGCGCTTCGACCTCGGCTACTCGCGCATCATCCAGCCCGATCGTGTCATCGCTCCCGAGGACAGCCGCCTCGCGCCACAGAACCCGATCCGTCCCGACCTCGGCGTCAGCCCCGGCCAAGGCGGTATCGGCGGTGGTCGCTACCAAGTCAGCTACGACCTCATCACCCTCGGCCTCTCCGTCACCCGCTAGCGCCGATCGCGACCGCGTTTTTACTCCCCCACATTTTGCTGCTTGCAGATTGGGAACCTGGGCGTCGATTGGGCGTCCCAAGGATCGCGGGGCTGGCTGGCGTGGCTCGCTGGGGCAGGCCGGTCGCTAGGTGGTTGGCCCAGGGTGCGTGGCGGAGGTTCACCGACAGGGAGGCGCATGTCGGCAGAGGTCGTTCTCGACGGAGCAGTGGAAGCTCCCAGTGGTTCGACCGCGCTAGCACGGGTTTCTCAATCAGCAAGAAATTTTTTTGGAACCCAGAAAACCAAAAGGTGTCCGAAACTGTGACTGGCTAACAGGTAAGAACCAGGCAGGGAGGACCCAATGGCTGCCATCCCCATTACGATTCAGGTCTACCAGGGCGATACCTTGGTGAAGACCGAAAAGCTCACCCAGGAAACCATCAAGATCGGAAAAATCTCGTCGGCGCACATCAACCTCGAGGATGAGTCGGTCAGCCGGCTCCACGCCAACATCGAGGTCTCGCCGGAAAACCAAGTCACCATCGTTGACCTCAGCTCGAGCAAGGGCACGTTCGTCAACGGCGCGCGCCTCGGGGCCAACAAGCCGCAGAAGCTCAGCCCCGGCGACGAAGTGAAGATCGGCGACGTTCGCCTGGTGGTGACGTTCGAGGCTCCTGCCGCTGCGCCGGTTGCCCAGGCTGCGCCGGTTGCTGCTGCTCCGCCTCCGCCTCGTCCAGCAGGTCCGCCACTGCCTGGCATGCGCGCTCCGGGCCCGTTTGGTGCTCCGGCGGCTCCGCCTGCCCCGGCTGCGGCTGCGGCTGCCCACGCGGCTCCGGCAGGTCACCTGTCGATTCCGCCCGCGTATGGCCCGAAGGCCTTTGTGCCCCAGCTGCCGCCGCAGGTTCTCGAGCAGGTGGAAATTCGTGACGGCTCGCGCGCCGTCGAAGTGGCTGCTCTGTTCGAGGACGCCGTCGTCGAGGTTCGTCACTTCGATGATCCCAAAGGCGGCAAGGTCACTGGCGCCACCAACGGCATGATCTATGGCGGCATGGCTGCCCTCGCGGTCGTGTTCGTGCTGTTCGTCAGCAACTACTTCATCGTCGCGAAGGAAGTGGCGATCGAAGAGGCGTGGGAGCAGGAAAATGCGGCGGCGGCTCCCGACAAGAGGAAGGAGAAGCCCCACAAGTCGCCTGGCAGTCGGGTTCACGACGGCCTCGGCCTGGTGCTGCTCCTCGGTGGCATCGCGTCGCTGGGGATCGGTGTGCTGCGTCGTCAGAAGGAGCGCGAAGAGAACGAGTTTACGATCGGGCCGGCTCCTGGCACGACTTTCAAGACCCCCGGCGAGGATCTCCCCGTCGAGCGTTTCCCGCTGGTTCGTTCCACCGGCGACCAGTATGAGATCTTGCTCACTCAAAAAATGAGCGGCGAACTCCAGGTCGGCGGCAAGAGCATCCAGGTGAGCGAGCTGCTCGGCTCGGGTCAGGCCAAGCAATCGGACGTGCAGAACGCGTTTGTGATGCCGATTCCCAACGAGGGTCGCTTCAGCATCCAGCTCGGTGACAGCTTCTTCAACGTGAACTCTGTCGCCAAGGCGCGTACCTATCCGGTGCCGCTCAACATCGACTGGGGCACGCAGTCCTATACCGGCGCGGTGTTCGGTGCAGTCGCGCTGTTTATGGCGCTTATCTTCTCGGTGCCGCCCGATCCGAAGTCGCTGTCGCTCGACGCGTTCATGAACGATCAGCGCTTTGCGAAGCTCGTGCAGAAGCCACCCGAGGACAAGCCCGAGGAAATTCCCGACTGGCTGAAGAAGAAGGCCGAAGAGAAGGACGACGGCGGCAAGAAAGCCAAAGAGTCCGAAGGCAAGATGGGAAAGAAGGACACTTCCCAGAAGAACAAGCTCTACAACATCAAGGGCCCGCAGGATAACAAGGACATCAAGCTGGCCAAGGAAGCCGCGAAGGATGCCGCCAAGAACGCCGGTGTGCTCGGCCTGATTCGCGCGGGACAGATGGGCAACATGGCCTCGATCTTCGGTCGCGACTCGGCACTCGGTAAGGATGCGTCGGACGCGATGGGTGGTCTCGTCGGTACGGAAGCTGGTGATGCTTACGGTGGCGGTGGCTTCGGCCTCGTCGGCGCGGGTGGCGGTGGCGGTGGCACTGGTGAAGGCACCATCGGCCTCGGCAACATCGGCACTGTCGGTCACGGCGCGGGTGGTGGCGGTGGTTACGGCGCCAAGGCCGGAGTCCTCAAGGGCCGCAAGGCGGGTTCTCCTGAAGTCGTCCCCGGCACCGCTGAGGTCCGTGGCTCGCTCGATAAGGAACTGATTCGCCGCATCATTCGTCGCCACATCAACGAAGTGAAGTTCTGCTACGAGCGCGAGCTGACCCGCACCCCGAATATGGAAGGCCGCGTTATGGTCAACTTCACCATCGGACCGACAGGCGGAGTCGTTGCCAGCATCGTGCAGTCGTCGACTCTCGGCAATCCGACCGTCGAGCAGTGCATCGCCGGTGCGCTTCGTCGCTGGGAGTTCCCACGGCCCCAGGGTGGTATCGTCGTTGTGACCTATCCGTTCGTGCTCAAGGCCGCTGGCGGCGAGTAACTCCTTTTCTCCGACTCCTACCCGACTCCTACCCGACTCCTACCCGACGCTCTGTTCCTTAACCGCCGTGACCGCCGCGACTGCTGTGGTGGTGGCCGCGATGCATCACTCCGTGGAAGTTGGGACGGGCTCGCGGGCCACCGAAGCCTCCACGCGAGCGAGCATAGAACGCTGGACTTAACACCAGCGTCGAGCGCGGCCTGGGCACATAGAAGCGACGGCGCGACACCACCACCAGCGGCTGCGGATCATCCAGCTCATCCAGACCGAGCATCGAGATCGACAGACCGGACTGCGCATAGCGGAGGAAGGTCTCGTGGAGATCATCTTCCTCGACGGCGTTCTCGGGATCGCTGCCCAGGGTCTCGGTGAGGTAGACGACCTTGCGAATGCCGCGCTCTTGCAGCTGCGCTGGTTCCGGAAAATCCGAGCTGGTGAGGTAGTAGCGGTTGTCGATCGTTTCCTCGTCGGGTTCTTGATCGCGATAGGCCAGCCGCCACGCATCGAGCAGGAACACCGGGCGCGAGCCAGACACTCCCAACTCGGGCAGGCGCGGTCGCAGCGTCACCAGGGCCGACAGCGTCTCTTCCGCAGGAATCAGCTCATTGTCCGCCGGCCAGTTGTTAAACGTCATCACAAGTGACACCGGATGCGGCGCGGCATGACTCATTGCATTGCCAAACGCCACCGCAGCGGCTCCTCGCAGATCGACCACCCACAGCGTATCGGTCGGGAGTCCTTGTGTACCGAGCCGCGCTCCCAGCTGTTCAGCGCGCTTGACCAGCTGCAGCAAACGAATATCGGGAAGCTCGCCCGCACTCACTTGATCGCCGAGCGCCGACAGCAGCGTCCACTTGCTAAAACGTCCCCACGGATCATCGGTTGGCAGCTGCCAGGCCGCAAACGCGCGCTGGGAAGACGGCAGAAGGAGGCTCTGGGAGGCCGGCACTGCTTCGGCCCGCGCGAGAAATTCCACCGACGGGGGACGCGCGGTGGCACAGGAACCGGCAAACAGCACCAGCGGTACGGCAAACTTGGTCTGCATCAAGGTTCCCTTTCCGTTTTCGGCATCACGAACACCGGCAGACAGAGCGCACTATGTGAAGCATGACTGTCCGGCGTAAGGCGCGCGAAGTATCCGCAGAATTGACCATCCAGCACGTAGGCTCCCAAGGTCAGAAGGAGGGGTCCATAAGGACTCTGTACGGGCTGCTGTGGGACGAACTCTTGCAGAATCCAGACCTCACGTTGCAGGTGTTCGCTGCGCGCTTTTTGGACCACGCTCAGCCAGTCTTCGTCGGAAAGGAGCGTTCCTACGAATACCTCTTCACCGACTCGACCGAGCGCTCGCTTGACCACCCAGCGATTCCGTTCCGCAAGGATCTGTTCCTCAGGCAAATCACAGACTGCATGGCTCAGGGGAATGAAGCGGAGTGCTTCGCGATCGTGGACAGAGAGCGTGTCACGGAGTGCATGGGCACGTGCGAAGGCGAGCTTCGACTGGGTGAAGATCTCGGCGAAATTGGAGACTGTGCGGACGCTTCCGGCAGCCACTGCGTCGACGATTGCCGAGAGGTTGCGCTGTCCTTCCATGTACTCGGTGGGGAAGTAGCGATAGAGGACAGAGACTCTCTGTTTGCCAATACAGAGACCATGACCTTTGCGGCGGAGTGCGGTGGGGGAGGCGAGCAGGGCCGTCGTTCCCCGCCGGGTCAGCTCGCGCTGGATCAGGGCACAGACCTGCAAGTCTTCCGCATAGGCCGTGGCGTAGATGAGTGCGATGGCACCTTCCCCACGACTCAGCTCGATCAGACGCTCACAGAGCTTGTCCACCACCGTCGTTGGATTGTGTCCTGACCAGAAGCCCGCGGCTTGCGACAAAAGAGGCAGACCAAGTGCTTCATTATGACCACCAGGACAGTCCGCGTTGATCTCACAAGCGCGAAATCCGTCCTGTCCCCACAGCAGATCGACGCGATAAAGTGAGTGTCGATCGCCGCCGCGCCAGGATGCGCTTGCGAGTCTGCGAACGTCGCTGCAAAAGCCGTAGCACTGTGCTTCCGCCTCGTCTTCATGCGCCCGCGCCGCAACGGAGGAGATCAGTCGGGCAGTCGTCGTAGCGCAGGTCACGGCTTGCTGGTGCTGCTCCGGAGTCAGGATCACCGGATGCAGATCAACCCGCCGCGCTCCGCTCACATAGGCATCGAAGATCAGATAGCTTCGCGCCAGCGCTTGTTCGAGCAGCGGATTGCCGAGCGGCTCGCGCACTCCCAAAGAGGCGACCCGGATCGGCTGTGCCGTCGCGCCGTTCACTTCATGCGCTCCTTGAGGGTTGCCCACAGCGCCGGATCTTCCGCGCCCACTCCATAGTAAAGAACGCCGACCTCTGCGGGCACTGTCTGATCAAGATTCGACAGAGTCTGGAGCGTACTGTGCGCATCATCAAAGTAGACGTGAGCGAGCGCGCCGCTGCTGTCGGTGTAATCAAAGTGCAGCGCTCCCGATTCATCGCGGAGGATTTGGATGTGCTCAGCACCGGCGAGACCTACCGCTTCCAGATAGCTTACCTCGCGCTGGGTTTTGGCTCCGTAGTGCGTTCCGTACAGGGGCAGCGCAATCGATAGCGGCGTTGCACCGAGCAAGGGCTTGGCAAATAGTGCGACGTTGGCAATCCAGTCCGAAGCCGTGGTCGGTCCCGGCGTGCCATCACAGCAGTGCAGATCGAGCGTCATCAGGTAGACCTGGGCGAGCTGACTGCGCAGCGCAGAGAGACTTATGGCATCGCCTCCCGGAATGTCGCTCGGGCTCTCACTCGACGGTGGCGAGAACAAGCTGACGCGAAGGGAAGGGAGTGCGCTGGTCAGCTCGCCCAGCCAAGTACGGAACGCAGACTCACTGCCATTGCTCAGCTGCGGAGGCGCGATCACCACTCCGTCCACTAGCGAGGAATAGTCCACCACCGACGAGGTAAGGAGTGCCCGCCGCGCTGGATCACGGAGCAGCGCTTCGAGCTTGCTTGGAGTCTGGGTCACGGGCTCTCCGGTTGTCACCGCAAGCTGGACGCGATAGCCACGCTGGTGCAGCTGGGTCACAGTCTCTGTCAGCGACCGTCGATCGGCAGGTGCCAGCGGACTCGCCAGATCATCGCGGACATACAGACAGAGCAGGATGATCTCACTTACGACCGCGCGGGTGTTGTCGGAAAGGAGTGAGGTCTCCTGAAAGGAATCGAGACCACAGCCATCGACGAGCACGGTACCACTGCGGCGTTTGACAGAATCGGGAAGCTGCGCGTCGCCACAACCCCACAGGCCCAGGACTCCCAGCAGGCCCAAGAGGGAAACGGAGAGACGGCACAGACTGGTGGACAGACTGGTGGACAGACTGGTGGACAGACTGGTGGACAGACTGGCCAAACTAGATCGATCGGCGGTGTGCATCAGGTTCTCCTACGAGCCCACTTTGCTAATGAAAGCCAGGCCGAGCAGCAGCCGAAACTGACTCCCAATCGCCGGGGCGGGTGGACCATCTGGTTGCGGCAAAAGGATACGCGGCGCGGAGTCCACTCGACCCATTCCTCCGAGGCGCAGATCGACCAGCCAATAGCTGCTCTGGGAGCGCGCGAGGCGCAGACCCATTCCTACGTCGCCACCGAGCAGCCACGCCGACTCTCCGCTTGGTCCTGGTACAGAGGACGGCGCAAAGCGGTGGGCATAGACCGTGCTGAGCGCGGCCACGACAAAGATCGTATCGGTCTGCGGAAACAGATCGGCCTGAAGTCCGATCGAAATCGGTACATCGAGTCGGCGGTAGACATCGCGCCCTGCATACAGGAGTCCGTTGCCAAGCTCTGGACGGATGCGACCGGTGTTGGCAATGATCTGGAGGAGTCCTCCCAAGTACGCTGGCCAGACGCCACTGCTGCCGAGAAAGCCGAACGTGGTACGGAAGCCGATTCCTATTCGACTACGCAGGGAATTGCCGTAGGGAAGCGGGTAATGAGTTGGTTTCGGGGGAGGCTGCCGCTCAGCGGGTGAGTCGGGAGAGGCTGCCGGCGTAGTCGCCATCTGATTCGTGGACGGAGTGGAGTTTGCGACTCCGGTGGGCCACTGACCGGGCAGAACGAGGCGCCCGATCCGATACAGCTGTCGCGATCGCAGATGTCCGGTCTCGTCATAGGACTCATACAGACCATCCAGGAGTCCGGCTGCGAAAGAGAGAACCTCGGCGGTGCTACCGCTCGCGTGATAGGTCACGAGCGTGCCGGTGTAGTCTCCCAAGTGACAGAGCGACTGCGAAAGCGGCAGATTTCCGCACAGGACCTGCGCGAGTCTGCCGTTGGGCCACGCAACAGTGGTGGCCTCGGGCAGTCCGGTCACGGGGGCGACAGGAAGCGGTGGCACTAGAGAGGGCGGATCACTGGGCAGGACAGGCAGATAGATCGGCTCCTCTGCGTGCGTGTTCGAGGCCCAGGCCAAAGTCGTCACCTGTAGGACAGCAAGGCCTGCTGATCGCCACTTGCCAGCTCTCATGAGGCTGCATTCTATCAGTGATGGAGTGAGCGGCGGGTTTGGTGCTGCGAGGTTTGTGATTTCGCGAAGTTTGCCGACTACCCGAGCAGTGTGCGACGCAGGCGATGCAACAGGATCTCGGTCTTGGCGTCTTCCACTTCACCCTGTTCACAGAGCCGGAGTGCGTCGTCGAGAGGGAGCCAGCGCAGCTTCGCACCATGTTCCATCGGCGAGCCATCTCCAGTCGGCGGGCTCGACTCCTGCTGGACTTCCGCGTGGACCAAGAAGAACGCTTCGGGGGCCATGCCGGGCGTTGGGAAGATTTTCTGACCGAGAAACTCAATGTCGCTCTCGCGCAGTCGCACTCCCGCTTCCTCCCACGCTTCCTCGACGGCACGGCGCTTGATTCCTAACAGTCCGTGATCTGCTTCTTCCAAAATTCCGGCCACTGCTTCATCGAGCAGCAGATAGGGAGTCTGGTCCGGAATCGCGAGCTGTTTCGGATCACGACCAAAGCGCAGCGCGGGTCGGAGTCCTTTGCGCAGCAGCACTTCAATCGTTTGGGAGTCCTTCCCCCGTCGCCACAGACCGACCACCACCGCATCGGTGCCATGGCGTGGCCGGTCGACAAACTCACAGAAATAGGGCTCCGACAGGGTTCCGTCTTCGTAGCGATTTCGCAGATGCACGCGCCGCAGCCGCAGGTAATGTCCGCGGCCCAGCTCCTCTTCGCTCTGCAACAGACAGTCTGTGACGTTCATCGGTGACTCCTAACCGATGATCACTGGAGCGCAGGTCGAGACGCCGGCACCGACGATGATATAGGGCAAGTTGTCGAGGATCTTGACCACCATTCCATCATCGGGCGTAAACATCAGGACCTGGGAGTTGTTGCGTCCAAGCGCCGGCTCAAACACCGTAACAAAGATGTAGAAGCGGCCTCCCCAGTGCGCAAATGCCCAAGCACGCACCGACCCTGGCAGCGGAGAGAGCGGATACTTCTGGGCCGGCATTCCGGTTCCCTTGTCCATCCGCGCGACAAACGACTCCATCACGCCGGGGAAGTACGCCCACAGCTCGCCGCGTCCGGTTCCGGTCAGCTCCGGTCCGTACTCCGTGGTGGGAAGGGGGCCGACCGCACTGAGCATGAGCGACTTTTTGTCGATAAAGGCCATCCGTCCTTTGCCGGGATCAAGGTGCGATCCGCCGGTCACAAACAGAGACTCTGCTTCGGTGCCAAGTCCGTCGGTGACAAAGCCCATTCCGAAGGTCTCGAAGCCGTTTTGCGCAGGCATAAAGCCGCTTGCTTTGCAGCTCAGATCCTTGGTGTTGACCCAGAAAATTTCACCGCTGTTGTAGAGCACCCAGGCGCGGGCATCGCGGTCCACCGACATCGAAAACGGAGTCGCCTTTCCGCCATCAAAGGAAGGTCCCGCTGGGCAGTCGATGTTGCCCAGCAGCTTGAGTTCGTTTTTGCCATCGCGCGGATTGAAGCTCAGCAGTCGGTACTGTTCGTCGACGAGATAGACCAGATCGGCGTTCTCTCCGCAGGTGTTGATGCAGGTGCCTCCCTTGCACATTCCGGGATCGCACTTTTGCACCAGATCGCCAAAGGAACCGTCCGGACCACAGACCCGGACGTTGTCGCCGTCACACTGTTTGGGCAGACGGGGCGAGCAGGATACGCAGCCCAGCTTGGTGTCGCAGATCTGCGTGGGCAGACAGACGTTGCGGGTCTGCCAGCTGCCGCGCACGCACTGCTTGCGGACAGCGTCTCTGCAAAGAAATTCACCGTCGCTACACTCGTTACCGCGTGCGACTGCGTAGGGATCGTCGAGGTCGGCGCCGCGGTCAGCAGCGCAGTCCGCAGAGAGTATGGACAGGCAGGCAAGCAGCCAGCGGACGGAACTGTGCATCGTGACCTCCACCGAGATTGATGAGCAAGGTCGGACCATATGCCGAGGAGGGCGCCGCGGTCAAAGGTTACGTGTGCCGATCCGATTCCTAACCCCCGTCCACTCTCAAACCCGCACATTTCGCCTGGGGCCCCGCTACCCTGCGAGACTTTTTTCCGTTCCGCAGGCGGCCCGAAAAAAAGCTCTCCGGTCGCCCCCAGTCTCTTTA
>Ga0154020_10001094_pt1 | contig 33561 bp, 33 predicted proteins | sample Klosneuvirus_201_FD_109709 | JGI IMG/M metagenome (GOLD analysis project Ga0154020, IMG submission 109709) | Active sludge microbial communities from wastewater, Klosterneuburg, Austria - Klosneuvirus_20160825_MG | ecosystem: Engineered > WWTP > Aerobic digester > Activated sludge | place...
GCGATGCCAAAATCGAGCAGTTTGACCCGCTGGCCGGCCGGCATGGTGGGATCCCGCACGAGCATCACGTTCCCAGGCTTCAGGTCGCGATGAACAATGCCCTTTGCGTGTGTTGCTGCGAGTGCCGAGGTGAGCTGCAGACAGATCTGCAGAGCTTCCATTTCCAACAGCGGGTCACCCTGCTTCATTCGGTCACGCAGAGAGATCCCTGCGATGAACTCCATGACCAGAAACGCGCCCCCATCCGGCAGCGACCCGAATTCAGAGACTTGCACGAGCCCTGGGTGATTGATCAGGTTGACGGAGCGCGCTTCGTTGAAGAATCGTCCCACGATCTCTGAATCTTTGGCGTACTGAGGAAGCAGGATCTTGACCGCTACCTTTCGATCGAGGGTTTCGTCAACAGCTTCATAGACTTCGCCCATACCTCCCTGACCGAGCAGACGAAGCACCTTGTACTTGTTGACCATCGTGCCGATCACGTGGTTTGAGCCTCCCTCTCTAGTTATCATGATAGCTAGAAAACACAACATTCGGCGGATATGTCGAATTCGAAAATGGATTCCCATACTTGGAAGATGGTTCTTGATACCAATGACTGTCGGCTTCCGTCAGACACTCTCGTTTGTCCTCGGAGTCCGCGCGCGCGGCGAACAATCGTCGTCAGGTGTCTTGCTCATTTTGTGTTCTAAGTGAACTGCATCTCCAGTATCATGGCGGGGGAGGAATGGTCGTTGAACGTCACCAGGCTGGGGGACCATCTGATCGCTTGGCTACACCACGAGGTCAGATCTGCCCTCCGTGATCGTCGGCAGGGGAGACTCAGAGAACACGACAGGTGCTTGGATCAGCAGCGAGATCTGGGCTGGGAGCTACGAAAGCTTTCGCAGAGAGACCGTCAGCTCCCCGGTGGAGAGGAAGCCTGTTGGAGATATGCCTTATGATAGGCTGTACCCCCTTAGCGATTGGACGACGTGGTTCACTGCTGAGTGCCAGGCTGTTCACTACGGTCCTGCTGGCCTCCTTGGCGTTATCGCCGCCCACGACCGCAGCACCGGCGGATCGCTGCCTCACTGAATCAGGTTGCCGCAAGCTGACAAATATTGCCACTGATCTGGTGTCTCTCGGTCGCTACACGGACGCCATCGGATACTTCGACCAGGCCTACAGAAAGTCCAAGGAAGCACGGCTGTTGCTGAACATCGGTCGCTGTCATCATCGGAATGGACAGCCCGATCAGGCACTCCTCTTCTACGAGCGTTTTCGGCGCGAGCAGCCGAATCCCGAGCCTGAGGAACTAGAACGTCTTCATCAGTTCATCAATGAAGCCAAGGCGGCTCAGCAACCGGGCCAGGCGCACGGCTTTACGTCGAATCCCAACTACGAACCTCCTCCAGCCCGCCTCGTTCTAATTCCCCTAAGGCTGCTCGGTCGGCCCACTTGGCGGGTTAGCGTGGGAATCGCTGCGGCGACGCTCGGCGGCATCATGCTCGGTGTGGGGGCCGGGGCCCTCGCGTTTCACGGGACCTGCGTGACCCCGAGCTTGAGCTTCCCAGCGCACTGCGCTACGGATCTCGATGCGAGCGGCGTGCGCTCGGTACAGGTCTACAACGGGCTGCCGCAAGGCGTTCCGCTCGTTCTGACTGGTGCGTTTGCGCTCTCGGCTGGCGTGGTGCTCGTGGCCTTGCCTCTGCGGCTGTTGAAGATTGGGGGCTGGTTCGAGTGAATTCCGAAGCCAAAGAGAGCTTAACTTTTAGCGAAATCGGCCGTTTTCAGACACTTTTAGGGGGATCCATGCGCGCACTGAGCGGCCTTGCATTGTTCTTTTGCGGCTGCCAGCTTCTGCCGCAAAACCGACTCCTTTGCACAGAGAGCGAACTTTGTGACCAGCCGGCAGGACAGCCGTTTGTGTTGGGCCAACCCGACGCAAATACGAACCGTCACAACACGGGTATGTCGACGCCGATCAGCGTTGCACTGACGCAAGATGGCAAGCTCTTGGTCACCGACACTGGCAACAGTCGCCTTCTGATCTGGCAAACTTTCCCGACCCGAAGCTATCAGCCTGTGGACTATGTTCTTGGCAACGCGAACGCCAGCCTGCAGGGGGCTACGTGGCCGCAGAGCACAAGCATCGGGTATGTGTCTGCGGATGGTGACACGCTTGTTGTCAGCGGCGACCGCTCGACGAACTTGGCCAACCAATATCTCCTCTGGAAGCCGTTCCCAACGCAGCATACCTCTCCGTTGGCTAATTTGAGGATGTCATCAGGAGGCCTATTCTGGGCGGCTGGCACTGGTGGGCCGCTCATCACCGGAAGCCGCTTGTACCTGAGTGAGTCTATCGGGAATCGTGTGCTCACCTGGGATATCGCGCCAACCAGTCTCACCACTCCCAATGCTGCACTCGGCCAGTTAAACCTAACAGCCAGTGCTGCCAACGGCATCAGCGGTGGTATGCCCAGCAGCAACAGCTTCTCCGGCCCGAGTGGCTCCCCGGCAACCGATGGGACGCAGCTCTTGGTTTCCGACACGAACAACCACCGCGTTCTGGTCTTCAGCTCTCTGCCCAAAGACAACACAGGTACGGCAAGCTTCGCGCTGGGCCAGTCCTCCTTTGCGACCGCAATGGCCAACTCCGGAGGCATCGGTCTGTCCAGCCTCAATTTGCCCAAAGCCGTCGCCATCGGAGGAGGACGGGTTGCCGTTGCTGATACCGGGAACAACCGCGTGCTGCTGTGGAACAGTCCCATTGGCATGATGAAACAGTCGGCAGACGTCGTGCTGGGACAGTCCAATCCGACGACAGCTACGGCCAACACGGGAGGAGCTGATGCCTCCCGGATGAACGGACCAGGTGGCGTAGCGATGAGCGGTACGCGCCTGGTTGTCACCGATACAGGGAATAACAGAGTCCTTGTCTGGAATACTTGGCCGAACAGCAATGGTGCTGCTGCTGACATCATCCTGGGCCAGCCGACGCCGACAGCAACCACAGCCGATGGTTTAAGTCTATCAGAGACAAGGTTCTCGAGTCCGGTGGCCATGGCTCGCTCCAATCACGCATTCCTTGTCGCAGACTCCGCAGCGAATCGCATCCTGATTTATGCTTCGCCGCCGTCCGGTCCGGCTGATCGCCCCTTTGCGGTCCTCGGCCAAACGGACTTTGCGAGCGGAGGCGCCCCGACTCGGCCCCCGAACAACAGCAGCCTCGCGGGACCTCTGAGCGTAAGCTCCGATGGCGAGAACATCGCAGTGGCTGACACGGACAATCATCGAGTCCTCCTCTTTCGCGGCATCACCGGACGGAACGCACAGCCCGCCGACATCGTGCTCGGTCAGCCGAACGGCACTACCTTCGTTGCGAACAACCCCTCTCCGTCCGCTGGCCTCAACTTGCCGTCAGGTGTATTCCTCGGCGGTGGAAAGTTGTATGTGGCGGATACAGGCAACCACCGCGTGCTCATTTGGAATAGCATTCCAGCAAAGGACGGACAGCCTCCCGATGTTGTTCTGGGACAGGCGGGACTCGCTGCCATTGCAGCAAATCGAGGTGCAGGGGTCGTACCTAGCGCAGGCTCAATGAACGGCCCGCGCGCTGTGATCGCTGATGGTAAGGCCATCTACGTCTCGGACACCCTGAATGCACGAGTTTTGGTCTTTACAACCCTAACCCCGACCAATGGTGAGCCGGCCGTGGTGGCGTTCGGTCAACAGAACCTCACAACCGTCAGTGCCGCCAAGATGGCTCTGCCGACCTCATTGCCGAGTCCATGGGGGCTTAGCATCTTCAACAATCGCCTTTATGTCGCAGACACTGCGGCCCATCGCATCACTTCCTTTAACCTACTGAACAGTGGTCTGGCTGCTGATCGGGGGTTTGGGCAACCTGATCTGTACTCAGGAAATCCCAATAATGGTGGATTGGCCATCAACCGCGTGTACGGTCCGCAGGGGGTGCTCGTCCTGAATACCGGTATGTATATCGCCGACACGCACAATGCACGCCTGATAGTCGTACCGCTAGACAACTCAGGAAATCTGCTGAACCTCTCATAAGTGCTGCCATTTCACTTGACCACATCTCCAATCAGCGACGGAGAATTTGGCCGAAATAGGGCTCTAGGGTTCGCGCCAGGGTGAAGAGTTCTCTTTATTGTGTGGAGCTGGATGAGCTGCATGGCGCCGAGGGAGAGGAGGGCACCGCGAATGGCGTCGGCAAGTCCATGCTGGCGCAGAATCTCTGTTACCAAGCGATTCTGCACGGCATTCTGGCTCTGTTTTTCCACCGAGAGCGCTCTGCTCTCCGATCTGACAGAGCGCCTAGGCAGTGCGGGGTGGCGCAACATTCTCGGAATCGAAGAGTGGGGAAGCGCTCTGCGCATCGGGATTCGGTCTTAGGTTCCGCTGCGAGCCGGCTCGGTGTTGCGCACGAGCAGCTTGAACAGTGTCGGGAATACGATCGACACCAGCACACCGCTGAGCACCAGACTCGCTTGTGTCTGACCATCCACGAGTCCCAGGTTGCGTCCAATCGCCGCAATCGCGACCACCAGCGTGAGGGGCGAAGAGAGCAGGAATCCGGCAGCCAGCCGCGTCCGCAGCCCCATCCCGCGCGATGCAAACAGCAGGCTCGGTATCGTCTTCGCAATTCCAGCCACCGCTGCAATCACAAGCGCCCGGCGTACGGACGGGAGATCAAGTGCCCGTGCATCGAAGCGCATTCCGACCACAATAAAGAAAATCGGAATGAACAGACCGTTGCCGAGCGCGGCAATCTTTGCTTCCAACGCATGCTTTTGCCGCAGCACCACGCCAAGCAGAGCCCCCCCAATGAAGGCCCCGAGGATCGCTTCGACCCCCGCGATCGCAGACATCACGACGAAAAAAAGCATGATCGCCAGACCAACACGGACCCCTAGCTCGGCGACATCGTGGTGCCCGATGAGGCGACGCAGCGGCTCTGGATGCCACCACACCAGCGCACGGACCCAGCGAATCACCAGCGTGGACAGCACAAACAGCGCAGTCACTTTCAAAATGTGAACGACGGTGTGAAGCCCGAGCGAACCCGTCGACAGGAGTTCCACCGCAGTGATTCCCAAGATGCAAAAGAACTCGCCAAGCGATGCGGTGAGCATGACGTGGCGACCCAGCGGCGCGGTGTCTTGAGCGGTTTCCTTCAGCACCGCAAGCGGCATTCCTACACTCATCGCAGCGATCACCAGTGCCCCGATTCCGCCAAGTCCGAGCAAGCGGGTGCCGCCAATTCCGATCGCGAAGATTCCGACGACCACGAGAAGCGGAACCCATAGCGCAGACCGCCCAGCAGTACGAAGGGAGTCGAAGTCGATCTCCATACCGGCCATGAACAGAAGCACCAGGAAACCGAACTCGGACAGAAAGCTGACGACGTTGTTTTCTTTGAGCAGACCGATACCTGCTGGACCCAGTCCAATGCCCAAAAGCACCAGGACCACGGCAATCGGCAGACGCAGCCGCACCGCCAGAAGGGGGCCCAGGATCGTCGTACACAGCAGAAAAAGGAGTGGGAGCCAGCGACTGTCAAGCAGAGCCATCAGCGTCGCTCCTCTGTCTGCACGAGGATGGACCCTTGGGCACTTCGCGCAACCCGCAGCGCAACATCAGGAGAGGTGTAGCTGTCTCGCCGTGTACGCTTCCGTCCGATCAGCAGGAGATCTGTCTCTGTCAGCAGTCGCAGAAGTTCGCGGACCGGATTCCCTTCCACTACCTGGCTCTCTGTTTTCAGGCCGTAGAGCCGCGCTCGACGCTGGATCTCGACGGCAAGCTGCTCCGTTTGGGAGTCCGGCGCTTCGACGTATTCAGGCAGCGAAACCCGCAGCAGCACCAGAGGAAGTGTCAGAAGCCGCACCAGATCGATCGCAGTATCTGCCAGTCGGAGATCTCGCGAGCCGGGCAAAAGTGCGAACACCAGTCGCTTGTAGCTTGCAGCTCCTTTGCCGAAAAGGACCGGACAGTCTAGCTCGTTACAGAGCCGCGCTGCCATTCCGCCCCGTCCCAGGATTCCGTCGAGAAACGATCGTCCCGTGGCTTGACAGACCAGCACGCCCGGACGCAGCTTGCGCAGCTTGGAAAGCGCTGCGGCAGTGTCTACCAAGTCGATCGGCGCGCGCTCAAACAGCTTCCGTTGGTGTCGCGGACTGGCCGCAGAGTGGGGTGCATCCAGGACTTCCACAAGCGATCGCTCAGCGGTAGCGCCCGGAAAGAGCAGCGTCATCCCGGCGGCCCGCGTTCGCTTGGACAGACGCTCTGCTTCTTCTTCCAGCGCTTGATTCCGACCGTTTGCCAGGAACGCCACGATCTGATTCCCAAAGCGCAGTGGAAACTGCGGCACGCCCATCCGAAGCTGCTCGGCAACACCGGACAGGATCTCTGGGTTGCCGATAAGGAGCACCCGATCTTCGGCTGCGATCAGGGTATCTCCGGTCGGAATTACCAGCTCGGAACCGCGATAAATGGCGGCAATGCGCCACCCTTCTGCATGCAGTTTGGACAGCGGAGTCCCGATTGCCGGCGAGCTGGGAAGCACCGAAAACTCGATGATCTCACCGCGCCCTTGACCGACCATCGAGGCAACCACCAGACCATCGTAACGGAGCGCTTGCTCGACGACATTTCCCAAGATGTGGGCTCGGACAATCGCGCGCGCACCGTGTGACTCATACTCTGGCGCGGCGGCTGGATCGATCACAATTCCCACCACCGGTTGAAAGCGCAGCTCTTTGGCCAGTCGCACAATCTCGATGTTGCGGCGATCGTCCCCAGTGGCAGCAACAATTGTCACGGACAGATGGGAATCGGCGCGCACTTCCTCTAGTACAAACCGCGAGGTGGCATCGGCGAGTCGCTTGGTCACCCCATGGATCGGGCCGTGCTCATCGTTGGCCGGCGACTCCGACACCCGCAACTCATCAAGCGCCGACTGTTGGGTATCCAGGACGATGACCGGCGCCAGGTGAACCAGACGCTCCAGAATCGTCTCAATCGTACGACCGGCTCCCGCGATGACAATCCGATCCAGCATGGAATCCACTCTAGCTGCTGAGCTGTACGTTGGCGAAGCAATTGCTGTACGCTTCGCCAACGTACAGCACCGGGCACGTCAGTGGCTCCTCTCCCTGGACCATCTAACCCTGCTCCACTTCTTCGAGAACCAAGAACGGCTGACCGGCCTCCCAAAGTTGAGTTCCTTTCACGACGTGTTGCGTTCGCGTAGGAACCGTTGTCTTTAGCCTCCGCAGTCGATACGCGTTATCTCGAAGGTGCCTGAAAAGCCAGCCAGCGTAGACGAAAAGTGCTGGATTTTTTTGCCGTTCAAAAGTGGCTGTAGCGACGGACTTTCCGCAAGTGTACGCAGCAGGACGATGTCCGCGCCGGACCCCTGAGCTTGGATGCGCGCAGCCATGTTTACGGTCGTTCCAAAGTAGTCCAGAAAGTCATTGGCGCTGACCGCAATACAGGGTCCGCTGTGTATTCCGACCCGTACCGTGAGTGCCGGAATGTCTGGACGCCTTCGATTCCACTGTGGTAGCTCGCTTTGAATCGCCAGCGCTGAGGACAGAGCCTCGTTGGATTCCACAAACACCGCCATCACGGCGTCACCAATCGTCTTTACCACGGCCCCGTGATGGGCTGCGATGTGACGAGTCAGCATTTCAAAGTGTTCACGCACAATCCCATAGGCAGGACCGTCACCGAGTGCCTCATAGAACGATGTCGAGCCGCGCAAATCCGTAAACAGGAATGCGAGCCTGCGAATCCGGACTTGCTCTCCACTGGCCAGCGCTTCTCTCGGGAAAAGCAGGCGAAAATCCTGACTGGCACAGACCTGCGCTGCCGTCAGCACTCCCGTCTGTTCGCCATCCCGCTCGATCAGAAACAAACGATCTTCGAGTAACGCGGAACGAAGGCGTAGCTTGATGTCTCCGGGGGCCAGCACCAGCTCGGCTGGCTCAAGTGCCATCGCAGTGGCCGTAAGTTGGGCTTCCCTTTCCCCCGATTCCGCAACGATGATCGAGGAGGAGAGCTTCGTCCGCTGACAGCGCACTGTATACCGACCCGGGGAAAGCCGTAGGTATAGGAGTCGTACCTCATCAGGCTCTAACAGAATTTGGGATTCCACATGTGGTGCAGCGTCGGGGCCAGCGGTGCAATACAGCGTGTCGGTCACAGGCCGCAAATGCGTAGCGGGACGGAACGTGACCTCCGTCAAGGAGTCCATATCGCACTCGAACTCCATGTCGCACGTGGGACAGCGGTTTTGGGCATGCAGATCGCAAAGTCGTAGCACCCGCAGCGGTGGTCGCTGACAAACCGGACAGATGACATCCCACTGAATCTCTAGCACTCCGGCCCTCGCCGCTTGCAGACACAGAGGCAGCATCGTGTCGATCGAGACGCCGAATCGCTCAGCCAATTCCAAAGGACGCATCCGGCGCAGATCCACCTCGTCGGCCTCCGCAACATACTCGCACAGCTGGGCGATGGCCCCCGATTCCACCTGCATCAACCCGCCACTCCGGAGCAGACCCTGGGCTCGCTGCACCACCTGCTTGGGCTCCGGTTGCGGTGACAGATCGACGTACGGACTTCGCCCAGCCGAAGCCCGCTCCGCCACAGCCGATGTCGCCTTGCAGTGGACACCAAACATACCATCGAGCATGCTCTCTGCAATTTCCGTCAGCGACTCGTGCGTCGCGATGCCCTCCAGCACAATGGCGACGATCGTTTCGCTGGGCTCCCCTCCGACGATCTCATGCCGGATCCACAGATCCGTCATTGGCAAGTTGCGCAGTTTGAACCGAATCTCGATGTAGTGATGGCGCAGCCACTGCTCTGGATAAAACCAGATCTGTGCGTTCGGCCCAGTGGGCTGTGGCAACTCACTCACCAAGAACGCAACCGGACCCGGCGTCGGCTCGGTCGGGATGCCTCCTGGCTGCGCCATCAGCTGACGAACTGATCGCGTGTAGCGATGCCGTTCCGACAGAAGCGCCCAGGTCTTTTCGAGATCGAACGGAAAGACCAAACGTCCCGACCGCCGCAGGATAGCGTTCATGGAAAGATCTCCCCCCAACGCATCATCATAATCCCCCCCAAAGAAGAAGGATACGGTTAGTGTAGGCGCGTTGCCCGCCCCGGAGCGCTGAGCACTGATGCTGGCCCTCTCGCGGCGCGGTCTGTCTCGTCAACTAGCAGCTGCATCGCGGAGCGGAGACTCTCCTCGCGATCGTATTTGTCGTCAGTGGACCAAAACTCGAGCGGCGGAGCACTTGCGATCGCAGCGCGAATCGAGTCAATCCGATTCTGGAGCCACGGGATGGCGTGCATCGGATTCGCGCCGATCTCTCCCAACACGCGGACGACCCGACTGAGGGCCAGCAGATCTTGTCCCGCGTACGCATTGCCACCGCTTGGATGGACTTGGATGCTGTAATGGTCGGTCATGCGCGCTAGATCGACCAAGACTGACTGCGCCGGGGCTGCAGTGGAGCCGAGCCGGCCTAGCTCGATGAGCGCCGACGAAGGCATCTGTGCCGCTGGGGGCAGTTCCTTCCCGTGGCGATCGATGAAGCGTTGGATTGTGTCGATGCACTCGCGCACCCGCGTCTCCTTCTGGGCCAGCGTCAGTTCGGGAGGTGGAGAGAAAACCGGAAGCGGTGGTCCATCCATAAGTCCCCAGTTGATAAGAATGCTCTTTGCCAAGCCCTGGTAGGGCTTCGGCGCGGAAGACCATTTCGTCAGTACCGCCACGGCTGCCGGGTCACCTCGGCCCAAGGCGGCAACGCAGTCGAGGCACGCACGCGTCACCGCAGCGTCGGCTGGTTCCTGCGCAGAAGCCTCCTGTGCGGAGCCATCGAGAAGCTCGCTCACGAACGGAATGACCAGCGCAGCGCTGGCTCTCACCGCCTTTAGCGTCGTGAGCACGCGCTCCAGCGCTTCGGCGCGGCGGTCAGCCGCCCGATAGTCGGCCTGGGCGACAAACCTACCAAGCTCGATGATCGCTGGCACAGCCCCCGAAGCGCTCGCTCCGAACCGATCGAGCAAGACGAGGTCACCGTACGGCAAGCGCCACTGATATGGCTTCTCCCCACGATGCGCGGTGACAAAGCTGCGTAGCGATGCGGCGAGTGCGTCAACCTTGGCAGCATGCCCGTCAATCATGACTCAACATATTACGGGGAATCCATGGCAGCTCGGTGGACCGCGCAGACGCAGTGTGGGTCGAGCATGTGTCGCGGCAGTTTGCCGATAACCCCTACCACCTCCGGCAGCTCAACCGCCGTCCAGCAGCCCAATGGGCTGACTGGCTCGCAGGCTTCGCACAAACTCATTGTCGGAGGTCACAACCGGAGACCACATGAATTTCCAAACAAGATCGGCCTTTGCTTCCGCGATGTTTGCCCTGACCTTGACCGGCGCGTCATGCAGTCCAGTGGCTGGCCCCAGCGATGTCGGGACAATCCAGCAGGCGGGTACGTGGCTGTCCGAGGACACGACAATCAGGTTGTTCCCCAGCGGGGACGGTCTGACCATTTCTGGGACAACCGCGGGTTGCGGCGCGGACTACAAGCTGCTAGAGAGCACCAGCGGGCTCTGCACACCCGATGGCAAGTACAGTGAAGGCTGCGATGTATGCTGTGACGCGAGCGTCGATTCCCTCTGCGCCAACGCCAGCACCGCGGATGAGTACTTTGCCCGCCAGCTCGATGTAGCCCTGGCGACCGCCGGTACTCCTGAGAACGCTGCGGGGGTCAGCGGTGTGGTCAGCGTGGTCGCCGACTATATCCAGCGCATCAGCACCAGCCAGGGCGATCGGGATCGGGCGTGCAACGCCCATCTGAAGATGCAGGCGATCTACGAACGTACGGCGACGGCTGTGGGTACTCCCAAGGGCTTCCGTATCAAGTTTGGCACCGGCAATACCTACGCAGATCTATCCCTGCGCAATGCGCTGATCTCGCAACGACAGGCCATGCGTCTGACCTATCATGTCTGCCTTGACCCTTCTTTCGGCAGCAAGTAGTCGGTCTGAGTATGCGCAGTAGCATCCTTGCAATCTCTTGAACGGGACCACACATCCTGCGTGTGAGCGACTCTCTCCCCCTCGGTGTGTTCATCTGGGACAAGAAGTTGAGTTCGGCCCCCCGTGGTTGACCCAGGATGCGGGGTATGGGCGGGTCTGAATCGACGATCGCTGCATGTTGCCAGACGGAACTGAAACTGGACCGTGCTATGATGGCTCTACACTAGACAGAGTCCTCCTGTTTGTCGACGAAAGCACGGGCTCTGGATGATCGCTTAAAAGAAGTCTGAAATCGTTAGGTATCGCTCCTATTGGCCTTCGAATCGAGCTTCGCGTCGCTGTGGCGTGTGCCTTGCAGAGAGCTGATTCTTGTGTGCTGAGAGGACTCGATGACCGAGGACAATGCGAATCTGGAGCCTTCCGCGATCACTCTGCCGGAGACAATCGACGATCCTCCCACTCCGGCGTTCCGCGACGTATTCGGACTAGTGATTCTGTGGTCCCAGCGTGAACCACACCGTACTTCGGAAATCGGATTCCTTCTTCCTGAAGTCCCGGTCTGGGTACTCGGTCGGGCCCCAATGAGCGGAGGGGAAGTGTTCAGCGGTCAGCCGTTGACCTTCTTTCGTCAGCGACCGCAAGGCGCGCTCGATCGGCAAGAACCCGACGAGGGCGCGTCAGAGGTTCTTGGCGAGGCGATTTCTCGTCGGCAGCTGGCGATTCATCCGCGTTCAGATGGTCTCAGGGTGATGAACATTGGGAAGTGTCCGATGTTCGTGAACCGCGTGCCAGTGAGTGAGGCGCTGGTGCGGCCAGGGGATACGATCTACTTGCGGAGCCAGATCCTGCTGCTCTGTGTTCGCAGACAGACAGAGCTTCCACCGCTGCGCATGTATCCAAAGGAACGGGCACGCAATTTCGCAAAACCGGATGCGGACGGAATGATCGGAGAGAATCCAGCGATGTGGAAGCTGCGCGAACAGCTCGCCAGCTGTGCGCAGAGCAACTTTCATGTCCTTATCACGGGGGAAAGTGGCTGCGGAAAAGAACTGGCGGCCCAGGCGATCCATCGGATGTCGGCCCGTGCCGAAAACCGGCTCGTTGCGGACAACATTGCGGCGATCGCGCCGAGTCTGGCGTCCGCAGTGCTCTTCGGGAATCGTCGCAACTTTCCCAATCCCGGAATGGAGGAGCGGATCGGCCTGATCGGCGCTGCCAACAACTCAACTCTGTATCTGGACGAAATTGGCGACATGCCCGAAGAAGTGCAGCCGATGTTCTTGCGGGTGACAGAGCGTAGCGGCGAGTACTTTCGATTGGGTGAAGAGAACCGCTGTCTGCGATCAGACTTTCGACTGGTTGGTGCCACCAACCGGGCGCGGCAAATGCGTCACGAGCTGCGGCGTCGCTTCCAGCGCGAGGTGCGGATTCCTACGCTTAACCAGCGCCGCGAGGACATCCCTCTGCTCATCAACCACATCCTTCGTCAGCAGGCGCAGAGAGACGATCCGAGCATCAATCGCTTCTTTCGCAACGGCGTTCCCCGGGTACATCCGACGCTGATCGATCAGTTGGTACGCCATAGCTACATCACCAACGTATCGGAAGTTGCGTTCTTGCTTGGAGTTGCGATGAATGAGAGTCCTGACGATGTGATCTTGCTTCCTGAGCATGGATTTGTGCGTCGACTTCCCGGCGATCAGAGCAGCTCGCAGACGCTCGGTCGGTCAGGCTCGAAGTCGTCACCGCCCCAGATCCCGAGTCCCAGTCCGCCCGCGGCACCCATTGAGAATGAGGAGACCAGTCGAACAGTGCAAGCCAGAAGGCCTACGCAGCCTTTGCCGATGGTTCCAGATGATCCGCCGCTCACTTCGGGTTCTTCTCCAGTGCTCCCGCCGTCACCGCGCCCACAGCCACGACCTCTTCCCACCAAAGAGCGCGCAACCGAAGTGCTGATCGAGTACGGCGGAGATGTCACCAAAGCTGCGGCAGCGCTGGGGATCAGTCGCGACCAGCTCAACCGAATGATCCAGCGCGATGAGATCTTTGTCCCCAAGGTTCGCCGCAAACGCGGCACGATAAAAACCGAAGTTTGAGCCGCCTTCGCTGCACCGTAAAGAGAGTCGGCGCTTAGTTCAGCAGGAGTCCGCGCTGATAAAGCCAGTAGGAGAGCAGCGCTGCAGCGAGAAGGAATGGCGCATGCGGCGTCTTGTCCTCCATTCCGACCGGACGGAAGTGCGCCTTTTCAGTGCCCGAGGTTGCCGTCGCTGCTGCCCATCGATAGAGCAAGGAGAAGTTCGCCGGCGCAGTCCCTTGCAAAACCCAACGGACAAACAGAAACGCAATCGCGAGCACCAGACTGATGAACGTCATGTACGCCGCAGGCAAAAATCCGACGCATGCAGAGATCGCCATGACCAGCTTGATGTCGCCGGCGCCGATCTCCTTGCCCGCCACAGTTCGGTAAAACAGGAAGCCGAAAAGGAACCACATCAGGAAGGCCAGCAGACTGGATGCAACCGCAGCGGCTCCGCCATACACGCCATGCAGAACAAAGGCAAAGAGCGCCGTCGGGAAAGTGATCAGGTTGGGAATGCGACGCCGCTTTAGATCAACGACCGTGGCGAGGATCAAGGCAACCAGCAGCAGATAGCGAATCGGAGTTTGTGCCGGTGACGTAACGAGTACGAGCGGATTCATGACCGAGCTTCCTCCTGCTGACGTGGCTGCGTTAGAACTCTCGTGAGATGGGGACCATGGACGGAGTCTCAAAGGCCTTCAGTGCGCGTTCGATCTGTTGCTGGGCCTGCGACGAACTCTTTTCGATCACGGTAGGTGTGATGTACAGAACACTGTACGCACCTTCGGAGTCCTTGGCGTTCGATCCGAATAGAAAGCCCAAAATGGGAATGCGGTTGAGCCATGGGAGTCCGGTTCGGGTCTGTCCTGCAGACTGGAAATCGATTCCTGCCAGCATCATCGACTGACCCACCGGAACTTGTACGCTGGTCTTGACCTGCGATAAGGTCTTGCCGGGGATACCATCCTGCGTCACGGCGTTGTCTTTTTGGCTGATGTCGGCCTGCACCTCCAGCAGGACAACATCTCCGGTGGGAGCAAGCCTTGGTGTGACCGTAAGCTCGGCGCCGAAAAACATCTTTTCCAGCGTGCCTGCGCCGAGTGCGGCGTTGAGTCGGATCGGAAGCTCGCTGCCTTCCCGATAGACCGCCTTGACTCCGTTTTCTGTGATCAAGGTGTCGATGCGCTTGATCCGAATGTATCCGTTTGCTTCGCTAAAATCGAGCCCTGGGAGAAGGTTGGGAATGACGCTCGACTGCGTCAGTGCATCGGTTCCAAGCGTGACTGCTTCCACAGTCAGCTTGAAGATGTCTGAACCCGTGATTCCTGCGGGGTAACGGACGCCGAGTCGATGGGTAAAGCGTCGCCGCACAGAGACAAAGTGCATGTCGAGCCGAATCATCACTGAGCGGGCAGTCGGTGCTTGTGAGATCGTAAGAAGCTCTGTGACTTGGCCTTCATAGCGCCGAAAGAGATCGCGTACCGCGCGCAGTTCTTGATCGCTCTTGACCTGGCCTTCTGCAATGACCTGCATGCGGCTGGTCCGGACCTTGACATCTGGGTAGGGCCGCAGCAGAGTCTCTAGCTCTCCGACGACAAACTTGGGGTCCCGGATTCCGATCACGATCTCGACAACGCGGGTCAGACGGCCACCGGAATCAAGTCGGAACAGGACCTTGCTGCTGCCCGGACGGAGTGCCTTTACCAGCACCCCTTTGCCATCCCGCTGGATGCTCGCAGCGAGAATTTGCTGATTCTCAATCGCAAACTCGTGCATCCCTTGGAAGGCTAGCTCCTCGCCAACCACCATCGTAAACTCTTCGACTTTGGAATCTGTGGACTGCGCAAAGACAGAGTGCGAAAAGCAAAGGAATGCAAGCAGGAGGACTCCCAATCCAGCACGAAGTGCCGCCATGTTACTGGTTCCGATCTCGCGGCTCAGGGCGACCCTTTGTAGGATCGATTCCCGCTGGCGAACTGCTTGGCTTGCTGCTGTCACCCGCGACTTGTCGGCTGGCCGCAGGGATGGAACCCGCAGGGCCGGTCGCATTCTGATCGCTCTGGCCTGCCAAAGTAGGAACTGGAACCGGCGCAAACTTGCCCAGAATCGTTACAAAGGTCGACGACGGAAGCTCGTGCTTTTCGATGTCCTCACGATTGCGAACTGCAAAGGTCAGTGTGCCGTGGGAACGTGCAAAGACCAGCTGTTCGAGCTGCTCTGGCGTAAGCGCAACCATCGCGACTGTGTTAATAAGCTCAAGTACTTGTACATGCTGAAGTAGGGTCATGGTCACACTGCCTCGATCCGACCCGAGGTTAAAGTGTACCAAAACGTCAATGAAATCACCAGGCGAAAGAAATCGAGACTTAGATAGCTGTTCGCCAACCACAATTGGAGTCAGCCGCATTCCTTTGGCTAGCGTCTCGTTCGCGCGTTCACGCTCCGGTGGTTCAAACTCGGCCCAGAGCAGCGGCTGATTTTGTTTGATTCGACGATAGACCTTTCGTCCCACAATCTTGTCTTGGTCGGCCAGCCGAATCGAATTGAGGTGAACATATGCGTTCGGAACTTCTTGCATTCCGAGCTTTTCACCGCTGACGCGATCGCCTGCCTTAAGCTCTTCTTTGGCAATCAAGACTGCGATGCGGTCGCCTCCTGATCGCTCGACTAGAAGCTGCTGGGTTCGCAGATAGAGAAGCCCCGCAGCCACTACCCCGCAGAGAATGGCAAGCCCAAGACGAATGACAGGTTTGCTCTGCTCTGATGCTGCTTCTTCTGTGCTCATGGGACGAAAGGCCTATGTTTTTATGGCGCGATTACCACGCCATGTTGGGAGCGGTGTTCTGCTGCATTTGGCCGGCAGCGGTGTTCGCACCCATCTTGGTTCCGTCGTAGATGATCTTGCCGATCACCAGGATCACACCGACTGCGATCAGCGTGAAGATTGCCTTCTCAGCGCCAGTGAATCCTTCTTCATCACGAACAAAATTGGTGATGGCTTCCATGGTATATCCTCCTTCGAGCTCTCCCGCGTGTCTTGCGGTTCGAACAGAATCCTATTTCAAGAAGCGTGCCGTCTTCGTGAACTCACTATCGGACGCGCGCCAAGTACATGACCTGCGAACCCCCACCTGTGGACAGAAGTGGTTGGGTGCTAATCAAGACGTCTTGTCCGCTTCGTTCCATGCGAATCATCAGTCTTCTGTGATCGCGTGCCGCACTTCCAAAGTGTCCATCTACTGTAAATCCGGACTGTCCAAGCTGGCTGACTGTTTCTCGCAGCGCTACATCGGAAGGAGCGGAAATCGAATAAGAGACAATCACATATCCAGCTGCGGGCTCGACAAGGCTAAACAGACGGGTCGACCCCATAGGCCGCGGCACTCCGACCGCATCCGTTCCTGGAGCATCACGGCCAGGGCTTGGTGACAACACCTGTGGTGGCAGCGGGGCGTCACTCCAAACCGCCAGATAGTCTGTCCCATCATCGACTCGATGAGCGTACGCCATGCACAGCGGGGCCAAGAAGAGGTAGTGCTGCTTGGTATCCCGCATCTTTTTCCATAGCTCCGCCGAGTTCCCTTGTGCGCCGATCACCAGCGCGTAGTCGCGTCCCTGTTGACGATGCAGTGGCGGAGGGATGCGCGCGTCGCCACCGCTTGCCCGCGTACAGCTTTGGGCAAAGTGCTCCGCAACGTTACTGGGATTGTCTTGGGAACGCCCGATTCGCATGTGCAGCGGAAAGCCATTGAGTAGGAGCTGTCGCTGGGCACTTTCTCCGACCGTCTGCGGAGCCTCTCCGAGCCCACTTTGGAGAAACTGGAACAGATTGCGGATCTCTGCATGTGCGGGCTGCACACTCCAGAGTGCTGCTGCGCACGCGACTGCTCGAACCGATGCGCCGGTTGCAAAACGCCGCATGTTAGAAAAACTTCTGGGCTTCCGCAAAAGCCCAGGCCGTCAGCTGGAGACGGATCAGTTCCTCGGGCGACAGCCTCCCAAGCTTCCCTGCATTGTCCATCGCTGCCAGGTCCGCTTCATTGCAGACAAACGCTGAGCTTGCCCTGAGATCTGGACTGAGCTCGGGCATGATCTTGTCGGCCAGCGGCTTGAAGTGATAGGTATCCGGGCTCATGGTCGTCGATGAACTCGACCAGTTGGTCGCGGTAAGCTGCGATTGGGAAAGGATGTCGATCGGGAACTCTGTCTGGTTCGCTTCGATTGAGCTGCGCAGTCCGCTCATGCCGACTTTGAGATCACTGACCAGCGCCCCGGCTGAGCTGATTCGCGCAAGAAGGGACGGAATGTTGGTCACGCTACCGTCTACCCTCGGCCCACCGGGCTGCCCCGGCATTTGATTCATCCAGGGCGCGGATAAACTCCCATTTCCACCGCAGGCCGTCATGGCACCACGCTGGGCGACCAGCGATGAGCTGATCTGTGCGCGAACTTTGGTCTGGCTGGTCATCGCAAGCTTGCTGCTAATCACCATCGACAGCAGACAGAGGGGAACGGTCAAGAGCAACAGCTCGGCATAGGCTGCGCCACGCTCAGGATTTCGCTTCCCGGCGAGTTGTGCTGTCCGGATGCAACAGCGAATTAGATCATATTTACTCATTTACAATACCTCTTATTGGAGCCAGTCTTTGGCAATTCCTAAATCGAGTTCGTGCTGAAACTGATCTCCCAGGACCGAGCCGCGGCCGCCACACGCCAGTACCAAATCGACGTTGCTCTGCTGCGTGAACTGGCAGGGGACCAGACGGGCGCGCCAACCCATGGCCCACAGACTCGTCGTCTTGCTGGTGTCCGTAGGGTAGTGTTCTGCGCAGGCAATTCCTAGCGGGCTACCTGTGGGAATGCTGCCCTTTCTGCCATGACGAAGAGATTCCAGCGATGGAATGAAGCGACGATCACTCGAATCACTAGTCATTGTCAGCGTGATCGATCGGCTATGGCTTGCCCAATCTGCTGAGAGCTGCGGCACTCGCGTCGCTTGGTTGCAGCTCTGCTGCGGGCCAGGACCTTGAAGCAACGCAGGCGGAATCTCGGTCTTCATGCGATCTGCATAAGCTTTCCTGGTCTTAAAGTAGGACTGCAGATCTGCGACAGAGAACTGCTGCTGCAAGCTCTTGGTGGGGCCGTTTGCAGTCAGTAGGTCTGGAAATCGTTCGAGCAGCTGACACAGATTTTTGGCGGGACTGGCGACTTTGGCACAGGACGTTTCTCCCGTAGCAACCTGCCATGACCAAGCATCCAAGCCAGCCAGAGTCAGATCTTGCGACATCGCAACATATGCCAACTCCCACGCATTCTCCGTGCTGCAAGCTTTCCGTGCATCCGGCCCAGAAGGAGTCGCTGAACTCACCATGTCAATTCCTAGTCGTGCACAGAGAGGATCTCCTGTCACCTTGGGAAAGACGTCTGCAAGATCGACTTTGCGTGAGCCATGTTGATACGAGGAATGCTCTGCTGTCTTTATGGCGACCGACTCTGCCCACGTCGCGCCCATTGTATCGAGGCCTTCGGCGGTCTTGGACAGAGCGCTCAGGATGTCGTCTATGACAAGGGACTCCTGGTGTGCTGAAATCGCGGTGCTTATCACATGATTGATGCAAGCCTGACTCTGATTCTCCATGCCTTTGACAAGAAGCATCGAGGCACAGGCCGCAAACTCCTGATTGGCGTTCTGGACTGACGCGATGTTCTTTGCGACGTCACTGAGCGGCATGAGCACAGACTCCGCGACGAGGAGAAACGAGGCGTAGTTCAGGGCTCTGGCTTTGGTCGTCGCCGCAGCGAGTGCCGCAGCATCGGCAGCGGTGCGAATGCGCAAGGTCTCGTTTACCCGACCTCCGATCACTGCCACGTAGAGGAACGCTCCCGCAATCACCCCCAGTGCGATCACGGTCATGACCGAGACAGAACCGGATTCGGGATTGTGAAAGGCTCTGTGAACGCCACAAATGCGACGCTTCAGCATGTGGAGTACCTCAACTGTGGCCAGAAAGACCCACTCCCAGAGGGTGCAACTGACGTGCCTTGGATTGAGCGGACTTTTCTGTCAAACCCCGCGTGGGGAGGCAATGGATCTGCGCGAACAAATGCGCGCGCAAATGTGCGCGCAGATCAGTCAGTGAGGCGGTCGCACAAGTTGTATCTCGCACCCCGAAACTCGCTTTCTCCCTTGTACGGTTCTTGCTGGTCCTTGCGAAGAGAGAGACGCAATTCATGGCGGAACAGCGTTCCCAACAGCCTCTGTTTGGAGAGAACTCCACAACCATCATGACGCGAGGTGCGGCTCAACTGAAGGAGCGCCTGAATCGTGCCGCTGCCCCTGGTGAGTCCTTTGACGATCAGGCGTGTACCGTTCAGTTCCTAGCCCCATCCCCGCGTGCAGGAAGTGATGGTGGTATACCAGAAGAGCTGGCATCACCGCCTCTGCCTGGAGTGAGCGCAACCCAACATCGTGCGATTCATCTGGTTCCGGAACCAGTAGCAGAAGGCTCTGCGTCGATTAGTCCGGTGAGTACATCCGGGAGTGCGGCTGTGGTTCCTGGGCTGAACTTCGCTGCTGTCGTACGGAATCGCCGCCCGCCGGCTGGTCTGCAAGAGCTACGGTTGGACCCAGCCGCTGGAGGTGTCATCAAGCCGACAGCCGACCTCGTGCAGCTGAAAGAGAATCAGGTTGCCCACCAGTCACCAGTCGTAAAGAAGCCTGCGGTCAGCAGCGAACCAGACACGGATCGGACCCCAGTCGATGAGATCGAAAAGCCGCCTCCGGCTGCGGCGCGGAAGAGTGGTTGGTTACTCATCGTTCTGTTTGCGGTGCTTGGGCTGGGGGCGCTCGGATACGCGGGATATCAGACGCTTCGCAAGGAACGTCGTCTTCTCCAAACGGTGCTCCTTGGTGCTGGCCCGGCAGCGGCTCCGATTCAAGGAGGTCTCAAGGGAGTAGCGGTGAGCAAAGCTGCGGAAAAGCGGCCCGCCTCCGTGACTGGTTGTGCGCGCAACAGCAGTCAGACGATTTCCTCTGTGGAACGGGATCAGCTGTTACTGGATGTTGCGCTTGCATTCGAGAAGGGTCGCGCTGTTCGCGCACAGGAGCTTCTTCGGCGCTACGTTCAGGAAGCTTGCGACAACGCCACACTCGAAGCGCTGACCATCTTGATGCGCCAGCACTCTGCTTCCGAAGTGGGGCCAGGAAAATGAGAGCGAAGACCCGATTTCCTGTTTCTGTCTGGGCCTGCGCCGCGATGTCACTTACCGGATGTCATGGACTCCCTAGCCAGAACGATCTCGGCAACCAGAGCTATGGAATCGAGGTCCGCTGTCATACTGCCGCTGGTGTGCCTATTCCCAACGTAAAGATCTCGAATCCAGAGAATGGAGCGTCTGCTTTTTCCGATTCCTCCGGAATCGTTCGCTTCTTGCTGGAGGGTCTGGAGGGCTCGGAAGCGACCATTCATGTGGACTCTCTTCCCGACGGAATCGCGCTCCTTGATGAGTCCGGCCCGATCAAGTTGACGCTCAAGAGTCTGACGGCTGCGTCTGCCAGCGGAACCGCCCGTCGTCCGCTGATCCAGGACATCGTCATGCGACGCAATCGCGAAACGTATGTTGTCTTGGTTGCAGCCGAAGGCGTTCCCAATCAACCGGTACGTGCGAACGGCGTTGAGGTCGGGCGACTGAACTCTCGGGGCGCTGGAGCATTCCGGCTTGAAGGACAGCCAGGGGAGGAACTGAAGATCGGGATAGATGTAAGGGATCGGGTGTTCGGGGTAGGTGGTTTGCACAAGACATTCACTCTTCCGCCAACGGGAGCGATCCTCTCTTATCTTACCAATGTGCATCTGCTGGCAGAGAGCAACGAGAGTGAGCCGCCTCCAACGGTAGTGCAGTTTTCCGACCGCCCTCACCGACGGCACCACTCAAGCCGCCATCACCGGAACAAGGAAGCTCTCACCGTTCAGGAAAAGGTCAAGGGTCCAGTGCAGGTTCCATTCCGCGACATCGATCTGCAAAAGCGCTAACCGTCGCCACGCCAAGTGCAGCTTCCGAATCAGTAGCTCTTGTCGCTGCCTGCGGGAATGTTCTCGGTTCGTTCTAGTCGGGGAATCGCAGGTAGGCTTGTTCCATCGCCAGACAGAAGGGCTGTCGGTCTTCTCGGCAGATGGGAAGCAGGTTCTGGAGTAGCTGCTTCTGTTCCTTGGTCTGTCCTTCTGCCATCGCTCGCTGGTAAAAGAAGACATGGTCTGCAAATGAAGTTTCCAGCTCGAACTTGGCGCGCTCGTAGTGAGCCTTCAGTCCTGGGATGAGCTCCGCGTCCTTCCCGAGTGCCACAACGGCTCTATGCAGCAACTTTGCGGTTTTATAGAGTGTCACCAGATCTCTGGCACTGCTCTGAATCAGTTCCTGCGCGATCCGGTGGGAATCCTTCGCTCTTTCCAGACACTCTGCCTTGCTCTGACATGCGATCGGACGGACTGCGCGCAGCAGGTCCTTTTCGGTAAACTGCACGGTCAGGGGCTTTATCGCTGGGCCGGGTGGCATCCAGAACTCGTACGTCAGGTAGCCACCGAGGAAGCCGAGGAAGACCAGCAGCGCGAACATGGTGAAGGGCGAAATCTTTGGCGCTTCAGACTCCGGCACCACTCCGTTGCCATCACCTGCGCTCTGCGGCTCGCCGGGCTTTTTATCTTGCGCGCTGTTCGAGGCCTCGACGACTGACCGCCAGCGCGGCGCAAGCCTATCGACTTCCTCGAGCTGGGACATGTCAATCGGCCCAGCGGGATCTTCATTGATGTGACGGTGCGCGGTGGGAAGATCCGCCACCGCGAGAAGTTCAAATCGGTAGGGGCCGACGTAGAACACCTCTCCCGAGTGAAACTCTCCTGCCATCTGTGGCCGTCCATTGCGCACCATGACATTTGGGCTGGCCGGATTCATCTCGACCTGGACGGACTCGGGATGTAGTTCGATGGTGAACTGGTGTCGCGAAACCGTCGGATCATTTATCACGATGTCCGACGCGTGGTCCCGTCCGACACGCGTGACGGAGCGATTGAGTGTCTGCTTTCGGACCGTGTCATTGATGCTGATGGACAGCGAAAACGAGAGCGCCATCACGAATTCCTCAGTAAATCAGGTGCTGCGCCCGAGCCATCATCAAGGACGGTCCGGAACTCAGCGGCGACAGCGGAATGAGCAGCTGATGGGTGTAGCGAACCTCTGCGGTGACCGAGTCGACGTTGGCCGCGCAGCCATTGCTAAGGAGTACGGACACTTGCTTTTCTGCACGGTCGACAAGACGGGTAATCTCACCGCGCACCAGAGGATTGGGAATCCCGTTCTTACTGACCACGCCGGCCAGACAGGCAGCTGCGGCACGCTTGGCTGCCGTCGTTGCGGCTGCGGTATCACAGCTAACCTTGCCTCCCGAATAGGTATTCAGATGAACCGCCGCTGTCCGTGCTGCACAGTAGGCGGCGTACTCGACGTTGAGTTGGACTCCTTTTCGGATTCCTAGATCCAGTGCAAAGAACATGAACCACAGCGCCACCATGAGGGAGATAAGATAGGTTCCTGCTCCGACCTCACCCCGTTCATCGTGGCAAAACGAGAGCTCGGATGTGGGTGTTTCTGGCGAAGATGTCGTCGAGTTCAGATCTCTGATGTTGTGGTGCATCGGCTGCGCTCCCGATTGGTTTCCCAATCAAGTACCGCGCCAACCCTTGCGTTGCTGGTTCAATGCCAGCTGCACGGCGTGGCACATCGGTTGCAAATCAGATCCGGTGGGGGAGAACAGTCAGCATGATGCCAAGGGACAGTCAGTGCGTGCGGACGTTCCTTCGCGAGGAGACTGGCTCGATCGGCGGTGCCACCAGTTACATGGCGTCGACCATGGCCATCGCGCTGCCGCTCGGCATCATTCTGTTTGGGATCTATGAGGCGCTGTGCGATGCGGGCCGATACACAAACTTCGTGCTTGGCTTGTTCTAGGCGGCGTCTCCGCTCCGGAAGCGAGGAAGAATCGGATGCACAGAGCAAAAAGAAGACGGCAACGGAAGGGCCTGGTTGGATTCCTTTCACAAAGCCGTGGCTTTGCAGCGGCTGAAGCTGCCATCTTGGCGCTGATCCTGTGCGGGATCGCCATTGTCGTCGGTGGAATCCTCCGCAGAGGCGGTCTCACTGCGGCCAAGGCGCTAAATGCAGAGCTGGCTGGAAAGTGACCGCGCTGGCTTTTGAAATGAGAAGGAGCGAAGAATCGTGTCGGGCCAAGGCACAGAGCAGAATCTAGAGAAGGAACTTCGCCGCAAGCTGCACCCGCAAGTACTGGCGCTGCGAGAAGCAATGCATCGCAGACTTCTCGAAGTTCTCGATTTGGCGTCCATTCGTCCTGAGGATGTGGAAGACAAACACTTCCGCGCGCATGTCGACAAGCTGGTCGATGAACTACTCGACGACTTCTCGAGCCAGGCGCCGAAGACCGTCACCCGCCAAGAGATCAAGTCGGACTTTCTTGCTGAGACGCTCGGACTGGGCGCTCTGGAAGACCTGCTCGCAGATGAAACCATCAGCGAGATCATGGTGATCGACCGTCAGACTGTGTATGTAGAGCGCAAGGGACGCTTGGAACAAGTTCCGGTGGGCTTCGGTTCCGATGGTGCATTGCGATCGATCATCGAACGGATCATCATGCCGCTTGGGCGTCGAGTGGATGAAAGCCAGCCGCTTGTCGATGCACGCCTCAAGGATGGCTCGCGTGTCAACGTGATCATTCCGCCGCTGGCGCTGCGCGGTCCCACGATCACCATCCGAAAGTTTCCAAAGAAACCTCTGAGTCTGGAAAAGCTGGTCGATGTCGGTGCGCTGAGCGCAGAGATGCAGCGCTTCCTGATTCGATTGGTGCGAGCGCACAAAAACATCATCATCTCGGGGGGGACTGGTTCAGGGAAGACCACACTCCTAAACGCACTGTCCCAGTACATCGACTCGAGCGAGCGCATCATCACGATCGAAGACTCTGCGGAACTTCAGCTTCAACAGCCACATGTGGTCCGGTTGGAAACTCGACCTCCGAACTTTGAAGGGAAGGGGGCGTTCACAATTCGTGATCTGGTGATAAATGCGCTACGGATGCGTCCAGATCGGATCGTCGTCGGTGAATGTCGTGGCGGTGAAGCACTGGACATGTTGCAGGCGATGAACACCGGTCATGATGGTTCGCTAACGACTCTGCACTCCAACAACCCGCATGAAGCGGTGAGCCGCCTCGAGACGCTGTGCCTTATGGCGGATGTTGAGCTTCCAGTCAAAGCGATTCGCTCCCAGATAGCCAACGCTGTGCATGTGATCGTCCAGGCAAGTCGGCTCGGCGATGGTGCGCGAAAAGTGACAGCAATATCAGAAGTGACTGGAATCAACGACGGTGGAGAGATAAACCTCCACCCTCTGTATGTCTTTCAGCGCAAGCCACCGGAGCCCGGTGCCGGTCCGCACGCCAAGATTCAGGGCCGATTCCGTTCCTCTGGCTTCGTCCCGACATTCATCCATCAGTTCTACACGTTGGGCCTTATGACACCCGGAGAGGGGGCCTAATGGATCTGGCGACGATCATCTCTCTGTTTGTGATGGCTCTAGCGCTGGGATTTGGTCTGGTTGCGCTGGAAGGATGGCTACGCAGCGAGGGCTCGATCTGGGAGCAGGCGTGGAACTCCTACAAGCTATGGTACACCGAACAAGCAGACTATCTGCTCGAAAGACAGACCGCGCAGGAATACGTCAGGCAGCACGTCCTCATCGCACTGTCCGCGCTCCTGCTGGGCATCTTCATCACGGTGTTCTTCGTCCAGGTTCCGCTGCTTGCGATGGGCTTCTTTGCTGCTGGAATTTTCTTTCCATTTCAGTCGATTCGGAGTCGGGTCGAGAAGCGTCGTCACGATCTCTTGATGCAGATCGATCCTGCACTCCAGTTCATGGCCAACGCGCTGCAAGCTGCTCCAAACTTGGAAGAAGCGCTCCTGCTTGTGTCCCAACACCTAAAGCCTCCGATCTCCGAAGAGATGCGTCGCGTCGTGACAAGCTACAGAATGGGGGTTCGGCTCGATGATGCACTTCAGCAGATGGCGGACCGATGCAGTGAACCTTTTGTGACATCGATGGTGATGGCTCTCATCGTTGGTCGTCGCACCGGTGGCAACATTGCGCAGACCTTGCGCGACATTGCTCTGTCGACCCGCGAAGTCACCAAGGTCGAGCGCGATCTGCAAGCGAAGACCAAAGGTCAGCAGAATCAATTTTATCTGGTGCTCGCCATCTATCCGCTGTGTGTACTGGCTCTCAAGGAAGGACTCCCTTCGGCGTGGGAGACGCTGATTCACACCACGCAAGGGCTCATTGCCTTTGTCATATCGGGACTTATCGCTGGCGTCGCAATTGTCTGGGCGCGCAGCATCCTGAGTGCCAAGAATCTGTGAGGACCGCGCGATGGTGAAGCTACTACAATTCCTGATGCTGCCGCTGGGTCTGTGTCTGCAGGTGATTGCGATTGCACTTGCCATCGACACGATCTTTTCAGTCCGCTGCCCAGAGTTCGAGGTGCGGGGTCGGCGGGCTGCGAATCGACTCGATGCACTGCGTAGCTCAGGAATCTTCGCCACGGTTCTTGAGGTCTTTCGCTTTTTTGCGGGCTACGCCGCGCTGATCTCTGCACCAAAGCTGCGTGCAGAGCTGGAACTGTGGCTGCGCCAAGCCGATGAGCCACTTGGGCTCGTACCGAGCGAGGTGATGGGGGCTTGTTTGTTCGGTGGCCTGGTCTGTGGGTTTGCAGTAGGGACTCAGCTTACGTGGTTTCTGTTTCCTGTTGCCGTAGCGATCGGAATGTATCTGCCCTATGCACGCGTACAGGCGATGGCGCAAGAACGAATCGAGGCTGTCGGTAGATCGTTGCCGACGTACATCGATCTTCTTGTGCTGAGCATGGCATCAGGAATGGACTTTGTTGGCGCGATCCGGCTGCTGGTCTCAAAGACCGTGGTTCGCAGCGGCAAGCTACCGATTCGGGATGAACTGCTGATCTTTCTGAATCAGCTTGAGCTTGGCCGGAGCCGTCAGGCGGCGATGGAAAATCTGGCCAAGCGCGTCCCTGCGGATGCCGTCCTTTCGTTTACGGCGGCCTGTATTCAGGCCGAACAGAAGGGCATTCCGCTGCGGGATGTCCTAGCGATTCAGGCGGAAGTACAGAGGCAGAAGCGACTGGCCGACTCACTTGCCTATATCGACGTCGCAAACCTGAAAATGTTGGGGCCGATTATGCTGGTGATTGTTGCCCTGATGGTGGTGCTGCTGGCTCCGGTCCTACTCGCACTTGGGAACATCGGCTCGGGCGGCGCAGAGGGACTCCTGGGCCCATGAAGGAACTCGACATGCGTCAATTCGTGCTTGGGGTTGTTCTACTTATCTCGCCGCTTGTTTCTTGTACCAAACGCGCGACAGAGATCGATCCCGTCACCGAAATGCGACAGCGGCTGTTGCAAAGTCCAACCAGCCCACGCACCCTGACCGAGCTTGCAGAGAGCTACCTAAAGAGCGGCGACTATCTGCGGGCGGGTCAGTATGCAAGGCTGGCAGAGCGACTGCAAGCACAAGGCGCGGTTCCTTCTGTAGAGGAGTATCGGCTATTCCAGTTGTCTGTGCTGACATCGATCCGGGCGCATCAGTATTCAAGCGCAATGCAGCGGTGTCTACTGTGGGTAGGGAGTCATCCCAGCGATCCGGAGCCGCGTCAGCTCCTCGCGACGCTGCTCGAAGGCACTGACAATGAGCCCGCGGCAGAACGACAGTGGCGCATGCTGGTTGCGCTCAATCCGCAGGACGGGAGATTCCTCCTTGAGCTTGCGCGCTTCTATCAACGCAGCTCGCGCACTGACAAGCATCGGCTGGCAAAACAGACCTATGAAAAGTATCTGGAGACCTCACCAAGTAGCACTGCAGTTGCGCAGGTGAAGGCCGCGCTCCTCGAGATTGAACAGCTTGAGCCGAGCACGCAGGAGTAGCAGATGTCGGAAGACCACCAGGATATCCCGGAACTGATCTTTAAGGAAACGCTCGGCCTCTTTCTGTTGCCGGTGAAGAGTTTGCTCGATGATCCCAGTGTGTCTGAAATTTTGATCAACGGAGCAGACACCATCTACTTTGAAAGACGGGGGCAGCTTCAGAAGAGCGAGCTGCGCTTTCCGTCCTCAGAGGATCTCGAAGGACTATGCCAAAACCTGGCGCAGTACATGGGCAAGCACATGAGCCATGAGCACCCGCTGCTTGAAGCACGCCTGCCAGATGGATCGCGTGTTGCGGTGGTCGGTCCTCCTGCTGCGCGGGGCGGAATCATGGTGAGCATCCGGCGCTTTTCAAAGGAGCGCGTTCATCCTGATCAGCTCATCAAATGGGGGAGTGCGACTCACGAAGCGCTCGAGTTTCTGCGCGCATGTCTGCACTGCAAGCGGAACACGGTCGTTGCTGGCGGCACGGGGTCCGGAAAGACGACTCTGCTCAATATTCTGTCTTCGTTTTTTCCAGATCAGGAACGGATCATTGTGATGGAGGACGTGAGTGAACTTCAGGTTCAGAAAGAGCATGTGGTTCACCTAGAGACTCGACCACCCGATCGGCAAGGACGTGGCGCAGTGACCATGCGCGATCTGCTGAAGGCTGTGCTGCGCATGCGGCCCGACCGAATTCTCGTCGGTGAGATCCGCGGAGGAGAGGCGATGGAGCTCATCCAGGCTCTCTCAACGGGACACGGCGGATCCATGACCACGCTACATGCCAACTACGCCATTGATGCGCTGCATCGCTTGGAGACGATGTGCATGATGAGCGACATTCAACTGCCGGTAGGACCGCTGAGGGCACAGATCATCTCGGCGATCGACATTGTGGTTCAGCAGAATCGTCTGCGTGATGGGAGTCGTCGCGTCGTAGGAATCTATGAAGCAGAGTGTCTTGGCCCAAGCGGAGAATATGTAATGCGACCTCTGTTTGAGTTTCAATATCGGGGAGAAGACCCTGGCACTGGAAGAATTCGCGGAGAACTGGTTCCTTCGGGAAGGGCTCCCACGTTTGCCAAAGACATGATCGCTCGTGGATTCAGTCTTCCGGCTGCGATGCGCGAGTCATGATCGTGTATCGAAGCGGCCCTCGCCAAACTCGGTGATGCCGTCTCGGAGCAGGCCATCGATCTCACCGCAAATACCGTCAAAGTCGACTCCACCGCGACCGCGGACGAGGTGCTGATTTCATCGGTGATCAGAGCCCGTCACTATCCGATGTGATCCGAATCGACCACGGAACCAAACAGAACCAAACAGAACCGTGGGAGTCGCCACGCTTCCGTCGCTGAAACGCCTTCCCATGCGCTCGGAGTGTGCTATCTGTGGCCAAAATGGAGGCATCGGTCATGTACAAACAGACAGCGGTCAAGAGCGGCGAACACGACAGTTTCGAGACGGACCCAGAGCACGTCATGCCGCCCGAGCTGCCGACGCAGGACTCGGCGCTGGAGGACTCAGTTAGTCAGCTCTCGCGAGTGCAGAGCAAGCTCGTCGATACGCTGCACTCGCTTCAGCTCCTGCCGCCGCATCTGATCAAGGACCACAGCCGGGCGGGGCGGGCGGTGCAGGAAGCGCTTACGCTGGTTGGTGACACCGACGACAGCGAGGCGATCGGGCCGATCGATTGGGTGAAGTTTGGCGAGCGGCTGCTTCAGCGTCGGACGGCTGCCGCGCTCACTCAGGAGTGGTTGGCCGATCGGGTCGGGGTGACAGCGACGACGATTCGCCAGTTGGAGCACCACACACGGAAGGCTCGACGAAGCTTGATGCTGAAGCTCCTCGCGGTGCCCGAGCTGAACCTTCGAGTGAGCGACATCGAGCTTTCCGCTGAGATGAGCGCGGGCTATCGTCACACGCCGACCTCGTGGCTCGGCATGACCTATGACCCGGTAAGCATGATTACCGAGCTGGCGGACACGCTGAATGGTCCGAGCGGTCAGCTCGAGCAGACGCTGGTGTACATCGACCATCACAGCGCGAAGGACTGGCTGACCACCTGTTCGTCGCCCGAGTATGGCTCTGAGTTTCGAGAGACACTGCCGCTGGCAACGGTTTCTCGTCGAGTCGCCGACCTGATTGGAGAACAGGCGCTCACCGTGGATGCGCTTGGCTGCGGCGACGGCAAGACGGAAGCCATGCTCGTCAAGCATCTTCAGATGCAGCTTCGCATGCCGAAGCAGACGGAGCTTTTTTTGCTTGACGTGAGCCACTCCCTTCTGAATGCGGCCTACCGTCACTGCTGCGAGACGCTGCCGGACATCCGCACGTACACCATCCACGGCAGCTTCCTCGACTTGCCGAAGCTGCCGATGATGGTCAATCCGCTGCGAGGCCGGACGCGGCTGTTCGCGATGCTGGGATACACGCTCGTGAACCTGAGCGACGAGCTGCGCTTCTTCCGCGACACGCTGAGCTGCTGCGAGCCGGGCGAGCTGTTCCTGTTCGACCTTCAGATTGCGCGTGCCCCGGCCAGCGACCGACAGAAAATCCTCAAAGTAGACCCGATCGGCAACGGCAAGCTGCGACCCACGCATGTGAACTGGCTGAGCGGGCCGATTCGTCGCTACTGCCAAGGTGCCGAAGACATCGAGCTGCGCTGGGAGCTGGCCCCACCCGGTGGCGTCCCCGGCAGCTACGGCTTCGACGCCATCGCCCAAGTCAAGATGCGCGACGGCAGACCCGATCGCCGCTTCCTCATGTGGCGAGTCCGTCGCTACGACCCAAAGCTACTGAGCGAGAGCCTCGCCGAGCTAGGCTGGAAGACCATCGAGCGAATCGACTACGGCCCCGACGGCAAAAAGACCCTAGCGCTGATGCTGCTTCAGAAGCAGTAGTGGGCGCGCTTGGAGCACCACAGCAGACCTGGCCGTAGGAGAATTCCGAAAGATCTCTGTCTGCGGTGACCTGGTCACGCTCGATTAGGAATCTCCGTCGTGCTGGCGCTGTAGGAGTGCGCCCATTCCCAAGCCGGGGATTACCTGAGCCATCACGGCATTCAGAACAGGATTGATGGCCGACATCACTTCCGAATGCGCTCCAACCGCCAGCCTCAGCGTGCGTGTACCTCTGGGCCTAGCGATCTGCTCGGCGACCGCTTCAGCGAAGAGCTGTGGCGACGATGCCGCAGGAGAAGCGAGCAGCGAACGAAACCCTGTCGAGAATTCGGTAGCGATCTGTCCTGCCACTCCGTATTCCGAAGCCATGGATTCGTTCATCGCAAGCTCCACGTTGTCGCCAAGCGCGGTTGAGAACATGCCAGCTTGCACGATCACCGAGTCGATTCCACAGCCAAACAGTTCGTAGTGAAGGGACTCCGCCATCGCTTCCATGGCAGCTTTGGTGGCACCATAAAGTCCCATAAACGGATAGCGCAGAGACGCACCGAGACTCGACGTCCAGACCAGGAGTCCGTCTCGCTGCTTGCGCATACGCGGAAGCACGGCCTGGCAGAGACGAAACGCTCCCAGTACGTTCACATCGAGCATCGACTGAAACTGATCGGTGGAAATCGCCTCCGCGATCCCCATGGCCATCACGCCGGCGTTGTTGATCAGCACATCGAGTCTTCCCGATTGAGAAGACACAGCTTCCACCGCGCTGCGGACGGACTCCTCATCACGGACGTCAAGCTCCAGCGGGATCAGCGCCAGCTTCTCTTGTGCGGCGAGTGTGCGCAGCGACTCAGCGTGCCTTTCGTTTTTCTCCGTGAGCGCTCGCATCGTTGCGAAGACGGTGTGCCCCTGCCTTGAAAGGTGTTCACAGAGCGCTCTCCCGATGCCAGTGCTGGCACCAGTGACCAGAATGGTCTTGGGTTCGATCATGTCGCTCTCCTCTTTCGGATTGAGCGAGATCTATACCATGATTGACTACCCATCAAGCCACTTGAGTGCCTCTGCTTCCGTCGTAAACAACTGTAGATTCTGACGCACGCCGATGACGCGCATCATGAAGTTGATCGCCGCCCGGAGCAGCACACTGGTCACCACCGTTGCCATTCTCCCGTAGTTCCCGGTGAAGGTCGAAAAGTGCCGCCGCGCCTCAGGGTGATAATCGGTGGATTTGTCGACGAGACACAGCACCAGTGCACCGTGGAATGGATTGCCGGGCTTGAGCAGATCCCCCATCGCTTGAGCGTCAGCGAGAGAGACGGGTCCGCTCACCTTGGCGAGCATCATCCGTTTTCCATTGGGGGTCTTGCCTTCTTCCGTCGAAATCGGCATGTCATCTCCCTCCTATTTCTTCGTGGTGACAAGCTGCACACCCCGCTCGCGTAGCACCTGAGCGATTGCATCAGCCAGCGTTGGGAGTGCCTTGAGATCGTGCAATTCCAAGCTCATGCAGACGAGCGTAGTTGCAAGCTGTGCACTCACACCAGTGAGCAGACATCGCCCACCAATCAGCCTCACTGCCTGCGAAAGCCGGAGCAGCGCCTGGGCTGTTTCGTTGCCCACCACCCGCATTCCGGTCAGATCTAGGATGATGTGAGTCGCTCGATCGGCAACCACCCTCGATAGCACAGACTCCGTCATGGCAACAGCGCGCTCGGGGCCTACTTCACCAAGAATCGGCAGAGCCAGTACGCCTGGCCACACTGTGATCACGGGTGTCGAGAGCAGCCGAACCATCTGGCGCTGGTGTTCAAGAAGCGCAGCGTGCTGCTCATCGATCTCATTCTGGCGGGCTGCGCTGTCGGCTCGGCTCTGGGCCAGCTCGTCAAGAAGCATGTTGACGCCATACTCCAGCTCAACCAGCCGTTCGTCCCCTGTGTCGTCCAGTGGAATCCGTTCGGACCACTGACCCGCAGTCGCCTGCGCCAGAAAGTCGACGATCCGTTCAAGGCGTGAATCGAGATCGAGAGACACTATACAAAACTATATCGCGAAACAGGAGCCCAAGGGAAGATCGATCGCGGGGTGTCTCCGTCCTGACAGATCCATCACCCTCCCGTCGCCACACCCTTCACAGGGTTATAAGACGACTTCTCGTCTGTCTCTGAGCTGTGGAAAACGCTGGATCAGCGACGGAGAGATGGGCTGACGCCTGGCGGGTCGGAGTGTCATCGAAGCGTCAGCTTACAGTCGGTGAGCGCCGGCGGAACGGTAGACACCATGGAGCCGGAAAAAAAGGGGCAAATCTGGATGGATGAAGGCCCATGCGAAATGGGCGGACTGTCCCCTTCCGAGCATGAAACTGTGCTCACGCCGGACTCAGTATTGCCTCGGGGGCTCGGATAGATCGAAGTGCATATGCGCGGAGTGCGTGCTCGAATAGGCCGGGTTCGGATGGTCTGGGTGCAGGATCTCGCTCGAGTCGCCTATTTGCGATGGGGGATAGCGATCGTTCCAGTTCCGTTTGCCTTCGTCATATAGTGCTGAGAATAGGCGCTCCGCGACACTGTCCGTGTCGAGGAGTCGGAACTTGCTCTTTTTCGAGAGCTTCGCCCAGTCATCCCACACGGTGTACTCCGTGCCGTCCTGCGTCTTGATTCCCACAAAGTCAAGCGCGCGACCATCGTTGTGGCAGTCGGTTGGCGTTCCCTTGCCGCTCCCCACCCCGACGTGGTAAAGCGTTGTCGCCCCAAAGCGCTCCTTTACCATAGATGCCATCCGGTGCAGCGCCACCGCGTTCCGGACGTTGAGCCTGTTAAGCGGCACCACACCCGGTGGATATTCGACGCGGACCTTTGGTTTTCCCTTGTCCTTTTCGATCCAATCTGGGCAGGTCCGATTTTCTTTTAGGCCGCACTTCCAGTACAAAAACTGCACGCCCGCGATTGTTGGTTCGAGTTCGACCTTGTCAGTGGCCTGCGGGCTGATGACGCGGCAGCGGTTGCTCGGGTCATAGCGCGGCGCAGGGATGAGCTTCACTTCGTTGCTTTCGTGCAGGGCGACCAGGATCTCGAGCGCCTGCTGCCTCGTCATCTTGCGAGCCGGGAGGCCTGCCCGCGACACAGGAAAGATCGAAGTCTTGGTCAGCCGCCGACACTCGTCTTCGTCCTCGGCCTGGGCTCGGGCCTGCCCGGGGGACGACAAAGCCATCGTGCAAAAGAGCAGCGAGCCTAGAGCAATCCGAGGGATCATCGGGATCATCATCATCATTGTATCTTCCATGGAGCCTGGCTCCGAATCAACAGGTCGAGTTTTTCACAGCATCACCCGTCAGGCAAATGCAGCCCCGTCGCCCACTCTGCATCGGCCACCGCCAGCACAGAACGAATCGCACTGCGCACCAAAGTCACCGTATCCTGCGTCGCCACCGCATCATAAAGAGGAGTCGAGTCCAGCACCCTCTTGCGCCCGACC
>Ga0154020_10001095_pt1 | contig 33548 bp, 31 predicted proteins | sample Klosneuvirus_201_FD_109709 | JGI IMG/M metagenome (GOLD analysis project Ga0154020, IMG submission 109709) | Active sludge microbial communities from wastewater, Klosterneuburg, Austria - Klosneuvirus_20160825_MG | ecosystem: Engineered > WWTP > Aerobic digester > Activated sludge | place...
AGGCTGGTGGCGAGGGTGGCGAGGCGGTCGGGGTACCCGGGGTCGCGGGCGCGGCCGAGCGCGCAGAGCATGATGCGGTGGCCGCTGAATCGGCTGACGCGGCGGTGCCCGGATCGGGCACAGAGGGATAGCAGTTGAGCCAGAATTCCGACAAGGACGACGCCGGGCTGGTCCGGCTGCAGCGCTTTCTCTCGCAGTCCGGGGTGGCCTCGCGGCGCGCCGCCGAGAAGCTGATGCTGGAGGGTGTGGTCAAGGTCAACGGCAAGGTCGCCAGCGAGCTCGGCACCAAGGTCGACCCGGCCAAGGACGCGGTCACCGTGCATGGCCGGCGCGTGCGGCCCGAGGAGCATCTGTACTGGATGCTCAACAAGCCCAAGGGCTATGTGACGACGACCGCGGATCCGCAGGGGCGCCGCACGGTGATGGAGCTCTTGCCCGACGATCTGGCGGCGCGCCTGGTGCCGGTGGGTCGGCTCGACTACTACACCGAGGGCGTGCTGCTGTTCACCAATGACGGTGACCTGTCGTTCGGCCTGCTGCACCCCAAGGGGCTGGTCGACAAGACCTACCACGTGAAGCTCAAGGGCAAGGTCGTCACGGCCGACATCGAGCGCCTGCGCGTGGGCGTCAAGCTGGACGATGGCGCGGTGACGGCGCCGGCCGAGGTCGATCTGATCCCGGACGAGGAGTCCAAGACGCTGCACCACACCTGGCTGCAGATCACCATCCGCGAGGGGCGGTCGCGCCAGATTCACCGCATGGCCGAGGCGATTGGCCACGACGTGCTCAAGCTGGCGCGGATCGGCTTCGCGGGGCTGAACTATTACGGGCTGCGCATGGGGGAGTCGCGGCCGCTGACGGATGCCGAGGTGTCGCATCTGAAGCGGCTGGCGGCGGCGGGGCGGGGCGAGGACGCGGACGCGATCGAGGCGGCGGGGAAGGGCAAGAACAAGAAGAAGCCGGGCACGAGCACGAGCACGAGGCCGAGCACGAGCACGAGGCCGAGCACGAGCACGAGCACGAGGCCGAGCACGAGGCCGTTCGGCAAGCAGCCTTTCGGGCGGCCAGAAGGCGCACCCCCGGCCAAGCTGTCACCCAAGGGGCGGCCGGCGCTGCCGAGCAAGCCGTCGCAGGTCCGGCCGGGTCGGCCCGAGCGCTCCGAGCGGCCCGGGCGGCCGGGGCCAGGCCGGCCCGAGGGCAGTGGCGGACCGCGGCGGGATCCTGGCGGGCGGCCATTGACCCCCGGCGGCAGGCGCAGGTAACGTGCCCGCGATGGAACTCCGGACCTTCAGCTACATCGACGTGCTGCAGCCGCAGCTGGCGGGCTTTCTGCAGACCGTGGCGGCGGGGTTCCTGCCGCTGGAGCAGCAGGCCTCGCTGTTCATCGAGATCGCGCCTGGCATGGCCATCAACGAGCTGACCGACGTGGCGCTCAAGCAGACCCGCGCCATCCCCGGCATGCAGATCGTCGAGCGTGCCTACGGCCTGCTCGAGCTGCACCACTTCGACCAGGGCGAGATCCGCAGCGCCGGCGAGGCCATGCTGGGGCGCCTCGGCCTGAAGCCGGAGGATCGCCTCAAGCCCCGGGTGATGACCTCGCAGACCATCACCGGGATCGACGGCCACCAGGCCGCGCTGATCAACCGCATGCGTCACGGCGACATGCTGAGCGAGAGCCAGACGCTGTACATCCTCGAGGTCCACCCCGCCGGCTACGCCGCCATCGCCGCCAACGAGGCCGAGAAGGCCGGCGACATCTCGCTGCTCGAGGTCATCACCTTCGGCGCCTTCGGACGGCTGTGGCTGGGTGGTGACGAGGCCAACATCGCCGAGGCCGCCAAGGCCGCCGAGGCCGTGCTGGCCGACCTGCCGGGCCGCCCCAACACCTGAGCCACACGCCTGACTCGCCTGACAGCGCGTAACGCGCGGTTCCCCCGTCGCATCAGCTCTCAGAGGTCCCCATGACGACACTCGCCGCACGTGCTCCGTTTGCGCCCGCAGGTCCCGCGGCCATCGACGCCGCCATCGCCCAGCAGCTGCTCGGCGCGGCGCTGGCCAGCGGCGGCGACTACGCCGACCTGTACTTCGAGTACCGGGCCTCGGCCGACTTCGTCTACGAGGAAGAGCGCGTGCGCAACGTCGGGCGCGGCATCACGCTGGGCCTCGGCGTGCGCGTGCTCAAGGGTGACGCCACCGGGTACGCCTATACCGAGGAGCTGACCCAGGAGCGCATGCTGGCCACCGCGCGCACCGCCGGCCAGATCGCGGCCGGCGGCGGCGCCGCGCCGGTGGCGGTGCCGGCCCAGGTCGCGGTGGCCGACTTCTACCCGGTCGGGCTGCCGACCATCGACGCCTCGCCGCAGGGCAAGCTGGAGCTCTTGCGCCGGGCCGACCGTGCCGCGCGCGCCTACGACCCGCGCATCGTCAAGGTCGAGTGCTCGGTCAGCGAGGAGCTCAAGGAGATCCTGGTCGTGACCTCCGATGGCCGCCTGGCGCGCGACACCCTGCCGCTGGTGCGCTTCGGCGTGCGCGCCGTGGCCGAGTCGGCGGGCAAGCGCCAGGCCGGGTCGTCGGGCGGCGGTGGGCGCTACGGCATGGAGTACTTCGACCAGATCCTGCACACGCCCGAGGCCCACGGCCGCGAGGCCGCCCGCATCGCCATCACCATGCTGGATGCGGTCGACGCGCCGGCGGGCGAGATGGAGGTCGTGCTGGGCCCGGCCGACTCCGGGATCCTGCTGCACGAGGCGGTCGGCCACGGCCTCGAGGCCGACTTCAATCGTAAAGAGACCTCGAACTATTCGGGCCAGATTGGCAAGCGCGTCGCCAGCGACCTGTGCACCGTGGTCGACGACGGCACCCTGGCCAGCTCGCGCGGGTCGATCAACGTCGACGACGAGGGCGAAACGCCCCAGCGCAACGTGCTGATCGAGAACGGCATCCTGGTCGACTACATGCACGACCGCATCTCGGCGCGCCACTTCAAGCGCAAGCCCTCGGGCAACGGGCGCCGGCAGTCGTTCCGCCATGCGCCGCTGCCGCGCATGACCAACACCCTGCTGCTGCCCGGCCAGCACACGCCCGAGGACATCATCAGATCGGTCAAGCGCGGTGTCTTCGCCAAGCGCTTCTCGGGCGGCCAGGTCAACATCTCGAACGGCGACTTCGTGTTCTCGCTGACCGAGGGCTACCTGATCGAGGACGGCAAGATCACGGCGCCGCTCAAGGGCGTCAACCTGATCGGCAACGGCCCCGACGTGCTCAACAAGGTGACCATGGTCGGCTCGGACTTCGAGCTGTCGGACGGCATGTGGACCTGTGGCAAGGACGGCCAGTCGGTCCCCGTCGGGGTGGGTACGCCAACCGTGAAGATCGCCGCCATCACCGTGGGCGGCACCAAGGCAGGCTGATGCGCGACGAGGTCCCCGAGCTGAAGGCACTGGCGGAGTCGGCGGTCGACAAGGCGCGCAAGGCCGGCGCCGACGCCGTCGAGGCCATCGTGCAGAGTGGCGCCGAGCTGTCGGTCAAGGTCCGCATGGGTGAGCCCGAGATGGTGCACGAGGCCGGCTCGCGCGCGCTGGGGCTGCGCGTGTTCAAGGACCACCGCTCGGCGGTGACCTACACCAGCGACTTCACACCGGCGGCGTTCGAGGCCTTCGTGCGCGAGTCGGTGGCGCTGGCCCAGCTCAGCGAGCCGGATGAACTCAACGAGTTGCCCCCTGACGACGAGCTGGCGCGCGGCGCGCTGCCCGACCTCGAGCTGTGGGACGACGCGACGCTGAGCGTGGACGCCGCCGAGGCGCTCCGGCGCGCGGTGCGCGGCGAGCGCGCGGCGCTGGACTACGACAAGCGGGTCACCAACAGCGAGGGCGCCAGCTACGATCGCACCGTGGGCGCCTCGGCGTTCGCGACCTCGGGCGGCTTCTCGGGCGGCTATCGCGGCACCTACCAGTCGCTGGTGGTCGAGCCGGTGTGCGACGACGAGGGCGGCAAGAAGCGCAACGGCTACCACTTCACGGCGGCGCGCTTCCTCAGCGCGCTGGAGGCTCCCGAGCACGTTGGCCGCGAGGCCGCGCGCAAGACCGTGGCCAAGCTGGGCTCGCGCAAGCTCAGCACGCGCGACGCCATGGTGGTGTTCGACCCCGACGCCGGGCGCGCCATCCTGCGCCTGCTGGTGTCGTGCGTGACCGGCACGGCGTTCTACAAGAAGAGCTCGTACCTCATCGGCAAGGAGGGCGCCCAGGTGGCGTCGCCCCTGGTGACCGTGGTCGACGACCCGCTGCTGCCGCGCGCGCCGGGCTCGCGCCCGTACGACGGTGACGGCCTGCCCTCGCGCAAGCAGGCGGTGGTCGAGGCCGGCATCCTGAAGACGGTGCTGTGCGACGTCTACAGCGCGCGCAAGCTGGGCCGCAAGTCGACCGGCTCGGCCGGCCGCGGCGTCGGCGGCGCCCCCGGTGTGACCACCACCAACCTGGTCATGCAGCCCGGCGCGACCCCGGTCGCCGAGGTCGTCAAGCAGACCCAGGCTGGTCTCTACGTGACCGACATGATGGGTTTCGGCTTCAACGCCGTGACCGGCGACTTCTCGCGCGGCGCCAGCGGCTTCTGGATCGAGAACGGCGAGCTGACTCATCCAGTGTCGGAGATCACCATCAGCGCCAACCTGGAGGCCATCCTGGGCGGCATCGACCTGGTCGGCGATGACCTCGACTTCCGCACCTCGACGGCGTGCCCGACCTTCCGGGTCGCCAAGATGATGATCGCCGGCAGCTAGCCTCGGCGGTCGTGCGCCAGTACGGCGGCGACCTTGCGCAGGAGCTCCTCGGGCGTGAACGGCTTGGCCAGGAAGTGCGTCCCGGTGGCGACCACGCCGGCGGGCAGCATGGCCTCGTCGCTGTAGCCCGACATGTACAGCACCTCCAGCGCCGGCCGCGCCGCCGCCAGCGCCAGGGCCAGCGCCATGCCGCCGCGCCCCGGCATGACCACGTCGGTCAGCAGCAGGTGAATGCGGCCCGCGAAGCTCGCGCTGGTCGCCAGCGCCTCTTCGGCGCCGTGCGCCGCCAGCACCTGATAGCCGGCACCCTCCAGGATCTTGCGCGCCACCGCCAGCAGCGCGGCCTCGTCCTCCACCACCAGGATGGTCTCGCTGCGCGTGGTCGGCAGCACCGGATTGGCCACCCGGCGCTCCGCCGGTCGCTCGCCGGAGCCGTGGCGCGGCAGATAGATCCGGAAGCTCGCGCCCTGGCCGGGGCTGCTGGTCACGGTGATGCTGCCGCCGCTCTGCTGCACGATGCCGTGCACCGTCGACAGCCCGAGGCCGGTGCCCTTGCCAAGCTCCTTGGTGGTGAAGAAGGGCTCGAAGATCCGCGTCTGTGTCTGCTCGTCGATGCCGACGCCGGTGTCGGACACCGCCAGCATGACGTGGGGACCTGGCTGGGCACCCGGGTGGCGCTCGGCATGCGCGGCGTCGAGCTCGACGTTGCCGGTCGTGATGGTGAGGCGGCCTCCGTGCGGCATGGCGTCGCGGGCGTTGATGGCCAGGTTGAGCAAGACCTGCTCGATCTGGCCTGGATCGGCCCTGACCAGCGCCAGCTCCGGCGCCTGCTCCAGGCTGAGCTCGATGTCCTCGCCGAGGGTCCTGCGCAGGAGCTTCTCCATCTCGCACAGGACCTGGCCGAGATCGAGGACGACCGGCCGCAGCACCTGCTTGCGGCTGAACGCGAGCAGCTGCCGGGTCAGCGCGGCGGCGCGCTCGCCGGCCAGCTGGACCTCGAGGAGATCCTCGTGCAAGGCATGGCCCTTGGGCAGCGCGGTGAGGGCGAAGCCGGTGTAGCTCAGGATCACCGAGAGCAGGTTGTTGAAGTCGTGCGCCACGCCGCCGGCCAGGCGCCCGATGCTCTCCATGCGCTGGGCCTGGCGCAGCTGGGCCTCGAGCTCCAGCTCGCGCGTGATGTCGCGCTTGACCCCGACATAGCTGGTGATGACCCCGGCGGCGTCACGCACCGGCGAGATGGTGGCGTCCTCGGTGTAGAGACGACCGTCCTTGCGTCGGTTGACCAGGCGACCCTTCCAGGTCTTGCCGCTGGTGACGGTGTCCCACAGCGTGCGGTAGACCTCGGGGCTCTGCACGCCGCTCTTGAGCAGGCGGGGATTTTCGCCCACGACCTCGGCCCGGGCGTAGCCGGTGACCACCTCGAAGGCTGGATTGACGTACGTGATGGTGCCGTCGAGCGCGGTGATCACGACCGACTCGCCGACCTGGTCGATGGCCGCCAGCAGCCGCTCGCGCTCGGTGGCCTCGAGCCCGGCGCTGTCCTGGGCGCGCCTGAGGTGGGCCTCGGTCTCGAGGTGCGCCAGCTCGGAGCGCTCGCGGCGCAGCGACACCGCGGCCATCTCGGCGAACGAGCCCAGCAGCGCCGGCGCCGGTCTGGGCTGGCCCTCGCGCCGCGCCACCAGCGAGACCCCGAGCAGGTCGCGGCCCAGGATGTAGGCCACGCCGAGGAAGCCGTGCACGCCGCGCAGCTCGCGCGTGATGGCGCCGACCAGCTCGGGTTGCAGGCCAAAGGTGGCGGTCGCCAGCGAAGGCCGGTAGTCGACGGGGCTCTGCAGCAGCTCCTGCAGCAGCTCGTCGCTGACCGGGAAGCGCACCCCCGTGAGGCCCGCGGGTCCCAGCGCGCGCTCCAGGGCGCCGGCCACGTCGGGGTCGAGCTCGGCGTGCTCGACGCGTAGACAGCGCTGCGCCGGGTCATAGCTACCGGACGCGACCCCGGCAGCGCCCAGCAGCGTCTTGAGCTGCTGCGTCAGGACGACCTGCAGCTCGCCCGCGGCGGCCCGGGCCAGCGCAGCGCCGACCGCGTAGAGCGCCTGCATCTCCTCCAGGGTGCTGTCCGGCACGGTGCCCATCAGCCCCGCTCGAACAGCGGGAAGAAGGCGCGATCGACCGCGAGCAGGTGGCGCGCGACCACGTCCTGGGCCAGAAACTCCACCACCGCACCCAGCGTCGCGCCGCCGGCCTCGGCCTGCGCCATCAGGCGGTGGGCGCGCCGCAGCAGGCCGCTGTGCGCGCGCTTGTGCTGCTCGAGCTCGGCGTAGTGGTGGCGGGCCAGGATGGCCTCCTCGTCGGCGAAGTGGTGCTCGACATGGCCGATGAGCTGCGCGAACGCGTCGCGAAACCGGCCCGGCTGCGCGCTGCCCTGCAGCGCAGCATCGATGAGCAGGTTGGCCAGCGTGAACAGCTCACGATGCTCGTCGTCGATGGTGGCCTCGCCGCACTCGTAGGCCTCCTGCCAGCTGAGGTGCATGGCCGACGTGCCGGTCTCGGCCGCCCAGGTGTCGGAGTTGCCGCGTCGATCGACCACGACGCGGTTGCGCCCGCCCGCCTTGGCCGCGTATAGCGCCTGGTCGAGGCGCTCGAACCAGGCCGCCGGGGTCTCGTCGCCCAGCCGCTCGGCCACGCCGAGGCTGGCGGTCACGCTGCCGACGGTACCGAACGGATGCGCCGCCACCGCGCGACACAGATTCTCGGCCAGCCGCTCCGCGCCGCGATAGCCGGCGGACGAGGCCAGCACCGCGAACTCCTCACCACCCCAGCGGAACAGCACGTCGGACGCGCGCGTGCGCCCCTGCACCAGCGTGACCAGCTCGCGCAGCACAGCGTCGCCGGCGGCGTGGCCGAAACCGTCGTTGATCTTCTTGAAGTGATCGATGTCGAGCAGCACCAGGGACAGAGGCTGCCGCGTGGCCCGGCTGCGCGCCAGCTCGGCGTCGATGAGGCGATCGAAGTGGGCCCGGTTCCAGGCCCCGGTCAGGTGGTCAGTGGCGGCCAGTCGCTCCAGCTGCGAGATCCGGGTGCGCAGCTGCTCGAGCTCCGCCAGCGCGCCCGGCGTGGCCAGCTCGCCGAGCACCAGCAGCAGCCGCCCGGGCAGCCGGATGACGCGCGCCACCGCCTCGATGACGCCGTCTCGGTCCTGGCTGCGCAGCCCGATCCGGCAGGTCTCGGCCTCACTACGGGCCGCCTCCACCACCCCATCGGCGACCACGCAGGCCGCTCCGAAGCGCCCCGCCAGCGCATGGTTCCCCATCAGCATGGCGCCACCGAGGCTGACCAGCGCCAGCGGTGCGGGGAACTTCATGAAGACCTGGTGGAGCTCGGCGCCCGCGGGCGGCCCGACTTGCTGACTCGCCATCAACCCCCGACAGTCTACGACGGCTCCTGGCCGTCGATACACCATCAGTCTAGCGCTGTGCGCCGGCGTCGATCCAGTCGCGCACGAGCGCTAGCTGCGCGTCAGACAAGGGCAAATGCGCCGCACCGCCGGTGTCGGGCGTGCCCACCAGCTTGCGCAGCAGGCCGCTGCCCGCGGAGTGGCCGGCGACCACACGGGCAGGCTGGCCCGCCAGCGCGGCAAAGGCAGCATCCTCCGTCGACAGGTCCAGCGCAGGATTTGCGTGGCAGTCGCGGCAGGCCGCGGCGATGACGCCGGCATGGACCTCGCCGAAGCGGGGTCTGGGCCGGGCCGCACGGCCGGCCGGGGCGTCGCCGGTGCGGAACTTGAGGATGAAAGGGGCCGACAAGGTGGCGCCGCCGGTGGCGCGCAGCGCCGGGGCCACCACCACGGTGTAGCCGGTCTGCGCGTCGAGCAGCCGCGACGGCAGCTCGCCATAGCGGGCCGGGGTCACCCGCAGCTTGCGCCCCACCAGGTCGACCTCGAGCTGGACCCCGACGTCGACCACCCCCGCGGTCATGCGCACCACGCCGCCAGGCACCGGCGACTCGGGCCAGGCGTCGAAGCCGAGCTCGATCACGACGTCGGTCGGCACGCCCTCGGCGCCGCTGGTCGGCACGGTGCCGACCACGGTCAAGGCCGGGACCTCGGCCTCGACGGGCCGGTCAGCAGGCCAGGAGCAGGCAAGGAGCGATACGGCGGACGCCGTGAGGAAGAGCACCAGGGAAGCTGCCGGGGACCAGGGCACACCAGCAGTGCGAACCAGAGCAGGGCAGGGGGCACAGGCCCCCGATACGGAGGTCCTTCTGGTCACGACTCCGCGTAGGTACGGATCTGCTCACGCATGGTGTCGTCGCTGATCGTCGTCTTCAGGTTCTCCTGAAGGCAGTCGGCCAGCGTGATCATCATGTCCGACACCCCACCATCCTCCACCAGCTTGTTGAGCAGCGCGCGGGCTTCGCGGCTATCGTCGTCACGAAGGAACTCCCGGACCGACTCGAGGCTGATGTCACCCTGGAAATCGATGATCATGTTCTCGAGCAGATAAGCGATGAGCTGCTTCACCAGGAACCTCCAAGGCAGGCGGGGCGAGCAGGGCTCGCATCAATTGGGACGCTCGTTCGGAACGCGGTAATATCCCAACCCCGGCGTCGGCGCAAGCTTCCAAGCGCCGAAAACTGCGAGCCATGGCCCGCGTCCTCATCGTCAGCTTCTCGGTGGCTCCCGCGCCCGATCGCCGTGGCGTCGAGCTGGTGCAGCTCGTGCGCGCGCTGGCGACGCGCCACCAGGTCGACTGTCTGACCGTCAAGGCCGGCGAGCTCGGCTATGTCGAGCGCTTCCACCGCGCCCGCATGCTGCGGGTCCCGGTCGGTGCTCCCGACGCCCCGCGTGGTGAGCGCGCCCAGGCCTTCCGTCGCGCCGTCAACCGCCAGCTCGACGGCGCCGAGTATGACGTCGTGCACGCGCGCGACATCGTGGGCGGCGACCTCGCCGTCGAGCGCGCCCGCGAGCTCGGCTACAAGGTCGTGTTCGAGCCCACCGGCAGCGAGCCGACCGCCAGCGCCAGCGGCGCCGCCGCCGCGGTGGTGTTCGACGCCGCCGCCCTGGAGCGCTGCGAGCGCGGCGCCCACCTGCTCATCGCGCGCACCCGCGCGCATCGCAACCACCTCGCGCGCAAGGGGCTGACCGAGCGCACCAGCCTGGTCGTCCCGGGCTGCGACATCGACCTGTTCGACTGGGAGGGCCGCGTGCCCGGGCCGCCGCTGGTGCTGGCCCTGGGCAGCTTCGCGCCGACGCGCGCGGTGCGCCTGCTGGTGCGCGGCTTCCAGGCCGTGCGCACCGCGGTGCCCGACGCGCGCCTGTTGCTGGTCGGTCCGGTCGCCGCGGGCTTCGAGTCGTCGCTGGGCTCGGCGCTGGCGCAGCTCGGGCTCGCGGGCGCGGTCGATCGCGCCGGTGCGCTGGACCATGCCGAGGTGCCCCGCGTGATCGCGCGCTCCAGCGTGTGTGTGACCCCGGATGTGCCGCAGGGTGACGAGGCGCCGCTGGCCCCGGCGCCGCTCAGCCTGCTGGAGTTCCTGGCCTGTCGGCGCCCGGTGGTGGCCCCGCGCACCAGCGCCATCGAGGACGTCATCGACGACGGCGAGAGCGGCCTGTTGTTCTCGCCCGGTGACGCCGGCGATCTGGCCAGCAAGGTCATCACCCTGCTCGGCGATGCGCGGCGCGCCGCCACGCTGGCGCAGGCCGGCTACCAGAAGGTGCGGGCGCTGTACCCCGCCAGCGCGACCCGACGTGGCTACCTCGAGGCCTACGCGCGCATCGTGCCGCCCGATCGCCCGCGCGATCACACGCCGACGCCGTCACCCGCGTTCGCCCTGGAGTCGTCGACGGCGCGGCGCAGCGCGTCCGAGATCACCGACGACGGTGTGCCGCGGCGCGACTTCGATGACCAGGCCACCTCACCGTCGCTGCTCGACCACATGGCGCAGGCCGCGACCTTCGTGGCCGGCCAGATCGACGTGCGGGACGACGACGACGACGAGGATGATGACGGTGACGCCGAGGCCACCGTGATGACGCCGGCGCTCACCGAGCTGCCGCTGCCCGGCGAACCGGTCGGCCAGCTGGGCGAGATCACCGCGACCTCGCACGCCGCGCCGCCCGGCCCCGAGGATCACACCGGCGAACGCCCGCTGTTGCCCGGCGTCAGCCTCGAGGACAGCGCCATGGTCGCGGTCTCCGGTCTGCTCGGCACCGCTACCTCGGGCGGCATCGCCACCCCGGCCCCGGCCACCCCGAGCCCCGGCCCGGCCAGCGCCGGCGACGCCCGTGCCACGCCGACCTCCACCGCAGCCGCCATCCCGGCCGCTCCCGCGCCGGGCGCCACCCCGCCCGCCGCGCGCCTGAGCCTGGCCGCCGCCGCCGAGATCCTGCGCCAGGCCGAGTTCAACGAGGGCCCGCGCGACCCCGGCACCGGCGCCACCCCCTCGGACACCCCCCCGCCGCCGCCGTCGGCATCATCCAAGTAGTTCCTACAAAGTAGCGCCCGCGGGCCCCCTGGTTTATCGTGACCCCGAGGAGTGGGTCGTCACCATCCCGGTCAACATCGTCTTCGGTCTGCTGTCGGGGCTGCTGCTGGCGGTGGCGGCACGAGCGCAGCTGCGCGCGCGCGATGACGCCTTGTCGGGCCCGGTGCTGGTCGCGGTCCTGCTGTACGCAGCGCTGATCTTCTGGCCCGTCGCGGCCTACTGCTACCTGGCTCACCCGGCCTGGAGCTGGATGTACCTGGTCAACCCGACCTCGGTCCCGGTGCTGACCGTGGTGCTGGTCCTGGCGGTCGATCTGGGCGCCATCCTGGGCTCGTTCTACCTGGGCGCCCGCCTGCTGCGCGCCCAGAAGGAGCGCTACCTGTACGGCGGCCTGGCCGGCGCCGGGGCGTTGACGCTGCTGATGCCCATCATCCTGGGCGGACGCCTGTTCACCTATGGCACCTACCAGCAGTTTCACGAGGGCCGCGCCGTGGCCCTGTCCAGCGTCAAGCTCGGCTATGTCCTCATCGCGGTGGTCGCCGGCATGGTTTCGGCCCTGCTGTTCGTGGCCTGGTCGCTGTTCACCTGGGGGCGCCGGGTGGCGTCGGCGTGATTGACCAGACACGGCCGCCGCTGGTAGGTTGGCTGCCGTGAAACGTGGGAATTCATTGGGGCTGTGCCTGGTCGTCCTGCTCGGCCTCTGCGCCGGCTGCGGCCCGGTCGAGTACATCAACCAGGTCACCCGGCGCGCCAGCTCATCGGTCGCCGCAGCCAAGGCCGCGGGCGCTGACAAGACCGCGCTCTACGAGTACACACTCGCGGTGTTGTACTTGCGTCAGGCCCGCGTCGAGGCCGGCCACGCGCACTACCAGGTCGCGGTGAACTATGGTCGCCTCGCCGAGCGCAAGGGCAACGACGCCCGCGCCCTCGCGCAGGAGCGCGCCACCGGTGGCGAGGACGGCGACGGCGTGCCGGTCGATGGCCTGTCGCCCGACCAGGTGCCCATCACCGGCGAAGAGAAGGTCCCTGACGCCATCAGTGACGGTGACGACGAGATGCCCTCGAATCTGCGCCCGGAGAAGCCGTGACACGTTTCCGTTCGATCGCGCTGCTGCTCCCCCTGGTGCTGGGCGGTTGCGCAGGCGCAGAGCTGCGCGGCAAGGCCGCCGGTGTTCGCGACATGATCCGCTCGGCCGAGGAGAACGGCGCCAAGGTGTGCGCGCCGGTCGAGCTGGCGACCGCCGAGGCCTCGGTGCGTTTCGCGGGAAACGAGCTGGATCGCGGCGATTACTTCGACGCCAAGACCCACCTCGCCATCGCTGACGCCAACGCCAAGGAGGCGCTGCGCAAGTCGCCCAAGGAGAAGTGCGCGCCCGGCGTCGTGGTCGCCGATCCCAAGCCGGTGGTGGTCGAGCTGCTCGACAGCGACAAGGATGGCCTGACCGACGACATCGACAAGTGTCCGCAGGAGCCCGAGGACAAGGACAACTTCGAGGACGAGGACGGCTGCCCCGAGACCGACAACGACAAGGACGGCCTCGCCGACGGCATCGATCGCTGCCCGCTCGATCCCGAGGACAAGGACAGCTTCGAGGACGACGACGGCTGCCCCGACAAGGACAACGACAACGACGGCCTGTCCGATCCCAACGACGCCTGCCCCAACGAGGCCGAGGACAAGGACGGCTTCGAGGACGACGACGGCTGCCCCGACACCGACAACGACAAGGACAAGGTCCCCGACTATCCGCAGCCGATCGACAAGTGCCCCAACGACCCGGCGCCGACCCCCGACGGCTGCCCGCAGAAGTACGTCAACATCGTGGTCAAGGCCGACAAGATCGAGCTCAAGCAGAAGATCTTCTTCGACACCAACAAGGCGACCATCAAGCCGGTGTCGTTCGGTCTGCTCAACGAGGTGGCCAAGGCCCTGAAAGATTTCCCGAAGATGAACGTTCGGATCGAGGGACACACCGACTCCCAGGGCTCCGATTCGAAGAACCTCAAGCTCAGCCAGGGCCGCGCCAACTCGGTGCGCACCTACCTCATCGGGCAGGGCATCGACCCGTCACGCATGGAAGCACGTGGCTTTGGCGAGTCGGTGCCGATCGCCGACAACCGCACCGATGCTGGCCGCGAGCAGAACCGCCGCGTAGAGTTCTTGATCACCAGCCAGTAGGCCTCGTCCAGGCACCAGGCAGCAGGCACCGGATTCGATTCCCAGGCGACGAATGAAAGGAAGCACCATGACCCGGTTTCACCTCCCGCTCTCGCGTGCCTTGATCGTGCTCGCGATGATCGCGGTGCCACGGCTGGCGCTGGCGCAGGACAAGGTCAAGGAGATCCGCGACAAGAACCGCGCCGCGATGGAGGACTTCGACCTCAACGAGTTCCCCAGCGCCAAGACGCAGCTGGAGGCGGCGCTCGAGATGGCCAGGAAGGCCAAGCTCGAGCGGCACCCCATCGCCGCCGAGACGCACATGTTCCTGGCCATCGTGCAGATCGCCGGCAACAACGACGAGCTCGAGGGCATCGTCGAGTTCGTCAAGGCGCTCGAGATCAACTCCAGCGCGCAGGTCCCGGTCGACTACCGCACCCCCGAGGTGCAGAAGGTGTTCGACAAGGCCAAGGCCCGCGTCGGCACCGGCGGCGGCACACCGCCGGCTGATCCGGTGGATACGACGCCCAAGAAGCCGCCCAAGACGGGGCCTGTGCCGCTGGACTGCTCGACCTCGGGCGAGGGCGTGACGCACACGCCGGTCGACACCGCGACCGCGGGCAAGGACCTCAAGGTCGAGGTCTGCATGGGTGCCGAGATCGCGCCCACCAAGGTCATGGTGTTCTACCGTCCCCAGGGCGTCGCCGAGTTCACCATCCTGCCCATGAAGGCGGGGGAGGCCGGGCTGTGGACCGCCACCGTCAAGGGCGGCGCGGTCGGCGGCGGCTACATGCACTATTACATCGAGGCGCGCAACGCCAAGGACGTCGCCCTGGTGCGCTCCGGCGCCAAGGACAGCCCGCACATCGTCGAGGTCCTGGCGGCCGACGGCAGCAGCGTGGGCGACAGCGGCGGTGGCGGTGACGACGAGAACCCGCTGGCCGGCGGCGGCGGTGGTGACGACGACGAGGACCCCGGCATGGGCGTCAAGAAGGGTGGCGGCGGCAAGAAGAAGGGCGGCACCATCTTCCTGGCGGTCGGCGCCGGGTCGGGCGCGGGCATGCTGACCGGAGGCGGCCTCGAGGTCGCCGAGGACGGGGGCAAGGCGGTCGAGGTCAACTCGGGCGTCGCGCCGGCGCCGTTCCATGTCCAGGTCGAGGCCGGCTATCTGCTGTCGCCGAAGTCGATCTTCGGCGTCTATGGCCGCTTCCAGGTCATCACCCTGGCAGACACCAAGCGGGCGGCCACGGGGGCCATCTCGGGCGGCCTGCGCTTCACGCGCAACCTGGCACCGCAGGACAAGCCGCACCTGTACGTGCACGTCGGCGGTGGTTTCGGCCACATTCGCCACACCGTGGACCTGGCCAAGCCGCTGCAGGACGACCCTGACGCGACGCGTGACACCGCCCTGCAGGGCATGGTGCACCTGGGCGGCGGCGCCGGCTATTCGCTGCCGCTGGGCAGCACGATGTCGTTTCGTATCGAGACCAACGTCCTGGCCGGCATCCCGGTCGGCGACAAGGACGCCTTCGCCATCAACGCCGACCTGAACCTGGGCATCGGCGTCGCGTTCTGACGCAACAACTCCTCGAAGCTGCGTGACTTGCCCCACGGAAGATCCCCGGTAAAACCGGGTATCTTTCCCACATGCGCATGCTCATCGGGTCGGTCCTCCTCGGTGCCTTGCTGGCGCAGGCCTCACCTGCTTTCGCGGATGTGAACGACGACCTGCCGGTGCCCTGGGGTTCGACCCGGCGCGGCCTGCCGCCGTCCTGGGCGCCGGGCCAGGAGAACAACGCCACGCCGCAGCCCATCCGCAACGGCGACGACGCGCGTCCGCTCGATGACAGCGGCATCGATGGCCGCCGCGACAGCTTCCAGGCCATCCAGCAGCTCATGCTGCTGGTCGAGCAGCACGCCATGAATGATGCCGGCCGCGGCGGCGCGGCCTTCGCGGTCGCGGCGGCGCTGGACAAGATCGCGCTGGGCACCGCGGTCGAGGATCTGTCGGCGCGGCTGCGCCTGTCGCTGCCCCAGGATCGGCCCTATCGCGCGGTGCTGCTGGCGACGCTGTCACAGCTGTACGGGCGCGCGGGGTCGTATCGCTTCGAGCTGTGGTCACTGTGTGACGCGCTGCTGACGGTGCCCACCGAGTCGCCGCTGGCGGGCTGGATCCGGTCGCGGGTGCGCTCGCTGGCTGGTGACGACGCGCGTGCGCATCGCGCCCTGCTGGCCGACGCCCGCCGGCTGCGCGGTCGGGGCGTCGCCGTGGCTCGCGCCGCCCGCTAGATCGGCTAGGCTCCACCGCGTGGAGCGCGAGCGCGGCTATCTGATCAAGGAGCTGTTCGGGCCGACCCTGCAGGGTGAGGGCGCCCATGCCGGGACGCCGTGCGTGTTCCTGCGCTTCGCGGTGTGCAACCTGGCCTGCGCCTGGTGTGACACCGACTTTCGCCCCGAGGGCGCGCAGCGCATGTCCGCCGAGGCCATCGTCAGCCGCCTGCTCGAGCTCGACGTGCACCGCTCGCGCATGGTGGTCGTGACCGGCGGCGAGCCCACGCTGCACTGGGACGTGGCGCTGGCCGAGGCCATGCGCGCCGCTGGCTTCCGTGTGCACATGGAGTCCAACGGCACCCGCCCGCTGCGCGCGCCAGTCGACTGGCTGACGGTGTCGCCCAAGCCGCGCTGGCACCAGCCGGGCGACAGCCTGGTGCTGACCCAGGCCGACGAGTGCAAGGTCATCGTCGAGAGCGACGCCCACCCCGACGAGGCGCTGCTCGAACGCTACGAGGCCATGGCCTTCACGCACCGCTTCCTGCAGCCCTGCATGGACGAGCGCCATCGCGAGCATCTCGCGCGCGCCATCGCGCTGGCCACCGCGCGGCCGCGCTGGAGAGTCTCGCTGCAGCTGCACAAGATCCTCGATTTGCCCTGAAGATCTGCTGATTCGCTTGCTCCCCAGGCGCCTGCTTTTGCTTGCCCCTTGGCGGCGGAGGCGAGGTATCCTGCGCTCCCAAATGGAGGAGACTACGATGCGGAATCTGATGAAGCCCTTGCGTGCAGCACTGCTCGTCACTGTTGCTCTCGCTGGCGCGGGCTGTCCCAAGGTCCCCGGCGGCGTGCCCGGTGCTGGTGGTGGTTGCGGTGAGATCAAGGGCATCCCGATGGCGGCCAAGCTGAACGCCTTCCTGCAGGCGTCGGCCGAGCTGGACGCCGCCACGGCCAAGCTCGAGAACTCGGTCAAGGACGCCTGCAAGAAGATGGCGGTCGAGCTGAAGATCCCGACCGCGGGTGACACCGCCACGCTGTGCAGCGCGGTCTCCGCGGAGCTCAAGGAGTCCTGGAAGGTCAGCCTCAAGGCCAAGACCAAGCTGAACGTCAAGTACACCCCCGCCAAGTGCACGGTGAAGGCTGACTTCGCCGCCGAGGTCGCCGCCAAGTGCGAGGCCAAGGCCACCGCGGACATCTCGGTCAAGTGTGAAGGCACCTGCGGCGGTACCTGCAACGGCGCCTGCGACGGCACCTGCGCGGGCAGCGCGGGCACCGGCGGCTCGGGCGGCCAGTGCAACGGCCAGTGCCAGGGTCAGTGCAATGGCTCGTGCTCGGGCGGCTGCGAAGGCCACGCCGATGTCGAGGCCTCGGCCGAGTGCAAGGCTTCGGCGAACGTGCGCGCCAACCTGCAGGCCGAGTGCACCAAGCCCGACGTCGATGTCGAGGTCGACATGGGCCTGGTGCTCGACACCTCGCGCTTCGACCGCGCCAAGGCGGCCGTCAAGGCGGGTCTGGGCGAGCTGCTGATGGCGGGCGAGAAGGCCAAGGGCCTGGTCGGCGCCGTCAAGGTGTGGGCCGGCGCGGCCGCGGATCTGGCGAAGTCGGGCAAGGACATCGCCAAGGGCCTCGGCCTCAAGGCGGCCTGCGTGGCCGGCAAGCTGAGCGCGGCGGCCAGCGCGGCCGCGTCGATCAGCGTCCGCGTGGACGTCTCGGTGTCGGCCTCGGCCTCGGTCGGCGGCGCGGCGTCGGGCTCGACCAACTAAGCCCCTCAGCCCCCTCGAAGCAGCCCCCTCGAAGCGAAGCTTCGAGGAGCGCTGTTCCGCTCCGGCTCCGGTTCCGGGCCCTACAGGGCCCGGGACGCTTCCCCCTCCGCACCACCTCGCACGACAATCCCAGCCGCCTGCGCATCCACTGACACCGTGGGGCGCAGCTCCGCGTCCATGCGGTACAGCTCGGTGAAGTACTGCTGCACCATGCGGTGCGACGAGAAGCGCACCTCGGCCATCTCGACGCTGGCGCGCATCATCGCGATCCAGCGCGCACGGTCGGCGTAGAACGTCGGCACCACCTCGCGGTCCAGCACGTCGTACAGCGCCTGCATGTCGTGCTGGTCCTGCGCCTCGTGCTCGGCCGGCGTCTGGCCCTCGGGCTCGTAGCCGCCGCCGATCTGCCAGCCGTTGACGCCATGCTCGCAGCCCTCGGGCCACCAGCCATCCAGCACGCTCAGGTTGAGCACTCCGTTCATCGCGGCCTTCATGCCCGAGGTGCCGCTGGCCTCCAGCGGGCGGCGCGGGTTGTTGAGCCAGACGTCGCAGCCGCGCGTGAGCAGGCGCCCGATCGACATGTCGTAGTTCTCCAGGAAGACCACGCTGCCGGGGTAGCGCCGGGCCATCGCGACCAGGTTGGCCACGATCTCCTTGCCGGCGTCGTCCTTGGGGTGGGCCTTGCCCGAGAACAAGAGCTGCACGTCCCCGCTGTGCAGGCGCTGCTCGATGCGCGCCGAGTTGCGCAGGATGAGGTCGGCGCGCTTGTAGGCCGCGGCGCGCCGCGCGAAGCCGATGAGCAGCTTGCCGCTGTCGAGGCGGGTGCCGGTGCGACGCCAGACCTCGTGCACCAGGGCACGCTTGAGCGCGTGGTGCGCGTCCCACATCGAGTCCTCGCCGCGCATGGCGCCGCGGATGCGCTCGTCCTGCCAGGTCCCGGGGTGCACTCCGTTGGTGATCGACGTGATGGGCGCCGCGCCGGTGACCGCTTTCCACATGCCGCGCGAGGTGTCGCCATGCAGGGCCGCCACCGCGTTGGCGCGGCGCGACAGGCGCAGCCCGGCCACCGTCATCCCGAACGGCTCGCCGCCCAGGGTCTCCAGCTCGGCGGCGCTCAGGTGCAGGTTGGCGCCGAGCTCCCGCAGGAGCTCACCGGGGTGGGTCTCGTTGCCGGCCGGCACCGGGGTGTGCGTGGTGAAGACGCAGACCGCGCGGGTGGCCTCCAGCGCGGCCTCGAAGTCGAGCGGCGCGCCGGGCGACTGCATGTGCTCGCGCATCAGCTCGAGCCCGGCGAACACCGCGTGGCCCTCGTTGAAGTGATACACGGTGACCGGCAAGCCGAGCGCGCGCAGCGCCCGCACCCCGCCGACCCCGAGCAGGATCTCCTGCGCCACGCGGTCGCGCGCGCCGCCACCGTACAGCCGCCGCGTGATCCAGCGCTGCTCCGGCGCCTCGGGATCCAGCAGGTACAGCGGCGCATTGCCATACTTGTCGACCAGCAGGACGCGGCAGCGCACCTCCTCGCCGGCGACCTCGACGCTGATGCGCACACCGGTGTCACGGGTGTGCTCGGCGGGGCAGGGCGGATACTCGTCGTAGGGCCGCCCATCGGCGTCGATGCGCTGCGTGGTGTAGCCCTCGTTCCAGAACAGGCCGACCGCGACCAGGGGCAACTTCAGATCGCCCGCCGACTTGATGACGTCGCCGGCCAGCACCCCGAGGCCGCCCGAGTAGATGGGAAACTCCTCGTGCAGCGCAAACTCCATGCAGAAATAGGCGGCAAGGTGCTCGTGCTGGTGGGGGCGCTGGCTCATGGGGCCAGGGCGTTGCAACCCGGGGGCCGGGCGGTCCCGCGTGATTCAGGTGATTTGCAGCGGTGTCGGTGTCGACAATCTCGACACCCGTTGCTTTCGGCTACCGACGGCAGCGCAACGGCTAGCGCCAGCCCTCGCCCAGCTCGGCGTCGAGGATGTCGGTGCACAGCCGGACACACTCGTCACAGATGACCAGGCCGGGAGCCTCCAGCAGCTTCTTGACCTCGGCGCCGGCCTTGCCACAGCCCGAGCAGCGCTTGCCGCCGGGGGGCGGCGCGACCTCGCGGTCGAGCGCGGCGATGACATCGTCCTCGGTGACGTCGTCCGGGGTGGCGATGGCGGTGAACTCGCCGGTGGCCGCCACCGCGCGGTGCAGGCGGTCCATGCCGTTGCCACACGGCCCGCACACCTCGAGCATGCGCGCGTGGGCGCCCAGCTCGCGTCCACACAGCGGACAGCCGCTCTTCTGGTGCGCGCTCATAGCGCCCCCAGCGGGCCCTTGGCGAAGTAGCGCGTGTGCTGCGCGCTCAGCGCTTGCGAGAAGCAGTCGTCGACCATCTCGAGCAGATGCCAGCGTGGATCGGCGGCCAGCGTCGGCTCGCCATGGGCGTCGCGCGCCTGCCTGACCAGGGCGTCGAGGGCGCGCTGTGCGGTCACCGTGGCCTGGTAGGCGCGCTGCTCGACGTCGCGGGTCAGCCGCAGCGGTTCGGCCCCGGCGCCGGCGCGCTCCAGGCGCGTGGTCTCGGTCATGGCGTGCTCCCAGTGGCTGGCGATGCGCAGGAACTCCTGGGTCTTGCGCGCGATCTCGGCGATGTCGAGCTCCAGCGCGGGGTCGTCAGCCGCCGACGGCGTCGCCGTCGCCGGTTCGCCCTCGGGCACCAGCGCGGCGACATCCATGACGAACTTGGCCACCAGCGAAGTTTCGGCCATGAGCAGCCCCGATCTTACTGCGCCTCCGCGGGCGAGGGAAGCTCGGCGAGCGGCAGCGACACCGTGAACACGGCGCCGCTGCCCGGCGTCGAGCTGACCTCGATGGTGCCCTGGTGATCGGCCACGATGCGATACACCGTGGCCAGGCCCAGGCCGGTGCCGCGCCGCTTGGTGGTGAAGAAGGGGTCGAAGATGCGCTCGATGTCGTCACTGGCGATGCCGGCGCCGCTGTCCTTGACCACCAGCTCGGCGTGCGCCGGCAGCTCCGGGCTGGCGGGTACCGCCCTGACCGAGACGTGCAGGTTGCCGCCGTCGGGCATGGCCTCGGCGCCGTTCCTGATCAGGTTCCACACCACCTGGCGCAGCTGCTCGGGGTCGGCGTTGACCAGGACCGGGGCGCCGGCCTCGGCCTGCTGCACGTTGACGCCCGGGAAGGAGCGGTCCTGTCCGAACACCAGCACGGTGTCGCGCACCAGCACGTCCAGCTCCAGCGGCGTGGCCATCATGCTGCGCGGCCGTGCATAGTCGAGCAGCTGGCTGACCAGCCCGTTCATGCGGTCGACCTCGCGCTTGACGATGCCGATGAGCTGGCGCGTCTCGCCCTCCGGGATCGGCGGCGCGCTGGAGCTGCTCGGGGGCTCCAGCAGCTCGATGGAGCCCGAGATGGCGGCCAGCGGGTTCCTGATCTCGTGCGCGATGCTGGCGGCCAGCTTGCCGACCACGGCCAGCTGCTCGGAGCGCTTGACCGCGGCGCTCATCTCGCGCAGCGCGGTCAGATCCTGGAAGTTGACGATGTGGCCGATGGTCGTGCCGCGGTGGTCGGTCAGCGGCGAGGTCGACAGCCCCAGCCAGACCGTGCCGCCGTCGGGGTGGCTCAGGGCGATCTCGGCGCGGCGCAGCGCGCCAGCCGCCTCGGCCTGCTCCAGCAGCGGCGCCAGCGCCGGCAGCACCTCGCGCACCGGGCGGCCCTCGGCGCTGCCGCGCGGGATGCCGGTGATGTCGCTGGCGGCCTCGTTCCAGCTGGTGACGCGGCCGCCGAGGTCGACCGTGACCAGGCCGCTCGACAGGCAGCGGATGACGTCGGCGCTGCGCGCAGCCAGGTCGGACGCCACCGTGCGTGTGGCCTCCAGCCGCTCGCCCGCGCGTGACAGCTCGGCCGCCAGCTGCGCGGCCAGGAAGCCCACCGCCACGAAGGCGGCCAGGTTGACCACCAGCTGGCGGGTCAGGGTGATGGTGCTGACCCGCGAGGGTGTCAGCACCGGGGGCACCACGCCGGCCCGGGTCAAGAGCACCAGCGCGCTGAACAGCAGCGCCGAGATGGCCGCGATGCCCAGCGCCCCGCGCCGCCCGCGCACCAGCGCCGCGCCAATGATCGACGCCGAGTAGAACCACGAATAGGCCGAGTCGATGCCCCCGGTGGCGTGCACCAGCACCGTGGTCATGGCGAGGTCGATGGCGATCTGCAGGTCGGCGAAGCGCGGCAGCCGCGTGACCCGCCCGGTCTGCAGCGCCAGGCCGTAGACCAGCGTCAGCACATAGGTCATGCCGATGACCGCGAACAGGTAGATCGATCGCGTGGTCAGCAGGACCTCGGGATCGGCATAGTTCAGTGCCACCGTGGTGCCCAGCACCAGGGTGATGAGGACGACGCGGAACAGCATCAAGAAGCCGAGCTTCTTGCGCGTCGACAGCCCTTCGCCCTCGGTCTCGTCGGGGCCTGCGGGGGCGGCCTCGCGCGAGAACGGCATCCTCAGTGCTCGTTGATGGCGCCGGCGATCTCGAAGATCGGCAGGTACATCGCGACGATCATGCCGCCGACCACGCCGCCGAGGAAGACGATCATGATGGGCTCGATGAGCGAGGTCATGGCCGCGATGGCGACGTCGACCTCGTCCTCGTAGAAGTCGGCGATCTTCGACAGCATGGTGTCCATGGCGCCGGTCTGCTCACCGACGCCGATCATCTGCACCACCATGGGCGGGAAGACCTTGGTCTCCATCAGGGGGCCGGCGACGCTGTCACCCTGCGAGATGCGCTCGCGCACCGCCATCAGCGCCTTCTGGACCACGACGTTGCCGGCGGTCTTGGCGGTGATCTCCATCGAGTCCAGGATGGGCACGCCCGAGGACAGCAGGGTGCCCAGGGTGCGCGTGAAGCGCGCCACGACGATCTTGCGCAGCACCGGCCCCATGATGGGGAGCTTGAGCAGGAACGAGTGCCAGACATACTTGCCGCGTGGCTGTCTGATGGCCCACATGAAGATGGCGCCGAACGCGATGGCACCGCCAAAGATGAAGGGCGCCGCGCCCAGGAAGCCGTTCGAGATCTTGACCACGATGCGCGTCGGGGCTGGCAGCGCGCCGGCGCGGAAGTCCCGGAACATCTTCTCGAACACCGGGATGACCTTCCACAGCAGGATGGCGATGACGCCGGCCGCGATCACGAGCACCGAGGCCGGGTACACCATGGCGCCCTTGAGCTGGCGCTTGAGCTTCACGTTCTTCTCGATGTAGGTGCCGAGGCGGTTGAGGATGGTGTCGAGGATGCCGCCGATCTCGCCGGCCTGGACCAGGTTGCAGTACAGCTCGTCGAAGATCTTGGGGTGACGGCGCAGCGCCTCCGAGAAGGTGCCGCCGCCTTCGACGTGGTTCTTGACGTCGGTCAGCACTTTGCCAAAGCGCTTGTTGTCCGTTTGTGTTGACAGGATGTCAAGGCACTGGACCAGCGGCAGACCGGCGTCGATCATGGTGGCGAACTGGCGCGTGAAGATGACCAGATCCTGCTCGGTCACGCCGGTGCCGAACTGGATGTCCATGTTCCAGCCGGCCTTCTTGGCCTGCTGGGTGACCTTGTTCGGGGTCACGCCCTCGGCGCGCAGACGCGACAGCACGAAGGCCTCGTCGCTGCCCTCCATGACCCCGCGGCGCGTCTCACCAGCGCGCGTCCTGCCTTCCCATGCGAAAACCGGCATCCGACCTCCTACTTGCCCGTGCCGCGCCCGGACCCGGGGGCGGCGCCCGCCAGGTTGGAGACCCCGATCTGACCTGCCTGTGCGTTGGCGATGATGGTCTTCAGCTCATCGACCTCGGAGGACCGCGACAGGGTGTCCTCCAGCGTGATCTGCTTGCGCAGGTACAGCGACGCCAGCGACTGGTTGAGCGTCTGCATGCCGAACTTGCCCTGGCCGATCTGCATCTGCGAGTAGATCTGGTGCACCTTGTCCTCGCGGATGAGGTTCCGGATGGCGGCGTTCGGGATCATGATCTCCAGCGCCATGCAGCGGCCATGGCCCGACGCCTTGGGGATCAGCGTCTGGCACATCACGCCCTCCAGGGTCATCGAGATCTGGGTGCGGATCTGCTGCTGCTGCGACGGCGGGAAGACATCGATGATGCGGTTGATGGTGGAGACCGCGCTGTTGGTGTGCAGGGTGCCGAACACCAGGTGGCCGGTCTCGGCGGTGGTCAGCGCGGCCTCGACGGTCTCGAGGTCACGCATCTCGCCGACCAGGACGACGTCGGGATCCTGACGCAGGATGTACTTCAAGGCGCGCTTGAAGGACTGCGTGTCCGCCCCGACCTCGCGCTGGTTGACCACGCAGCCCTTGTGCGGGTGCAGGAACTCGATCGGATCCTCGATGGTGACGATGTGATCGTGGGTCTCGCGGTTGATCTTGTCGATCATCGCGGCCAGCGTGGTCGACTTGCCCGACCCGGTCGGGCCGGTCACCAGGACCAGGCCGCGTGGGCGCTCGCACAGCTCCTCGACCACCGGGGGCAGCCCCAGCTCGGTGAAGCCCTTGAGCTCGAACGGGATCATGCGGAAGGCGCCCGCGACGGCGCCGCGCTGCATGAAGAGGTTGCAGCGGAAGCGCGCCATGCCCTTGACGCCGAACGACAGGTCGAGCTCCCACTCCTCCTCGAAGCGCGACTTCTGCGCGTCGGTCAGGATCGAGTAGCAGATCTGCTTGGTGTCGACCGGGCTCAGCGGGTCGACCTTGAGCGGCACCAGGTGGCCGTCGATGCGCAGCTGTGGCGGCGAGTTGGTGGTGATGTGGAGGTCGGACGCCCCGTTGTCGAGCATCGCCTTCAGCAGCTGGTGCAGGTTTGGTGGTGCCATGGTCGGTCAGGTCCTTGCCCGCGGCTTCAGGATCGGGCCCCCCGCGTGGTGGGGCAACTTCTCAGGGTCAGGGGCTCAGGGGTCAGGGCTCAGTGCCCCCCGCCACCACCGCTGCCGGCGCCATCGTCGGCCGCGGTGACACGGATGATCTCCTCGGGCGTGGTCAGCCCCTCGACGACCTTCTTGTTGCCGGACATGCGCAGCGACTGCATGCCGAGGCGGATGGCCTCGGCCTTGAGCTCGGTGGTCGAGGCGCCCTGCAGCACCAGCTCCTTCAGGCCATCGTAGAAGGGCATGACCTCGTAGAGCGCGACGCGGCCCTTGTAGCCGGTGTTGGCGCAGGTGCGGCAGCCAGCGCCCTTGAACTGCTTCACGTTCTTGGCGACGTCGGGCTTGATGCCGAGGTCGGTCAGGACCTCGAGGTTGCCCTCGACCGGCTGCTTGCAGTCGTTGCAGATCTTGCGCGCCAGGCGCTGCGCCACGATCAGGTTGACCGAGGCGGTGACCAGGAAGGGCTCGACGCCCATGTTGAGCAGGCGGTTGATGGTCGACGGTGAGTCGTTGGTGTGCAGCGTCGACAGGACGAGGTGGCCGGTGAGCGCGGCCTTGACCGCGATCTCGGCGGTCTCATAGTCTCGAATCTCGCCGACCATGATGATGTTGGGGTCCTGGCGCAGGAAGGCGCGCAGGGCGGTGGCGAAGTTGAGGCCGATGTCGTCGTGCATCTGGACCTGGTTGATGCCAGGCAGGTTGAACTCGACGGGGTCCTCGGCGGTGGAGATGTTGCGCGTGACCTGGTTGAGCTCCGACAGCGCAGAGTACAGCGTGGTGGTCTTGCCCGACCCGGTGGGGCCGGTGACCAGGACCATGCCGTAGGGCAGCGAGATGGCCTTCTTGAAGGCGCCCAGCGGCTCGGCGTCGAAGCCGAGCTTGGTCATGTCGAGCTGCAGGTTGCCCTTGTCGAGCAGTCGCATGACGATCTTCTCGCCAAACAGCGTCGGCAGCACCGAGACGCGGTAGTCCATCTCGCGGTTCTTGCCGAGCTTGAGCTTGATGCGACCGTCCTGCGGCAGGCGGCGCTCGGCGATGTCGAGCGAGGCCATGATCTTGATGCGCGACGTGATGGCGTTGCGCAGGCGCAGCGGCGGCTTCATCTCCTCGTAGAGCACGCCGTCGATGCGGTAGCGGATGCGGAACTCTTTTTCGTAGGGCTCGACGTGGATGTCGGAGGCGTTCTTCTTGATGGCGTTGACGAGGATGAGGTTGCACAGCTTGACGACCGGGGCCTCGCCCGACTGGCGCTCGAGATCGACGATGTTCTCGCCGCTGGCGTCGCCGGCGGCGAAGTCGATCTCGGCCTCGTCGAAGCCCTCGAGGACGGTGTCGTAGGCCTCGGTGGTCTCGTAGTGCCGGTTGATGGTCTCTTCGATCGCGGTCTCGGACGCGACCACCGGCTCGATGTTGTACTGGGTCAGGAACTTGAGCTCGTCGATGGCGTAGATGTTCGACGGGTCGCTCATGGCGACGATCAGGGTGGAGCCGGCCCGGTTGATGGGCACCACCATGTGCTTGCGCGCGACGTCCTTGGGGATGAGCTTGAGCAGATCGGGATCGAGCTCGAACTCGTTCAGGTTGATCGACGGCAGTGAGTACTGCCGGGCCAGGAAGTTGGTCAGGTCGGCGTCCTTGATGAAGCCGAGCTTGGTCAGCGACTTGCCGAGGCGGCTGCCGCTCTTCTTGGTCTCCTCCTGCGCTTTCTGCAGCTGTTGCAGCGAGATCATCTTCTCGCGGACGAGGAGCTCACCGAGTCTGCTCATCTTGAACCTCTCAAGGGACCGCTACGCACGCCTCGTCACACCTTGGCCTTGGCCCTGGCCCTGGCCCCTGGACCCCTCCCGCGAGACGTGCCGAAACCTACGGACTTTCCCGACTATACCAGAATCTGCGCTATGGTGCCGCACCATGAGAGGTGACGAGTTCGGACGCCACCGGGTGCTGTCGCCCGCGGGAGCGCTGCCGCAGGCCGCCGAGCGGCTGGATGCCGAGATGGACGGGGACGGCCATGTCTACGACGACGAGGTCGAGCTCGATGCAGAGATCCTGAACATTGATTCGGCGAGCTTCCGGCAGATCGAGGAGTCGGTGGCGGGGGCGGCGGATCTGGACGCGGCCATTGCCCAGGTCGTGCTCGACACGGTGCGGGCGCGGGGCAAGCAGCACAACCCGGTGACCGGGTCGGGCGGCATGCTGCTGGGGCGGGTGCGGCGCATCGGGGCCGCGGTGGCCGACGTGATCGGCCTCGGGCGCGGGCTGGCGGTGGGCGACCGGGTGGCGACCCTGGTGTCGCTGACCACGACGCCGCTGCGCCTCGAGCGCGTGGTCGCGGTCAGGCGGGCGCAGCACCAGCTCGAGGTGGTCGGGCGCGCGGTCCTGTTCGCGACCGGGCAGCTGTGCAAGCTGCCCGCCGACCTGCAGGAGGACATGGCGCTGGCGGCGCTTGACGTCGCGGGCGCGGCGCCGCAGGTGGCGCGGCTGGCGCGGGCGATGGGCGCGCAGCGCGTGGCGGTGCTGGGTGCTGGCGGCAAGAGCGGCGTCCTGGCGTGTGCTGCGGCGCGCGCGGCGGTGGGGCCGGCCTTGCCCGGGGGCGGTGGCGGTCGGGTCATCGCCATCGAGGGCGGCGCGGCCTATGCGGCGGAGCTGACCGCGCTGGGGCTGTGTGACGCGGTCATCGTGCATGACGCGCGCGATGCGCTGGGCGTGCGCGACCGCGTGCTGGCGGCGGCCGGCGGCGAGGTCGACCTCATGGTCAGCTGCGTGAACGTGCCCGATGTGGAGATGTCGGCGGTGCTGGCGACGCGTAACGGCGGAACCGTCTATTTCTTCTCGATGGCGACGTCTTTTACCAAGGCGGCGCTGGGTGCCGAGGGTGTCTCGCGCGACGTGACGATGATCATCGGCAACGGCTATTGCCCCGGACATGCGGAGGAAACCGTGGCCTTGCTGCGCGAATTGCCGGCAGTTCGCAGCCTCTTCGAGCAGCGCTACGGACGTGCGCGCGGGTAGGCAACGCGCAGGCGTTGGGTAGTCCGGCTCACCCGAAACAACATCAACAAACAATTGGCTCGTTCCAGCGTCTCATGTGGTGTGGAGACGGCGGCAAATCGGCTGTGCGGAATGGCTGGAGCCGCCGTGCGCGTTACCACCCCGGAGCAGGAAGTGGCGCGCAGCAAAAAGTTGCCCCCCGAGGAAGACGGCCGGATTTTGAGCAGCAAGGCACCCACCGGGATGCAGGAGGAGATCGACATGGGCCACGCACACGAGGTCGCGCAGATCCGGCGCACGCTGCGCGACATGCTGATGTCCGATCGCTACGACGGCGCCTCCGAGGTGCTGGCGCGCTTCTTCAGGCTGGCGCTCGAGGGCCGCGAGGTCGCCTCGCCCGAGCTGGTCAAGGAGGCCGAGCGCTGGAAGGCGCGGCTGGCCATCCTGACCCGCGTCTCTGCCTTCTGAGAGCTGGCAGGTGAGGGGCGCCTGGGTCGCGTGCGTGCTGGTGCTGTGCGCTGGCAGCGTGCGGGTGGCGCGGGCGCAGGGCCAGGGCGACGACGACGAGTGGCTGGGCCGTGACAAGGCCGGCCACTTCGTCGCCAGCGCGGCCATCGCCGCGGGTGGCTATGGCCTCGGCGCGCTGCTCTGGGACGGTCGTGGGGCGCGCGCCCTGAGCGGGGCCTCGCTGGCGCTGGCGGCGGGCATCGGCAAGGAGCTGTATGACCTCGGCGGGCACGGCGATCCGTCGCTGCGTGACCTGACCTGGGACGTGGCGGGGACGTTGACCGGGGTGGCGCTGGCGTGGGCCGTTGATCGATTGCTTGGCGATGACAGCCCCGAAAGCAGCAACGCCGCCCTGTCAGGCGGCGTCGTGCTGTTTCACTTCTGAATTCGAAGCGCCTGGGCTACTGAACGTCGAGCGTCAGCGTGTACGTGTTGCGCACGCCCGGATCCTTGCCCTTGATCTTGAAGTAGTACTTGCCGCCCGGGATGTTGGTGATGTCGATGCTCTCGAAGTTGTTGGTCATCGAGGAGCCGTCGCTGAAGCGCAGCTGCGAGGCCGCGTTGTCGAGCACCGCCAGCGTCAGGTCACCGGCGGTGTGGGTGAAGTCCAGGCGCAGCGTCAGGTGCTGGCCACCGGTCAGCATGGCCCAGTACATGTCGGCGTCGTCCTGCGAGCAGATTCCCACCGAGTCGACGACATAGTGCTGCGCGGGCAGCTGGATGGCGGCCGCGGTGCTGTCGTTGGGCTCGAAGTCGCGATCGGGCGGGCCGTCGCACGAGGTCGCGACCATGCCGTCGGTGCTGGGGCCGCCGTCGCTGCCGCTGCCGCTGGCGCGCTTGCAGGTGGGCTTGATCAGCGTCGGGCTGTCGTCACAGACGTAGCCGCTGGGGCAGCGCGGCGTGCCGCTGGCGCAGAAGAACGGCTGATCGGGCAGCTCGGGGGCGTACGGATCGCAGCCCGCCCCGACGCCGGCATACAGGCCGGCAGCGGCGGACATCATCAGCAAGGTGGCGAAGCGGAGGCGCATGCTGGCTCCTGATAAGCGAACGAAAGGCTAGAACTCGAACCCACCAGAGGCGCCAATCAGCCCCGGCGTGATCATCGGTGCGGCGTAGATCCGCCGGCTGCGGCGCGAGGCGTCCTCGTCGATGTCTTCGTCCTCGTCCGAATCGGCCGACGGCTTGCGGTAGGTCGGCTTGTCGAACACGAACAGCGCGGCCGCGCCGGCACCCACGACCAGACCGCTGATCATGAAGACGTTGCCCCACTTCTCGTAGTATTCGCCGTCGACCTGGAACTGGCGCGGATCACCCGCGAACGAGCGTGACGGGCCACCCGAGGCGGCGTCCTCGATGTCGCCGGAGCGGCTGGCCGCGGTGCGGTTGTAGTAGATCCCGACGCCCAGCATGGCACCGCCGACACCGGCCGCGACCCACTTCCAGATCCGGAAGCGGGTCTTGCCGGTGCGCACGCCACGGTCGGTGTTGCCGCCGCCGAGCGGCGGATCTTCGTCGATCTCGCGACCCTTGGGGCCGCCACCACCCTTGACCTTGCCGGGGCCGAGATCCTCGACGTCGTTGTAGTAGCGCGGCTTGGCGCTCTCATCGACCAGGATGACGTTGGGGCTGCCGGCGCGACCCGTGCTCCACACCGACTTGCCCGTGGCTTGATCGATGACGTCGATGTAGTACTGCACGGTGGAGCCGCGCATGGCGCCGCGCGGGATGCGCGCAATGTGCTCGTTGTAGCGCTGGCGGAAGGTCACCGGCGCGAAGTCCTTCTGGCCCGTCGAGCGGTAGTAGAGCGTCGCGGTCGCCGACAGGCTGCTGGGGATCATCAGGCTGAGATCGAGCGGATAGCCCGGGGGCGCGTCCTCGACCGCGCGGTGCTGGAACTCGGTGATGGTGACCGGAGGCGGAGTGTTGTCGGGTGGCACCTTGCCTCCACCATCTGGCGGCGTCTTGCCTCCACCATCTGGTGGCGTCTTGTCGGGAGGATTGGCCGCGGCCTCGGCGGCGATCTCCTTCTTGAGCTCGGGCAGACGCGCCTTGGCGACGTCGAGGTTCCCGGTGCCCGGAGGCGCGTCGGCGATGAACTTCTCGTAGTAGTGATCGGCAAGCGTCTTGTCGTTCAGCTTGTCGTACGTGAAGGCGATGTTGTAGAGCAGCAGGGGCAGCTGCTTGAGCTTGTAGGCCTCCTTGAACTCCTTGACGGCCTCCGGGTACTTGCCCTCTTCGAACAGCTTCTGACCCTTGCCGAAGCGCTGCTTGGCGAGCTCGAGCTCCAGGTCTTTCTCCTGTGCCGAGGCGATGGGAGTCAGACCGGCGCCGAGCAGCACGACCGGCGTCAGCACGGCCGCGAGCAGCGCGCCGCGCGCGAGACGATGGATGAAGTTCACGGGGAGTCCTCCTCGAAACGAGGCGGGTTATACACTAGAGGCGGGACTAATTCGCAAACGGATCGACGATTCCACCCGCTTTTTTCGGGGTGGTCTTCTTGGGCGTCGACTTGGTGGGCTTGCTTGCAGGCTTCTGAGCCGGGGTAGCAAACGGGTCGGCGATGGAGCCCTTGACCGCGGCCGGCTTGGTGGTCGGCTTGGCGGCGACGGGCTTGGCCGCCGGCTTGGTGGTCGGCTTCTTGGCCTCGACCGGGAGCGGGGTCACGATCGGCGCGGGGGCCGGCTCGACGACGGCGGGCGCAGCGGCGGCGGCCGGCGCGGGCGCGATGGGCTCGACCACAGGGGCGGGCGCCGCCGAGGCGGCGGGCGCGACGGGCAGCGGCTCGACCACGGGGGCGGGCGCGGCGACGGCGGCGGGATCCGGCTGCAGGGCGGCCGGGGCGGGCAGCGCAGGCGCGCCGGCGGCGACCGGGGCGGCCACGGTGCCGGTCGGATCCGCCGGGGCGGTCGGCGCGGCGGTGGTGCCGGGGTCCTTCTTGGGGGTGTCCTTCTTCATGGTCATGCGCACGACGAAGAAGACCACCACGGCGCCGGCGGCGAAGGCCACCAGCAGCGCGGGCAGACCGAGGCCCTTCTTGACCACGGTGGGCGGCGCGGCCGCGACCGCGACCGCGGCGGCGACCACCGGCGGCCTGGGCAGCTTGGCGACGACCTCGGTCTTGTCGCTGACCGGGGCGACCGGGGCGGGCTTGGCGGCCAGCTCGGCATCGTCATCGGTGTCGATGTCGATGTCCTCGGGCGGCGCCTTGCGCAGCGCGATCTCGGCGGCCTGCGCGGCGACCGCGGCGTGGGCCTGGATGGCGCTGCCGTTCTTGGGCGTGCCAGCCGGCTTGCGCTTCTTGCCGCCGCCCTTGGCCTCGGCCTTGCCGACCTTGTCGTCGGGCATCACGGGGCGGCCGACCAGGGTCGACTTGTTCATGAGCTCGGGCGCCGGAGTGCCCTGGGGGCGCTCGGCGTCCTTGTCGCCAGCGACGCCCCAGCCATCGAACTCCTCGATGGCCTGCGTGTTGGCGCGGGTGATGAACGCCTCCAGGGCGTCCTCCACGGACTTCTCACGGCCTGAGTCGCGGCTGGCTTCGATCTTCACGTTGGCCTTCCCCTCGGGCTCCGCCGACGCCTTGTGAGCGTGGCCGTTGGTCCCATTTTTTCCGTTGCTACCACCCTCGGAGGCGCTGGCCTCCTCGGGGTCTACCTTCTGGACGCGCTCGGTGTCATCCGGTTCCGACATTGCTGCGTCCTCCGCTGACTCGATTGAGAGGAGAGAATTCTAGCAACAACTCGGTCCCGGCGCCTGCACGCTCAGGCCTCGACCTCGACCACGGGCAATTCGCCGTGATATTCGCGGGCACAGGCCTCGATGGCGGCGCGCTCGGCGAAGCCGCGGCCGGCGATGACATCGCCGATGCGGACGCCGGTCTGCCAGTGATCGGCCAAGGCGTCGAGCAGCTCGCCCTCGGCGAGCACCCGGCGCTCGACCAGGAACTCGCCAAAGCGGATGGGCATCAGGACGCGGCGTTCGAAAGATTCGAGCTGCATGTCTATCTCCCTACAGAGCCCTACAAAGCTGAACTGAATCTCATCTCCAGGGGTTCCAGTCAAGCGGATTCTTGGACACATTACCCCCTATGTCCCATGGAACAATCGTTCTCCGAGCAGCTTCGCGAGCTTGGCAGGGGTGGGGGGGTGCATTAGGATGCGCAGCCTCATGGCAGCCCCTCCTCCAAGGCGTCCGCCCCCGCGCGGACGCAAGCCGGTCCAGGTCGATCAGTCGCGCTCGAGTCGTGTCGTCATCCAGGGGCCGGGCTCCGGGGGCACGTCGATCAGGCGGGGGGCGGTGCGCTTGCCGGGGGACGTCGCCTACCGGGTCGAGATCGGGCACCCGTGGGTCTATCGCGAGGCGCTGGGCAACCGGCCGCTGCAGGCCGAGACCGGGTCGCAGGTCGAGCTGCTGGGGCCGTCGGGCGAGCTGGTCGGGGTCGGCCTCTACGATCCCGACGGCGCCATCGCGGTGCGCGTGTTCGTGCGCAGCGAGGGGCGGGGCATCGATGGCGCGCTGGTGGCCGAGCGCGTGAAGCGCGCGGTGGCGCTGCGGCGCGCGCTGCTGCCCGAGGGGCTGGACGCCTACCGCGTCATCAACGCCGAGAGCGACGGGCTGCCGGCGATGACGGTGGATCGCTACGGGGCCTACCTGGTGGTGCACCTGTTCTCGCCCTCGGTGCTCAAGCTGCAGGACGCGCTGCTGGATGCGCTGGTGGCGGAGCTTCAGCCTGCCGGCGTGTACGTGCAGAAGCGCTTCAAGTCGCTGGCGGGTGACGCGCCGCGCGGGCCGGGGGAGTTGCTGCGGGGCGAGGCGGCGCCGGTCGAGGTCGTGGTGCATGAGAATGGACTCGAGTTCGCGGTCGATCCGACCGCGCCGCTGGCGACCGGGCTGTTTCCGGATCTGCGCGAGGGCCGTGCGCTGGTGGGGGCGCGCTCGGCGGGCAAGCGGGTGCTCAACCTGTTCTCGTACACCGGCGCGTTCTCGGTGTATGCGGCGCGCGCCGGCGCGACCGAGGTGGTCAGCGTGGATCTGGCGGCCAAGGCGCTGGCGCGCGGGCGCCACAACCTGACGCTGAACGGCCTGGATCCCGAGAAGGTCGAGCACCTGGCCGCGGACGCGTTCAAGGTGCTGGCCAAGTTCGCCGAGCGCGGGCGCAAGTTCGATCTGGTGGTGCTGGATCCGCCGTCGTTCGCGTCGGGCCAGGGTCGCGTGTTCTCGGCGGCCAAGGACTATGCCGAGCTGGTGACGGCGGTGCTGGGGGTGACCGCGCCGGGCGCGCTGCTGGCTTGCGCGTCGAACACCGCCAAGCTGTCGGCCGAGGAGTTCGACCGTGCCCTGGCCCAGGGGTCGGCGGCGGCGCGCGTGCAGGTGCGTGTGGTCGAGCGCCGCGGGCTGCCCGCGGACTTCCCGGTGGTGCCGGGGTTCCCGGAGGGCAACTACCTCAAGTTCGTGGTGCTGGCGCGGGCGTAGGCGCACGCCCTGGCTGTTGTCAGGGTGTAAAGGTCACGAGGCGGATCAGGGCGCCCTGGGTGGGCGTGCCGCCGGTCGAGCTGAGCTCGATGCGGCGGATCTGGCCGCCGCCGGGGAAGCCCAGGGTGGCGTGGCGGTAGCCGGTGGCGGTGTCGGGGGTGGTGACCAGGGCGGCGCCGTCGAAGCGCAGCGCGGGCTGGCTGGAGCCGCCGTCGCCGTCCACCGCG
>Ga0154020_10001096_pt1 | contig 33543 bp, 17 predicted proteins | sample Klosneuvirus_201_FD_109709 | JGI IMG/M metagenome (GOLD analysis project Ga0154020, IMG submission 109709) | Active sludge microbial communities from wastewater, Klosterneuburg, Austria - Klosneuvirus_20160825_MG | ecosystem: Engineered > WWTP > Aerobic digester > Activated sludge | place...
AGCAATGTCTCGCAATTCCTACAGGTGAACGCATTGGATGGTGATCGCGAATTGGCACGCGTTGGTCGTTTGGTTGCGCGGAAAACCGTTACGCTGAAAACAACTGATGCACCCGATCTTGGTCGGTGGAACAAATTCTACCTCGATCTGGAACAGTACTTCAAGGCTGAACCAGGTGCGATCTATCGCGTTGATCTATCCTTCAGCCGAAAGCATTCCGTGTATCCCTGCGAAGGAGTGATCACTGATGATGACAGCCCCGAACGCGAACAAAGTTGGGAACAGGAACAAGCCGCATACGACCTTGTGAACGACTACTATTACTACGACGACTATTACTACGAGGACTACGACTACAGGGAACGTGAAGACCCTTGCACGCCCTCCTACTTCGTGAACCGCGGCTCGGTCAGCCGAAATTTGATCGCCTCGGACCTCGGCCTGATAGCCAAAGTGGGCAACGATGGTTCCATGCTCATCGCCGTAAGTGACATTCGCACTACAACACCCTTGAGCGGCGTAAAACTCGACGTGCTGGACATGCAACGCAAGAGCATGGCTCAAGTGGTCACTGACCGTGAAGGCCTTGCCACACTGCCTCCAAGTAAACACAAGCCGTTCCTATTGGTGGCCAGCAAAGGCACCCAACGAGGCTATTTGAAATTGGATGACGGATCGTCATTGAGCGTTAGTGAATTCAGTGTTGAAGGGGCTTCCATCGACCGTGGGATAAAAGGTATGCTCTATGGTGAACGCGGCGTTTGGCGACCGGGCGATTCGCTCTATCTCAGTTTCATTCTTCAGGACGCACTGCATAAATTACCGAAGGATCATCCAGTGGTTCTTGAACTCACGGATCCGCGTGGAAGGCTGGATCAGAAACATGTTCGTACATCCAGCGTCAATGGTATGTACGTATTCCGGTGTGCTACGGCTGCTGAGGCCCCAACTGGTTTCTGGCATGCTACGGTGACCGTGGGCGGGACTTCATTCCACAATACGATCCGCATTGAAACGGTGAAACCCAACCGCTTGAAAGTGTTGTTGGAAGTACCGAATGATAGGATCGACGCCGGTTCGGGGAACGTGATCAAACTGAAGTCGCATTGGTTGCATGGTGCTCCTGCGCGTGATCTCAAAAGCCGCGTTACGGTGACCATGTCGCGTGGAACTCCAAAATTCAAAGGCTACGATAAATATGAATTCAATGACTTGCGGACCTGGGTGCCAGAAGAAGAACAAGTGGCTTTCGACGGCACGTTGAGCGCAGAGGGTGAAACATCATTTACCTTGAACGTGGAGACCGGTAAGAGTGCTCCGGCAATGATCAATACCAACATAGTTACACGGGTATTCGAGGCGGGTGGTGATGCCAGTATGGACCGCCAAAGTTTTCCCTATTACCCGTACACCAGCTATGTCGGCATACAACCGCCGACGCTCAATTCCGCGTGGGGTACCATGCACACGGATACGACCTATGCCATCGGTGTTGTCTCCATCGATGCGGACGGAAAGGCCTTGGGTGGCCATCAACTGAAAGCACAGATCTACAAGTTGAACTACAATTGGTGGTGGGATGGCGATATCGACGGGAACGCGAATTACATCAGCTCACCAAGCGTGGAACTTCGAAAAGAGGAGATACTGACCACCGATAGCAAAGGCAGAACAAAACTGAAATTCCGGATCGATAGGCCTGAATGGGGCCGATTCGCAGTACGCATTACCGACCCTGCAAGCGGCCATGCCAGCGCATTGCAAGTGTACATGGATTGGCCCGGTTGGGAGGGCCGTTCGCGCCGAGAAGACCCTGAACAGGCCGCGATGCTGAGCTTCAATGCCGACAAGGAGAAGTACAACGTAGGTGAGCAAGCAACGCTAACGATCCCGTCAGCAGGCACCGGACGCGCGTTGATCAGTTTGGAAACAGGATCGCGAGTGATCGATGCTGAATGGGTGGAATTGAAGGACAAGGAAACCAAATACACGTTCCTTGTTACGGCTGACATGGCGCCGAATGTCTATGCACACGTTACATTGATCCAACCACACGAAAAAACGTTGAACGACCTTCCGATCAGGTTGTATGGCGTGATACCGATCCTGGTGGAAGATGCCAATACGCATTTGGAGCCATTGATCACCATGGCCAGTGAAGTACGCACCGATATACCCTTCACTATTGAAGTGAGTGAAAAGAACGGCGACGGCATGACCTATACGCTCGCCATTGTTGACGAGGGCTTATTGGACCTTACGCGCTTCAAGACCCCGGACCCATGGAACCATTTCTACGCTCGGGAAGCGCTGGGTGTGCGCACCTTTGATCTGTACGATCAGGTGATCGGTGCTTTTGGAAGACAATTGCAACGTATTCTGGCAATGGGTGGCAGCGACGATGCCGGACCAGCAGAAGGTGCCCGTGCAAACCGTTTCAAACCCGTAGTGCGTTATGTTGGGCCCTTTACGATCGCTCACGGTAAGAAAGCAAAACACAGTTTCACCATCAGCAATTACGTTGGCTCGGTCCGTGTTATGGTAGTGGCCACCGATGGTGAAAAAGCCTACGGTAATACAGAAAAAACAGTCCCCGTCCGCAAGCCATTGATGGTATTGGCAACCATGCCGCGCGTGCTTTCTCCAGGTGAATTGGTCGATCTGCCGGTAACCGTTTTCGCCATGGACGCGAAGGTGAAGAACGTTTCGGTGAAACTGGAACCCAACGACATGCTCATCCCCGAAGGACCGGCAGAAAAGAACATCACTTTCAAAACTACAGGTGACCAGGTGGTGACCTTCAAAGTGCGCGTGAAGGAAGGTATCGGTGTTGCCAAAATGAAAGTTACGGTGGCCGGTGCGGGAGAAACAGCGTATGAAAAGATCGAGCTACAAGTTCGCCAACCTAACCTACCTGTTACGGATGTTACCGAAACGGCACTGGAACCCGGTCAGTCATGGACGCATACGCCACAAGCGCTTGGAGTGACCGGTACAAATAGCGCGTACGTGGAAGTAAGCACCATTCCACCGGTGGACATGACACGGCGCTTACAATATTTGATCGACTATCCCCATGGTTGCTTGGAACAGACCACCTCCAAAGCATTTCCACAATTGTATATCGGCAACGTGATGGAACTGCCCGATCGCTTCGTGCAACAGATGCGCGCGAACGTTGAGGGTGGGCTGCGTAAAATGACACAATTCCAACGCAGTGATGGGTCATTCAACTATTGGCCGGGTGGTGACAATTACGATACATGGACATCGGTCTACGCGGGTCATTTCTTGATCGAAGCCGATCGTCTAGGTTATGCAATTCCCGGAAACCTGAAAACCAATTGGCTCGCATTCCAACGCAAGGCAGCACGAGATTGGAACAATTCCACTTCGCAAGGCTGGACGCGACAGCAAACACAATTCACACAAGCATACCGTCTGTACGTTCTAGCATTGGCGAAGAGCAATGAGATCGCGGCCATGAACCGTTTGCGGGATCAGAGCGGCTTGGATCTTCGAACCAAATGGATGCTTGCAGCGGCCTACGCCCGAATTGGTCAAGTTGATGCGGCGAAAGCATTGGTGAAGGATCTGGAAACGAATGTGCCACAGTACACCGAAATGTACTGGACCTACGGCAGTGATCTGCGCGATGAAGCACTGATCGCCGAGGCATTGCTCGGTATGGGAGAGACGGCAAGGGCCGCAGCTGTTGTGCAACGCATTAGCAAACGACTGAGTGCAGAAAGTTGGTATAGCACACAAAGCACCTGCTTCGGACTTATGGCAGTAGCGCGACTTACAGAGAAGAGCCAACTCGGTAAAGGGCTGAGTTATTCCATAACCCTAGGTGGTAAGTCGCAGGATAAATTCTCCGAAAAAGCGATCAGCAGAACAGAACTTACAATACCCGATGGAAAGGCTTCTGTTGCGCTGAACAACACAGGCAAGAACCTGCTGTACGTCCGAGTGGTGCGTACAGGTACACCGTTGGCTGGTGAGGAGCGTGCAAGTAAGAATGGTCTTAACATGGCCGTATCCTATGAGAATCTTAACCACGACCCCATAGATCCGAAACGCATTGAACAGGGAACCGATTTCATTGCTGAGGTAACGGTGTCACATCCGGGCATACTTGGACCCTATTACCAGTTGGCGCTTACGCAAGTATTCCCCGGCGGTTGGGAGATCAGGAATTCGCGGATGGAAGGCAACGAGAATGGCACGGCCAGCGACTACTTCACCTATCAGGACATCCGTGATGATCGCGTTATGACCTACTTCGATCTGTACAAAGGGCGCTCGGTAACGTACCGGTTGATGATGAATGCTGCATACACAGGGCGGTATTATTTAGCTGGTGCGCACTGTGAGGCGATGTATGATCACACCGTGAACGGAAGAAGCCAAGGACAATGGATCGAGGTAGTGAAACCCGGTAGAGCGCAATAACGCTCGTACTATTTACGGTCGGGCTTGGAGATCGGGCTGGTCGCTCCCAGGCGCGGTACCATCTCATTGGTCACCCACGGATAACCCTTATTCTTCAAGGGCAATACGGCCATCCACTTATCAGTCTCTGCGTACTCCTTGATCGTCCGGTTGCGGCGCAGCAAAAGACGTTTGAGATAACTGCGAACGAACAACCTGTCCGCGATCTGACCAAGGATCCCCAATGGACTCCGATAGTCCACGACATCGATCATCAATGTTCGTTCGTTCGATTTGGATTCGAACCGATGCACGTGTGTGAAACTCGCGAAGATCCCCTTCACCATCACATCAACGAAATGTGAAGAATTCTGGAATTCAGTTATCTGCGATGTCATCGTTTGATAAATACCGAAATGCCGTGCCCTCCAGGTCACCGTTTCACCCTCTTTGATCAATCCACTGGTTCGACCTGCGATAGCATTTTCATCTGTATGCACAGTGGAGATCTTATGAAGATCGATACTTCTTGCGAGATCGAAGACAAGTTGCTTTTCAGCACCGATCTCCGTGATCAATTTGATCCGTGGCATAGTCCATGCGGTGCGAGACGCGTTCTATTCCAATTGTTAACGAACGGCTAATCTACTACCTGAAACCCGTAATCCGCGCTCTTCCAAAGCGATCACGTAAGTCCCTGGTGCCCAATTAGCCACATTCAATTCCAATGATGAGCGGTTTCCAGTGCTGCTGGAATGAACGATACGCCCGGTAAGGTCCAGGACCACTACACGATCGATCCCGGCCAACTCCATGGGCCACGATACGGTAATATGATCTGTTGCAGGATTCGGGAAAACCTGTGGATCAACATCATGAACCAATTCCTCGATGCCGATCGCCCCACATGGATCGTATGACCCATCGAGCGTCAACGCTGTACTGTTCGGTGCTAACCAAAAATTCAATTTTTCATTGGCCGGGTTCAGGTTGCCAGTCCAGTGCTGGGAGAACTTTCCGAAATAATCCGGTTGGTTCGGACCGGTCATGGTACCGCATGCGGATAGCGTGCAACATGAGAACCCGCCTGTAAGTGTTCCTATTACACGTTTCGAGGTATTCACCAAACTCGCACCAGAACTCCCCGGTTCCGTAACACCATGACCATTGGCAGTACCTGTCCATGCCACCCGCCAATGTGTATCAGGCAGCGTTGTACCCCATACCGCAGTGTACGTCTGAGTGCTGAAACTGCTGACCTTCTTTACGTCACCATCCGGGTGGTGAATGCACCTTCCGGCGTTAACCGTGCTCCCTGTAGCATCCCAACCGGCAAAATAGGCGTCGAATTCCGCTGGTACTTGTCCATTCATTTCAAGCAACATGAAATCCGATCCCTGAGCTCTCCCATTTGCATCGATATCGTTGCTACCCGCACGTTTCAAACAACCTGTCACTACCTGATCAAGTGCTCCGTCCGAACCACTACAATCCGAGCGTTGATAATTGAAGAAGAATTGATAGTTGTTGAAATTGTCTTCCGTTGATCCATCTCCACAGTGCATAGCGGTCAACACATACGGTTTACAGTCCAGGTCCGTGTTGTTCATCAGTGTCCCGGAACACCTACCGGTACCTGCCGGAACCACGACCCGGATCCGAACTACGGCATCTCGTACCGTTTCATAACCGACCCCTTCTGAACAGTTCACATCAACCTCGCAACTACCCGACTTCTCCTGTACTATATCGCGGTAAGCGTGTGATAACGCTGAGATAGTAAATGCCTCAACATTCGTTCGCAGCGATGGCCCACTATAGGTAACGATGCACGTTCCGCCGTAGACCATTGGCGTAGAGAACGAACCGTCTTGTCCGATATCATTCTGTGTGTATCCTCCAAAATGCTGTTCACCGCCTACATCGAATACATCCAACCGCGCTTCTTCAGCTAGCTGAACATTTCGGAAGAACAATTCCGTGGCAAGTGCTTCGCTGGATCTTATCCGAATTCGCCAAACCTTATCGCCATTGGCCAAGGTGCCCCATGCACCGTGTGAGGTCGTGCTCACTTCAATTGGTAGAAATCGGCCATATAAACGCAATGCGCCGTTCTGCTCTCGCAGAATATCATCGAGTTCGGCTGTTCGTTGATCGAATGAAGGTGCGGAATGTTCAGGGATGCGGATGTGATCCGCGTGCGCTGGATATAGGTCATTCACCTCACCAACCTGATCTTGGGCGCGGCTTACACACACTATCAAAAGCAAACCAAGAAATGCAAAAATGGATCTCCACATAGTTCGAACGCAATAGGGATCGAACGACGAATTTACGGCGTTGTTGTTTCCTCGTGTTTGGATCATTATCACAACGGTGCAATTTCTTTCGGGTTTCTGAGGTTATTTCAAACAACGGACCTTTGCCCTGCATGCCTCTTGTGTCAACAGAACGCCTCGTGACTGCTGAACCGACAATCGCTGTTGGAAAATTGGCCCCGGGCATATATCAACTAATCGCAACTGATAACGATCAACGCTATCTTGGTCGCTTGGTTGTTGAATAATATGAGTCTACGTCAAACTTGTATGCTGCTTTTTTCCACTTTTATTTGTGGCTCTCCTACGCTTCACTCACAGACGTTTTTTGAAAGTGTGGGGGGTGGGATGAGTAATGAGGTGCGGAACTTTACAATATCACCTGACTCGACACACCTTTTAACTGTGGGCAAATTCGCATGGGTGAGGAATGATAGCCTTAGAGCAAATGGGCTAGCGCAATGGGATGGGCAAACATGGGACATTGCACCTTTCGCTGGAGGCAGCGGTGATACTTCAGCTTATGGATATGAGAATATACCAGTGTTATCGGTAGAGGTTTTTCATGATACCGTTTTCATATCATTCCTTGGTTCCAACTGGCAACTTGATCCTGATATTGCAACTACAGCGTTCTTAGCTAATGGAGTATGGTACCCATGCGGTAACCCAAATAGTATGGATAACGTTTTACTTGAGAATAACCGTTTATTTACAGGAAGTCAAATTGACACTGTCACTAACCTCGTAGCTCACGGAATTCATGAGTGGTTAGGCGGCGAATGGCGGGAATTACCTAATTCGCCGATCAGCCCTAGTGCAGGCATTTATGCTTCGGCCTATTGGCATGACCAATATTATTTCGCTGGCGTGTTTATTGCCCTTGGTTCCAGAAAGGTTGTTGCATACGATGGTGATTCTACATGGTCGCCACTTGGCGAGGGTATAGTAGGAAATTACTTGAATTGCATTGAAGGTCATGGTGATTCTCTGTACGTTGGGGGGTTCTTCCAAAACCCCTCTCGGCATATTGCTATTTGGGATGGTTCCGACTGGCATCCGTTCTTTCCAGAGGTGGAATTTGTTGGTCAGGTGCAAGGTCTCAAATCGTACGACGGCTCTCTCTATATCAAAGGAATTTATCACTTCGTTGGTGATAACACCTTGTATGGGATCTTGCGCTGGGATGGGCATTCGCTTTGCGCTTTGGGTGGCCCATATGATGCCGATAGTGGCTTGGCATTTGAAGTTTTTCAAGGGGACTTATACTCTGGAATTGCTCCGGTATACATGCCTCTTTATCAACAATACATCGCCAAACTACCTCTTGAAAATATTGTCCCCTTCGCCTGCGTAGTGCCTTCACTTGTTGGCGTGTCAGAAATCGAACCCACCAGCGGCGAGCTATCCATATTCCCCAACCCTGCAAGTAGTTCGGTCAACATTTCGTTTCCCGCTGGGGTTATTGGGCAACGAATTGAAATTTCCAATGCCTTAGGGCAGGTTATTTATTCTGAACCGGTTTCTGGGTTCAACTCACAGATCTCTTTGACGCGCGTTGCTCCTGGTGTCTATCAAGTAACTGCGTACAGTAATGAGGGGCGTTATTTTAGCAGGGTGTTGGTGGAGTGAGCAATCCCCCTTCTCGATCTTACTCCGTTAGCACAATTTCTTGGAGGCATCTGAGGTTCTTTGAAACAACGGATCTTTGTCCTGCATGCCCCGCACCATCCAACGTGTTCTCCGAAGATCAAGATGGCCTGTACTGGTTCTCTCACTATTATGGGCTTGGGCGAAATGGGGCCCAATGGATCCACTTTTCAGTTCGCCTCGCTCCACCGTTCTGGAGGATAGGAATGGCGCATTCCTTGGAGCCACTGTTGCTGCGGATGGTCAGTGGCGCATGCCGGTTGCGGACAGTATACCTGCACGGTTCGAGCAGTGCATACTGGAATTCGAGGATCGGAACTTCAGATCGCATTGGGGCATTCACCTACCCTCTTTGGTACGTGCAGTGAAGCAGAACTATCGTGCTGGTAGAGCTGTCAGTGGTGGCTCCACCATTACCATGCAAGTTGCGCGAATGGCTACGCAGCACAGAAACCGTAGCTACATGAACAAGCTGCTGGAAGTGATCTTGGCCCTTCGTCTCGAGGTACGCTACAGCAAAGATGAGATCCTTCAGTTGTATGTCGCCAATGCACCATTCGGTGCAAACGTTGTTGGCTTGGAAGCTGCTGCATGGCGTTGGTATGGTCGATCACCAGTTGCGCTGAGCTGGGCGGAGAATGCATTGCTAGCTGTACTGCCGAATGCACCTTCACAATTGCACCCAGGCCAAGGTCGAGGCCCTCTGAAAAAGAAGCGGGATCGCCTGCTTACACGGCTGCTTCAAACACAGGTGTTGGACTCATTGGAATGGAAACTGGCAGTGGAGGAACCTTTGCCCGATGCGCCGCACCCATTACCGCGGTTGGCTCCACACCTGCTTGCTACACTGCAACATAGCGGATCCGAAGGGACACGGATCACCAGCACATTGAACGCAGCAATGCAACAGCGGTTCAGCACCATGATGGAGCGCTACGCGATCAGCCTGCAAGCCAATGAAGTACATAACGCCGCCATGTTGATCCTCGATGTACCTACGGGTGAAGTGCTGGCCTATGTCGGCAATCTTAGATCCGCAGGTCCGCAACACGCCGGTGCTGTTGATATCATTCAGTCCAGAAGAAGCACCGGAAGTTTGTTAAAGCCATTCCTGTACGCCGATATGCTACAAAGCGGCGAGCTGATGCCGGATCAGTTGGTTGCCGATCTCCCGACCCATTACGACGGTTTCGCACCGCGCAACTACGATGATGGTTATGACGGTGCTGTGCCAGCTTCGCAAGCGCTTGCCAGATCGCTGAATATACCGGCGGTGCGAGCGTTGCACGTGCATGGTATTGAACGCACATTGCGGATGTTACGATCCATGGGGCTGGACCATGTGGATAGAAGCGCAGGGAATTATGGCCTTTCATTGATCATCGGTGGCGCCGAAAGCACGCTATGGGAGCTGGCAGGTGCCTATGCTTCCATGGCGCGAGTTCTTCTCAATTACACCGGTGACCGGAGTTCAAGTTCTGAGGACATTCACCCTCCTTATGCGATCATGAACGCAGATCGTACACCCAATAATGCTGGACCACCTGCCTTATCAGCCGGTGCAATTCACCATACCATCGCAGCACTTCAACAATTGAACAGACCTGACATGGAGGCCGGCTGGCAGCACTTTTCCGGTAGCGAGCAGATCGCTTGGAAGACCGGGACCAGTTTTGGACATCGTGATGCTTGGGCCATCGGAATTACGGATCGCTATGCTGTAGGCGTATGGACAGGAAATGCCAGTGGTGAAGGTAGACCTGGGCTGACCGGGACGTTGGCTGCGGCACCATTGCTGTTCGAAGCATTCGGTGCGTTACCGGATGGAAGTGGATTCGACCCACCGTTCGATGAACTGGAACACATGAATGTTTGCCGTTCCAGTGGGTCTCGCGCAGGAGTTGATTGCAACGTAGTGGATACCCTATGGATCGTTGCGAACGCCTCACAAACATCACTTTGCCCCTATCACCAGCGGATCCTTGTCAATGAAACCGGTACCGAACGCGTTCGTCCTGGACCCAATGCGCACATGAAAAGTTGGTTCGTATTGCCTCCCGCTATGGAGCACTATTACGTAAAATCACATTCGAACTATAGAACAATACCACCATGGGCCGTAGGTGACATATCAGTGGAGGGTATTTCCCAGATCGAGATGATCTACCCAGAGAACAATGCCCAGCTCCTTATCCCCACACAATTGAAAGGTACCACAGGAATGATAGTGCTACAGGCCGCACATAGGGATCCAGATGCTTCGCTTCACTGGGATCTGGATGGTGAACCTATCGGAACAACTGTGCATGATCATGAGCTCACAACTCTATTGAGCAACGGATCTCACGCACTGACCCTTACCGATCAATACGGAAGAAAACTTGTAACGCACTTCGATAGTAAAGTAGGTGGATCAAGGGACTAAGTTCTATTTCACGTCATATACCATCAAGACAACGATCTTTACGCACCAAATGCGAGCATTCCTCTTCACTGCGGCACTTACCTTTTGTACGTTCAGTTACGCACAACCGGACACGCTTTACGTACCCGATGGCGATCGCACTTACGCGTATGCTGTCGTGTATGAGCCTATTGAACCCTCTGAGCAATACACGCTCATCGGGCACTATGCGCATGCACCTAATGCTGTTGCTGTTCAGCTGATGATGAAACGTGGAAAACCGAGTGGTGTTTATCGCGCATTCTATCCTAGTGGCAGACCATTGATCTTCGCCGTGTATGGATACGGTACGTTGCATGGGGATTGGACCGAGTACGATGAACAAGGCCGTGTAACGTTGAAAGGCCAATATCGGAACGGCACACGAGAGGGGATCTGGGCCTTCCGATCGCAAGGAATAGTCGGCCATTACAAAAAAGGACTCAAGCACGGCAAGTGGAAGTACTTCGAAAAACGAAAACTGGCACGTGTTTCGAAGTACTCCAATGGCAAGCTGCGAAAAGGAAGTGAATTCTACATCCGTTAACGCAACTTAACTCTGTTAGGAAACCGTTACCCACCATATCTCGTTACATTGCATCATGCGCTCTAGCTTCAATCCATTTTCTCGCGGCACTTTGTTTGTTCTATCCATGATGGTCTTCGCTGCTTCTGCACACGCGCAGATCAACACAGGATCCGCTGCCAAAGTGGAGTCGTTGCTCTACCATATCAATAAAATGTATGTGGATAGTGTGGACGACGAACAGTTGATCGATGCGGCCATTGTGAGCATGCTTGAGGAATTGGATCCTCATTCCATTTACATCCCCCGAGAGGATCTGGAAGATGTGAACGAGCCTTTGAAAGGTAATTTCGAAGGGGTCGGTATCCAGTTCAACATTGTAAAGGATACGATCTATGTGGTGGACGCCATTGCCGGTGGGCCCAGTGAACGTCTCGGGATCCGTGCAGGTGATCGCATCATTGGGATAGATACCGAAAATGTGGCCGGTGTCGGTTTCAAGAACAGCGATGTTATGGACCGCCTACGTGGCAAGAAAGGATCCAAGGTGAATGTATCCATACTGCGCAGAGGCGAACCAAACCCATTGGAATTTACGATAACGCGTGACAAGATCCCGATCTATAGTGTTGAAGCCGGTTATATGGCAACACCATCCATCGGATACATAAAAGTGAGCCGGTTCAGTGCTACCACGATGACCGAATTCCGAAGCAAGCTGGATGAATTGAAAGCACTTGGAATGGAGGACCTTGTGCTGGACCTGCAAGGGAATGGCGGTGGCTATTTGCGCACGGCCATTGATATGGCGGATGAATTCCTTGGTGACAAAAAACTCATTGTCTATACCGAAGGCCGCACATCTCCGCGTGATGATACCTATGCTACCAAGGATGGTCGAATGGAGAAAGGCAAACTTGTTGTGATGGTGGATGAAGGTTCAGCTAGTGCCAGTGAGATCGTTAGCGGTGCAATTCAGGATTGGGACCGTGGGCTGGTGGTCGGTCGTCGTTCCTTCGGAAAAGGGTTGGTCCAGCGACCGGTAATGTTACCCGATGGCTCTGCGGTGCGTCTCACGGTCTCCAGGTATTATACCCCTTCGGGCAGGTCGATCCAAAAACCGTATGATGAAGGTGTTGAAGCCTATCAGCGTGAACGGATAGAGCGTCTTGCAAAAGGAGAGTTATCAAGTGTTGACAGCATCCATACGACAGATACCGTTAAGTTCTTTACCATGAACAAACGCATTGTTTATGGTGGTGGAGGTATCATGCCCGACGTGTTCGTACCCATTGATACGACGTTGAGTTCACCCTATTTCGGCCAGCTGGTGCGAAAAGGCATACTGAACACATACGCCTTGGCCTATGTGGATGAGAACCGTAGAACACTGCTTACCCAATACCATAATGTAGCCGAGTTCGATAAGGACTTTGTCATTGGTCCGGACCTTTTCAAGGGATTGGAACGAGCAGCTGAACAGGAAGGCGTTGAGATGGACCCTGCCGATAAGATCCGCTCGAAGGACCTTATCGCCTTGCGATTGAAAGCACTTATCGCGCGTGACCTATGGGACACTTCTGCCTATTGGCAGGTGATCAACACTGATAATCCTGTTGACCGCACTTTCCAGCGGGCCATTGAAGCACTATCGGACAATACCTTCCAAAAATTAGGAATGGCGAAACCGTAGGTGCATTGATAAGTGGACGATCGACGGAAAAGTCAGCTTCTGGACGATAGATCAATTCTGTTAACAGTTTGCCAATCCTTGTCCTGATCGATCCGGAACCCTTAAATTTGCAATCCGAAACGAAACCCACGTTATGAAAGACAAGATCCAGATAGCCCTCCTTTCCGTTATCGCAATTGCTTTGGTGGCTTTGGCCGTGAAGCAGTTCAGCGGTGCGTCCGATGCAACCAGCGGTATTACTGCTTCGAACCCAAGCGGTTCATCGAGCATTGTAGCAAACCCAGCAACGCCCGGTGAGACCTTCGACCCGACCGCTGGTGCAACCGAGAAAGTAGATAATACGCCCAAGACCACTGCGACCTTTGGCAACTACGAGCACGATTTCGGTAATATCAAACAAGATAGCGAGAACGCATACACGTTCAGCTTTACCAACTCCGGTACAGAGCCGTTGATCATTGAGAATGCCGTTGGTAGCTGCGGTTGTACTGTTCCTGAATACCCGAAGGAGCCGATCCCACCTGGAGGAACCGGCGATATCAAAGTTGTATATAAGCCGGGCAAGCAAGAGAACGCGCAGACCAAAACGGTTACTGTTACTGCCAACACTGAACCAAAAGAAACCGTCCTACGGATCAAAGCGAACGTGGCACCTGGTGCTGGAGGAGAAGGGCCAGTAAAGGTTGCTGGTTAAATCTTTGCAATATTTAGTGAAGGGGCTGTCTCGAAAGAGGCGGCCCCTTTTTTAGTGGCAAGATGGCGGCAAAGGTTCAGTCAGTTGCAATGATCCGGTCGATTGCCGCTGCCAACTTGTGATCCTTCTCAGTGATCACCCCACCCGAATCATGTGTATTCAAGGCGATGTCCACTGTATTATAGACGTTTGTCCAGTCCGGATGATGCCCCATCTTTTCAGCGACCATCGCTACCCGCGTCATGAACGCGAACGCCTCGCTGAAATTCTTGAACTTGAATCTGCGGCATAGTTTACCGTCCTGTTCAGTCCATGTAGTATCGCTCATCGGTGTATGGGTAGGTCGATGACCTTTGGATCGTTGTTGCGTACCAATTGCATTTCGGACACTAAATGCGAAGCCCCTGCGTACTTATCCACCATGAAGAGCACGTAGCGAATGTCCACACTGATATTGCGGCATTTATCCGGATTGAATTGGATATCGCTCATTGTGCTCTCCCAACTTCGATCGAAATTGATCCCGACCAGTTCTCCCCTTCCGTTCAAAACCGGACTTCCACTGTTCCCACCAGTCGTATGCAAACTGCTTGTGAAACAGACCGGCACCGTCCCGTTCACTGCATACGCACCGTAATCCTTGGCCTTATGCAAGTCCAATAACCGCTCAGGCAGATCGAATTCCGCATCGCCTGGAATGTATTTCTCCACTACGCCATCCAGCGTGGTGTGTGGCAAGAACTCAACTCCATCCCGAGGGTTGCTTCCTTCAATTTTACCATAGGACAACCGTAATGTGCTATTTGCGTCCGGCCAGTAGGTCTTCTCGGGATATAACACCATCATACCTTCCACATATTTCCGCATTGCGGCCTCAATTTCATCACTCAGTTCCGTATGCCGCGGGCGCACCTTTTCCACAAAATTCGAGAACAATTCGCGCGATACCTTGTAAAATGGATCGGAGGCCAGTTTTTGCAACTTCTTGCCTTTCGGTGATGCGAATGCTTTCTTCAATTTCACATGATCCACGAACGGACTTTTGGCATACAAAGCCTCGATCCAAGCGTTGCTATTGCCAACATATTCAGTGTCGATCTCTTTCAAGAAGTCAGGTGCCAATTCCGCTGGTACATGTTTACGGTAGATCGGCAGAAGCGCTTTGAATATCCGTTTATCCACTTCTACATCATAATCCGCGAAATACCCTTCTGAGGCGCTTAACCTTTCCGCAATGGCCTCGGTCAATTTACCTTCTGCACTTAATCGCTCATGCCCTTCAAGGATGCCCCTGAAACCATCTGCGTAGCGCAATGCCTGCGGACCGTAGTATGCCATTTCAACGAAAATATCCCGGGCTTTCGCGTAGGGCATATACTCCGAATAGAGGACGTTCAATTCGGGCAACACCATGGCAAAGTCCTTTCGTCCATCAGCTAATGCCTTCGCCGTGTACCCTTTCTCATATTCGCGCTTCCGCTCCACCGTGTTCAGTTCCTTTAGACCACGCACTTCTCCGATCCACTTTTTCCATGCATTGCTAATGCCCGCTTGCTTATCCGCATATCGAAGACGGGTGAGGTCATCATTTCGCATGGCCGCGTCGATCACCTCCAGACTTGCGGTCCTCATTTCTATGCGCATGGGGTCAGAAATATTCACCACATAGTCCACGGCATAGGAACTCAGGTAACGTTGTGTACTGCCCGGAAAGCCGAAGATCATTGCAAAATCACCCTCCTTCACCCCATCCATGCTAATAGGAAGTACATGGCGCGGTGCGAAGGGAACATTTGAATCGGACACATCCGCTGGTTCATTGTTGGCTCCGGCATAGATCCTGAACATGCTGAAATCCGCATTGTGCCTTGGCCACATCCAGTTGTCGGTATCACCACCGAATTTGCCGATGGCACTGGGTGGAGCTCCTACCAAGCGTATATCACGGTAGGTTTCCGTTACGATCAGATAATAGCTATTGCCATAATTGAATGGCCGGACTACAGCCTGATAATGGGTGCCCGTAATGGCCTTCTTCGTGATCTCTTCCGTGAGTTGATCAACAGCATCCTGCCGTTCTGTTTCACTTAGGCTGCCTGCAAGCTCAGGTAAGACTTGATCCGTAACGTCTTCCATGCGTACCACGAATGTGGCCGTAAGCGATGGGTTCCGAAGCTCTGCTCGTATATCCTTGGCCCAGAATCCGTTCTTCAATAGGTCATTCTCGAGCGTGCTGTGATGACTGATCGCACTGAAACCACAGTGGTGGTTAGTCAGGATCAAGCCCTTACCGCTGATCACTTCAGCGGTACATCCCCCGCCAAATAGAACGATCGCGTCTTTCAAACTTCCGCTATTCAAGCTGTAGATATCCTCAGCAGTGAGTTGCAGACCGGCAGTCTGCATATCGCCTTCTATGCTCTTAAGGACCGTGGGTAACCACATGCCCTCATGAGCGGAAACGGAAAACTGAAGGGAAACAAATAATAGTACCGTGCTGACGTGACAAAACTTCTTCATGGAAATTGATCTTTCAGGACCGCAATGTATCGATCTGTACGCAGGTACCTTCATAAAAAAAACACATATTCCACACGCAAGTGTTATCCAAACACCAGTTGGAACAGCTGTTCTTGTTGAATGAACGAACACGCAATGATCGATCAGTAGCACACATGCGCAATTATGGATTCTATTAAAGTCGCATCCGAAATAACAGTAATACACGATCAATTGTTCATATCTCGATCCTGACACTTAAGTTTGCCGGAACTCTTGTGCTTTGCGCACCTCTTTAACTCCCGCCTTTGGACTGGCGGTCTAATTCTTGGACCATGACGATCTCTACCTGGTTTAAAGCTGTATTTCCTGCATTAGCCTTATCCATTTGTTCTATAGTTGCCTCTGCGCAGCCAGGGAGCTTGGATCTATCGTTTGACCCAGGGACAGGAGCGAACAATTCAGTCTTCGTTAGTAGGATCCAACCGGATGGAAAGATCTTGGTCGGAGGAAATTTAATCAATTTCAACGGTCAACCAGCTAACAATATTGTTCGTTTGAATGCAGATGGCAGCATAGATAACACGTTCATTCAGCAAGGAAGCGGATTCAATGGAGTTGTTCGTGATATTCAGTTGGACCCAGCGGGAACCATCATCGTTGCTGGAGATTTCACTTCCTATAATGGCACGACCAGATCCAGGCTTGCACGACTTAACGGTGACGGAACGCTGAATGGCTCCTTCATTCCGGTAACCATAAATAGCGCGGTGACCGACATCGCTATTCAAACGGATGGCAAGATCCTGATCAGTGGAATTTTCACTGCTATAGAAGGTGGGGCAATCGGTCGTATTGCACGACTGAACTCAAATGGTTCGCTGGATGCCGCTTTCACTATCGGATCCGGATTCAATGATCTGGTTACTTCATTAAAGATCCAAACCAATGAAAAGATCCTTGTTGGTGGCGAATTCACATCGTACAATGGCATTGCAGCAAATAGAATTACCCGGATCATGCCCGATGGGTCATTGGACAGTGATTTTGATATAGGTACTGGACCAAATGGAATAGTGAGGGCGGTATTGTTCCAACCGGACCACAAAATTGTCCTAGCTGGAAATATTACGGAGATGAATGGGAATTCGATCAATGGTATTTGCCGCTTAATGGAGGATGGTTCCGTGGATATTGGGTTCAATGCAAGTGGCTCAGGGTTCAATTCGTCCGTAGCAAATCCAATGGACCTTGCTCAGCAAGCGGATGGTAAGATCCTATTAGGCGGAACGTTCGACACATTCAATGGAGTAGCTAGACCAGATCTGGCCCGCTTGGAGACAAATGGCTCTTTGGATCTTTCTTTCGGAAGTACCGATCAGTTCGGACTATCGATACCAGGGATCGCGGTACAACTGATGTCGATCTCGATCCAATCGGATGGAAAAGCTATATGTGCAGGTCTATTCACTTCCTTTGGAGGAGTGAGCCGTAATCGCATTTTACGGCTGAATGGCGATTGCGTACAATCCATTTGGTACACCGATGCGGACAATGACAGCTATGGAGACCCCAATGCGGTAATAATGGCATGCACACAGCCACCAGGTACAGCGGCCAATGGAGAAGATTGTGATGATAATGACCCCATAGTTGGTGCTCCAACTGATCTTTGGTACCCAGATACCGATGGCGACGGCTACGGCAACTTTAGTGGAGAGCTGTTCGCATGTATACAACCCGCAGGATTTGTTGTGGATAATACAGATTGCGATGATAACGATCCTTTGCACCATGAAATTCTGTTGTGGTATTTTGACGCGGACGGAGACGACTTTGGCGATCCAAACTCCTCTCAAGGCTTCTGCACACCAATTCCCGGGTATGTTCTGGACAACACCGATTGCGACGACTTCGACCCAATGGTAACAACAGGTACGGTCTGGTTCATTGATTCTGACGGTGACGGGTTCGGTAGCCCTGTGGGCGCTACGGTAGCATGCACAATGCCACCCGGATATGCACCGGACCCAACGGATTGTGATGATAATGACCCACTGATCCTTGGTGCGATCACCTACTACATGGATCAGGACGGAGATGGTTCAGGAGACCCGAACAACTCGATCTTGTCATGTTCGCCAGTGGCTGGTTACGTTACCAATGGCAATGATTGCAATGACAACGACCCCTTGGACATTACTGGCCCAACATGGTTCGCGGATACTGACTTCGATGGATTCGGAGACCCGAACGTTACACTCATTGCCTGTTCACAACCTGATGAATACGTTGCCAACAGTGATGACTGCAACGATAATGACCCATTCGTGAACCTTGGCCCGATCTGGTACCCGGACGCCGATGGTGATGGTTATGGTGCATCTTTTGGCGAAGTTTTCGCTTGTTCTCAACCTGTAGGGTTCACTGCTGATAACACGGACTGTGATGATAACGACCCATTGCACCATGAGATCCTGATGTGGTACAGCGATGCCGATGGAGATGGTTTCGGTGATCCCAATACGATGCAATTCTTCTGCACACCATTTGCCGGGTATGTGCTGGACAACACCGATTGCGATGATACTTCGGAGTTCATTTACATTGGTGCCTCTTGCGATGATCTTAACCCGAATACCGCAAATGATCTGATCGATGCCACATGTACATGTGTCGGAACAGTTTCTCCGACGGTCGTGATCGACGCTACGGTCTGGTTACAAGGTGCAGATAGAATTACCTCCTTAATGGGTGGCGAACTGGCCACTGGCGGTTACATTCCGTTGCTGGAACCATATACAGAAATTGGCTATGTTTTTAATGGTGGTGGTGGAGAAACAACAACCCTACAGCTGCTGAACCCCTCTCCAGGGAATGATGCACTAATGGCGGTGGACTGGATCGTGATGGAGATCAGGGAGGCGCTTTCTCCAACAACGGTGGTCAGTTCACGTGCCTATTTATTACAACGCAACGGGCATTTAAGAGAAGCCAACAGCATGGAACCTCCTACGTTCTCCATCGACCTTGGGTCATATTACATTTCCTTCTACCATCGGAATCATTTACGGTTCTATACCAGCAATGTATACCTTTTGGAAAATGGAACTTCCCTATCGATCGACCTGACCGTACCCGGACAAGCAATGACCGCACCTGAAGCATTAACTTTGGTCAATGGCAGATCTGCCATGTGGGCTGGAGATTGTCGTGCGAATGAAGATGTCAAATACACTGGTGGCGGGAATGACCGGGATATCATATTGACCCGCATCGGAGGAGTTGCACCGACCAACTCGGTGAGCGGGTATTTTCTTGAGGATGTGAACTTGGATGGTATTGTGCGATACACAGGTAGCAACAATGACCGGGATCTGATCCTCCAGAATATTGGTGGGATTGTTCCTACCAATGTTCGATACCCAGTGGCTCCATAGACCAAATGATCTTCTTTTCTGGTCGTGATCGGGGCAATTACCCCTGGCGCCGATCAAAAAACACCAAAAGGAGATCAGTAGGAAGGATCAACCCTTAGCAACAATTGGTGGCCTGTTCTCGTAAGCAGGCCATCATGAACCGCACGCTCCTCTTTCAGGTCACACTTTTGGCCTCACTTTCGCTTAATGGGCAAAGCCTGACCGTTGATCAATCGTTCGGGACTGATGGTACCGTTTTCCAATCGGAACCAGCATGGACATCAAGTGCAAGGCCGATCGAATTGATCACACTGGCAAACGGCAAACTCCTAGGATTTCTTGTTGCGGGCCAATATGAGGTCCTGGTGGAACGATTTCTGACCAACGGAGACCCGGATAGCACGTTTGCTGCGGGAGGTGTATTCACAAGCCAGATCAGCTCGGACCAAACTTTTCCGGTGGCCATGATCGTTAGACCAAATGGAAAGATCGTTGTGGTGGCACAAAAAAATACACCCAATGCTCTGCGCGAAGCAGTACTTATCCAATTGTTGGAGAATGGATCGCTGGACCCTTCGTTCGGTGATAATGGAATGATCAGGCATGGCCTGACCGGCACATTTTGGCTCAATGATGCAAAACTACAGGAGGATGGAAAGCTGATCGTGGTGGGTGGAGCCAACTCAATGATGGCACTCCGGTATACACGGGAAGGCCAGGTGGATAATTCATTCGGCGAAAATGGCATTGGGCTATTTTCCGATGGAGGTAATTGTCGCGCAACTTCGCTCGATATCGCAGCGAACGGTGACATTTTCCTCGGAGGATATAGATCAAGTGGACTTAATGCACTGGCATGGATACTCATGAAGTTAACCCCGAACGGTCAGAAGGATACGACATTTGCTGAGAATGGTGCTTTGACGCTCGACCAGATACCCGACACGAATTATTGGACCTATCGACAGGAGGCCGTGTCTGATATACACATAGAAGCAGATGGTTCCGTTATTGTGGCCGGTAGACTTGCATTTGTTGCGAACAGAGAACAATTTGCAGTGCGCAGAATATCTGCGACCGGTTCGATCATTGATACGTTCGGCGACAATGGACTGCTCCTTGTTGGAGCTCCGGTACAGCGCAGTGTTTCGAAACGCTTGATATTCGACCCTACCGGTCAGTACATTCTATGTGGCGTGGATTTCCAAAATAATTCCGGATATAGATTATTGATCTTACGGTTCGACATGAATGGCAATGTGATCGATCCCAGTCCGGATAATAGCGTATTTTCGTATCAACCACCGGCACACCCATCTCCAGATTGCGCAGGCACATTGGATCACCTTGGCAGATTGATCGTAATGACAGGCTATTACAGCAAACCGAACGGCAGATCATCCCTCACAGCTTTCCAAATGAACATAGTAACGAGCGTAATGGACGAAACCGATCTTGAACGCGCCAATTTCAATATCTGGCCGAATCCTACTACGGGACACATTACGTTTGAAGCGCAAAAAAACTTAGCACGGTTCACTTCCATAGAAGTCCTTGATGCTACGGGACGATTGGCAGGATCAACTGAGTACGGTACATCCATGAATGCTGGTTTGCGAAATGGGAATTTGGAATTGGCATCAGACCTTAAGAACGGTAACTATTTCATACGATTTACCTCCCCTGACCGCGTGATCACCAAGCAGATAATTCTTTCACGATAACGCTACTCTTGGCTTTCGACCTTCGGGACGCTTTCTTCAGGCTGATACTTATCCATAACTACTTCCTGATTGGATGAACGGATCGTTGAAAAGCGGTTTCTTGGGTATTATTTGTGCCTTGTGGCAATTATGGAGCAGCAGATCCGCGTTGAGAAAGAATACGGTTTCCTTCACCGTAGACGCTTTGCCTCTTGCTTCCGGTGATATGCGATGATATGCCTTCTTTCTTTACGCCCAGAATGGTCACGTAGCATCATACGATGCGTGTGCATTTCAGCGGCATCCTGAGCAACCGTCTCCATCTCGGCATTGTTCATCCAGCGCCATCATCGTCTTCAATAGATCTGTTGGTCAGATCCGTGTAAAAGTGGCCACAGATGATGTAAACCTTCACGGATCGCGCCTACCTGTTCGTCGGATATTATCTTGTTATGCTCCGCCAATACAACAACGCAAAGAGCGCTTGCAAGTATCGCTGTATTCTGCGACTCGGTATGATACTTCATCGAAAACACTTGCTTATGGAATTGATCTTTCCGGAACTGCGATGTATCGATCAAGACGCATCACACCATCCAACTTCAATTCAATTCAAATACCCATTTGCTCCAAGTGGACCAGAATTAAAGACGGTCATGATGGAATGGACGTTCAGAACATCCCGTATCCACAAGATATTGCAGAACCACACGCAAAATCATAGTGATACACGATCAATTCCTCATGTCTCGATCCCGTCCCTTAAATTTACCAGAACTCAAGTGCTCCACACCTCTTAACTCCCGCCTTTGGACAGGCGGTCAAATTCTTGGACCATGACCAACCCTACCTGGTTTAAAGGTTTATTTCCAGCGTTCGTCCTATTCTTCTGCTCGGCCTTTACCTTCGCGCAACCAGGGAGTTTAGACCTATCCTTTGACCCAGGGACTGGTGCCAATAGTTCGGTTCTCGCTACTGTGATCCAACCCGACGGAAAGGTCTTGGTAGGTGGAGACTTTACCATGTTCAACGGGCAATCGGTTAGCCGAATTGTTCGATTGAATACAGATGGCAGCATAGATAACACGTTCCTTCAGCAAGGAAGTGGATTCAATAATACGGTTTATGAAATTCAATTGGAGCCAGGTGGAACCATGATCGTTGCCGGAGCTTTCACGGCATATGATGGCACGAATAGATCTAGGCTTGCGCGGCTTAACGGTGACGGAAGTCTGGATGGGTCCTTCATTCCAGGAACAATAAACAATTCCGTGTCCGTGATCGCCATTCAACCGGATGGTAAGATCCTGATCGGTGGAAACTTCAATAATGTCGCGGGAAGCCCGATCGGTCGTTTAGCTCGACTGAATACAGATGGATCGCTGGACGCTCCATTCAGTACCGGAGCAGGGTTCAATAATTTGGTAGCCTCCATAGAGATCCAACCCAATGGAAGGATCCTTGTTGGTGGCGCATTCACCTCGTTCAATGGCGTCACGGAGAATAGGATCACTAGGATAATGCCCGATGGTTCATTGGATAGCGGATTTAACCCTGGTACTGGAGCGAATGACATCGTGAGCGCGATAGTGGTCCAACCCGACAATAAGATCGTCCTAGCCGGAAATTTCACGGTTATCAATGGTCCATCGATCAATGGTGTTTGCCGATTGATGGAGGACGGTACAGTGGATACTGGATTCAACAATGGTGGCAGTGGATTCACCTCGACAATACCAGTTCCCATGGACCTCGCACTTCAAGCAGATGGAAAGATCCTGCTCGGCGGAAGTTTCGATACGTTCAATGGCGTTGCTAGACCATACGTGGCCCGCTTGGAGACGAATGGCGATCTGGATCTTTCTTTCGGAAGTGCAGATCAGTTCGGCTTATGGGTCTTGTCGATCGCGATCCAACTGGATGGAAAAGCCATTTGCTCAGGTTTCTTTAGCTCCTACAACGGGGTGAACCGAAATGGCGTCGCTCGCCTGAACGGCGACTGTATATCATCCACTTGGTACGCCGATGCGGATAGTGACGGTTACGGAGACCCCAATACACCAACTGCTGCATGCACGCAGCCGCCAGGCACCGTTGCAAATGCAGATGATTGTGATGACACCAACCCGGCGATCGGTGTGGCTCCGATCTGGTTCGCGGATAATGATATGGACGGTTATGGCGACCCCAATGTGACCATACTTGGTTGCACTCAGCCGCCCAACGGGGTTTCCAACAGCAATGATTGTGATGACACGGATCCAGGGATCACGGAACTCATGTGGTTCCAGGATGAGGACGGTGATGGATTCGCTGGGATATACAATTCCATTTTCAGCTGTACGCAACCACCCGGATATTATGCAGTCCCTGATGATTGCGACGATGTGAACCCGTTGATCAACCCGAATACGATCTGGTACGTGGATGCTGATAGCGACGGTTTTGGCGACCCCTTGAATACCGTGATGGGTTGTACCACCCCACCCGGTGCCACTGCGAATAACACCGATTGCGATGATACGAACCCAGCGATCACAGAGCTTTCCTGGTACCCCGATCTGGACGTGGACGGTTTTGGGGATATGTTCGGGTTTCCGGTCGTTAACTGCGCTCAACCGCCCGGTTATTCCGCGACCGATGATGATTGTGATGATCTCAACCCGCAGTTGAATCTGAATACCATCTGGTACGCTGACCTTGATGGTGATCTCCACGGCGATCCGCTAAGCCCGGTCATGGCGTGCATGCAACCGCCCAATACTTCCATGGACAATTTAGATTGTGATGATACCGACCCTTTGGTATATGAGGTCTTGTGGTATATGGACTTTGACGGCGATGGGTATGGAGATCAATTCAATTTCATCATACAATGCGACCAGTTGTCCGGATATGTTGCGAATGATCAGGATTGTAACGACTTTGATCCTGCTGCAAATCCGGAGACCGTTTGGTTCTCAGACCTGGATGGCGATGGCTACGGTGACGCGAATAACACCGTTACCGGATGCTTTCAACCTCCTAATTCAACAACCAATAACACGGATTGCGACGATACGAACCCAGCAATAACTGAGATCGTATGGTATGAGGATCTCGACGTTGATGGTTACGGAAGCCAATTCGGGTTCACGATAACAAGTTGCACTCAACCTATTGGCTACGTTGATACGAATGACGACTGTAATGACTTCGACCCGAGTGTGAATCCTGCTACGATCTGGTTCGCGGATCTTGATGGGGACGGATACGGTGATGCTTCGAATACAGTGACCGGATGTTTACAACCACCCAATACTTCAGCAAATAATACAGACTGTGATGATACCGACCCACAGATCACGGAGATCGTGTGGTACGAGGACATTGATGGAGACGGATACGGCGCACTTTTCGGGTTAACAATGATCAGCTGCACACAACCAATTGGTTTCGCGGCGACGCAGGATGACTGCAATGATTTCGACCCGCTCCTCAATCCTGCAACGGTATGGTTCGCCGACATGGATGGCGATGGATATGGTGATGCTGCCATTACGATCACAGGCTGTTTGCAACCACCGAACTCCTCAGCGAACAGTATTGATTGTGACGATACCGATCCATTCATAAACGCAACGCAATGGTATGCGGATAACGACGGTGATGGCTACGGCAGCTTCCCGCTTCCTGAATTGGGTTGCCCACAACCGCCCAACTCCAGTGCCGAAAGCACTGACTGCATGGACAATGATCCGGCCATTTACCTAGGTGCGCCATGCGATGATCTTGACCCATCGACCAGTAACGATATCATTGATGGTACATGTACGTGTGTCGGAACGCCAAGTTCTGCCATACTGTTAAGTCCGATCGTGTGGTTACAAGGAGCCGACAGGGGAACGACCCTTATGAGCGGAGATCTGTTCGCCGCAAATCATATCCCGTTACAGGAACCTTATTCTGCTTTGGGTTATCCGTTCGTTGGCGGAGGTGGTGAAACGGTCACCCTTGGCGATTTGGATCCGAACCCGGGAATTTCTGAGGATATGGCCGTGGATTGGGTGGTAGTGGAATTACGCGACGTTGCTGGAACTACGGTGATCGAATCGAGAGCAGGGATCTTGCGACGGAATGGAGCCGTGCACAAACCCAACTCTTTGGACCCATTGGAATTCACATCGCCACCGGGATCATATCGCGTTACGATCAGGCATCGCAATCACTTACCCGCGATCTCTGCTTTGCCGATCGCGCTAAATGCGTCAACGACACTTGTGGATTTGACCAATGGTTCGGTTGCTCTTTATGGTATTGAACCCATGAAAACAGTTAGTGGAAAAACGATGCTTTGGGCTGGTGACGTGAGCCGTGATGGGCATGTGGTCTATACCGGACCAGACGGCGACAGGGATCTGATCCTCTTACTGATCGGTGGCGTTGTACCTACCAATACGGTACTTGGCTACCATAGTGAGGATGTGAATATGGATGGTGTAGTGAAGTATACACTGCTTAACAACGACCGGGATATCATTCTCGAGAATATTGGAGGTATTGTACCAACCAATCAGCGACATCAGCAGATGCCTTAGAGGTACTGATACCATAGGGAACTTATCCAGGAAAGCCACTTGTGTTGGTCAATACTGGGATACTATGGCCCAGGGATCACCTATTGGACTTTCGCAAGGAATGTCCGGATCATGGTCTTAATCGGTATCCGTTTCAAATTGCTCGGTTGTATCAGAATCTTCACTCTGCTCTGAGTCGTTCGCTCGTTCGCTTAGAATATAGGCTAACATTACGATCACCAGTAATACCAAGAACGCCTTCGGGTCCTTATAGATCGGCTTCTTATGCAGCAGTTGCTGCGCCTTTTGATAGTTATGGATCAATTTCTTGGGGTCGCGATATTTTGCGATCTCAGCTTCAGTCGGCTCCTTATGGCCCTTAGGTGATATGTGATAGCGCTGCTTCATGCGCGTTGAACAAGGTACGTTCGTAATGTGGTCAATACACGATGAGTGCGCATCTTAGCTGCATCCTCACCAATACCGAGCACATCACCCATTTCTGCAAAACTCAGTCCGTCCATAAAGCGTAGTTCGATCAGTCGCGCCTTCTCAGCATTCAGTCTACCCAGCGCTAAAGCCAAGGGTTGCATCCGCTCATCCTCACTAGGAAGACCGACCACATCCGAGAGGCCTTTTGCCTCGAGAAAACTGATGTTGACGACCACTTCCTTCCGCTTCCGCCAATGCATGCGTAATTCATTTAGCGCTATCCGATAGAGCCATGCGCGAAATGGCGTCCCGCGGGCTTCGTACTTCGGTAATGCGAGCATCGCCTTGAGAAAAGTCTGCTGGGTAAGGTCTGCAGTGAGTTCATGATCCGTGGCTCGCCGGAGAATGAATCGGAAGATATCACTGAAATAACGCTGATATAACGGCGTAAATCGTCGACTATCCCCTTGCGCGGCCTGTATTTCTGCGATCTCATGTTGGGGATCCATTTACTCGGGTTGAACTCCTGAATGCGCGTTACCCGATAAAGTAACGCACGCGAAAGGGGGAATGTATCATTTCGTCGAAACCATTTGGCCGTTCGTCCGTTAAAAGCGATAGTTCACATTGGGCGCATTTCGCCCATTTGAGCTAAAAAGTCAACGAATGCCCATCAATTCAAGACAAATTCATGCGATCGGTCGCGGTGCGATCCTTGTCCTGTTCTTGGTCCTTTCGGGTCATGTACTTGTTGCTCAGTCCTATACATGGGCGTGGGCACAAGGCATCAATGGCAACAATGAAGATGTAGTGACCGGTGTGGCTAACGACAATGCCTCGGGTGCGATATACGCTGCTGGATATACCAAGAGCTCTGGGGCGATCACAGGTACGGCAGGTACCGTATCTGGTGGGCAGGATGCATTCTTGATCAAATACACTACGAGCGGCTCCCTAGCATGGAGCTTCACTCCAAGCGGCAATGGAACGAGCCAAGCCACGGGTATAGCTGTGGACGCTAACGGAAACAGCTACGTCACCGGTTGGTATAAGAATTCGATCGATCTCCACGGACTATCGGCGACCGGATCCGGCGTCCTGATCGGAAACGGAGATCTCAACTGGTTCATTGCATCCTATGCATCAGATGGTACTCTGCGCTGGTGTTCTCAAGTTGGAGGCCCAAACGACGACACCCCATCTAGTATCGCTGTGTCCAATGATGCTGTCTATGTACTGGGTACGATCAAAGGACGCATCACTACTCCGTACGGATCAGTATCCAATAGCCTACCAACTGGCAAATACAACCTCGTTCTCGTAAAATACAGTTTAAACGGCAGTGGACAATGGTTGGTCTCCGGAGGATCCAATGATGATGAATCAGCCCACAGTGTTGCTACTGACGAAGACCAGGTTTATGTGGCATTCAGAACCAAGAATACCGATCATAAATGGTACGGCCCCAGCGGCAATACCCTCGTAAGTTCTTCTGCGTTGGACAATTGGGATCTAAGGGTGAGTGCATTCACGGCAACAGGATCGCATAGCTGGATCGTTGCTGTTAATGAAAGTGAAGATTCATATGCAGGCCCAGCAAGCCTTGCTACCGGTTGTGGTGCGGTCTATCTCACATCGAGCACACACGCGCCCACCAGTTTCCCAGGAGTAGGTAATGTGAACACAGGCACGCATGATCTTTTCTTCCTCGGCCGCCTCTCCCGTGCGAATGGTCAGTTCGAATGGGTAACCACCGGTACAACAACAGCTGACACACATACCATCGGCGGCAGAGATATCGCGATCGGTCAGAACGGAATTATTCATGTGTCGGGAACGTACAAGAACGACCTTACCATCGGGAACCAAACTGTTACTTCCACGTCAAGTAAGCTACAGCCATACGTTGCAAGTTTCCGCCCTACGAGTGCGTGCATTGGGATCGCTGGCCTGGTCAGTTCCAGGGATGCAGCAGGCGTTTGTATCACAGCAGATCAGCAAGGTGATATAGCCCTAGGAGGATACTATCAACAAAACCTATCAGTCGGTGCGGCCTCGCTATCAGGAGCTCCTGACGATCCGAATGGATTCGTGCTAAAAAGTTCATTCTCTGCGCCAGCAGCATACGACCAAACGGTATGGACCGCCCCAGCAACGATGTGTTCCAATTCGGCATCTTTGAACCTCAATTCACTGCTCACACCTTACCAGAGTGGTGGGGCGATCGGATATACCAGTTATAGTTCAGTTTCTAGCCCTGCAGGTGCCCAGGGTATGGTCACCGGTAGTTATGCGACGTTCAATTCGGTGGGTAGTTATGTCACTATGGATCTTGGTGTCACCGTACCAGCTGGGGGGATCATTAGGATGCTTTGGAAGTCCGCCGGTGGTGCTGCAACAGCAACGGTACTTGCCGGAACCATCGACCCTCCGACCAACGCCCAAAGCTCGTTCACCACCTCATCCACATCGGATGTGTACAGTACTATCCAGCTCACTAACGCCGCTCGCTATTTGCGGCTCACTAGGGCTTCAGGCAGCAGCACTTTCTATGTGGATGGAGTGTACTACGAATTCGGCAATGACCTCAGTGGCACGTGGTCCGGGACCGGGGTTACCGGAAACACCTTCAACCCTACGGGGCTGTCCGGGCCAATGGACATTACCTACACGGTCGGAACAGCTCCGTGTGCAACGGCCACAACTAATTCGATCAACGTCCAAGCCGCACCCGTCGGAGGTACGATCAGCTCATCAGTCGTGGGCCCACATTGCCCCGGCAATAACTCAGGAACGCTCACCCTGTCCGGATACTCTGGGGACGTTCTTGCATGGATCAGTAGTACGGACGGATTTGTGACCAGCACGACCATAACGAACACAACGAATACACTTTCCTTCGCAAACCTCACAATGACCAGACAATATCGGGTCCGCGTAGGAGTGACGAATTGCGGAACCGCGATAAGTACGACATACACTGTTCTGGTCAATGACAATGTGCCCCCAGTGATCACAACCTGCCCACCGGCCCAGACCATTGTAGTTGGCACCACTTGTCAGGCATCCATCCCAGACCTCATTCCGAATGCCGTCGGCACGGATAATTGCTCAACTTCTTTGGTCTGGTCGCAATCGCCTGCAGTGGGCACGGTCGTAAGTAAAGGGACCCACGTGGTCATCGTCAAGGCAAGCGATGCAGCAGGGAACACTACGTCTTGCAATGTAACCATCACGGCTGTGGATAATACAGCTCCTGTGATGAGCGGCTGCCCAACGAATGTCACGCTGAATGCTGCTCCAGGTCAGTGTAGTGCTACTTATAACTTTGCAACTCCTACAGCTACGGATAATTGCGGAGCGGTCCTCAGTACGAGTGTCATCACTAATGTGGATGGCACTGCTGGTTCAGGTCCTGGATTAGGTAACGTGTACCGAGTTGGGGTTACAACGCGGACATTCACGTTCACTGATCAGTCCGGAAATGCGAGCACCTGTTCTTTTACGATCACCGTTGTCGACAACCAGAACCCTACCGTTACCAATTGTCTGACCAGTTTCAGCACGCCTACGGACCTAGGTAGTTGCGGGGCGAATGTTTCCTATTCCGTGCCTGTATTCTCAGATAATTGTTTGTTCAGAGTGGACCGTACCCAAGGCCCTGCGAGCGGAGACTTCTTCCCGGTTGGAACTACTCAGGTAACCTATGTGGCAACAGACAGCTCGAGCCGAACGATGAGTTGCACATTCAATGTGACCGTTCAAGACCTACAAGCACCTTTGATCAGCGGATGTCCGAGCAATATCTCAATTCAAGCGCCGCTCGCTAGTACCGGGACTACGGTCAACTGGATCGCTCCGAACGTAGCTGATAATTGCGGTGTCGTATCCTTGGTCCAAACAACAGGTCAAGCACCAGGATCATTCTTCACAGTCGGTGATCATACAATAGACTACTTGGCAACCGACGTCAACGGTAATTCTTCAGTGTGTACGTTCACTGTGACCGTGATCAGCAACGACGCACCGACCATCACATGTCCTTCGAACGAGGTCCTATACAGTACAGCCGCTTCTTGTTCACTGATGTTCACGTATGCCACTCCCTTGGTCAGCGACGACCAATCCCTGCCAGCCGGTCAACCAGTGCAGATCGACGGTAGCGGATATACGAGTGGTTCCGGGTTCCCATTAGGTACAACAGTTCAACTATGGCGTGTTACTGACAGCGATGCGAACAGCACGACCTGTTCGTTCACAGTTCAGGTGATCGACACGATAAAACCAACATTCACGAATTGCCCAAACAGTGTTGTATTGAACTCAGACGCGGATCAATGCGGAGCAGTGCACAACTACGGTTTCCCGGCTGCTACGGACAACTGTGCTGGACCAATTGTAAGAGTACGTACTGCGGGGCTGGCTTCTGGATCTCTGTTCCCAGTAGGTACAACACTCGTGCGTTTCCGCGCTACGGACAGCTCTGGAAATTTCAGCATTTGCACATTCACCGTAACTGTTGTAGACAACCAAGCACCCACGCTTACGGACTGCCCTACTGACATGAACGTAAGTGCTGATGCCAACACGTGCGGCGCACTGGTCACATTCGACTCTCCGACCTTTTCTGACAATTGCACAGTTACGCTATCGCAAACCGGTCCCGTGAGCGGAAGTGTTTTTCCAATAGGCGATACGCCTGTGCAATTCATTGCGACTGACGCTGCAGGGCATACGGCCACGTGTAGTATCAATGTGCACGTAGAGGACACAAGTTCACCGACATTCACCTATTGCCCAGGAACCATAACGGCAACATCCGACATTGGATCATGCGGTGCGATCGTGAATTACACACCTCCTGAGGCATCCGACAATTGCACGCTCGTCCTGAGCGTTCCACCAGCGGTGTCGAGCGGGTCTTTCTTCCCTGTCGGAACAACAATGGTCACGTACACAGCATCGGATGGGATCAACCCAACGGTAGAATGTTCCTTCACTGTCGAGGTTTCTGACAACCAGGATCCCGCTATCATTGACATGCCGAATAACATCGATGTGACTACCGACCCCAATGGTTGCGGCGCAACGGTAACATGGGTAGAACCCACGGCCAATGACAACTGTAGCGCTGCACTTGTCGCTGACCATGTTAGTGGAGATGTATTCCCTATCGGCAGCACGGTCGTCACATATACCGCGGACGATGGATCTAACACAACATCGGAATCGTTCCTTATCACGGTAACGGATCTTGAAATTCCATCCATTAGCTGTTCTATTGATGTGGAACTCATAATGGATGCCACATACTGTAATGTACTCATGCCGGTTGCAATGGCTATCGCCACGGGTAACTGTTCCATCGATTCCATTTGGCAGACCTCAGGACCGATCGCAGGTGATACGTTGGTCATGCCCGGTTCACCCTATACTATTGGCTGGTCTGCGGTAGATATTAATGGCAATGTCAACTCATGCACACATTCGATAACGGTGCTTGACGTTGACCCACCTACCATATCTTCTTCGCTATACGACAATATCGAATATTTCCTTGATGCCAACTGTCAGCTTGCGTTCCCCGATCTGCGTGACTCTGTTACTGTCAGCGATTGCAGCACATGGACGAATAACATGTTGCCATTGGCGGGTACCATTTTCACACAGGACACAGTGATCCAAATGACCATGGAGATCAACGACCTCCATGGCAACCAGATCGATCATGACATTTTAGTCTGGATCCGTGACAGCATTGCACCCGTGATCACTTGTCCGAGCACAGTGAATGTCATTGCCCCCCCTGGAGATTGCACGGCTATTGCCACGTTCAATGCAACAGCAATTGATAATTGTGGAGGAAGTGTAAGTATTGCATACAGCCATGCTCCGGGTAGTGTATTCAACATTGCATCAACCACTGTTACCGCAACCGCTACCATTGGTGTACTAACTGCAACTTGTGATTTTCAGGTCAACGTGATCCCGGCGACAGTGGATCTGGTCTATGACGTCGCAACCATCTGTACGAATGCTTTCGCCATATCCCCTATTACTGCTAGTCCGATCGGCGGAGTCTTTTCCGACGCGACCCAAGCAGGTACCATTGATCCCACTACAGGTCTATTTGATCCGAGCAATGCTACCCCTGGACTACATCCACTGCGCTATGAATTCATTTCGGGAGGTTGTGCGGTGCAGGAATCATTCATCATCGAGGTGATCTCTAGCCCTGACCCAGGAACCAATGGCACGCTCTCCATCTGTGCTAGCTCATCGGATGTATCACTATTCGATCACTTAGGTGGTAGCCCTCAGGCCGGAGGTAGTTGGTCCGGACCAAGCGTAGTAATAAACGGCCGATATGATCCGGCAACCATGATACCGGGAGATTACCTATACACCGTATCCGGAACAGCACCGTGCGGAGATCAAAGTGCAATGGTATCCGTCACCGAAATAGCGAACCCAGTGACGCCGACCATTACCGGACCAACCTTTTTTTGTGCAGGATCCAGCATAACCCTGACCAGTAGCAGCGTTACAGGCAACGTATGGAGTCCTGGAAACGAAACCACACAGAGCATAACGGTGAATGCAGCAGGAACCTATTCCGTAACCGTTACCACGAATGGATGCTCGACAACAAGCGCTGATAAGGTGATCACAGAGAGACCTCTTCCAAATACGCCAACGATCAGTGGACCGAATACGTTCTGCACTGGCTCATCAACAATGCTGACAAGTAGCAGTGTGCTCGGTAATTCTTGGAACCAATTTGGAGAAACCTCACAGACTTTTACTGTATGGGCCTCCGGGATATACTATGTTGTTGTTACTGCAAATGAATGTCAAGCAAGAAGTGCGGACTTTGAAGTTACGGAAATTCCAACTACCAGCAACACCACAACGGTGAGTGAGTGCGACAGCTACACCTGGAGCGTCGATGGACAGGCATACACCACCAGCGGCACCTACTCAAACACCGTTGGATGCCATACCGAGGTCCTTGAACTGACCATCACTCCAAGCACCAGCAGCACCACTACTATCACAGCGTGCGATACTTACACCTGGAGCATTGATGGACAGGCTTACACCACCAGTGGCACCTATACCAACACCGTTGGATGCCATACCGAGATCCTTGAACTGACCATTGTACCAAGTACC
>Ga0154020_10001097_pt1 | contig 33538 bp, 23 predicted proteins | sample Klosneuvirus_201_FD_109709 | JGI IMG/M metagenome (GOLD analysis project Ga0154020, IMG submission 109709) | Active sludge microbial communities from wastewater, Klosterneuburg, Austria - Klosneuvirus_20160825_MG | ecosystem: Engineered > WWTP > Aerobic digester > Activated sludge | place...
CAACTGGAGAGCCGGATGCGGGAGATCCGCCAGTCCGGTTCGGCGGGAGGGGAGACTCAAATCAATGAGCCTTCCCTACCCCTATCACATTTCTCGGTTCTTCGTGAAATGAAGGTTGTGAGCAGAGGGTCGGGAGTCTTTCCTTCATCCTACGCCATGATCTCCTGCACCACCTCTCCGTGGATGTTCGTTAAGCGGAAGTCTCGGCCGCCGTAGCGATAAGTGAGCTTCGTGTGATCGAAGCCCAGCAGGTGCAGCATCGTGGCGTGCAGGTCGTGAAGATGCACGTTGCCGTCGATGGCTGCATAACCGAATTCGTCCGTGATTCCATGAGTGAACCCGGCTTTCGTGCCACCTCCGGCCAGCCAGGCTGTGAAGCCGTCGCAGTTGTGGTCGCGACCGATTTTTTCTTCGCCGTCCAGCACCTGAGTTTCGGGAGTCCGACCAAATTCGCCCGTCCACAACACCAGCGTGTCTTCCAGCAAACCGCGTTGATCCAGGTCCGTCAGCAGTGCCGCAATCGGCTGATCGATCGTCGCGGCCTTGTCGGGAAATTTTTCCAGACCACTGTGATGGTCCCAACCGCTGGACGTGACTTCTACAAAACGAACTCCCGCCTCCACCAGCCGTCGAGCCAGCAGACACTGTCGACCAAAGTCGTCGGTCGCTTTGCCATCGACGCCATACGCATCCAGCGTTTCTTTCGATTCGCTGCTGATGTCCAGGACTTTCGGAACGGCCGACTGCATGCGTTCGCTGAGTTCCAGAGAATCGATGACGCCACGCACGTCTTCCGTCTGAGGCAACACGCGACGATTCATCAGTTGAGCCAGTTCGAGCGTTCGATCGGCGGTGGACGAACTCAGTCCATGCTGCGATGTCAGATTATTGATCGCCGCTGATTTCACGGATTGCCCTTCCCAGCCCAGTCGCGTTGCCTGGTAGGTGCTGGGGAGAAACGCGCTGCCGTAGTTGGACGGGCCGCCAAAGGTGCGCGTCGGCTTGATGGTGAAGAAGCCGGGCAGATCCTGATTTTCGGTGCCCAGTCCGTACGTTACCCACGAACCGAACGATGGACGCGTGAACTGAAATTCTCCGGTATGCAGCATCGGGATCGCAATCGGATGAGCTCGACTGGGAGCCGACATGGCGTTCAACATGCACAGCCGATCGACCTGTTTGGCCATGTGAGGAAATGCATCGGACACCCACATGCCGCTTTCTCCATACCGAGCGAATTCGGTTTGCGGTGCCAGCAACGTGCCCTTCTTCATTCCTTTTTTACCACCTGCTTTTTTCAGCAGCGGTTTGTAGTCGAACGATTCAAACTGCGATGGCCCGCCGTTGATAAACAGAAAAATGACGCGATTGGCTTTGGGCGCGAAATGTGGCTGCCGAGGTGACAGCAGATTGGCCGACGCGGTACTCGGAGCCAGCCCGCTGACGGTCAGCGCACCCAGTCCGCAGGATGCTGCTTTGAGCCAGTTGCGGCGGGACGATTGAAGTGAGTTGTTCATGGGTTGAGTCTCAGGTGGACCGAGATCCGACAGGCTGGAAGCCTATCGTACCTTTGGGGTGGATTAAATTTCGATATCGACCAGATATCGGAATTCGGCGGTGGTGAATAAGGTGAGGAACCAGGCGGACCATGCGTCGCGTTCGACGGTATTCGCGTCTTTTGTCTTGTCGTCACCGACGATCGCTGCTCGTGTTTCCTGTACCAACTGCAGGGCGGCTGTTTGTTCGGTTTCGGTCGGGACGCGGCCGAGTGCCCAGCGCGTTGCCAGAGTGATGCGGGCGCGATCCTGTTCGATGCCGCTGGTCTCTGAATTGTTCGACTCTGCAGAGATCGAAGTGCGGAGATCGACGGCCAGCAGGCGGTCGGCCGCCAGTTTCGATTGGTCGGCCACGAAGGACGAATTGCGAAGATACAACGCCTGTGATGGGACGTTCGTGATGGAACGCTGGCCGCTGACGAGACTGGGCGAGGGGAAGTCGAACAGGTCGAACAGTTCCGGCACGTAGTCTCGCACGACCGGCAGATACACACTGCGATGATTGCTCGGCGGTTGAATCTTTTCGTACGCCAGACCCCGCGCCAGCGTATCACCCAGTCCGGTCACGGTCGAACCTTCCGGACGCTGCAGATCAAGCTGACCACTGACAGTCAGAATCGCATCACGAATCGCTTCGGCTTCCAGGCGACGCGGTGTCGCTCGCCAGAACAGAAGGTTGTCCGGATCGACGCCTTTGTTATGTTCATCGACGTGACTGGAAAGCTGATAGGCTCGGCTGAGTACCATCGCGCGCACCATGCGTTTGACGGACCAGCCGCCGTCGATAAACCGCAGAGTCAGCATGTCCAGGAGTTCCGGATGCGTCGGAGTTTTTCCGATCACGCCAAAGTTATCGACCGTGGGCACGATGCCTCGACCGAACAAATGATGCCAGATGCGGTTCACCATGACTCGAGCGGTCAGTGGGTTATCCGTGCTGACGATCCATTCTGCCAGTTCCAATCGACCGCTGGCCTGAGGATTCACATCCGCCGCGCCGGGCACATCCACGGCGCTCAGGAAGCCGCGCGGCGCAACTTCGCCGGGCGTATTGAAGTCGCCGCGAACCGCCACTTTGGTGTCGGCCGGTTTGTCCCGGTCACGCACCGTCATCGCGTACTGCGGCCGCTGAGGAGCATTTTTTGTCAGTTCCGCGACGCCCGTCTCCAGCATGGCGACTTCCGCCGTCAACGTCGTCTCCGCAGCAGCCGCTTCAGCGTGTTTGGCTGCCGCCTGTTCAGCCGATGTCTTCGCACCGTCCTGTTCGGACGTGTCCGACGTGACTGAATCTGCGTTGTCGATTTTTGTGGCATCCTGACGAGCACTGATTGCCGCCAGCAATTCTTCCGCCGTGGTCTTGTCTTTGACGGCAGCGGCAACCGCCTCGGTGGCTTTTTTCAGTTCCTCTTTCTTTGCCGTCAGTATCACGTTAGCTTCGGCGATCTGTTTGTCATGCGCTTCCGCCGCTGCGTGGCGGGCGACCGCATTTTCGCCAATCGGCAGCAGTTCGGTCGGCGTGTTGCTGTACGTTTGTTTGATGGTCCCGTACATCGGCTCGGTGCTGAGAAAGATTCCCGCGAGGGAGTAATAATCTGTGGTAGGAATGGGATCGAACTTATGGTCGTGGCAGCGAGCACACGACACCGTCAGCGCCATCGTTGACTTAAACACCACATCGATCTGGTCGTCCGCGATGTTGATCTGAAAATCCATGCCCGATGAATTATGCCGCTTGGGGCCAAACGCCAGAACACTGGTCGCAATTCGCCGGGCCTCGACTTCTGCCGGCGATGCGCCATCTGTCGGCAAAAGATCACCGGCAATTTGTTCTCGCAGGAAGCTGTCGAATGGTTTGTCGGCATTGAACGAATCAACCACATAGTCTCGGTAAGGCCACGCATGAGGATAGGTGAAATTGAATTCCATGCCACTGGATTCCGCATAACGCACCACGTCCAGCCAGTGACGTCCCCAGCGTTCGCCGAACTGAGGTGACGCCAGCAACCGATCAACCAGGGTTGTCACCGCATCCGCAGATTCGTCCGCTACAAAGGCATCGATGTCTTCCGGTGTCGGCGGCAATCCGACAAGATCAAAGTAAAGGCGACGCACCAGCGTGTGACGGTTCGCATCGGCCACGGGTTCCAGACCTTCCGCTTCCATCGCCGCCAGCACGAAGCGATCGATCATCACATCACGCGGCCATGTGACATCTTTAACTTCCGGCGGCGCGGTGACTTGCGGTGGTCGCAGTGACCAGTGCTGCCGAGCGGCTTCGAGGCGTTGTTCTTTGGCGGTGGGACCGTTGTCTTCGCGAGTATCGGGAGCCCCCAGACGAATCCATTCGGCGAAAGCAGCGATGGTTTCGTCGGGCAGTTTGTCTTCCGGCGGCATGGCCGACACCCCGTCTTCGTGCCGCAGCATTTTCAGCAGATGACTTTCGTCAGCCGCATGTGCCTTCAGCATCGGTCCGTTATCTCCGCCCTTCCGCAGTCCAGACGGGGTATCCAGTTCAAGCCCGCCTTCGGTCGCTTCGGCGGCCTGCGAATGGCATGAGTAACAGTTCTCTTGTAACGCGGGCAGAATGGTCTGTTCGAAGAGTTGCGTGCCCGGATCGGAGCCTGCCGGAGCGGCATCGTCCGCGTAAAGGGCACCGTTGCAGAACGTCACGGAAGCCAGCGCAGCAAACAGCAGCCGAGAAAGTCGGTTCATCACAGAACTCATCACATGCACTGTTACAGGTAGGTCGCTGACCACCGGCATGCGGGCCGTCAGCGAAATCTGGGAGGGAGGTCTTGTCAGCCGTGTTGCTCTGACATCGGCAGATTATATCACATCGACCTGCAAACACAAGAATTAAGGATCTTGAAGTCTTGTTGTTGGTCACCATAACCTCCCGGAAGTTTCATATTGGCACGAGCATTCAATCTTCAGTCAGAAAAACACGGGAAAAACGCATCTCTGATCGCCGCTCGAAACAACTTGGCGATGGCACACCGAAGAGATGGAATTGAAGAATCTCGCGAGTTGTTGAGTGAATGGCCAGTCCCTCAATCACATCCCTGGGCTGCCAGAAGTTGTGGTGCCATGGAGTTGGCGAGAGGCGATGGGAGCCCGTCAAGCCGAAGCTCGTCGATCCTCGGATCGCCGCATTTGTTCAAGAAGCCCGGTGGTTGAGCGACTCACGGTGGTGTTGGAGGATTCATCCAGCATGAATCCCTGGTCGCCAGTGTAAATGATGACAGTATTGTCGAGTTGTCCCGTATCTTCGAGATGCTTGAAGAGTCGGCCAAGGTTGTCATCAATCCCTCTGACGCAACGCAGATATTTCTTCAGGTAAGCGTTGTACGCAAATCGCGTATTTTGCTCGTCGCTGTAATTCGCCGGATCAAAGTTTGGCGGAAACTCATTTGGGTACAACGCTGGCAGGTCACCCAGATACGACCGGCGCGGATTGCGACCGCCGATCGAAGTGCCAATGTGCGGAATCAGTTCGTCATCCGCACCGCGCGTCGCCATTGAACCGAAGCGAGGATCTCGCTTCCACAAGGTCTCCGGCTCCGGAATATCGACGCCCGCGAGATACGTCTCATAGCGTTCCGCATTGTCGAAGTAGTCATGCGGAGCCTTGTAATGATGCATCAGAAAGAAGGGCTTGTCGGGATCCCGTCCGGTCTTGAGCCAGTCGAGCGTGATGTCAGTAATGGCGTCGGTGGAGTGCTTGCCTTCAAATTTGATCCTGTTCTTTTCCCATGGCTTGTCGCCGCGAACGAGGAATTCCGGGTTGTGATAATCTCCCTGGCCAGGTAGCACGCAGTAATAGTCGAAGTCCGCCGGTTCGACCTTGAGGTGCCATTTGCCGATCATCGCCGTTTGATATCCGGCACGCCGCATCTCGATCGCCAGCATCTGCTTACCAGGCAGCACTTCGCCGCTCATATCAAACGCACCGTTGATGTGGTTGTATTGGCCCGTCAGGACACAGGCGCGGGAAGGCGAACAGATCGAGTTCGTACAAAAGGCGTTGGTGAAGAGAGCACCTTCCTTCGCCAGTCGGTCGATGTTCGGAGTTGGAGCAATCTCCGCCAGCCGACTGCCGTAGGCGGAAATCGCATGGGCCGCGTGATCATCCGACATGATGTAGAGAATGTTCGGTCGGTCAGCGGCCAATGCGACCGATGGCAGCAACATTGCAATAGGCAATAAAAGTATCCGCATGGTCTATTTTCTGATTTTCTGTGGTTTTAGCGGCACGAGACGATTTGATTCGGTCGTAGCGCGAATGACTGAGGCTCAAACTACTCTACATAAATCGGTTCTCCGCGAAATGAAGTGCGCGGGTTAGAAATCGCGGATTTCATGGACTCGCGGATGTTTTCGGGAAGTGTGGCAAACGACACAGGCCCAAGAATTCTTGAAAGCCAACTGAAACACTGCGATTCGGCCCAACGGGCCTCAACAGGTCAGCCTGGGGCAACGCCCCAGGTTTTTCGGCAACAATACGTTTTGCCCTGAAAGGGCTACACAAAACCGTATTGTGGAACCATTTCAGGGTTCGTGTTCGGATGATACGTCACCCTGGGGCGGCGTTCATCCGCATTCGGGGATTCTCTTGCCCCAGGCTGATTTGTGCGAGCCTTTCAGGCTCAATCACAGCATCCATCAAATACAACTCGTTTGTAGTACGAGCCCGACCGCGCACTTCATTTCGCGCAGAACTAACTTTTGTGGCGATCCACTCTCAACGCCACGTCACTCTTGGACTTTTGGAACTGGCGGTTCGTCTGCCGGCGACTCCTTGGGTTTCTCGGCGACCAGTTCCAGCAGCAACTTGTGGGCATCACGGTAACGCGGTGCCTGGGCTAGAGACAACAGAACATGGCGGCGTGCGTCGTCGGGGACCGATGGCTTCAGCAGCGCGGCAATTCGAAAATGCAGACGGGCGGCATCATCTTTCTGAATCTGCAGCAGGCTGGACAGCTGGCTCACCGCAATGTCGGTCTGGCCGAGCGACTCCGCTGCGGCTGCCGTACGAATCAGCGCGGCGGACTGGAACGGATCAATCGCAAAGATCGTCCTGCCAAGTTCCACGACGCGGTCCAGTTGCTTCTGCTGTTCGCAAAGCTCCTGAAGTCGCAGGGCAGCGTCGAGATCGTCGGCGGAACGCTGCATGTGTTCAGTTAAAGTCTGCATCTCGAGGTCTGTCTGACTCCGCCGCTTATAGATTTCCGCCAGCATTCGACGCGGGCCGTTTGTGCTATCGTCCTGTGGCACCTGTTCGATCAGTTTTCTTAAGACTTCTTCCGCCTCATCAAGTCGCTTGGCCTTCATCAGGAGCGACGCATACAGCAGCGTGGCTGGAAAATTCTGAGGATGTTCCTGCAGAAACTGTTGCGCGGATTCCGGATCGACTGGACTTGCTTCAGCGAGTGCTTCGGTCTCGTAGTCAATGCCATCGGCGAATGCCATGGCCTGGATATTGAGGTAGGCGGCAAACGATTCTTCAAGCACGTCCAGTCCACTGGTATGCCGATCCAGTGCGTCGTTAATCTGAATGCCGGCGTTCAGGTCCGTCAGGATTGCATTCAGGGCTGGCATGCCATGCACGGTCACGAGATATTCGACGAGCATTGATGATTCATAATAGGCGAAGTTCAAGTCCTCGCCACTCTTCGCCGTCAGGAACGCACTGCTGAGTTCCGCCACGGGAGTCACTTTGCCAGCGAGAATCCGGTCGCGAAAGTCAAAACTCATGTGCTGTCCCCAGCGCGGGTCCGTGCGACGTTCTTCAAACACGGAAATCCCTTCGCTCAGCCAGCGCGGCATCCTGTTGCTGGTTTTTTGCAGCGTGATCACGTGACAGAACTCATGCCACAGGACCGACTCCCAGCTGCCCGGGTTCTCTTTGCGAGTTGCCGGACTGTTCGCCGTCACGACTTTCCCGAAGCAAACACCCAGAAACCCGGCAACGTCCGGGACTCCAAACGTGCGAACGGCGAAATCGTCCACACGCGGATAGATCTCTACATAGACGGGAACCTCGGGTGTGAACTCATAACGGGCCGTCAACTCGGTCCATGCCTGTTCCAGCATCTCCACGACGCGCGGACCGTAGACTGCGGCTTCCTCTGTCGCCATTCGCACCTGAAAGTGTTCGCTGCTGACTGTTGTGAATCGACCAAGTGAATCCTTGAGCTGCAGCAGATTGAAGAGCGTCGTGTTGTAGCCATCGGCCTTGTGCGCCTGTTCCGCCTGCTTCCAGCCTTCTTCTTCAAGTCCCAGGCGCAGCAGATCCTGAGCCAGCTGAATCCGCGCGTCCACAAATTCCACATCCGCCTCGAGGGCCTTTCGCTGGAACTCAGCCCCTTCCGCGAAACGATATTTCTGTGAAAGTTTTCGGCCAATCAGATGATCGACTTCGGGATTCGATTTCGAAAACTTCAACGCGGCCTTTCGCGATTCTTCCGCTGCGGCGATGTTGTTGCGAAGGTAAAAAATCACTGACTGCAGACTGTGGGCTTCCGGGAGATTCGGATTGACGCTCACGAGCTGCTGGATCGTCGTTTCAGCTTCCGCATAATCTTCCGCGTCGATCTGCTGCTCGACAATTCGCAGCAGTGCCGGAGCGTAGTTCGAGTTCAGTTCCAGCGACTTCTTCAGCAAGTCAGTTGCCTGCTCACGATCGGCTGTTCGCAACGCTTCGGACAGGTAAAACAGGATCTCGGGATTGTCGGGAAATTTCTTTGCGGCCGGGGTGAGTAATTCCGCAGCAAATGCGACATCGCCTTTTTTCAACGCCAGTTGACCGGCGGCGAGGAACCCATCGGGGCGATTCGCGTAGTTTCTTCGAGCCCTTTCGTAGAATCCTTCCTGAACGGCCTTGGCATCGGCACCCAGAGCCAGCGCCATTTCGCCCAGAGCGACAAGGTCATCGGCGTCGGTGTAGCGCCATGATGCCGTACTCACGAGTCGTTCGGTCTCGACGAGCGCTGAGGCTGCCTGATCTTTCTTACCGTTGGCCAGCGAGCACTTGTATTCAAGCAATCGGAGCCGGACGCTCCAGTTGTAGCGCTCAATTCCAGCCGCAATGGTCTCCAGCATTTCCGGATACTTTCCGAGAGCCAATTCGCTTTGCGCTTTGAGAATCGGCCATTCTTCACCGTAACTGCGACTATTGATGGCGGCAGTCGTCGCGCGGAGGCAGTCCTCGTAACGACCAGACTCCAGCATCGCCTGGCACTCGGCCACCGTTTCGGCGGCTTGCACCTGGTCCACAGGGAAAGCAACGGTGACTGTCAGCAGCAGTAATAAACGACGAATTGCGGGGCAGATCAACTTATACTCCATGCGGCTTGGAATAAGGCTGTCAATTCTCGTTCCAGGGCTCCAGCCCTGGAACGAACTGCACTGGAGGCTCTTGCCTCCAGCGACAATCTCGCGACACACACAGTGAAAAGGGTAACGAGCAAGCTCTGCTCTGGACAGGATCAGACTGCGACAGCATGCAGAGAAAAGACTCCACGGCTCCAAAAGTCTCAACGTGGTTGTGGATCTGTGGTAGAATCCACAGGGAATCGCCGTACAATCAACGGATCAGTCGTGAAACCAGCCGCTTTCTTCAATTTTGCCTTCTCCGAGTCGATCTCATGAATTCCAACTTACTTCCAGTGACAGACTCAACGACATCCGGTTCACGCTGCTGCTGTTCGGCCCCATGGATGGCCCTGGTGGCATTTCTGTTGCTGGCGGGAACCGGCACCATACTGCTGGCATCAAGCCTGACAGCGGATGACAAGGCGGGATCACCTGGCAAATCGCAACCTGTCGAGGCAGCAGGCATTGATAAGGGGAAAGATGCTCCAGCGCTGGAATACGTTCGGATCCGCAAAAACGACCGCAAACTGGCCGTCGCGCTGGAGACATCTGTCATCCACTTTGCGGATTCAATGAAATATCGCAACGCCACAGTGGATTTGATTGGAGCCATTCATCTTGGTGAGCCGGACTACTACAAGCAACTTAATGAATTGTTCAAGACCTACGACGTGCTGCTGTTTGAGGCCGTGATGCCGGAAGAAGCCGTGAAGCGTGATCTGCGTCCCGGTGGCAACAGCGGCACGCGTCGTAAAGGGCTGAACGACGAGGAAGAATGGACGGAAGCCAAGGTCGGCCTCGCTGCAATTTCGGTACTGCAGCTTGGCATGAAAGACGCGCTGGGAATGGAATTTCAGTTGACTGGCGTGGATTATGGCGCTAAGAACTTTGTTCATGCCGACATGACGGCGGAAGAATTTGAAGCGTCAATGGCGAAACGCGGCGAGTCGTTTTCCGGCATGTTCCTGAAGGAGATGGGCAAATCGATCGCAAACCAGCAGGACACGAATCCACTGGCGATGAACCTGGACGTCATGTTGTCAATGCTGACGTCTGACCGCCTGTATCGTGTCCGAAGAATTGCCGCCGTTCAGTTGGTGAAGGCTGGCGAGGGTGACGCATTTGCCGGCTTCGACGGATCATCCACGATCATCACCGAACGCAACAAGAAGTGTCTGCAGGTGATGCACAAACAACTAAAGAAGGGCGAAAAGAAGATCGGCATCTTCTATGGCGCAGGACACTTTGCCGATATGGAAAAACGCATGGTCGATGATTACGGATTTGAAAGAAAATCGGAAGACTGGCTCATCGCGTGGCATCTGCGCAATCCTGCCGACAGAGCAAAGTCGCAGGCAGACGACGCAAAAACAGCAAAGGAATAATGCCGCGATGGCAAGTTGCGGTGGCAACTCTGCAGTCTAAGCACCGGTGCGTAAGTCCTGGGGCATAACTTGGCGAGCGGTGGGTGTCAGCCCACCGAGTTTCCCGCATTTGACTCGGAGGTCTTACGCCGCTCCGCTCGCTGGGTTTGCGGCGACCGGGAACCTCACTCCCCTGATTGTGAATCCGGCGATTGTGCAATTTAACTTGTGCATGGGTGCTTACTTAGCGGGTACAGGTTCAACTTCCGTCTTTGGTTCAGCGTGGGCGGTTGCCGCAGCGTGTTCCGCGTGATACTTCTCGTACTCACTGATTTCTTCAGACCATGTGGTCACCTGCGGTGCAGTGGGATGGTAGTACGACGCACCAACGTCCGGGAACAATGCCAGTGGCAGTCCAATCGCCAGAATTGTCGTGGGAGCAAGCAGAACGAACTTCCAGTTCCCTTCAAACTTCAGGTGCATGAAGAACATCATCACGCATAAGGCTTTTGCAATAGCCACTGCGAGCACCAGGACGATCGTCACCGGCTTGGCCATGTGCAGCACGTCGAAGATGACGGATAACGCTGTGCATACGCACAGGACCAGGAAGATCAGCAGATAGTTGACATGGTGCGTGTCATGAGCGTCGTGGCTGGCGTGAGCATCGTGAGACATCTGAGAACCCAATCAAATTCGAAAACAGGCTAAACCACAGCCATTTGGAAAACACGAGTTTTGAACAACACCGTCATTTGACCCGAGCCAACGGCGAGGATTTCAGTGTCGCAAGCCCTCGCCGCTGGCTCGGGTCAAACGAGCCTGAGGCCAGCACTAGATGATGTACAACAACGGGAACAGGAAGATCCAGACCAAGTCCACAAAGTGCCAGTACAGCCCGCTGTTTTCCACGAAGTCTGTCCACTTTTCGTCCAGCCTGCGACCTTGACTAAGCACGACGACAAACAAAATCATTCCTACTACGACGTGTACGGCGTGAAATCCGGTCATCAGGAAGTAGGTGGAAGCAAAGATATTTCCATACACGATCGGATGCATTTCTAAGACGCCTTTGGTGACATCTACGCCGTAGGTCGTGTCGGCTTTCATCTTTTCAAGCAGGGCTTTAACCTCGCCGAATTCCAACTCCGGGAGTTTTTCGCCCGCCTTCAGAGCCTCGTGGGCCGCAAGGTACTCCGGACCGGTTGCGGTTGGCGTTTTCTGCAGTGAAACGTTGGCCACGATGTGCTGATGCAGGTTCATCCACTGTCTAAACAGTTCCGCATCGACGGGAGCAGATTCTTTCAATGCGTTGAATTCGCCTTCGCTCACGCCTTCCGGCGGAGCTGTGACATTCGGCAAAGCCGCAATCTGAACGACGAGGTTGACAATGTCTTCGGGGCGATCCGTGACGATCGCTCCGCTGCTCGTGTAGGCGGCAAATCGATTACGCACGACGATTTCCAGTTCACGACTGGCCTTCTTAACTGCCTGTGAAGGCGTTTCCGCAATGTGACCTGGCAAAATGTCGTGAGAGATCTTTCCGTAATACTCAGCCGATTTGATACCAAGGAACACAAACGCCAGCAGCAAAGTGCCGAGTAGAAAGGTTCGAGCTTTGTTGAAATTCTTCAATGCCATGGCTTCATGGGCCACCACGACGAAATAGCTGGACACGATCAGCACAAACGTGTTGAGCCCACCCAGGAACACGTTGATGTGCGTGACAGCAGGATCAGTTGGCCAGCCCTTCGAACCGAGTCGCAGGACGATGTACGACCCGATAAACGCGGTGAAGAACATGATCTCCGTGCCGAGAAAAAGCCACATTCCGAGCTTTGAGTTCGGAATCGGGATCCCCATCTTCAGGGTCGATGGCGCTGCGGTATTTGACATGGCGTTCAGGTGAAATCGAAAGAGACAACTCTGACAAAACAGAGCAAATGTTGAGAACGAAAAAGCAGACTCAGGAAACCAGCCGCAGGTAATCGGCCACCAGACACAACAACAGGATGGGCAAACAAATCAGCGAACCGACCATCAACTGACGGGCACGCACGTTTGTCCGATCCATTGCAAAACGAATCGTCAACCAAAGATATCCCAGCGAAAGCACCAGTGCGGCGGACACATATCCCGGACCAGCGAGACCCGCGACGCGAGGTAGACAACTGACCGGAACAAAGGCCAGAGCGTACGTCAAGGCAATCCATCCGGCACGAGTTCCGCCATCGCTAAAGGAAGGCAGCATTTTCAATCCGGCCCGCTCATAATCGTCACGGTAAATCCAGCCGATGGCAAGGAAGTGCGGAAACTGCCAGACGAAAAAAACAGCAAATAAAGCGAGCGCTTCCAATCCGAATTCGCCGCCTGCGGCCAGCCAGCCCAGAACCGGCGGCATCGCGCCCGGCACAGCACCAACAGTCGTACAGAGTATGCTAACCCTCTTGAGCGGCGTATACAGCAGCACGTAGGACAGCATCGTGCAGAACGCTGTGATGCTTGTTGCTTCGTTCACGAACAACCACAACAAGGTGGCTCCGGTCACTGAGACCAGGATTCCAAATGCCGCGCCTTCCATCCGGGAAACACGTCCACTGGCGACTGGGCGATCAGCCGTGCGATTCATGAGTCGGTCAGTCTCTGCTTCCAGCACCTGATTGAGGACACTGGAGGCCGCGACCAAACAGCAAATTCCAACAATCGCGACGCAGAGAACGGCCCAGGATATCACGCCTGGTGATGCCAGCACAAATCCCGAGAGCACGGCGGCGGCCGACATCACCATGATCCGGGGTCGCGCCATTTGGCGATAGTCGGAAAGACGCCCGCCGACAGTCGCCAGGAAACCGGATCTATCTGAATCGATGGAATGGGAAAGCTCTTCGGCCATTTGCGCGGCTGTGCCAGTCATGCGATCGTCCCCCGATCGCTAACGGCTGGCAACTCAAAGTCCAAACCCACCATCGCACCGCCGCGATAAAGGATTGCCAGGGACGTCGCTGAAACTACCGAACTCGCCACCAGCAGCATTCCGCAAACTGTGTGAAGCGAACAGACCACAGATTGAGAGAGCGAGCCGGAGACTGCGACAAAGCCGATCGGCGGAAGTCCGAGGCGAGTCACATACGCTCCTGCTCCAAGCAACACCTGCAACAACAGGGTCGTCACGATAAACATGCCAGATCGTCGCAGCAGTGCGTTCTCTGTCCGCAGTAACGTGAATGCCGCCAGACTTGCACACACCGTGGCAACGAACGCACCAGCAAGATGTTCATCCAGCATCGTGTGAAAATGTCTCAGCGCTCCGCCGAGCACATACTGACCCAAAATAACAATCGGTGTGATAGCGATCGTCGCTGCACCAAGTGGACTCAATCGATGATCAATCTGCAAACGCCACTTCGACCATTCCGTTGAACACATCAGTCGAAACACAACGCACAGGCAAAAAAATGCGGCTCCGGTCATACTGTGCAGCATCGCCAGCAGTTGTCGATCCAGAAGCACGCGAGCGCCACCCAGCGCACCTTGAGCAATTACGGAAATGAGAATGGCCGTGGTAAACCATTTCACCCAGCGGCGATCCAGAATGTAGCTGGTCACCGCGAGGCAAACACTAACGAAACCGATCAACATGCCAGCAAGTCGGTGCCCGTGCTCGACGAATTTGTCCGGTTGGCTGACAAAGTCGCTGAACCACGGATAGAGCAGCATATTCCGACCATCGGATGACGGCCAGTCGGCGAACGCCATCCCGGCGCTCAAGGTCGTTACAAGCGCGCCCATGCTGATCGGAAGCAGCGCGACAAGGCATGTGGCCGTCGCGAGCTTTCTCACTACAGGATTGACATCTTCACGCTGAACTGACACAAGCAAACTCTTTCGGAAACACAGCCTTCAACTGAAAAACGCAAACCTCAACTGATCAGTGATGAGCAACGGACTTGATACCCGCCACATGCGGTACTGTTTGCAGGATATAGTCCTGCCCGAGAGCGTCGGATTCCGGGGAGGAATATTCATAAGGGCCTCGATAAACAATCGGCGCGATATCGAAGTTGCCGTGTCCAGGAGGCGATGGCGCAGTCCACTCCAAACCGTTGGCATTCCACGGATTGCGACCGACCTTCTTGCCCCGGAACATGCTGTAGAAGAAGTTCCCAAGCAGCAGGAACTGAGCCAGTCCCATAATAATTGCGGAAACCGTCATGAAGCGGTTCATATCGAGCAGGTGGCTCAGATAGCCATGCAGGTAGGGATCCGCGTAGCGGCGTGGCATCCCCGCGATACCCAACAGATGCATCGGAAAAAATGTCCCATTGAAACCGATAAACGACAAGACAAAGTGCCATTTTTGAACCGTATCGTTCATCTCGCGGCCAAACATCTTGGGGAACCAGAATTGAATTGCTCCGAAGACTCCGAACAGAGTGGAACCGAACAAAACGTAATGGAAGTGTGCCACAATGAAGTACGTGTCATGGAAATAAATATCTACCGGGACCGCCGCCATGAAGATACCGCTCAAGCCGCCCACAATAAACATCGCTACGAATCCGGCACAGTTCAAAAGTACTGCATTGAATTTCAGATTTCCGCCCCACATCGTTCCAATCCAGTTGAATGTCTTAATTGCCGAGGGTAGAGCGATCATCATTGTGGATGTCATAAATGTCATGCCAAGGGCCGGGTTCATGCCGCTGGTAAACATGTGGTGGCCCCACACGATGAAACCCAGTCCAGCAATCGCAGCCAACGAATACACCATCGGCTTGTATCCAAAGACCGGCTTGCGACACATGCACGACAGCATGTCAGAGACCATTCCCATCGCTGGAAGCAGCATGATGTAAACTGCGGGATGGGAATAGAACCAGAACAAATGCTGCCACAGTAGCGGTTGACCTCCACCGACAGTGGGCTCGGCATTATTCACGATGATGTTTGCCGGTATAAAGAAGACAGAGTGGATCGTCGTCGGGAAGATCGTTCCGAGTCGGTCAAATACGAGCATAAAGCCTGCGGCGGTGAGCACCGGTAGCGCAAATGCCTGCAGGATGGCAGTGATAAACATTGACCAAATCGTCAGCGGCATACGAAAGAGGGTCATACCAGGCGCTCGCATGTTGATGATGGTCGTCAAGTAGTTGACAGACCCCATCATGGAGGACACACCGATCAGGGTGAGTCCAAATAGCCAGAATGTTTGCGGTGCCCCAGAACCCGGAGCGGCCTGCGGCAGATCGCTCAGCAGCGGATAGCTGGTCCAGCCATTGCCCGGTCCGGCAGTTCCACCTGCCCAGAAGAAACTGCATGCGAAACACACCATTGCTGGCCACATAAACCAGTAGCTCAGCATGTTAAGAATCGGAAACGCCATGTCGTCGCATCCGATCTGCAACGGAATCAGGAAGTTCCCAAAAGCACCGGCCAGAATCGGAATGATCACAAGAAAGATCATCACGGACGCATGCATCGTGAAAAGCATGGTGTAGAACTCTGGACTGATCTGTCCGCCTTCGGTCTGAAAGAGCCCAAAGAGCTGACCGATCACTGGCATGTTCTGCCAGGGAAACGCCAATTGCCAACGGACGGCTAGAGCCAAAGCACCGCCAACCATGAGCATCAACAGGGTTGTACACAGGAACTGGATCCCAATGATCTTATGGTCCTGGGAGAACACGTATTTCGAAATAAAACTCTGCTGATGAGCGTGCCCGTGCGAATGATCATCCGCGTGGCCGTGAGCATCAAGCGCTGGAGTAACAGTAGCCATGACAATGGACCCTGAGAACTAAAATGCAGTCAATCAACTGCGATGCGACCAAACTTCAAACCAAACTTATTCTTCTGCGGATTCAGCCTTTGTGCCGTCTTCGTTCTGTTCCGCTTCAAGTTGTTTCAAATACTTATCAACGGACCCCTGGGACTGAGCTACTATCCGGGCTTTCATCTTGAAATGGCCCCACCCGCACAGTTCGGCACATACAAGGTCGTATTCGCCAACTTCTTTGATATCGAACCAAACCGGAATCACAAGGCCTGGCACTGCGTCCTGCTTGACTCGAAGCTGAGGCGCAAAGAATGCATGCTGAACATCCTGTGTTCGCAGGTTGATCACGACTGGTTTTCCAGTCGCGACATGCAGCTCGTTGACATAATACAGATCCTCGGGACTCGGCTCAGTCGTAAGTTCCGTGCCGGGCTTTGGGTAGCGAATTCGCCATTCAAACTGCCGCGCCATCACTTCAGCCACCTTAGTCGCAGGTTTTCCGGCATCTTTCGGGAAGCTTGAGATCACTCGAATCTCAGCCAGAACATCAAGCTGCGAAAGTGAAATGAAGACGAGGACAAAAGAAGGAACTATCGTCCACATGATTTCGAGCTTATGGCTGCCGTGCGAAAAGACAGCTTTGCTTCCAGGCTCTTTCGTGGCACCTTTCCAAAGAACGTAACCGAGAGCGTACTGCGTGCCAACAAAAGTAATCGTCACGATAATCAAAATCAGGTAGAACAGCCCATCGATTTGAACACCAGTACGGGACATCGGCGGACCTGGAAACCACCAACCACGCGATGGCGCAATAAGGCAGGCGTAAATCGCCACAGTCGGCCAGAAGAAAAAAAACAAGGCCCAAAACTTTTTCACGTTTGAATACTCCCGGCAGGTCAGTCACCTGCACGCTTGAAACGGGTTCTCAGTTTGCCGGAGGCGCTGTGACTGTAGCAGCAGCAGCGGCGCTTGGCGCGATCCCGGTACCGCCCGGTTCCGTTTCGAACGGTACGCTCAGTATGTAGTTAACAATGTTCCAAATATCTTCGTGCGGCGTATTTTTGAAGGACGGCATTCGCGAGCCCTTGATCCCGGCATGAATTCGTCGGAATAGATCGATCGGACGGCGACCACCGCGATACATGCCAAGTTGCAGGTTCCGAGGCTGGTTCAGGTTGTCCCATACATCGTGCAATCCGGGTTCGTTGTACAGTTCGCTGGTCGTCGGATTCTTTTCGAAGGCGATCGTTTGGGGACCATTTCCCGCCCCATCGATTCCGTGGCAATCCGCACAATTGAGGGCTTTGCTGAGATAGAGTTCTCGGCCGCGACGACGTGACTCAGAGGAATCCGGAATCCTCGTAATCGACGGTACAACCAGCGCTTCCTCACTGTCGGAAGTGGCCCAGATTTCGGCCAGTTCATCACCAAGACTGTTGGCGGACTCTTTCAGATCCTCCGCCAGAAATTCATTCAGTTCCTTCAGAATGTCGGCCTTTTTCTCTTCCTTCAGGCGTGAATCTAAGGCCGCCTTTGAATAATCACTGGACAGTTCCGCCACCAGCTTTCGCTCGAACTCTCCTCGCAAAGTGAGAAACCGAACATATTCAACAATAGCGTGATGTTCTTCATCCGTCATCAGCAGGAACGACGGCATGTAGGTGCCAGGAATGCCGTACTTCACAACCCGCAAGACATCCTCACGAGCCGCCTTGGACATGTCATTCGTCGATGTAAACTTAAAAACACCGTTGCGGTAATCACGAGGCTTTGGAGTCAAATAACGAGCGGTTGGGCCATTGCCGTCTCCGCTGGTTCCGTGACAATGACTGCAGTGCCGCATGTACAGAACACGACCGGATTGAATCACTGTTCCACCATCGACGAAACAAATGTCACCAGACGCAACACTCTGAGATGGTGCCACCGCAAGAGTGGCTTCGCCCGTTTCGGCGTTCCAGCCAGAGATCTCTACCGTCTCACCTGCACAAGCCCCTGAAACGAATTGAATAGTGCCAGCCTTCTCAGGAAGCGACTTGCCTTCTTCGACATCCAGCTTCACAACCGGAATACCGTTTTCGGCTGTCGTCATCTCTCCGACAGTTGTCATCGTGCCGCCGAAGTCAACAGGCATTTTTAGCCATGCTTCCAAATGCTGCGGATCACCAAAGCGTTTGTCCAGCAGGGCTTTGACGCCGTCGATGTCCTTCGTGCCGTTCTGGGCCTCAGGCATGAGATCCAAAGTACCCGCACTATAAACGAATGAAGAGTCAAATGCGGAATCGGAGCAGCCGCTCACTGCTGCCACTGACAACAGAAAGGCGAGAACGAGCAAGTTCAGACTGGGAGTCCGTGACATTCCCAAACCTCGATTACAAAAATATCTAAAAACAGACAACATAAGATACTCAGAGCTTAAAGCGATCGGCCGGGTAATCAATCTGCATTTTCGTTGTTTCGCCACTCTTGATTTCGACCTCAAATTTTCGTTCCACATAGCCACCGTCCGCGCCTTCATGCCACACGATGAAAGCATGCTTTCCCGCAGGCAAATCGGGAATGGTGAAGGAACCATTCTCATCAGTCAGGGCGGCGTACGGATGATCGATCGCCAGCTGGCGTGCGTTCATCCAGCCGTGAAAGTCGCATGTGATATTAAACGGGGTCGGCTCTGCTTTCTTGTACGTAAAGGAAACCTTGCCCTCGCGATCGTTTGCGCCCACAAGAGAATTGACCGACGGATTCTTATTCGGATTCGTGTGCGTGTTATGAGCAATTGGATCTCCACTCAACACTTTTACCAGTTGACCGACCGGGACGATCGCGCAGTGCGGAATAAACTGGCAGTTTTTCTGGTCAAACAGAAATGGTTCTGGAGGAACGTCAAGCGGCTTCCCGCCTTTTGGAGCTTTGTTCAGATAAATGAAGACATTCTGCACGGCGTTCCCTGGTCCGAGGACCAATTTTTCGTTCGCAACCTCGTGGGCCGCACACACTTCCTTGTCCTTAACTTCCGCACCCTTCCCGATCAGCGGGGGCAGTGGCGTCACAGCACCTGTCATTACCACCTTACCGGAAAATGTACCGGCTGCTCCACTGGATGCCGTTCCGTTCGATGCCGTTTCGTCCGTTTCAGTGGGAGCCTCCACTGCGGCTTCAGAATCGCCCGTCACGAACGTGACATCGGGCACGACGCCAGCCCCGCCGCCGAAATCGGGTACTCGACCACATCCTGGCAGGATCAGAATCGATCCCAGTATCGCAAACAGAGAGACGATTTTCATGAAATCTTTCAAACCATCTTCAGTCGTTGGAAAAGTCACCTGATTCATTCTTCTGCTCCTGCAGCTGCCGCCAGCGGCGGACTCGAAGAATCAGAAGTTACGGACGCAGTCGGTGGAAGACCATTTGCGCTGTCGATCGCCGCCGCCGCGTCCGCTGCCGCAGCATCCGCGGCGGGTTTTTCTTCGCCCGCTGGCTTTTCTTCACCCGCAGGCGCTGCAGCTCCCGGCGGCGCGTACACGGTGGGACCGATGTCTTCCATCAATCGCGTATAGTTTAGCAAGGCATCACGCGATGCGATGACCTGCGCGTCAGGATCGCCACCGAGCAAGTCCGGGAACTGCGTCGTGTTGTTCTTTGGGAAGTTCAACGGCATCGACGTATACGGCGTGATCCATGCGGGATTGTACAGCCACAACTTAATCCAGTCGGCCCGCAGACGATTTTGCACCACATTCAGGTTTGGCCCCTGAATGTCTTTGGCCGGATCGGAGACCTTAAACTTGCGACCACCAAGTGAATGACACTTCACACAGAGCGGTCCATTCAAGGTTTTCCATGACTCTCCGAGATAAGTCTCGCCCTCTTTCAATAACCCTTCGTGGGCCAGTACCGCTGCACGTGACGTGAGATATTCCACGTTCTTCGGAGTTTCCTCCTGATACGGAAACTCCGCACCATCGACAGCCGCGAAATAATTCGCCAGTGTGCGGGCCTCTTCTTCGCTCATGTTAAACTTTGGCATTCGCAACACAGGGGTGTGACGAATCTGTGTCGGCTCCAGCAAGAACTGGTACAGCCAAGGGGTTTGGACCTTGTACCCTTCCTGATAAAGTGGCGGAGGCGATGCCTGCCATGCAAGTTTCCGCTCGCCGCCAGTCTTCGTCGTCATCAACAGCTCAACCAGCCACTCGGCGAAGTCACCGCCGCGTCCCGGTTGATAGTGAATCATGGTGCCCTCCGTGAAGTTTACGCCAGTGCCCGGCAGAAGCCGCTTCTTTGTGTCACCAGTGCCAAAGTCAGTTGTTTCCCAAACGGTGAATCCATACTCACGGAATTCCGGATCTTCTTCCTCAGGGTCAGGCTTTGATGCGATGAATCCGTGTACTTTAGCAACCGACAAGCTGACCTTCTGTTCATCAACAACGTAACTGCGTTTTTCGCCGGTCAAGGCCTGACCCGGTGGGCGATATTTCAACAGCAGTTCCAGACCTTTTTCATGGTCCGCAGGTGTCAATTCAGTCGCTGAAATGTCGTCCAGATTAGTGGCAAACGTCATTTGAGGCAGGTCAAGCACATGGCAACCCGTGCAGTTGTACTTCGCCAGCAGGAACTCGCCTTCCAGTCGATTCTTTGCACGCTCATCAGGCGTGTAAACATATTCCGGCGCTGGGGGTTCCGCGATCAAGCCCAGCACGAAAGTCGCAATGGCTTCGATCTCATCTTCCTTTAACGGAAACTTCGGCATTCTAAGGCGTTCGTCGTAACCCTTGGTGCTTGTCTTTTCATAGTCATACGTCCGAGGTCCGCGGAGTTTTTGCCAGAGAAAGCCCGGGCGCCCGTGGTGCTGGAGGCTATCGAAGAAGTACGCGGTTGACATTTCTCGTTCAAAGTCTTCAGCCGACACATCTCCGTTCTTATCCTGACCTGTTTCAGCAGCGGTCGTCGCTTCTTCGACTCGTTCTATTGTCGATGGAAACTTACTTCCTGCCGGCTCGCCGTGATGATGCAGGAATTCTTCTATGTGCTCGAAGCCCAGCTTGCTGGTGTCCTTACGTCCCCAGTCCTGAAGAGCCACACCAATTGGCCGAGCGGTCTCGAAGCCAGGCATATCATGGCACGCATAGCACCCGTAGCGACCAATCGTCTTACGACCCACATACTGCAGCTTGCGCTGATGCCATTCTGTGGCGTCGGTGACGGGAGTGCCGTCTTCGGTTGCCAAGACCGCTTCGTCGCCGACAACATCAGCCTTCTTTATATCAAACGTCCCCGTGAGAATGACCTCTTCCGCCTTCTCCTGGCTGAATCGTCCCTTTCGGAGAAAGAGAATCGCCAGGTTGTTCAATTCGGCTGGATCGACTTCACTCACAGGAAATTTGCCCGGTTCACCCTGGCTCAGCAGAAACGCCGAAATGTCAGCCGCCGGATCTATTGGTGTCGTCCCATCAACGTCCATGTAAGCATCGAGGTACAGATTTGGCATCTTTGATCGGGCGTGATATCGCTGCGGCTCACGAATCCAGGTATACAACCAGTCGCTGAAAGTCGGGTTGTCGATGTTGCGTTTCACCTTTTGATGAATGTCGCTGATGTTCGGCCCGAAATCAGTTGTAGTCGCCGGCACCGCGCTATGCTGATGACACGCCAGACAGCCTCGCTCAGAAAATAGTTTCTTGCCGCGTTCAGCGTTTGGTACATATCCATCGTGCGGATGCAGGAGGTCGATTGGCTGAGAATTCTCCATCAACACGGCCGCGATCCCAGCAAGCTCCACAGCCTCAACTTTCTTCGTTTGAGCGGCGTCAGCTTCGGGCAAATGTAAGAACTGGTCAAAGAACTGCGGCATCTTTGTTGTCGGACGATAGCGGGACGGGATTTCTGTCCAGTATTGGATGAACTCTGCTGATGTCTTTGATGCAATGTGACGCAGACTTGGGCCGACTTTCCGGAGCTTTCCAGCGGTTTGAGTCGGATCAGACTCAATACGTGCCCATTCCTCAGGAGTTTGCGGTTCGACACGCAGGTCAGGACCGATCGCCACGCCGCCATCGCTGCCGTGGATTTCATGGCAACCAAAACAACCATACTTCTGAATCAGCTGGTAACCCTTGAAGACCTTCGGGGCAGACGGACCAAACTTTGGATTGATCCCCAGTTCGGTCACGCCGTGATGACACTTAATGCAGGTCGATTCGGCGAAGCGACTCGGCTGCATGGGGTACTCCCAAAAATGATTGGCGTGGTAGCCATATTCTTCGTGCCATTCATGAGCCAGATGCGGATCATTTGGCGTATGTTCGGCGTTTCCAAAACTTGTCCCGGAACCCTGGCCATCGTGACAGATCGTACAGCCAAATTTCGCGACAGGGTGCGGGCTGGACGCAGTGCAAAACAATTCCGTGTTGGAATGTGTCGCGTATGGCTGCGGAAACTTATCTTCATTGACCCATGTGGCCACATCGTCCGCAGACGGGTGCCCTTCAGGAAATGCCGGGAAGCCACCGGTCGCCGTTTTGTCAATATTCAAATGGCACGTACGGCAGCGGTCAAAGCGGGCGATCTTCGCCATTCCAAGTGTCTGCCGCAACTTCGGCATCCAGTCTTGAACAATCTTCAAGTGCGAATTGAAGCCATCGATAATCGGCATTTCCATCATCCGGCGTTTGATGCTGGAAACGAGCGAGGTCGGTTGAATCTGCTCCAGCGACGCCTGCACTCGCGCCGCATCCTTCGTCAGTTTCTCCATTGAGGCAATAAGATCATCGTGTTCTTTGGTGAGTTTTTTCGTTTCAGCCGCCGTGATCGCAAGTTTCGCTTTTGCAGCCTCAAGGAGTAGCCGAGCTTCATCACAATTTTTCTGCCGCTGCTCAAACAGCCGTGTCGTCTCATCGAGCGGCAATCCGTCTCGAACCGCCAGACCACGCCTTGCGCTTGCTTCATCACGCAGACCATTTTTTGACTTCAGATCCAGTTCAAGTCGATCCACTTCGCGTTGTTGCGAATCCTGCAGCGCAAACAATTCCGCATTTTCCGGGATTGCCTTTGTGGCGCTCAGGGCGACCGCAACCACATCAATTTGCTGGCGCAATTCTGCGGTCTTTGCCTCAAAATCACTGGTCTTAATGGAGTTTAGTTCGACCTCGCGAAGTTTCGCTTCAAGCGCGAAGTTCTTGCGCTGAATCGGTCGCCATTCGTCCGTCTGGTCCTTCTGCATCATCAGAATGACCGACAGCAACAGCACGACACTGCTGAGTGCAAAGACGATATTTAACGTCTTCTGGTTAAACCAATACTGATCATTTGCTGGCATGACTTTGGCTGGGCCTTCCGCCCGTCCTCAGTAATTTACAAACATCGGAGAATCGCCACAGGCGCGGGTCCGAGTCAAATGTTGAAAAAATACTCTGGAATACCGACGATGTACTTCAAGGCAAACGACCAGCGAAGCAGCATCTTGATGGGCAGAATTGCCATCCATAATATCAAATTCGAAAACACCAAAAATCTAATCACTCCCATGTGTACGAAGAATTTTCGCAGCACTGTGAGCCCTAGCAACGGCGGCAAAACAGCGAAGTACCCGATTACTAAAATGATCCCGGGAGCTTCTCGCTTCAGGATGTCCAATACGCCTGAACCCTTGGGGATCCCGCCAAACAAGGCCCAGAAAAATTCACTCAGGTTCTTATTTGTAGCCGCTTCCACCTTGTGGACATCCCAGTACTCATAGATCCCGAAGAAGTTCCAGTTCGGTCCTCGCAAAAAGGTCCCCAAAACGATCAACGCCACCCACAGCGGCAGAAAACCGAACAAGAAAGTGGTCACCGCGAATGACCGCTGCTTGAAGGTATAATAACCATTACCAAGTCGGTTAAAGTCGATGTAAGGTACGGCCATCAGTCCGCCGAGAATAATGCTTGGCAGAACAACACCGGCCAGCCACGGGTCGAAATACACCAGCATTTCCTGAAGCCCCAGAAAATACCACGGAGCTTTGGATGGATTCGGAGTTTTCATCGATGAAGCTGGTTCTTCCAGCGGAGCTTGAAGCGCCATTCCCCAGAAGATCAACACCGCTGTCACAACGACCATGCAAATCAGTTCTGTGTACACCAAGTCAGGCCAGACCAGAATTTTTTCGTTGTCCTCCGCCTCAAACAGTGGACGCCCTTCGGCGATACGACGGTCGTTGTCAACGGACCGGCTGAAATAGATCCAGGTAAAGAACGCCACAATGAACAGCATCGCCACGATCGGCACATTGTCCGGCTTTCCGACAATCTGTCGAAAGTCGTAATCGGTCAGGCTCAATCCCATGAACAACAGAGAGGCATTGAGCATGCTCCATGCAACCGTTGGCTTGATCCACCACTCACGCGCGGCAATCATAAAGACAAGGCCGGCGATGGAAAGGACGAAATAGAGGACGGGGTTTGAAAAGTATGCGTTGAAGAAGGTTCTGAACCATAGCGGCATCTGAATCAGAAAGCCATCCGGGGGATACGTAAAGTGATACGCTGAAGTCATCAGAAGAATAGCTGACACCACCGCCCAGAATGAGGCCTTTGGGACACCATTCCGAAATTCGCCGTCATGCTTGTAACTGCGGATCGTCCACAAAAAGTTCATGCCGAACAGGATCAGATAATACCAGCCGAGGCCAATCAGAACGCTGGCGGTAAGATCGGGATGAGGATTCAACATTGACTAAACCCGGCGAGAAAAACACCAGACGAAATGACCACCAACAGGGAAACAAGCCTGACGCAGGACGAGCTTACAACGGCTGACTGATTCCACCATCTTTGCGGATACGCCAGAAGTGAATAGCAATCAAAAGGCTGACAACAAGTGGGATGGCGACACAGTGCAGGATGTAAAAGCGATTGAGGGTAGCCTCACCCACAAAACGCCCGCCAAGCAGGAGAAATTTTGCATCCGAAGCGTTTGTGATCAACTCGTAACCACTGGTATTAAACAACTGGAATCCGGGACCTTCTGTGCCCAGCCCCGGCGTGGCCTTTGCCATATTGGACCCTACAGTGATAGCCCAAATTGCCAACTGGTCCCAAGGCAGCAGATAACCCGTGAACGACAGCAGCAACGTCAGCACCAGCAGAAGCACACCGATTACCCAGTTGAACTCACGCGGCGGTTTGTAACTGCCCGTCAGAAACACACGGTACATGTGAAGCCACACGGTAATCACCATCGCGTGGGCACCCCAGCGATGAATCTCGCGCATGATCCCCAGTGTCTGCACATCGCGCAGCGCCTGAATGTCGTAGAACGCCCATTCGAGCGTAGGACGGTAGTAGAACATCAACAGCACGCCAGTGATCGTTTCGACCAAAAACAGGAAGAATGTGATCCCGCCCATACACCATGTGTAGGACAGCGCAATTCCCTGTTGTTTGATGGACACCGGATGCAGATGCAGGAAAAAATTTGTCAGCATCACGACGACGCGATTACGCCGATCCGTCGGGGCGGGATGCCGAAAAATGCTTTTCCAGATCTGTGATTCACGAATGTAGTCGCCGACAGACACTTCAGTTCCTCAGACGAGACCCACTTACGAACATTAATTAAAATACAGCAATCACGAAATCGTAGTCCGGCAACTGAAATACTCAGCACCCAACAGCAGACAAACCAGAACACGCTTCGCGCGACCCAAAACTCGATCTAACCAAGGTCAACCCAGTTAATATCAGGTCACACCCACGAAAGACGATGAATTGGACCACTGACCAAGCTCTTTCTGGAACTTGACACTTTTGTCAACCTCCAGCATTCCGTCTTCTGCTATACGGATAGCAAACCGCTCAAGCGGACGAGGAGCAGGCCCCTCAAAATTCACCCCACTCTTGTAGAAACCCGAACCATGACATGGGCACTTGAATTTCTGCTCACCTTCCAGCCAGTTCGGAGTACAACCAAGATGCGTGCAGACGGTACTCAAGGCATAAATCACCTGAACACCATCAACCTCAGCATTCACAACCCAAATATTAAATTGAGCCTGCCATTTTGTGGACACGGTTCCAGGCGCATAATCATTAGGCGGACCAACCTTGAATTTCGTTGGTGGCTCAACCAGCACATTCGGCATCATGAACCGAGCGGTTCCGAGCAACCCGACCGTCGAGGCCGCAATGATCGAAGACCAAGCCACAAAGACCCAAGAGCAGGCAGCAGCCACAAAGGCTCCCAAGACACTGCGTCGAGGAACGTCAGCACCCTTCTTCGCTGCGGGCGATTTCCCTGGCAGTGGCTTTGATGGGAGCGCAATCTTCTCAGGAGCCACCGGAGCCCCTTCTGCCTTCGCTCGCGCCTCTCTGATCATTTCCGCAGCCGACTTACCCGCCGCCTTAGCGGCATCAACTCTTGCAGCTGGCTTCGCAGCAGCAGCCTTGCCCTCAGAAGGAGTCGCTGCCGGAGCGGTGCCCGCCTTTGCCCGGATTGTCGCAAGGATGTCCGCCGGACTTTTTGGAGCAGCGCCAACTGCAGGAGTCGCCGCAGCGGCACCAGCAGGTTTCTTTGCCGCGGCAAGAATCGCCGCCGTCCCGGTCGGAGCAGCAGGTGGCTTCGCTTTCGCACGCGCCGCAGCCATGATCTCAGCTGTGCTCTTTGGAGCCGAAGCGGGCGAGCCGGCGGCAGTCGCCTCTGAAGATATCGAATTAGCTGGCGGAGTTGCTGTTGATTCAACTGACACCGTTGGCTCAGAAGTCGCCGCTGCTTCGGAGGGAGACGCTGATGCAGCCTTTGCGCGAATTTTCGCGAGGATGTCATTCGTTGAGGGCTTTGGATCAGTCATTCAACCTGCCAGCCATCGAAAGAGAAGTTGCCGCGACGTGAAACCATGTTCAAGTCCGCTGGACAATTGTTGTCGTTAACCGCGATTCGCGGAAGAATTTTTTGGAGAGGTTCGGGGATTCTGTCTCTCATGTTTCGCAGTGACAAGGCGACCGAAACCGTGCCACTTTCTTTTCTCAGAGGCAGGAAGGCACCAACATGCCTTTCCCCCGCGCGGGAAGTAATTTGGTCAGCGAATTTCACGTACGCGATCACAATTATAGCGAAGATCCGGCAGTCGATAAAACAGACAAATCGGCAGCATCAGCACGGCAAGTGAAACAAAGATGACCCACTGCATTCTGGATGCTCCATCATGGCCGACGATCACCTTGAGCAGTAAGTCTCCCAAAGCAACGTATGCGGCGGAAAGCAGGATTCCGATCCATGTGATCAGGTTCTGAACTCCCAGCAGACGTCCCTTGAGTTCATCCGGCGGTGCCTGCTGCAGGTAGACCTGCACTGGCACAACAAACATTCCGGCCGCAACCCCCAGCAGGATCATGCTGAGTCTCAGACTCCATTCGAGGGCATCAGCGGTGAGCAACGCTGTCAGAAATTTCGAGTCGATGGCTCCGGAATTTTCGGGGACTCCCGCTATCCCGCTTCCGAGCGTTGCGACAATTGACAGTGAGACAAACAGCAACCACGCTCCGACTGTCACCCATCGACGACCATTGCTGCCTTTGCCGAAAAATCCGGTTGTCACACATCCGGCTGCAATTCCCAATCCGATCGCGGCAACCATCAGGCTCGTGCGTGTGGCGCTGAGGCCGAGTGTCGTTTTTCCAAGGGTGTTGACGGCCATTTGAGTCACACCACCCAGAAACCAGAACATCGACGCAACAAGGATAGCGTGCAGCAGTCCGCGTTCACGCAGGATCAGCCGCCAAACATCTGCCGGGATTGCCAGGTTTTCCAGCTTGAGCTTCAAACCTGCGTGAGCGATGGGCGTTTTCGGAATGAAAAGCGCGGCGACAGTTCCAGCGATGGCGATGCTGATGGCGATAGCACTGCCGATCCACATGGAGTCGCGGATCTGATCCAAAGCAAATCCTGCGCAGGCGGTGCCGAAGATGATTGCCAGGAATGTGGTCATTTGCACGGCCCCGTTCACCGGCAGCAACTTGTCACCGCGAAACAGTTCCGGCAGAATTCCATACTTTGAGGGCCCAAAGATCGCACTGTGAGCCCCCATCAGGCACAGCACGAAGATCATCGACATTACCTGTACATCGGAACTCAGGCCGGGCAGCAGCAGCACGATCAGCGACACAACCATGATCAGGATTTCGGCCAGCTTACAGCCGACGATCACGCGCTGCTTCGCGACGCGGTCCGAAAGGTAGCCCCCCAGTCCCGACATGAGCACAAAAGGCAGCGCAAACGCTGCCATCGCGAGCGACTGCCGATCGGGTTCGGTGGACCTCCGGCCCGCCACAATCGCGACATTGCTGGCACAGGTCAGCAGCACCATCTGCTTGAAATAGTTGTCGTTGAAGGCTCCAAGGAATTGAGTCGTCAGAAAGCCCCAGAACGCGGTGGAAGCCAACGTATGCGTGCCCGCACCTTGTCCACTCCGCAGTGCATGGTCTCCGCTGGGTGCCGCGTCCGAGTAATCGTGTGGCACATTCTTGCGGGGCGCATCCCCCGTTGATTCCTCCAGCTGTCTACTCGCCAACGTTTCATACTCCCCGAGTGCTTCACGACCGCAGTGCATCAGAGCAAAAATCTCCGGAATGGGCAACGCCAACCGCTGTGTACGACTGAACGTGACCGAAGCATTTCCTCCCACGAATCTGCGGAATCTCGAATGTTTCATTTCTTTTTCCTTACAAACACGCCAGGAATTCGTTGGCAATGCCGAATAGGACCGGTTCTGCGGCCAGCTTGCCAGCGATCGACGGCAATCTTTCCGTTCCACGTATCGGCAGGCAGATCAGATCGCTGGTCGGTCTCAAAACAGGCAATCCCTTTAATTGTGCGCTTGACCATTCGGTGTGACGTGAGTGAGAATCCTGCGGGCGAGCGTCCGCTCCCTGATTTCAATGTCTCTATGATGAAAGACCTTTTCGATGTTTCTGGATCGATGTAAGAAAACACTGCTCGCGTCCGCCGTGATGCTGGGCGGCTTATGCGGAGTTGCTGCGGCACAGACAGCGGATACCAAAGTTCTTAGCAGTCAAATTCTTCCGAAAGACACTTACTTCTACATGTCCATGCCCAGCGTGGAAGGATTTAAGGAGTCGTTCGAAAAATCATCCGCCGGTCACTTGCTTGCGGATCCGGCTCTTGAAGAATTCAAGAACGAGGTCAAGAACGCTTTCGGCGATGAACTGCAGGAAGGCTTTTCGCAAGTTCAGGATGCAGTGGGTCTGACGGTTGATGAGTTGTGTGCAATTCCCACGGGCGAAATCACCATCGCCTTTTCAAAAGCGCCTCCACGAAGTCTGGGCGTGATTTTGATCATGGACTATGGGGCGCACGAGTCTGAAGTTCGCAGCCTGCTCGACAAGGCCACGACGGCTCTGAATAAATCTGACGATCTGGAAGCAACCAACGTCGAGCATGACGGCACGGAGCTGACGATGTACACCGTCACCAATAAGGATGTGTCATCGAAGTCCCCGCTGGCCAAAGAGTTCGGCTGGTTCCTGAAGGATGAACGCCTCGTTGCCTCCAACAGCAGCGCACTGTTGAAACTGACTCTCGACAACTGGGACGGAACGTCCGAAAAGTCGCTGAAGCACAATAATGTCTATGCCTATATCATGGAAAAGTGCGAATCATCTCCCGGCACCGGAGTGATGACCACCTATGTCGATCCCGTTGGCCTGTTCACTCAGCTCGTTCAAACGGGCTCACTGGGTGAAGCCGGTCTCGGCGCGGGGATGGCGATTGGTTTCTTCCCAACAATTGGCCTCAGTCAGTTGAAGGGAATCGGCTCAGTTGGTGAAGTTGGCACAGAAGGATTCGAGGGAATCTCTCGTTCGTTCATCTATTCTGATCAGCCGCCACAGGCTGCCATGCAGATTTTTCAACTCGACGTGGTCGATCCTGTTCCGCCATCATGGGTGAAGGAGAATGCCAGCGCATGGATGGCAAGTCGCTGGAAAGTGAATGAGGCCTACTCGGCCATCGAAGGATTGTTCGACATGTTTCAGGGTGCGGGCTCCTTTGAAAAGGTGATCGATAATCTCTCGGGACAGGGCCCGGAAGTGCATATCAAGAAGGACGTGATTGACCAGCTGGACGGCACGATGCAAATGGCGATGGCTGCCGCCGACCGCTCGTCCGATGCTGCGTCGGATGACATGCTGTTTGCCTTTGGCGTTCGCGACAGCAGCAAGTTCTCCGACCTGCTGAATAAGTTGACAAGTCAGGCGGGTTTTCCCGGTGAAACACGCGAATTGAGTGGTGCCACCGTCTATGACATTGAGCCGCCGAACGGTCAAAAGATTTCGTTCACAGTGGCCAACAACCAGCTGCTAATCGCGGTTGGCGGAAGTCAGCTTGACCAGGCGCTGCGAAACGACAATGACGTGCGCCCGCTGTCAGAATCAGACGACTTCAAGAAAGTCGCCGAACACTTCCCTGCGGGTGCCTTGGCCGTGACCTTTACGCGGCCTGCGGAACAATACCGCCGCCTGTATGACATGTTGCGTGACGGTGACGCCGCCGAGAATTTTCCAGGCATGGACGAATTGTTTTCAAAGATCGACTTCAGCAAGCTTCCTGCATTTGAAGTGATCGAGAAATACATGGCTCCCGCCGGAGGCTATTGGATCGGTGATGAAAACGGTGTGATAATGGAGCAGTTCTCTCTGAAGGCCGAATAACACACAACTGTATTTGCGTCGAATTGGCGCTGTGATCCATGTGCGACCAAGGGCTGACATTTCTTTGAAGGGTCAGCCCTTTTTCATTTCATTTGTGCGAATTCTCCTCTGCACTTTCGGAAGGCGGTTCGTTTCGGTCGCACCGTCGCCGCAGCAGTTCTAAACGCCGGGTGTGCGCCTGGCCAATGACAACAATCCCACAATGCTCTTCTGCGTGGCCTTTTCAGGGCAAAATATGTTGCCACGGTGGCGTCTGAGGCGTTGCCCCAGTCTGACTTGCCAATGATCGTCGGGACGAATCGCGTTAGTTTCGCATCGATCCGGTAGAGTCAGCAATTTTCTTCCAACCATTCGACGTCATCCGGGTGAATCCGCCCTTGGCTTCCTCTACGAACCGTCAGCACATAAACCCTTTCCCCGCGAACTGTGAACACCGCACGATAGCTGGGCCGGAATCCGGCTCCGAGAAGGCGATCCCGGATTTCATATGGAAAGTCGTCATTCTCCTGAGACAAAGAGTGACTCTCAGGCAGATTTGACAGCGAGCCGAGTTGCTCATGAATCAGGTCAAACCAGCTGATCGCCTGTTCCATCGAATGATGGTCGGACCACCACCGTGCTTGCCGCTCAATGTCTGCCTCGGCCTGAGGGAGGATGATAACGCAAAACCTCATTGCGATTGCGGGAATCCCAGTCGTGAACGCAGTTCGCTGAATACCGCGTCAAGAGGCTTTCCCTGACCGGCCTCCATCTGCGCCAATCCGGTTGCGATGGCATGACGATCCTGCTCACGGCGAAGGGCGTCCTTCGCCTGATGGTAGATCTCAATTCCAATCAACACGTATCGTTGCTGGGTCTCGGGATCAATCACCTCGATCTCGTTACCTTCTGAAGCGTGCAATGCTTCCGCCAGCTCTCGTGTGATATTTCTAATCATTTGTGAAAACCACAAACAGTTCGCAAAACGTTGCATCGATCGTGACGACTCCAGCATACTGAAGTTCTGACCCCGCGTCGATCAAATTTAAATTGACGTCAATTTGATCAAAAACTGCGCGTGACCGAGTTGGCGGCGGGCTTGGGATCTTTGCGGAAGATCATGTCCGTCGCACGACCGCAGTGCGGGCAGGGGACGCGGAAGTGGCTGGTGACTTTGGTGACAGCTCGCAGGTCCGGATTGGCCAGGCACAGGTTTCCAAGAACGTCAAAACCGACGGCCTGAGTGCCATCGGGGACGCTGGCGAAAGGGGTGAACTGTGAGGGTCGAGAATCTTCGCGAGAAATGAAAACCAATTGAGCATGTCCGCCGATTTGGGTGGTCAGAGCCAGCATCGACCCGTCTGGTTGCAGCATGAGTCGAGATGATCCAGCGGGGGCGAAGCCGTACGTCGTCACATCGCCGCCTGTGCCGATATGCACAATTTTGCCCGATACCAGCAAGGCCACAGTCTGGCCACCGCGATTAAGGGCGAGATCTGAGACCCGCTCATAGACCTGGGCCAGTTCTGTCACAGTACCGCCCTCAAGCGACACAACGCGATGACTATTCTGTGACGCCAGGATAAAACGCTCATCCGAAAGTTTTACAAACGATGTCGCGGCGAAGGCGGGAATGGCGTAGGCGACGCTCTTCCCGCCTGGAATCACCTGCTGAATCTGAGACTCACGGATGCCCGTCGTGAGGACGAAAAGGTTGTCATCGGAATCCACCTGAATTCGGCTAATATCGCGGACGTTTTCAACCGGCAAACTCACATCACCGTCACTGTCAAGTCGAAAGACGCACCGAGCCACCTTGTCGGATACGAAGACGCAGCCTGATTTTGACACACGAAGATCGGTCGGTTCGATAACCTTAACGGGGAGACGTTCAATGACCGGACGTGAATCCACCACGATCGGAGCATGATCGTGACTTTGAATGGCACCAAGCGACGGCGGTTCTTGCCCTCGCAGCGGCGCGGATACAAAAATCATCGATCCGATAAGCCAGATCGATGTGAAAGTGCTTACAATCACCGACGAACGAATCATTTCGCGGGGTTCCCCAAACCGTGGCCCGGCTTTGAGAGGTGGAAGGAACGCTGGAAATGCGTTCACTGGCTGTCAGTATCAAATCCTGCAGCCTCCGCGTCAATGGTTCAGTTGGAAAATCTGGCCTAGTTTGACTGATCTACTGGCTCTGAATTTCCTGAAGTTGAGGCGAATACCAGGTTTCCGGGCTAAAATTTGGGGCTTCAGTGTGGTTTATGGGACATCAAATCAAGGCATTCGTTTAATCTGTGGTCGCAGACTAGACGGCAGCAAAGGGTGCGATCTGTCCAATCCGGAGTTAATGCGGGGATTTTCAGATTCCTGTCGCTCAAAAATATCAGTCCAGGCAGACTTCGTGTTGTGGCCCCGCTGGCTTCACACCAGCGGACCAGGGTTTGGCGACTAACGACGCCAAACCAGGCGAAGCGGCTCCCCATCCGACCTCGCGTGGGTGGAAGCCCGGTTTGACAACTCGGAATCGCAAGACGTTCGAATCACGGGCAACCGTTGCTCGAAGTTGTCAAACCCGGCTTCCACTGGCATGAAGCCAGTGGGGGGCAAAGCGTCAGTTTCTTCTTTGAGTAGTTGCCAAACCTGGTGTCCACCGGTGTGAAGCCGGTTGGGGCCACGAAATTCGAAAACGCAAAGTCGCCACTCAAATTCTTGTCTCATACGACCGCCACTCCGTCAACTCCACTACATTCTCATCATGCTCTCAACCAAAATGCCCCA
>Ga0154020_10001098_pt1 | contig 33519 bp, 28 predicted proteins | sample Klosneuvirus_201_FD_109709 | JGI IMG/M metagenome (GOLD analysis project Ga0154020, IMG submission 109709) | Active sludge microbial communities from wastewater, Klosterneuburg, Austria - Klosneuvirus_20160825_MG | ecosystem: Engineered > WWTP > Aerobic digester > Activated sludge | place...
CAGACAGAAATCGCAGCGCTGCTGTCCCAGGAGCAGCAGAGCCAGCTGCTGGGCTGCGAAGCCGAAAGCTGCATGGCGGAGATTGCCGACGCACTTGGCGCCGAGGTCACCGTGCTCACGCAGGTGGACGTGACGCCGGGCCTGTGGAGCCTGCGGTGCGCGTTGGTGGACCGGCGGAGCGCCCTGACGTTGCGGCGGGCGGCGGTGAAGGCGCGGGACCTGGACGGGCTGTTGCAGAGCGTGGACGTGGTGGCCCGGCAGCTTGGCTCTGGCGTGCTGCACACGCTGGAGGACCCCAGGCTGGCGGCGCGCCTGGGCACCAGTGACGCCGGACTCACCCAGCTGCGCGCGCAAGCCGCCGCGGCGGATGAAGACGTCACCACCCGTTGGACCGAGCTCCTCATCCAACGCAACCGTGAAAGCAGCGCGCTGGCACTGGCACAGGGTGGCCTGTGGATTGCTGCCGGCCTCCTTGCAGTGCTGGGCGGAGCAACCGCCGCCATGGCCTATTCCTACTTCACCGTTGCCACGCCCCCGGCCAAACAGGACGTGCTCACCGTGGGCCTTGGCTACGGGTATGGCCAGCCCCTGACGGACACGGGTGGCCGGCTCCGCTTCCCCTGGGCCGCCGCGGTGGTTGCCATGCTGGCCCCCGTCCCGTTGTGGCTTGCGGCAGTGGGCACCGGCGTTGCTGCGTTGGTGCTGGGGGTGGTGGACCGCCTCAACCTGGGACGCATCCCCGTCCAACGCTCGGGCTGTTGCCGTGACGAGGAGAAAATCAAAGCCGCCACCGCCCCCACCCTGGCGCAACGCCTGGCGCCGGTGGCGGCCGCCCTGGGTGGCGGCGTGGCGTTGCTGGGGGTGGTCTCCTTTGCCGCCTGCGGCAACCCGGTCACCCAGGTGGCCGCCCTGGTGGTTCCGCTGGCCGTGGCACGGGGCCTGCGCCTCCTGCTGGCCCCCGCCGGCGTGGCGGTGCCCCCGTTCCCAACCTCCACGCTGGGGCCGCGCGTCTCTGTCACGCCGGACAGCTACAGCCTGGCGCATGCACTGCTGGTGGCCGGTTTTCTCCTCAGCGTTCCCGCCGTGGTGGTCCCCCTGGCCGCCCTGGCCTTTCTGCACGCCATCCTCCTCATCCGTCATGAACGCTCGGACATCCTGGACGCCGAGGCGGCCCCCGCCAGCGCCGCGCGTTGATCCCTTCCTGGATGGACGTCCCATCACACACCGCGGCACAGGGCAGCCGGGACGCGCTTCCCCTGGGCCACGCTCCGGCCAGGTCCGCGCCTTGCTCACCTTACGACCACGGAGATTCTGACGTGCGCATCAGCGGGACCGCCAACAACCGCGGCGTTGTGGCCAGCTTCCTCAAGCTGGACGTGGGCGGCAAAGGCATCAACGTGGACCTGCGTGGCGGCATGGACCCCGGCCGCACGGCGCAGGCCATTGAGGCCAGGCTGCCCCGTGGCTACTCCATCCACTCCTTTGAGAACCCGCACCGGGCCGGCGCCGACGTGGTGTTTGGCATTGTGAAGGGCGGCAGCACCGGCGGCACCACCGGCACGCGCAAGAAGCCCACGGTGAGCGTGATGGAGAATGACCCCGCGCAGTCCATGAAGGCGGACAAGAACGTCATCACCATCAGCGGTACCGCCACCAACAACGGCTTTGCGGCGTCCTTTGCGCAGGTCACCGTGGACAAGAAGAAGATCAACATCCCGCTGTCCCGCGGCATGGACCCGCAGGACACCGCCAAGGCCCTGCAGAACGCCCTGCCGGACGGCTCCAAGGCCACCATCAAGGTGCTGCGCGCGCCGGGTGCGCCCGTGGATGACCACTGAAGAAGCCAAGAAAGACTGAACGTTCCTGGATACTTGGGCACTGTCAACCGCATCTGGCAGCCGGGTTGACAGCCCCGTGGACCTCCACAAGGATGCGCGCCTCTTTGCAGGAGGCGTCACCCATGTCCGTCCAGACCCAACCATCCAAGCAGGCCCCATCCATTCCGGCGGGCATCCCCGCCGCCTCCGGCATTTCCCTGGACGAGGCGCTGCGGCTCATCCATGCGCGGGGCGCGGCGTTGGATGCGCTCATTGCGCGGGCCAACCTCACGCGGGACCACTACAAGGGCGCCGAGGTCCGCCTGTGCGCCATCACCAACGCCAAGAGCGGCCACTGCCCGGAGGATTGCGGGTTTTGCAGCCAGTCCAGCAAGTACGAAACGGACGCGCCGGAATACAAACTGCGCAATGCCCAGGAACTTGCCGACGACGCGGTGAAGGCCTGGGAAGCTGGCGCCGGTGAGTTCTCCATTGTGGCGTCCGGGCGGGCCATGACCAAGGACTGGGAGCTCAAGGAAGTGGAGAAGGCGCTGGGCCTCATCCGCGAGAAGACCAGCCTGATGCGTTGCGCATCCCTGGGGCTCATGACCAAGCCGGACCTGCAGCGGCTGAAGGACGCGGGCCTCCAGGCGGTGCACCACAACCTGGAGACCGCGCGCAGCCACCACCACAACATTGTCACCAGCCATAGTTATGACGACGAGGTGGAGGCCGTGAAGGTGGCCAAGGAGCTGGGCCTGCACGTGTGCAGCGGCGGAATTTTTGGCATGGGTGAGACCGCTGAACAGCGCGTGGAGATGCTGGAGGCGTTGCGGGAGATGGACGTGGACAGCATTCCGCTCAACTTCCTCAACCCGCGCCCCGGCACGCCGGTGGCCGCAAAACACAACATCACCGCCGAGGACTGCCTGGCGGCCATTGCCGTGGCGCGCCTGATGATGCCCAACAAGGAACTGTTTGTGTGCGGCGGCCGCGAGGTGAACCTGGGCGAGCGGCTGGATCAAATCTTCCACGCCGGCGCCAACGGAACCATGGTGGGCAACTACCTGACCACCGCGGGCCGCGGCGTGGAGAAGGACCTGGATGCCATTGAAGCGCAGGGCCTGACGCCGGTGGGCATCACCGAAAGTGACACCGCGCCCCAGAAGGCCCGCGCCTTGAGCGCGCACGATCCCAAGCCGGCCCGGCCGCAACAACCGTTGTCCCGCCGCGCCTCGCTGCCCGTGCTGGGATGACGCCGTGGCCCAGCACGCCTGGATGTTGGATGCACTGGCGCTACTGACCCAGCGTGGCCAGTGGCGGACGCTGGAAGAGCGCGTGGTGGAAGGCCGCCAGGGCCGCACCGTGCGCGTGGATGGCCAGCACCTGCTGTGTTTTGCGTCCAATGATTACCTGGGCCTTTCGGCGCATCCCGCCGTGGTGGCGGCGGCACATGCCGCGCTGGAACACCACGGTGCCGGCGCGGGCGCCTCCCGGCATATCACCGGCAACGTGTTGCCGCACCGCGCGTTGGAAACGCGTCTGGCGTCGTTCATGCGAGCAGACGGCGCGGTGCTTTTTGGCAGCGGCATGTTGGCCAACCTGGGCATCATCACCACGCTGGTGGGCCCGGGTGACGTGGTGTTTTCGGATGCGCTCAACCACGCCAGCCTCATTGACGGCTGCCGCCTCTCCAAGGCGGAGGTGCACGTCTACCGGCACGTGGACCTGCCCCACCTGGAAGCGCTGCTGCGCGCACACCCCGCGCGCCGGCGGCTCATTGTGACCGACAGTGTGTTTTCCATGGACGGGGACCTGGCGCCGCTGCGCGCGTTGGCCCAGCTGGCCCGTGACCATGACGCCATGCTCCTTGTGGATGAGGCCCACGCGCTGGGCACCGTGGGATCCGGACGCGGGCTGTGTGAGGAACTGGGCGTGGCGGACAACGTCACCGTGCGCATGGGGACGCTGGGAAAAGCGCTGGGCAGCTATGGCGCGTTTGCGGTGGGGTCGGCTGCCGTGGTGGACCTGCTCATCAACACCGCACGGTCGTTCATCTTCTCCACGGCGTTGCCTCCGTCGGTGACGGCGTCCGCCACCGCCGCGCTGGACCTGGTGGAAGAGGGCGCGTTGACCCGCAACCTGCAGCAGCTGCAGCGGCACATGATGGCGCAGCTGCGTGCCCGCGGCCTGACACCGTTGCTGCCCGCGGCGTTGCGTGACGCCGTCACCCTGCCCTCGCCCATTGTGCCGCTGGTGCTGGGGGACAACCAGCTGGTGCTGGACGTGGCGCATTCCCTCAAAGCCCGCGGGCTGCTGGTGGTGGGCATACGCCCGCCCACGGTTGCGGTGGGGACCGCACGCCTACGCATCACGCTGCAGGCCGGGCATACCCCGCAGGACGTGGACGCGCTGTGTGACGCGCTTTGCAGCGTGGTGGGCTCCCACGCCGTCAGACACGCCGGCTAAGGGAAGCGCGGCGGGGGACACGGCGGAGAAACCACCGTGAGCAGGTTTTGGGACACGGCCACCAGACGGTTGTCCTGGAACGTTACATCCAGCACCGTTTGTGACGTGGGAATGGCGCCCAGCGCCTGGGGCGTGCCAACCGTCTGGTAGAACTCAATGCGGTCCGGGAACCCCAGCAACGCCGTCTGCCCGTCGTAGGAGAGGATGCGCGGCTGGTAGTCCGCCGGTGTTCCCACCACCAGCGTGGGGCCGGCCAACAGCGTGCCTTGCGCTGCGTCCAACGTGTAGCGCGTGAGATCACGGTTGCGCAGCACCACCATGGAGTCCAACGCAGGCATGCCCACGCCGCCCGGCGTTGCCGGCAACAGAACCTCACCCAGGATGGTGACCCCAGCGCCGGAGACATCCAACAACGCCAGCGAATTGGACCCTTCCGGTGACGCCGTCACCCAGGACAGGCGCGTGCCATCCTTGGACGTGCGTATGTCTGAGGCGTGCCGCGTCCGGTGCCCTTCACCGGGAAGCTCCAGGCCAGCGCCCACCGGCGTGAGGATGCTGGGGCCTGGTGGCCACGCAAAGTCCAACGGGAAGCGGTGCAGCGCCAGGTCAGATGTCAGCCAGAACAACGCGTACCCGCTGGAGAACGTGCGCTGGAGGCTGGCGTTGACCTGCGCGTAGAGCGGGTTTGCCATGTCCGTCACGTCCCAGATTCCCACGGGATATTGGAAGTTGGCGTATTCGGCGCCCACCACCAGGTGGCGGCCGTTGGGGCCATCCACGCGGAAAATGTCCGTGCGCTCCGGGGTCAGAAACGGCGTCTCCCATTCCCAGCCCGCCCCCGCCGACGACACCGGATACACGCCTTGTGGTCCCGCGGCGCGTACACCGTCCACCCCGGGGGCCACCAACGTCATCACGCCCTGCTGGCGCCCGCTCACCACAAACGGCGCGGTGGGTTGGGTGACGTCAACAAAGCGCAGGTCATGCGCGCGCGCCACCACCAGGTCCACGGCGCAATCCACCTGGTAGGTGACGGCGTACTGGGAGAGGATCATCCGCGACACCAGCGCAAACTGGCCGCGCTCCAACCGGTACCCGTCCAACACCGTGCGGCTTGGGACATCTGGTGTGGCGGCAACCACCGCGGCGCTCCACACTGTTCCCTGCGTGAGGCAATACGCATTGCTGGACATCAGCGGCAACTGTCCCAACTGCGCCCCCGTGGCGGCGTCAACCACCTCCATCTGGTTCCCCCGCGTGCGCAGGATCCACCCGTGGCCCACGGTGCGGGTCACCTGTCCGGCCACCATTCCGGTTTGCGTCACCACCACCGGAGACAACGGCTGGGACACATCCAACACCAGCTGCTCCTCGCTGCTGGCCCCCTGCGGAAGCAGCACCGCCAGGCGGTTGGCACCCGCCATCCAGAGGTGCTGGCAGGACTGCACCATCCCGGCCGGGCCCATCACCGGAAGCAGGATTCCCGTCGCCAAATCGTACGTTTGCAGGCCGCCGCTGCACACAAACAGCACGCCCTGGTGCTCCACCATTTGCATCTGCCCGCCAGCCAGTGTGGACGGCGTGGACGTCAGGTCCACCGCGCCAGGCAGCGCCACCAGCACCCCACCGGGCTGCAGTTCAAAGCGCAACAGGCGCCCACCGCTGGCGGGGAATGGCGCGCCGGCCAGCAGCACCAACGTCCCGTCTTGCAGCGTGGTCAGCCACGCATACCCGTCAATCCCCGGCACCACCATCTGGGAGACCACGTTCAATTGGCCGGTGGCGTCCTGGTCCACCACCGTCAACAGCGGCACATCCGCCACCACCAGCCGCGTGGGTCCCACACGAACCACCTGCGCCCCGGGGCCACCAAACCGGAACAGCGTGGCCTCCACCGTTGGTGCAGTCTGGGGCCGCTGCGCGGTGCACACGCCGGACTGGCACGCGTCTCCAATGGTGCACAGGTTGCCGTCCTCGCAGGGGAACCCATCCGGCACCTGGTAGGGCATACACTGCCCGGAGACACACAGGTGCATGGTGCTGCAGCCCATCAAAGGCGCACACTGCGTACCATCCAGCGCATTGGGGTGGCTGCACGCTCCGGTGACGGCGTCACATACGTCCACCGTGCAGGGGTTGGTATCCGCGCAGCGGGTGGGGTCCAACGGGTGCACGCAGCCCAAGGTGGCCTCGCAACCATCCAACGTGCACGGGTTGTTGTCCTGGCAGTCCACCGCCGCTCCAAGGCACACGCCATCCCCGCAGCGGTCATTGCGGGTGCACGCGTTGCCATCCACGCACGGCGTGGAAATGTTGCTGCTCTCACACATCCCATTGGCGGTGTTGAACAGGTTGAGCGTGCAGATGTTGTTGTCCTCGCAGTTGGGCACCTCCGTGCTGGTGCCCATCAACGCAACCCGGTGCGTGCCCTGCGGCGTGGACACCTCCACCACCAACGTTGCGGTGAACATCCCGGCGGAAAGCGCCAACCAGGACACCGTGAACGCAGCGTTTTCTCCAGGGCCAATGCGCGCCGCATTGGACGGCGTGACGGTGAACTCCGCCGCGCCTTCCACGCGCGCCTGCACGCCCACCACGTCCGCCGTGCCCGTGGACCGCACCGTCACCACCAGCTCACGCTGGTTGCCCACGTAGTCCGTCCCAAAATCCAACACCGCCGGCGTCACCTCCACCGCGGCAGTGGCCGGGCTGAGGGATGACGTTGTTGGACACCCCTCACAGGCGCCCAGCAGGCACAGCACAGACAACGGCAATGGCCAGACCTGCTGGATGGCGCGCAACACAGTCCCCCTGTGCGGACTTCATGCCACACGCCCGCGCGCCCGTCTTGACGTTGCCTCGGTCTGCCGTCCCAGCGTGGTCACAACAGGTTGCTGGCCAGCTCCGCAAGCTCACTGCGCTCACCGCGCGTGAGCGTGACGTGCCCCGCAATCTTCTCACTGCGGAACCGGTTGACGATGTGGACCAGACCGTTGTTGGTGGCGTCCACGTAGGGATTGTCAATCTGGTAGGGGTCCCCGGTGAGCACTATCTTGGTGTCCTGGCCCGCGCGCGTGATGATGGTCTTGATTTCATGCGGCGTGAGGTTCTGGCTCTCATCCACAATCATGAACTGCTGGGGAATGGACCGCCCACGAATGTACGTCAGCGGCTCAATCTGCAGCACGCCCATGTCCACCAGCTCATGCCAGCCGCGCCCGCTCTTCTTGTCCTTCTGGGACAGCCCCATGAGGTATTCCACGTTGTCATAGATGGGCTGCATCCACGGGTTGAGCTTCTCCTCCACCGTGCCGGGCAGGTAACCAATGTCCCGCCCCAGCGGGAACACCGGACGGCTCACCAGCATGCGGCTGTAGATGTTCTCATCCGTCACCTTGGCCAGCCCGGCCGCCAACGCCACCAGCGTCTTGCCGGTACCGGCCTTGCCCACCAGCGTCACCAGCTTGATGTCATCATTGAGCAGCAGGTCCAGCGCAAAAGACTGCTCCTTGTTGCGGCTGCGTATGCCCCACACGCCATCCTTGGGCTTGTTCACCGGCACCACGCGCTGCGTGTCCTGCTGGAACTTGCCCAAGGCACTGTGGCTCTGGTTGCCGCGGTCCTTCAGGTGGATGAACTCATTGGGGCTGTAATACGGGTCCTCCAACGGCAACCAGCCCTGGCTGTAGAACGTGTCAATGTCCTTGCCGTCCAGCTCCAGCTCGGACACGCCGGTGTACAGCTCGTCCACTTCCAGGCTGTCGTGTTCGTAGTTCTGCGCCTCCACGCCCACCGCATCTGCCCGGATGCGCAGGTTGGTGTCCATGGTGACAAAGATGGTGCGCAGTGACGGGTGCCGGTCCTTGGCTTCCAGCGCGCACGCCAGGATCTTGGCGTCCATGTCCCGGTGCGGGTTCACCTCGCCGGGAATCTTGCGCTCGGTGAACATCACCCGCAGCGTCCCACCCGCGTCCAGCTTCACGCCCTCCTTGAGCTGCCCATCAGACCGCAACGTGTCCATGTAGCGCGTGACCTGCCGCGCGTTGCGGCCGCGCTCGGACTGTTCCTTCTTGAAGCTGTCCACCTCTTCAATGCAGTAGATGGGCACAATGACGTCATTGTCCTCAAACGCAAAGATGGCACGGGGGTCATGCAACAACACGTTGGTATCCAGAACGTATTGCTTCTTCATGCCTTCTCCGGTTGCTGGGCCGCGGGAGGTTCCGCGGCGGTGGGTGAGGATGCAATGACCGCACGGTTACGGCCTGAGTGTTTGGCCGTGTAGAGCGCCTGGTCCGCGCGTTCAATCAGAATGTGTTTTTCATGCCCGTGGGTGGGATAGCTTGAGACGCCAAGGCTGATGGTGACCTTCAGCGGGCCCATCTCCGTCTGCACCACAATTTTCTGCACCGCCTGCCGGATGCGTTCGGCCACCATCAGGCCGCCCTGCGCATCCGTTTCTTCCATGACCACGGCAAATTCCTCACCGCCGTAGCGGGCCACCACGTCGGTGGTGCGCGCCTGCTGCTTGAGCACCGCGGACACCTGGCGGATCACTTCATCACCCACGGGATGGCCGTAGGTGTCATTGACGTTCTTGAAGTGATCAATGTCGGTGAGGATGAGCCCCAGCGGTTTTTTGTAGCGTATGGAGCGCTGCAACGCCTCGGCCGCGCGGTCCTGGAACGTGCGGTGGTTGGTCAACCCGGTCAGACCATCCGTGGTGGCCATGCGTTCCATCTTTTCAAACATGCGCCGGTTGGACAGCGCCAGGGTGGCCAGCGCCAGCACCGTTTGCACGCCGTCATCCGGCAACCCGGCAAACGCCCCTTTGCGGGGATGCAGCAACACCAGGGCCCCCAGCGTCTCGTGTTCCTCCTCCACCGGGAACACGCGCACCGCCTCCAGCCCCGGCAGCGGCACCTGCGGGCCCAACATGCGTCCAATCCTGGCGCCGTCCCACAATCCCATGGGGCCGGGCATCCGGCTGTCGGTCACGGTGCGCAGCACCGCAAACTCATCCACCGCGGTCTTCCCCAACAGGTCATTGGAAAGCCCGTGTTGGGCCGCCACGGTCCAACCATCCGGCTGTTTCACCACCAGCACGCTGGCGGTGGCGTCTGCCACCAACGCCGCAGACCGGGCCGCCGTGGCCAGCGTGTCCGGCACGTTGTTGACGCGCACAAACTCCTGGGACGCGGTGAACAGTGCCGCCTCTTCGTGGCGGGCCTGGTCTGCACCTTTGAACGCACGCTCGTTCTCCATGGCGCGTTCCACTTCCCGCGCAAACATGGACAACGTGGCAATGTCCCCGTCCCCCAGCGTACGGTCCACCATCCAGTCACACACCAGCAGGCCGCGCAGGTGTTCACCTTCGCGCACCGGCACCGCCAGCACGCTGCGAACCTGCTGCGGCGGGTGGTACCAGGTCACGCCCATAAAATCCGCGCCCACGTTTTGCAGCGCCAGCGCCGCGTTCTTCTTGAGCACCGTGCCCGGCACACCTTTGTCCGCCGGGAGGTCCCGCAACAGCATGAAGTCACTGCGCGTCACCAGCTCCGCCACCCGCAGCGTCTTGCCGTTGGCGTCCAACAACAACAGCGCCGTGGTGTGCGGGTCCATCACCCGCGCCAGCAGCTCCATCAACCCGTAGATGCCTTCCCGCACCGCCGTCACACTGCCGCGCGTGCGCCGTTGTGCCGCATCCCCCGGCGTCAACGCGCCCCGCGTACCCGCGCCAATGAGCCGGTAGTCACGCGCATCCTGGTCCAGTTCACGCAGTTTCTGATCCACGGTGTTGGCCGCGCGCTCCTCCAATTGCTGCCGCCACGCGCGCGCCATGCCTTCCACCAACAAGGGAACCGCCGCGGCCGCCGCCGCCAACGCCACCACGCTGGGCACATCCCGGCGCGGGCCCAGCACCGCCAGCAACTCGGTCATTCCCGCCGCCAGCGCCAGCACGCGCGCGCTCCAGGTACCGCCGCGCAACCCCAGCCCCGCCGCCAGCCCCAACGCCAGCACGGTGAACGCCGGCCAGGACGGCGCGTACAACGGCCGCACCGAACTCGCCGCAAACAACACCGCGGTCCCCAGCAACGCGTGGCGCATGGAGGACTCGGCCGGGACCGCACGCAGCCCCACGCCCGCCGCCACCCCCGCGCTCACACACAACAGCAGCGCAACAAAAGGCAACGCGCGGCCCGCAACCTCCCCCGCCACGCCGGACACCGCGGCGGCCAGCAACACCAGCGCCGCACCAAGCAAAACGCCAGCACCCACCATGATGGGCGTGGGTGACCGCATGCTGCTGTTTGGTGCCGCCGGCTGCGCCGTCAAGGCCTGCCCGTTCACTGGCGCGGGGTTCCGCGTTCAGCGTCAGCGTTGCCAATGTCCACCAGGTAGAGTTGTTCGCCCGGCTGCACGTAGCCCAGGTCTTCCCGGACCACCTTCTCCTGGAACCTCCGGCTCTCCTTGAGCGCGGTGATTTCCCCACGGCGCGCGGTGGTCTCCGCCTTGAGCGCCACGTTCTGCTGTCTGAGCCGCGCGGCCTCATTCACCAGGCGGCGCCGTTGCGCCAGACCCTGGTCAGACAACAACGCCACGCCGGCAAACGTCAGGCTCACCGCCACCGCAACGCGCAACACGCTTTTTCGGGAGAGGACCGGCATGGACGGGGCGCAGCACTACCACAAACCTCCACGCGGCTCCATGGGGTTCTGCCCGGAATCCGCCGCCACCGGGGGTGGGATACATGGCGCTTCGGTCACCTGACGTATGCGCCCGGGTTGCAGGTTGGCTGCGGAAGGTTCAAAACCCCACGTCCGCCATATGGTGGATCCCTTCTCTTGGTCACCCGTCCCAAAACGGGTTGCCCAACGGTACGGGACAATGGAGCAGCAGGAGCCGGGAATGATGATGCGCAAGGTGGCTGGACTGGTGGTGGCGGCGGGTTTCCTGGGCCTGGGCTGTGAAGGGTGCTTTGAGGAAGACATTGGAACCCTCCAGCCGTTCATCCGCGTGGATGCGTGTCAGGAAGCAGGCGTTCGCAACTGCACCGCCGGCTTTGGCGGGGTTCGCCAGAACCAGTCCCAGACCGCCACCATCACCATTTCCAATGAGAAGCTGGACGAAGTTGGCAACGTGCTGGCCGGCCCGGTGGACCTCACCATTGGCACCGTGGCGTTCACCCCCAACAGCGACCCGGCGTTTGCCATTGTGGAAGACCCCAGCGGCCGCATCCTCAAGGGCGGTGAAAGCGCGCAGCTGGTGGTGCGTTTCTCCCCCCTGGTGGCCAACGCCCTGGGGACCCAGATCATCATCACCTCAGACGGCTCCAACCTGGCCGAAGGTCAGACCAACATTGTCATTGACCTCTCCGGCGTGGGTGAAATGGTGGGCGTCCCCAACCTCACCGTGACGCCGCCGGACTGCGCGTTTGGCGAGGTGGGCGTGGGCGTCACCGCGTCGTGTGACGTGTCCTTTGGCAACACCGGCAACCTGGAGCTCATGATCCAGACCGCCACCTTCTCCCCGGAGACCCCGCCGGAATTTATCCCGCCGGTCTTCCCCGTGCCGTTCAGCCTGCCGCCGGGCAGCGGCACCACCATGCGCCTGCAGTTCCGCCCCAGCCAGGCGGTCCAGTACGCCGGCAAGGTCATCCTCACCACGTCAGACCCCGCGCACGCCACCGTGGAAATCAACCTCACCGGCACCGGTGGTGCCGCGCCCACCGCCGTGGCGCGCGTGGACACCATCAACGGCACGCCCAACAACGCGCCCGCCCCCACCGTGAAGCCCCTGGACAACGTGGTGCTCACCGGCGTGGACAGCATGCCCGGCACCGTGGGCCGCACCATCACCGGCTACGCCTGGGAGTTTGTGAGCAAGCCCATGGAATCCACCGTGCAGCTCACCTCACCCACGCAAATGACCACCGGGTTCACGTTCAACATCTCCGGTCAGAACCGCCAGGGCCTGGACGTGGCCGGCACGTTTGTGGTGCGCCTCACCGTGACGGACAGCATGGGCCAGTCCTCCACCAACGACGCGCGCGTGACCCTCAACGCGGTGCCGCAGGAAGACTTCCACGTGCAAATCACCTGGGATGACCCCAGCAGTGACATGGACCTCCACCTGGTGCGCGGCATTGGCCCCCGCTGGGGCACCAATGATTGCCACTTCACCAACTGCAAGACCACCGCGGGCCTCAACTGGGGCGGCGGCGCCATGAACCCGCGGCTGGACGTGGATGACACCAACGGCTTTGGCCCGGAGAACATCAACATCGACAGTCCCGCCGCCGGCAACTACAGCGTGGGCGTGCATTGGTATTCCGGCGGTGCCGCCACCATTGCGGTGACGGTGAAGATCTACGTCCAGGGCGCACTGCTCGGCGAGTACATTCGCGAACTCAACCGCTGCAACAGCTACTGGGAAGTGGCCCGGGTCATCTGGGGTTCCGCGGCGTCCATCCAGACGCTGGACATGGTCTCCCAGGAGACGCGCGGTTCCTGCCGCTGAACAGCGGCCCGGCGTGACTCAGCGCCGTTTGATTTCTGCATCCACCATCTTGATGAGGTCCGCGTAGGGCACGTAACCCACGTAGCCCTGCCGGACGGTTCCGTCCCGCCCCAGGATGTAGAGCCGCGGAACCTCCTGCACCTGCCCAAACGGCGTGCGGCCAGCCACCAGGGCCGCGTCCGGCAACCACAACGGGTAACCGGGCTTGAAGGTGCGCTCAAAGGACGTGAGTGCCAGCGCGCCCTCCATGTCCAGCCCCACGCCCACCACCGCCACATCCTTCTTGCGCTCAGCCAGCAGCCGCCCCAGCTCTGGCACCTGCCGCAGCCCTGGAACGTCCCAGCTGGTGAAGACGTGCACCACCACCACCTGGCCCGCGTAGTCCCGCAGCGTGGTGGCGCGCCCCTGCAACGTCTTGAACGGCACATCAAACGTGCTGTCCTTGGCCGCCTGGGACGGCGTGGTGGCGCACGCGTAGAGCACCAGCACCACAAGGCTCTTGAGCAGGTCTTTCCGGGTCAGCCGCATGGACCGCATTGGTAGCCTCCTTCCCGGTGGGGCGCGCAACCTGCCGGAACCGGGCTGACAGCAGATGCCACCACGGCTAAGACGCGCGGCATGGGCGCTTTGTTTGGTGTGTTGCTGGTGATGGTGGCCTCGCAGGCTGATGGTGGAACCACCGCGGACCCTGAGGCTGCGCGCAAACTGCTGTTCATGGTGCAGTACGTGGCCGGGGATTATTCGGGGGCCGTGGATGGCGCGGGCGTGGTCACCAACGCAGATGAATACGCCGAAGCCGTGCAGACCATGAAGGAAGCCAACGCGCTGTACGCGCGGTTGAAGCCCAACGGTCCCCAAGGTGCGGCGCTGTCGTCGTTGGCGGCCCTGGTGGACACCAAGGCGGCGCCACCCAAGGTGGAGACCAGCGGCCGCGCGTTGGTGGATGCGCTCACGCGTGAGCTCAACATCACCCCGGCACCGTCACGCATCCCGGACCTGGACACCGGCGCCCGCCTTTACGCGGTGGCGTGCGTGAAATGCCATGGCGCCGAAGGCAAAGGAGACGGCCCCGCCGCCGCCGGCCTCAAACCGCCGCCCGCGCCGCTGCAAGACCCCGCCTGGGCAGACAGCCGCGCGCCCTTCCACATCTTCAACACGCTCACCCTGGGTATTGCCGGCACCGGCATGGCGTCCTTTGCCGCCGTTTATGACGAGGACAACCGTTGGGCCCTGGCGTTCTATGTGTTGACGCTGCGCCGCCCCGCGCAGCCACCCAAGGCCCACCCCGCGCTCAACGTGGTGACCCTGGCCAGCCAGTCCAACCAGCAGCTGGTGGCCAAACTCGTGGCGGACAAGGTGGCCCCCGATGCCGCCGCCGCCCTCAACCTGGTGGATGCCGCGCGCCGCGTGGCTCCGGAGGCGCTGTCACCGGCGGTGGCGTTGTCCCGCGTGGCGGACGCCGCCAAAAAGGCCGCCGAACTGTCCAACAAGGAGCAACGCGCCGCCGCGCAGGACCTGGTGGCCAGCGCGTATTTTGAATCCATGGAGCCGGTGGAGCCGGAACTGCGGCGTGGCTGGCCGGATGAGGTGACCCGGCTGGAGGGCGCCATCACCAACCTGCGCAAGGCCATCTCAGACGGCCTTCCGGTGGACGCGTTGGCCAATGACGTGGCCATGCAGGCGGATGTGCTGCGAGGACGCGTGGGCGGTGTGGGCCCGGCAAAAGCCGCCAAGGCTCCGCCGTGGGGTTTGTTGGGTGGAGGTCTTGCCGTGGCCCTCTTGGTCATTGCGGGGCTGTTTGTGCTGGGCCGCCGCAGCGCCGCCTGAAACGTTTCAACCCTTGACCGCCGCGCCCTCCCCGGGCGCGCCACCGGCGGGGACCCCGCGCCGGCCCATCATGAACGCCAGGCTTCCCAGCACCGCCAGCACCAGGATGGCCTGCGCCACCACACCTTCCACCGTGGCGCCAAGCCCCAACGCTGGAACCACGGGCACCCAGTCCAGCGGCGTGATGGACACCCACCCGGCGGCCTGCAACTCGCCCACGCCCTTGCCCGCAAAAATCACACTCAGCGCATAGAGCAGGGCCCCGGTCACGGCGAAATATGGCCCAAGCGGCAACTTCACCAACCCCTTGCGGAACCCGAAGTACAACACACCAATCACCACGCTGCCGGCCACCACACCCGCCGCCACCGCCGCCTTCCCCGCGGCACCCGGCGCATCACCCGCGGTGGCCGCAATGAACAACACCGTCTCCGCGCCCTCGCGGAACACCGCCAGAAACGCCGTGGCAAAGATGGCCCAGCGGCCCTCCTCACCCACCGCGGCACCCAAACGCTGCTTGATGTACGCGTTCCAGCGCGCGCTCTCCGCGCGGCTGAGCAGCCAGTGGCTCACGTAGAAAAGCACCACGCTGGCCACCAGCAACGTCACCCCTTCCAACACTTCCCGGGCGAGTCCAGCGCCGGTGGCCACCATCCCCAGCACCACCGCCAGCACCACGCTCAACCCCAATGCCACCACCACCGCCACACCCACCGTGCGCACGTCCTTCTTGCGGCCGGCCCGCGTCAAAAACGCCACCATGCCGCCCACCACCAACAGCGCCTCAAACCCTTCGCGCAGCAGGATCAAAAACGCGCTCACAAACGCGCCCCACGCACTGTCCCCCTGCACATCCACCGCCGCCGCCGCCGTGGCCACGCCCCGCTGCAGCTCCACGGCCATTCCACGCGTGGCGTCCGAGACATCCCCCCGGCCCAACGCCTCCCGCAGCGCGCCAAACTGCGCCTCCAGCCGGATCTTCTCCGCCGGCGCAAGACTTCCCAGCTTCCCCTCCAGCCCGCTGTGCTCAAACCGGTCAAAATACGCACTGGCCACCTTGGCCCGTGCCTCGGTGGTCTTGCCGGCCTGCGCCAGGCCCACCGCCGCGTCCAGGTCCACGGCAATCTCCCGCGCCACCGCCGTGAACCGGCCGGCCTGCTCCGGGGCCACGTCTGACGTCACCACCCCCAACACCATCACCAACAGACCCGCGCGCATGTGCCGCCAACCCTTTCCCAACCGGGGACCGGATCACCATATTGAAAATGAAAATCAATTTCAACTTGGCCCGCAGCCCCACCCTGGCGCGGGGATCCACATGGGCTCAAGCGCGGGCGGTGGGGCGGGGGCGGGTCTTGGTCTGGCAACGCGGGCACAACCCGTACATCTCATGCCGGTGGCTCTCCACGGTGAAGCCGTGGGCCGCCGCAATGTCATGCTGGAGCCGCTCAATCTGTTCGTTCTCAAACTCCACAATGGTCCCACAGCTGCGGCAAATCAGGTGGTCGTGGTGTTCGTCCGCGGTGTCCGGTTCATAACGGGTCTGCCCGTCGCCAAAGTGGCGCTCCGCGGCCAGGCCACATTCGGTGAGCATCTTGAGGGTGCGGTAGACGGTGGCGTAGCCAATGCGGGGATTGCGCTTGAGCACCATGCGGTGCAGGTCCCCAATGGCCATGTGTTCGCGCGCATCAAAGAACAACTCAATGATGAGGTCCCGCTGGCTGGTGGACTTCAAGCCATGCTGGGCCATGTACGCGTTGAGCACCTGGTGACGCGCTTCGCGCGCCCCCTTGCGCTCCGGGGCGGTCTTGCTCTGGCTCTGGGCTGCTGCGGTCTTCAACGCGTCTCCCCCGGATCAGGGACCACCCGGCAGTTTAAGCACAACCGGGGCCCCGGGAACCGCAAAATCCGCGTGGGCTTCCCAGGTCCGGGCGGCAGATCCTAACCAACCGCGCACGGTGTAACGGCCCGCGGGCAGCGCCACCACCGGGGCCACCGTCTGCGCGCCCGCCTCCAGGGTGACCTGCGCGGTGCGCACCGTGGCACCATCCCGCATCACGTCCAGGTCCAACACCCGCGCCTGGGGCACCGGAGCCACCTCACACCGGATGGTGACGTCCACCGGCGCAAGCGCCTCCAGCTTGTCCCGGCGGGCATCCAACAACCACATCAGTCCTGCAAAACCCAGGACCGCAACCACCAGGGCGGCGCGTTGGCGTGAGGGCCAGTTTCCCATTGCCCCCTCCTCAACCTTCCCGGCGGCGGCGGCCCCGCGGCGGTGGCCGGGATTTGCGCGCCGGCTGGGGCTCGCCCGCTGTGTTGGAGGTGCTGGTCACCACCGGCTGAAGGTTGCCCTTGCCGTCCAGCTTGAAGCGGATCTCTGCTTTGACTTCCAACACCAGCGTCTGCAGCACGCGCTCCATCAGCCGCTGCGTGTCCATCTGCTCCAAAAAGGCCCGCATCTCCCGGCCCAGCGTCTTGACCACCTCTTCCTTGGTCATCTCCGCCTGGCTCAGCAGGAACGTCACCGCCTCTTTTGGCAACTTCAATTCCTTCAGCAGCGCGCGCACACCTTCTTCGGTGGTCAGCAGGGTGCCCACGCCGTTCATGAGCAGGCGGCGCAACGTGTCTGCCATGCTGCGGCCTTCTCCACCCGGTTCATCCTCACGCATGGCGCGGTCCCCTCACTGGTGTGCTGCTGGCCTCAATAGCCGATTTCCAACGTCACCGTGGGGATGTTGGAGGGGTGGCCCGCACCGTCGGTCACCTGCACGCCCACCTTGAACGTGGCGCCCTTGGGCGGGCGGTCCTGGTCATCAATCTTGACCTCCAGTTCAAACTCCAGCCGGCCCGCGCGCGCATCCAACGGCAGGTTGCTCTTGAGCAGCATGGCATCCAGCGGCAACGGCTCGGCCACGCTGGGCTTGTCATTGATCAGCGGGACAAACGTCCCCCCGGCCAGGTCCCGGTCCCCGTCCCGGAAGTCCACGCTGAACAACAACACCCGCCCATTGCCCGCAGCCTGCCCGTCAAAGGTCAGCCCGGTGAGCAGCGGAAGGTTCTGATCCCGTTCCTGTTCGCTCAGGCAACCCGCCAAAGGCCAGGCAAGGCCAAAAAGCGCCAGCACGGTAAGCACACAAGAAGATTTGCGCGGCGTCATGTGGGGTCCGTTTCCGACGGTAACCCTGGCCCAGCCACGCGTCCAGCACGGCCGGCGCATCAATCCCCGGCGCTGGCGCCAGCGGACTTCTTCTTGTTCTTGCGGGCGGGCTTCTCCAGGTCCCCACCACCCTGGCGCTCGTGCAGTGTCTCCACCACGCGCGTGAGGTCCGCCACCGCCTCTTCCAACTCGGCCAGCTTGGACTGCATGTGGGAAACGTCTTCCACCGTGGGCACGTTGAACGCGCTGAAGATGGCAATGAGTCCCTTGTCCATGCTGCCCTTGGCCTTGAGCGCGCCCTGGATGGCCCCCTGCAGCGCGGTGACAAAGCCCTCGTTGGCCAACATCTGGGTCAAAAGCTGGGTCAGCTTCTCTTCGCCCAGCTTCATCAGCGGATTTCCCACGCCTTTGCCATCAGCCATGGACGTCCCTCCGTTACCGAGCCTGTGACCGGCGTGAGGTAGCCTCCGTTGACATGATGCGTCAAGGGGACTTTGTTAGGGTAGGCACGTGCTGGGGGGGCAGGACGGCGTGATGCAGGCACTTGAGGCGGTGGGTTGGTGGATGGCTGCCGTGGTGGCCACCGCGGGTGCGGCGGCGCTGTTCTACATCCTCATCATCTACGTGGCCTGGGCCGCCGTGCGCGCCCGCACCCAAACGCCGCGTCCCAAGGCGTTTCCCCTGGTGGCCCTGGCGCTGGAATGGCTGGGCGCCGCATTGGTGTTCCTGTTGGCCATTCCGCCGTTGTTCCGCAACATGGTGCGCCTGCACCCCGGCACGCCCAACGGTATCCCCGTGTTGTGCGTCCACGGCTACACGCAAAACTGGGGCAATTTTGTGGTGCTTGCCGGGCGTCTGGCACGCGCGGGGTGTGGCCCCATCTACGCCATCAACGTCACGCCCCGTTTTGCAGCCATGGACCGCTGCGCGCCCCAGGTCACCACCGCGGTGGAGCGCATCATCAAGGAAACCGGAGCCCCGCACGTGGACCTGGTGGGTCACTCCATGGGTGGCCTGTTGGCCCGCACTGCGCTGGCACGGCATGGCGCCCACGGGCTCATCCGCCGGGTGGTGACGTTGGGCACCCCGCACCACGGCACGCTCATGGCGCATGTGGGTCCCGGGAAAAACGCGCTGGAGATGCGGCGTCAAAGCAACTTCCTGGCCGGCCTTCCGCCCCCGCCCCCGTCCCTGTTGTCCATCTGGTCCACCGCAGATGCCATTGTCCTGCCCCCGGACAGCAGCGCCCTGCAGGGCCAGGACGTGGTCTTCACCCACCTCGGACATTTCTCGTTGTTGTTGTCCCCCGCGGTGTCCCGGGTGGTGGCCCGCGCCTTGACGCAGCCAGACCCGCCGCCCCAACAAGCCTGACTCTTTTTTGGAGCCATCCCAAAGCCCCCACGCCGTGAACGCCGCGCCACCTCCCTACCCCACCCCTGGACACACCCTGGGCCTCTCCCGGGAGATGGCCGCGCGGCAAATCCACGTGGTCATGGGCAAAGGTGGCGTAGGCAAGAGCATGACGGCGCTGGCACTGGCCCTGGGACTGTGGCGCCAGGGCAAGCGGGTGTTGTTGTGCCAGGTGCATACGGCGGACGCGCACGGCCCCCTGCTGGGCGTCACCGTGGGCCAAGAAGTCACCGAGGCGCGCCCCAACCTGCACGTGGTCAACATTGAGCCGGCCAGTGCCCGCCGGGAGTACGTGATGATGATCCTCAAATTCCGCACGCTTTATGACGCGGTGTTTGAAAACCGGTTCACCCAGTATTTCTTGCGGTTCATCCCGTCTCTGGCCGAACTCAACATCACCGGCAAGATCTGGTTCCACGCCCAGGAGACCGAGGGCACACGCCGCAAATACGACCACATTGTGGTGGACGCGCCGGCCACTGGCCACGGCGTGACGCTCATGAAAGTGGCGCGCGTCATCAGCGCCACCGCGCCCAATGGCCCGCTCAAACAGCAGACCGCCGAGATGGCCGCGGTGTTTGAAGACCCCACGCGCACCGCGCTGCACGTGGTCACCACGCCGGATGAATTGTCCGTCATGGAGACGCTGGAACTCCTGGCGCGCCTCAACAAGGACCACGTGGGGCCCTTGGGCGTGGCCGCGCTCAACCGCGTCCCGCCGCAGTTGTTCCCCAATGGCGCGCGCGCGTTTGAACCGCTGCTGGCAGACCCCGCGCTGCAGGCCCACGCCCGGGCCGTGCTGGAACGCGCGCAACTTGAGACCATGGTGGTGGACGCCCACGCGCGCCTCACCGCCGCCGGACTCCAGGTCATCCCCATGGAGGAATCCAGCACCCAGGCTTTTGGCCTGGCAGATGCGGATGCCATGGCCTCACGCCTGTTTCCCCCGCCACGCGTGGTGGAGGCCCTGTGAAGGAACCCGTCAAGGACCTCCTGCTGCACAAACGCGTCATCTGCACCGTGGGCAGCGGCGGCGTGGGCAAGACCACCTGCGCCGCATCCCTGGGCGTCATGGCCAGCGCATTGGGCCGGCGCGCATTGGTGCTCACCATTGACCCCGCCCGCCGCCTGGCCGGCGCCATGGGCCTGGGAGACATTGGCCACCGGGAAGAGGTGCTGGGCGTGGAACGCCTCAAGACGCTGGGCATCCCCGCGCAGCAGCCGCTGAGCGTCAAGATGTTGGACCTCAAGCAGGCCTGGGATGACATGGTGCGCCGGTTGTCCCCGGATGAAGACGTGGCCAACGGGATCCTGCAGAACCGTTTCTACGCGTACCTGTCCACCGAGCTGGCTGGCGCGCAGGAATACATTGCCTGCGAACAGCTCTACACGTTGATCCACGAACATGACTTTGACGTGGTCATCCTGGACACGCCGCCCACCGCCAACGCTTTGGACTTCCTGGATGCGCCGGAAAAGATCCTGGCCATCCTCAACCATGAAGCGGTGAAATACGCCGCGCGCCCCGCGTTGGCCGCCGGCAAGTTCTCCCTCAAGCTGCTGGACATGGCGGGTGGCGCCGCCATGAAGGCCCTGGAAAAGATCACCGGCGTGGAGACGCTCAAGGAGCTGGGTGAATTCCTGCTGCTGTTTGAGCGCCTGTTTGAACCGCTCAAGGAGCGCACCCACGCCGTCCAGAAGCTCCTGTCATCGGACGGGACCAGCTTTGTCCTGGTGGCCAGCCCGGAATTGGGCCCGTTGTCCCAGGCGCAATATTTCCTGCGGCACCTGTCCATGATGGACCTCACCGTGGGCGCGGTGCTGGTCAACCGCGTGCGGCAGGCCCCCGCGCATGAGGCCAGCCCCGGCGTGCTGGATGCCGCCCTGGCGCTCCACGGCGTGACCGCGGAAGCACGTGCCGGACTTGTTCCCGCCGCCACGCAGGCCATAGAGGACGCGCGCCGCCTGGTGGAACGTGAGAACCGCACCATGCAGCCGCTGCTGCTTGCTGCGGCGTTGTCTCCCGTGGTGCGGCTCCCTCGGCTGGGTGATGACGTGCATGACCTGCCCGGCCTTTGGCGCCTGGGCACGCTCATGATGCAGGCCATCCCGGAACGGGGCTGACCCATGCTGCGCGCCGCCTGGCTGCTGCTGGTCAACTTCCGGCGCGCGCTGGCCAACCTGCTGCGGCACGTGCTGGTCCGGCGCCCGCCGTATGTGTGGATCACCGTGGACGGCCCGCTTCCAGAGTTCTCCACGCGCCTGTCCTTTGTGCAGCGCCGCATCCAGGGCATGCAGGCCGCGCTGTCCATGCAGCTGGTGCGCAGCGTGTTCCGCCGCGTGGAGGCAGACCCGCGTGCTCCCGGAGTGGTGTTGCGCATCCAGGGATTCAGCGGCGGCTGGGCCACGTTGATGTCCTTCCACGCCGAGGTGGCCCGCCTGCGCGCCAGCGGAAAACGGGTGGTGGCCCAGCTGCTGGCCAATGACCAGGCGTCCTACCTGCTGGCCTGCGCGGCGGACTCCATCCAGACCCCGCCCAGCAACATGGTGCTGCTGCCCGGGTTGCGCCGGGAGACCGTGTTCCTCAAAGACGCGCTGGCCCGCGTGGGCGTGGAGGCCCAGGTCTTTGCCGTCTCACCCTTCAAGGCCGCGTATGAACCGCTGACCCGGACGGATTTTTCGGACGAGAACCGCGCGCAGCTCACGCGCCTGTTGGACCAGCGGTATGACGCCATGGTCCAGCTCATTGCCACCAGCCGCAAAAAACCCGTCGAACACGTTCGCGCCGTATTGGACCAGGCCATGCTGGACGCACCTGCGCTCCTGGCCGCCGGGCTGGTGGATTCCCTGGCGTATGATGACCAGCTGGCCACGTCGTTGGGCACCCCAGAAGTACCCGCGCCCATCCAACCGCTGGCCGTGGGCCTTCGCCCGTTGCGCATGCCCTACGCGCGGCGGGTGAAACGCACCGTGGGCGTGGTCACCGTGCACGGCGCCATCCTGCGGGGCCGTTCCCGCCAGCTCCCCGTCCCCCTTCCCATGCTGGGCAGCCAGCAGGCCGGCAGTGACAGTGTGGTGGATGCGCTGCGCCAGGCCGAAAAAATCCCGTGGGTTTCTGCGCTGGTGCTCCACGTGGACAGCCCCGGTGGAGATGCGTTTGCGTCAGACCTGATCTGGCGGGAAGTGGCGCGCGTCAACAAGACCAAGCCCGTGGTGGTGTGCATGCACAACGTGGCGGCCAGCGGCGGGTATTACGTGGCCGCACCTGCAAAACACATTGTGGCCAGCCCAGGGACCATCACCGGCAGCATTGGCGTCATTGCCATGCGGCTGCAGCTGGAGGGTCTGCTGCGGTTGTTGTCCCTGCACGTGGGCGGCCTGCAGCGCGGGAAAAACGCGGGCCTGTTGTCTCCCACCCAGGTGCTCACGCCCGAGGAGCGCGCCGCCTTCACCGCAAGCATTGGCCACACCTACGCCACGTTCAAGACCGTGGTGAAGAACGGCCGCGGCCTGACCGAAGAAACCCTGGAACCCATGGCCGGTGGCCGCGTCTGGACCGGCACCGAAGCGCTTGAGCGCAAGCTTGTGGACCAGTTGGGCGGCTTCCCGGAGGCCCTGGAAAAAGCGCAGGCCCTGGCCGGCCTCAAGGTGGACCGGGACGCCCCCTACCTGGTCCTCAAAGGCAGCGGCCGGGACACCACCCTGCCCCAACCCTGGAAGGACGCCAGCCAGACCCTGACAGCCGCCGTGACAACGTCACACTGGGCGCTTCTCCCCTGGGAGCTGGATGGCTTGTGACGCGCCGTCCCACGCTTTGGGGCACGTTCAGGCTTTTTGAGCGGATCCGGCTTGGGGCACTTGCCATCCGCGCACCAGGGTGGCAAATAAACCACACGAGGTTGCGCCCCATGGGGGGAACAACAGCGTCCCGTTTCGGCCATGTCGGTCGGGCGGTTTCAGGGGCGCGTGAAAGACGGCCCTAAGAAAGCAAAGAAAAAATGCCAGTCGGTACTGTGAAGTGGTTCAACGATGCCAAGGGTTTCGGTTTCATCGCGCGTGAGAATGGCCCGGACGTGTTCGTCCATTTCAGCGCCATCTCCGGCTCAGGCTTCAAGAGCCTCCAGGAAGGCCAGAAGGTGGAATTCGAGGTCGTTCCCGGCAAGAAGGGTGAGCAGGCCCAGGACGTCCGCCCCATCGGCTGAGTCCATGCGTCCCGCAAGGGACATGTGACACCGTCACAGAGAAGCCCGCGGGTAACCGCGGGTTTTCTTTTTTGTGCGCAACCCAATGATCCGGGAATCCCCCCTCCAGCGTGTGGCCGCCGCCTTGACCCAGTGGAGCACCCGCTGGGTCCCGGATGCGTTTGTCATTGCCCTCATCCTCACCGCCCTGGTGGGCCTGCTTGCCCTGGGATGGACGCCCGCCTCCCCGGCCCAGCTCCTGGACGCCTGGGGCGCCGGTGTCTGGTCCCTGTTGGAGTTTGCCAGCCAGATGTGCCTGGTTCTCCTGGGCGGCTACGTGCTGGCCCTGGCACCGCCCACCCGCCGGGTGCTGGATGCCCTGGCCCAGCTCCCCAAGACCCCCCGCGGCGCCGTGGCCGCCACCGCCCTGGTCTCCATGGGTCTGGCCCTGGTGCACTGGGGGCTTTCCATTGTGGCCAGCGCTTTTTTTGTACGCGCCATAGGCCGGCGCCGCATTGGAGCGGACCACCGCCTGCTTTGCGCCGCGGGATACCTGGGCCTGGGCTGTTTGTGGCACGCGGGTCTGTCGGCGTCAGCGCCGCTGTTGCTGGCCACCAAGGGCAAATACTCCGAATATTTTGGCGTCATCCCCATCACCGAGACGCTGCTGTTGCCCATCAACGTGGGACTGGTGGTGGTGTGCCTCATTGTCCTCACCGCCGTGGCTGCAGCCATGCACCCTGCCCCGTCCCAGGCCATTTGTGCGCCACCTGATGCGCTGCTGGAAGACCCGCCCACGCCACAACCGGCGCCCAGCAGTCCAGCAGCGTGGCTTGAGGACAACCGCGCCCTGGCCATCATCCCCGGTGTGCTGGCGTTGGGCTTTGTGGTGGCCCGCGTGTGGAACCTGGGACCGGCCGCGCTCAACATCAACACCGTCAACCTGGGCATGCTGGCCTTGGGAATGATCCTGCACACCACGCCGCGCCGCTTTCTGGCCGCAGCATCCCAAAGCGCAGATGGATTGTGGCCCATTGTGCTGCAGTTCCCGTTCTACGCCGGCATCCTGGGCATCATTGACGGCAGTGGCCTCAATGAAGTGCTTGCTGGCGCGTTCTCCAGCGTGAGTTCCCCGCAGGCGTTTCCGCTTTTTGTGACGTGGTATTCGGGGCTGCTCAACTACGTGGTCCCGTCTGGCGGTTCCAAACTGGCCATTGAAGCCAGCTACATTGCCAAGGCATCCGCCAACCTGGGCGTGCCCATGAACATCACCGTCATGGCCTATGCCTGGGGAGACATGCTGACCGATATCATCCAGCCGTTCTGGGCCATCCCGCTTTTGGGCGCGGCGCGTCTGGGATTCAAGGACATCATGGGTTACTGCCTGGTGCTCTTTGTGGTGTACGCGCTGTTGGTGACGGCGGGATTTGGCCTCTACTGGGCGGGCATCCTCGCGTTCTGATGCCGCGCACATGCAACCACCGGGTCCAGGGGTTGGCCGGCATACAAGCGCGTGGTTCAGTTGGCGTTGATGCGCGCGTGGTGTCTTGCCCTGACGGTCACGGTGCTGGCTGGCGCCACCGCCGCCTGCCCGCTGCTCTACAGCTACGGCTGCCTGGACGCGCAGGACTGCGCACAGGGCTGGGAATGCCTGGACGGCATCTGCCAGCGCGCAGCCAGCGGGTCTTCCAGTGGCGTGCTTCCGGACAAGAGCAGCAGTGCCACCGCAGCATCCTCGTCTGAGGGCGGCGGGTCCAGCAGCACCTCCCTCCCGTCGTCGTCATCAATCGGGTCTTCTGCCAACATCAGCTCCAGCGCCGCCTCGCTTGCCTCCAGTTCCAGTTCCCAGCTGGTTTCCTCGTCACAGGGAACCTCCCATGCAACCAGCGCGGCAGGTACATCCCTGGCCCCGTCCTCTTCCCTCCCTTCGTCCACCGCACAGCTGTCGTCTTCCAGCGCGCTGCTTTCATCAAGTGCGCTGACGTCATCCAGCACCCTGGCAGCGTCATCCAGCACGTCAACGCTGCCGTCCTCCTCGTCTGACCCGTGCCCAACCGGAGCGCAGGACATGGACATGGACGGGACCCGGGATTGTGAAGACCTGTGTCCACGGGACGGCGCGGTCATCACCGCCTGCCCCGTCAAGCGCCTCGCCGTGCAAGACACGTTTGTGGATGCGCCGTTGGTGGACTTCCCCGTCCTGGTGCGCCTGGTGGACAACAGTCTGGCCATCTCCCGCGCAGACGGAGCGGATGTGTTCTTCTCCCTGGACCAGGACGGACAGACGCCACTGGACACCCAGGTTGAGACGTGGGACCGCGCCACCGGCACACTGCTGGCCTGGGTGCGCCTCCCGCAGGTCCACGACGCGCAGCCCACCGTGTTCTACCTGCGCTTCGGGGATGGACGCGCCAATGGCCACCGCAACCCCACCGGCGTGTGGGACGCCAGTTTCCGCGCCGTCTACCACATGGACTACGGCGGCGGCCCCGGGACGCAACTGGACTCCACCAGCAACGCCAACCACGCCGCGCCGGACCCCACGGTATCCGCAAACCTGTGCAACCCGTCCCCGGGAAACCAACCCGCTGGCGTGGTTGGCCAGGCGCTCACGTTTGGCGGTGCCACCTGTGACCGCCTGGTGGCGCCAGACCACGCCAGCCTGGACATCACCACGCAGCTCACCATCACCGCGTGGGTGCGCCCCACCACCAACGGCGTCCCCACCAGTGAGGTGGTGGTCTCCAAACGCATTCGAACGCTGGAGCAGGCCAACTACCAGGTGGGCCTGAGCAGCACGCACAACATGTATTTCATGTGGGGCACCACCGCGGGCGTCTACCCCTCCATTGCATCCACGCCCGCGGCCACCCCCGCCAGCCAGGCCTGGTCTCTGGTCACCTGGACGGTGCAGGGCTCGCCGTTGACGCTGCGCACGTATGTCAACGGCGTGCGCGTCAACGCCATGGACCAGCCCACCTCCAACAGCGGCGTCCCCACCGGCAGCCAGCTGGCCCTGGTGGCCAACAACCACCCGTTGTTTGTGGGTGGCATGGACCAGGAGAATGATGAGGTCTTCTACGGGGACCTGGATGAGGTGCGCATTGCCGCCACCAGCCGCACCCCCGCGTGGCTTCGCGCGGAATATGAGAACCAACGGCCCGGCTCCACGTTCCTCACCGTGGCCAACCCCTGAGCCTGCGCACAACAAACCACCCGCGCACCGCTGGCAGTCCGCGTGCCGGCCGTGGTCTGATTGAGCGGCATGTCCCGCGTGACGCTGTGTGCCCTGATGGTGGTGTGGCTGGCCTTGGCGGTGGCCTTGGCCGGCTGCCCCACCCTGGGCGCGTTTGGGTGCGTCAACCAGGATGATTGCGCGCAGGGGTACGGCTGCCTCAACGGAACCTGCGCCAGGCAGTGCAGCAGCGTAGAGGATTGCGCCGAAGGGCTGGACTGCAATGGCGCGTTCTGCGTGGAACCAGGCAGCGCATCGGGGAACACCGGTGGCAGTTCGCTGGGCACCACCTCCGGGACCGGGACGTCCAGCACCAGTTCCACCACGGCAAGCAGCGCGGGACGCAGCAGCAGCAACCTCTCCAGCACCATGGGCAACAGCACCATCACCAGCGGCGGCATGGCGTCATCCCTGGCACTCTTCAGCTCTTCGGCGGCAAGCAGCGCGCAACCGTCCAGCAGTGCGGTGGCGTCGTCCGCTGCTGGCAGCAGCGCCATGGACAGCAGCAGCAGCGTCTCCGAACCGCCGTCTTCCAGCACCATGGACAGTTCGTCGGCAACCGCTGTGGTTTCCTCCAGCAGTGCGGACCCGTCGTCATCGTCGTTGGTGGTCTCATCCAGCGCGGACGCGTCGTCCTCCAGCGCGGACGCGTCCTCCTCCAGCGCGGCGGTGTCATCCTCGTCGCTGGTGGCGTCATCGTCCTCCAGCATCATGTCATCGTCGTCGCTGTTGATGTCCAGCAGCAGCGCCAACCCCTGCAACGGCGCTGAGATTCAATGCAATGGCGTGTGCACCAACACCACCAACAACAACGCGCATTGCAGCGCGTGCAACACGCCGTGCACTGCGCAGTACGTGGGCGGGACCGTGCAGTGCGCCAACAGCACGTGTGGCCAGTCCTGCCCGGCCGGAACCGCGCTGCTCAACGGGCGCTGCGCGGTCCTTGGCGGCGAATACCAGACCCACGGCATGGGCTGTGGCATTGCTGCCTGCCGCCACGGCAACCCCTACACCGGGGCCTGCAGCTGCCCGGCGGGCTTTTCTCCCTACCAGGCCCTCCACGTGCTGGATGACTCCAATTGCCCTGACGTCAGCAGCGGCCCCTGGGGCTGGTCCTTGTTGTGGGCCTGCCTGCCCACCGCAGGGTCCGTCCCCAACTCAGACTTTGGCGGCCTCTACAACCGCAACCGCCTCAACAGTGCGTGTGAGACCGCCAACCCGTACACCGGCGCGTGCAGCTGCCCCGGCGGTTACAACGCAGTGACCATGCCGGTCTCCGGTGGGTGTTTCCACACCACGGATGTTGTGGCCTGCGTGGGCACCGGGACCATCACCAGCTACGGCGGGTCCTTTTTGCTCCGGGACGGGAACGTCTGCCTTGCGGGCAACCCACGCACCGGAGGCTGCGGTTGCCCCGCCGGATTCTACCCCAACGGCATGCGGGCCATTGTGGGACCGGTGCAGACCAACACGTGCAGTGACAACGGCCAGTCCGGTGCGTTCATCTACTTCTGTCAAATCTGACGCGCCCGCTCAGCCGTCTTCATCCACAATACGTTTGAGCGTCTCCACCACTTCCCCCGCGGCCTTCTCCACCGCGGTCAACTTGGCGTTGAAGAACGCCATGGCCGTGGCGTGGTCCTGCGGGCCCTCACGCAGCAGGTAGGCCAGGTATTTTTGCGCGCCGGTGGACATGTTGGCCAACAGGTCCCGTGCGTCCAGGGTCATGTCCGGGTCACCCTGGATGGCCTCCATGCGGCTCACAATCCAGATGGCCTGACGTTCACCGGGGCCTTCACCACGAGGCGCCACCGCCGCTGCCGCCTCCACATCTGTTTCTTCTGGTTCTTCCTGCTGCCTGGTGCGCGCCGCCATGTGGACTGCTCCTTCCCCCGTCACGCGCGCTCAAAGCACGCCCCCACCGCGCCCCGCAATTGGAACCACGCATGTTGACTGGCGCGTCAACCGGGTCCAGGCACATCCGCCACTTGACCGACAAGCCCCTGCAACGCCGCGCCAATCTACCCTGTGCGTCCTACAGGCAGGGTGGTATAGGCACGGTCCCTTTTTGAGGCAGGCCCTGTGCGCATGGGGCCTCAACTAGGCAAACCGGGCAGGAGTTCAAGGATGTCCAAGTTCCACCGCAAGCTCATTTCGCTGGCGTCTCTGGTGATGGCCGCTTTCCTGGGTGTGTCTGCCATCACGGCGGAACCCGCCAACGCCAAAGGCAAAAAACCCGCTGCCAAGAAGAGCGCGGACAAAGACAAGGATGACGCCAAGGGCAAGAAGGACTCCAAGGAGAAGGAGCCCAAGGAGGCCAAGGGCGGCGCCAAGGAAGATGCGCCTGAAGCGGCGGATGGTGAGGCCGGCAAGGACGGCCCCGCGCCCAAGAAGGAAGAGGTCCGCACCACCGGCCCGGCCAAGTTGCGCCGCCCCGTGAGTGAGAAGGACTTTGACCGGTCTGAAAAGGCGGACTCCAAGCGGGATGAACAAATCAAGGCCATCACCGAGGTTCTGCCCACGCAGAACGAGCCGGCCACACGCGCCGAACTGGTGTTCCGCCTGGCAGAACTCTACTGGGAGAAAAGCCGCTTCATCCTTTCCCAGGAAATGTCCGAATACGAAAAGATGATTGAGAAGTGGCAGCAGGGTGGCCAGAAGGGCAACGAGCCCCAGCCCATCCACAAGCGCTCGGAGGTCTACAAGAAGCAGGCGCTGTCCAACTACCAGATCATCCTGGAGAAATACCCGGACTACCCGCGCCGTGATGAGGTGCTCTACATCATGGCCTCCAACCAGTATGAGGCCGGCCAGAAGGACAAGGCCATCAAGAACTACTGGGACCTCATCAAGCAGTACCCCACCAGTGACTACGTGGGGGACGCCTACCTGGCCATGGGTGAGCACTACTTCAACGGCAATGACGTGCTGAAGGCCCAGAAGGCCTTCAAGAAGGCCCTGGAGACCAAGAAGGCCAAGGTCTACTCCTACGCGCTCTACAAGCTGGCGTGGTGTGACTACAACTTGCAGGAGTGGGACGGCGCCATTTCCAAGTTCAAGAAAGTGGTGGATTACACCAACAAACAAAACGCCAAGGGCAAGGACCGGGACAACGTCCAGCTCAAGAGCGAAGCACTGGCAGACCTCACCCTCACCTACTCCCACGTGGAGGCGGTGGACACCGCGTATGACTATCTCAAGGCGGAAGGTGGCGCCGAAAAGGCCCGCAAGCTCACCGGCAAGCTGGCCGGCTACTACATGGACCAGGGCAAGTTTGACAGCGCCATCCAGACCTTCCGGCTGCTCATCAACATGTACCCGGATGACCCGGATTGTCCGGATTTCCAGTCCTCCATTGTTGCCGCGTATTTCAAGCTCAACAAGCGTGATGAAATCCGCGTGGAGGTCAAGCGCCTGGTGGAGCTCTACCGCCCCGGCACGCCGTGGTGGAAGAAGAATGAGAAGAACAAGCGCACCGTGGAGAAGGCCCGGGAAATTGCCGAGGAGCGGATGCGTGAACTGGTGACGGACACCCACCAGGTCTACACCAAGCTCAAGAAGCTGGAAGACGCCGAGCTGGCCCGGGATATGTACGCCGACTATCTCAAGGTCTTCCCGGACAGCGAATACGCCTACCGCCTGCGCTTCTTCTACGCGGAAATCCTGTGGGACCTGGGAGACTGGGACACCGCCGCCACGCAGTATGACAACGTGGTGGAGATGGACGCCAAGAACAAATACAAGGGCGACTACACCCGTCAGGCCGCGTACAACGCCATCCTGGCCTATGAGAAGATTGCCAAGGGCGAAAAGAAGGGTGACTTCCGCGGCGGTGGCGCCAAGGGCCCCAAGGCCGGCGGCAAGGACATCAAGCGCAAGGATGGTGACGTGGTCAGCTTTGGCAGCGTCAAGCGCATTGATAAGGACAAAAAGGGTGGCTACGAAAAGGAAGAAATCCCGCCCAATGAAGTCAAGCTGGCCGCCGCGTGTGACAAGTACGTCCAGGTGGTGCCGGTCAATGAGAAGACCCCCAAGGACCTGACGGATGAGCTGGTGCTGGTGAAGTTCAAGGCCGGCGCCATCTACCAGAACCACTTCCACTTTGAAGACGCCGCCGCGCGCTTTGAAGAGCTCATTGACCGCTGGCCGGCCCATGAGTTTGCGCGCAAGGGCGCGGATTTGATCCTGGATTCGTGGGACTTCCGTGAGAACTGGACCGAGCTCAACCGCGTGGGCCGCAAGTTCCAGAAGAACAAGAACCTCATGGGAGACAAGTCCTTTGCCTCCCGCGTGGAGAAGTTTGTGGAAGGTTCTTCCTTCAAGGAGATCCTGGTCCTCAACGACAAGGGCAAGAAGCTCAAGGATGAACACAAGGACGAAGAAGCGTCTGTCCTGTGGGCGGACTGCGCCACGCGCTTCATGGGCTTCCAGAAGGAATTCCCCACGTCACAGTTTGCAGACAAGGCCGTCTACAACGCCACCATCATCTATGACAACGCAGACAAGCTGGACCTGGCCGTGGAGTCCGCCGAGTTGCTGCTCAAGCAGTACGAAAAGAGCGACCAGGTGAAGCCCACCGTCTACCTGCTGGCCCAGTTCCACGAGCGCATGGCCGAGTTCAAGCGCGCCAGCGAATACTACGAGCAGTACGTCACCAAGTACCCCAAGGAGAAGTCCGCGCCGGACGCGCTGTACAACGCCGCGCTCTTCAACCAGGGCCTGGGTGAGAAGAAGAAGGCCTTGGAGCTGTATGGAAAGTACCTCAAGGACTTCAAGGACCAGTCTGACGTGGCTGACGTGTACTGGAAGATTGCCAAGATTTATGAGGATGACGGGGACTTCAAGCGCGCCGGAACGCTGTATTCGGAGTTTGAGAAGACCTATCCCAAGGCACCCATCAACCGCATCATGGAGTCCCGCTACAACTACCTCATGGCGTTGATGCAGGAAGGCAAGAAGCGCGAGGGTGACGTCAAGGCCCAGTGCGAGGACATGCTCAAGCGCGTGAAGGCCATGAAGGAGGACGTCAAGAAGGACCCGGTCATCATGCGGGCCAACGCCCACTGCAGCTTCATGGCACTGGAACCGCGCTTTGCCGAGTTCATGGCCCTCAAGCTGGAACTCCCCATGAGCAAGCTGAAGAAGAACCTGGAAGCCAAGGCGGTCAAGCTGGACCAGTTGAAGAATGACTACACCGCGGTGCTGTCCATTGGTGACGGCGCCTGGGGTGTTGCGGCGCTCTACCGCGTGGCGGTCATCCACCATGACTTTGCCAAGGCCCTCAAGGAGTCCCCGGACCCACCCGGCCTCAACCCGGACCAACTGGAAATCTACCGCTCAGAACTGGAAGGCCAGACCTTCCCCGTGGATGAGAAGGCCATCCAGGCGTTGGAAGCCGCGCTGCAAAAGGCGTTTGAGCTGGGCATCTACACCGAGTGGACTGCACGCAACCAGGACCTCCTCAAGGAATACAAGCCCAACGAGTTCCCGCCGGTGCATTCCATGCCGTTCTATTATTCGGATTTCTTCTCCGCGGGAGCCGCGGCCAAGGGAGGCAAGTGATGCGCGCGCTCAAGCAGACCACGGCAATGGTGTTGAGCCTGGCCGTCACCGCGTGCGGCGGTGGCGGCGCGCAACAACGCCCGGATGAACAGCCCAACCAGCAGACCCAGCGCCCCGGCAAACAGGCCAAGGCCCCCACGGCCGAGGAATGTGACGCGCTTCGCGCCGCGGGCAAGCCCACGCCCGCCAACTGCCCGGAAGCCCCCAAGGAGCTCACCGCCAAGGACCTCATTGAAGAGGGCAACCAGCTGGCCGGCAAGGGGGACTACACCAAGGCGCGCGAGAAGTACGAAGAGGCGCTCAAGAAGGAACCGGACAACGTCACGGCGGAAACGCAGCTGGCCGTGGCGTCCCACAAACTGGGTGACCTGGACGCCGCGGAGAAGAGCTACCGCATCATCCTGGACAAACAACCGGAAAACACCCAGGTCCTCACCGCGTTGGGCAATATCTACAAGGACAAGGGTGAGTTTGACCGCGGCATTGAGTTGTACAAGGGCGCGCTCAAGAAGGACGAGTTTGACCCCGCGCTGCTCAACAACATCACCGTGCTGTATCGGCTCTCCAAGAAGTACAAACAGGCCGAGGAGAGCGCCAAGAAGCTGTTGAGCCGCAGCCCCAAGAACGTGGACGCCTACAAGAACCTGTCCATCATCTATTATGACCAGAAGAAGTTTGACCTGGCAGAGACCATCACCGCCAACGCGCTCAAGATGGACCCCAAGGACGCCGCGCTCTTCAACAACCGCGGCATGATCTGGGTCTCCAAGTCCCCGCCGCGGTATCCGGAAGCGCTGGTGTTCTTCAAAAAGGCGCTGGAGCTGGACCAGACCAACCTCAACGCGCGCCTCAACATTGGCTCCATTGCCCTGCACTACCGGGACTACGCGCTGGCCGAACAGATGTATTCCAAGGTGTTGGAAGTTGAGCCCCGCAACCTGGTGGCGCGCCTGGGCTACGCCTACGCGCTGTCCGGCAAGCAGATGGCCGCCGAATCCCTGGCCCAGCTGGAGAAGGTCCTGGAGCAGGACCAGAAAAACGGGGACGCCATGCTGGAGATGGCCGAGCTGTATGAGACCCAGCTGGCGGACTACCCCAAGGCCAAGGCCGCGTGTGAGCGCTACCTGGCCACCCGGGAGAACGGCCAGGGCGCCGAGGTGGTGAAGGAGCGGCTGGACCGTCTCAACAAGAACATTGAACTTTCGGCCAAGGCCGCCGAACGGGCCGCCAAGAACAAGGAGGCGCAGGCCGCCAAGAAGAAGGCCGCCGAGGAAGCCGCCAAGCAGCAGCAGCAGCAGGCCCCGCCCCCCCCGCCCGCCCCGCAAGGCGCGAAAGCCC
>Ga0154020_10001099_pt1 | contig 33465 bp, 26 predicted proteins | sample Klosneuvirus_201_FD_109709 | JGI IMG/M metagenome (GOLD analysis project Ga0154020, IMG submission 109709) | Active sludge microbial communities from wastewater, Klosterneuburg, Austria - Klosneuvirus_20160825_MG | ecosystem: Engineered > WWTP > Aerobic digester > Activated sludge | place...
CATCGCATCGAGATGGATGCCCTCATTGGCCAGCGAATCCAGCGCCTCGTCCATGGACGGCGCCGTGGAACCGAAGTACAGCACGCCCAAGCGGCTTTTCTTCTGGGCGGCGTGCAACACCGGTTGGGGCACGAGATCGGCAGCGGTGGCGAACTTGCGCAGCAGACGTTGCACGTTGTAGATGTAGTCGGGGCCCGCCTCGGAATAGCGCGCGTATGGGTCGCGCGTGGTGCCACGGGTGAAGTACGCACCCTTGCTCGGATGTGTGCCCGCAAGGGTGCGCCATGGGATGCCGTCGCCGTCGACATCCTTGTAGCGACCGAAGTCCTTGCCGGCCTCGAGCTCGGCTGCGGTCATCACCTTGCCTCGGTCGTAGCGGCGATCGTCGCTCCACGCGAAGGGCTCGCACAGGCGCTGGTTCATGCCGATGTCCAGATCGGTCATCACGAAGATCGGCGTCTGCAGACGGTCGGCCAGGTCGAGTGCGGCGGCGCTCATCTCGAAACACTCGGCCGGGTCCTGGGGCAGCAGCATCACGTGCTTGGTATCGCCATGCGACGCATAGGCGGTGCTGAGCAGGTCGGCTTGCTGGGTGCGCGTGGGCATGCCGGTGGAGGGGCCGCCGCGCTGCACGTTGATGATGGTCAGTGGAATCTCGGCGAAGTAGGCCAGGCCGATGAACTCGGTCATCAGCGACACGCCGGGCCCCGAAGTGGCGGTGAAGGCGCGCGCGCCGTTCCAGCCAGCCCCGGTGATCATGCCGACCGAGGCGATCTCGTCTTCGGCCTGCACGATGGCAAAGCGGTTCTCGCCGGTCTGAGGGTCGACACGGTACTGGCGGCAGAACTTCTCGAACATCTCGGCCACCGACGACGATGGCGTGATCGGGTACCAGGCGCACACCGACGCGCCGCCATACACGCACCCCAGCGCCGCGGCCGTGTTGCCATCGACGAAGATGCGCTGGCCGACCCGATCGGTCGCGCGCACCTTCAGGCCCATGGCCGGAACGGCGGGCGGGCGCAGGTGGTCCTTCGCGAAGCTGCGCCCGGATTGCAGCGCCCGGATGTTCGATTCGAGCAGCCGCTCCTTGCCCTTGTACTGCTCGCCCAACAGGCGCTCGATGACGGCAGCGTCGACATCCATCAGCACCGACAACGCGCCCAGCACCATGATGTTCTTGAACAGGGTGCGCTGCCGTGGATCCTCGTAGGTGGCGTTGCAGATCGCGGTGACCGGCATCGGGATGACGTTCACGTCGTCACGGAACGCCGTCGGCGGCATCGGCCGCGTGCTGTCGTAGAACAGGTAGCCACCCGTTTCCAACTCCAGCAGGTCCTGGGTCCAGGTCTGCGGATTCATCGCGATCATCATGTCGACGCCGCCCCTGCGCCCGAGCCAACCGCGCTCGCTCACCCGTACCTCGTACCAGGTGGGCAAGCCCTGGATGTTGCTGGGAAAAATGTTGCGCGGGCTGACCGGCACGCCCATGCGCAGGATGGCCTTGGCGAACAGCTCGTTGGCCGACGCCGAACCCGAGCCGTTGACGTTGGAGAACTTGATGACGAAGTCGTTGACTGCTTCTATGCGCTTCATGCGGCCACTCCTTGGCGGCCAGGATTGGGCCGGCTGTCGCGACAGGCGGGGCCCGCCTTCGTGGTGAGCAGGAGGAACTTCTGCATGTCCCAGGCGCCGGTGGGGCAGCGCTCAGCGCACAGCCCGCAGTGCAGGCAGACATCCTCGTCCTTGACCATCACGCGCTGCGTCTTGAGCGTGCCACTCACATACAGCGACTGCTGCGGGTGCAGCGCGGGCGCCTTGAGGCGCGTGCGCAGATCGGCCTCTTCGCCGTTGACAGTGAAGCTGATGCAGTCCATCGGGCAAATGTCGACACAGCCGTCGCACTCGATGCACAGCTTGTCCGTGAACACGGTCTGCACGTCGCAGTTCAGGCAGCGCTGGGCTTCCTGCCAGGCCACGGCCGGATCGAAACCCAGTTCGACCTCGACCCGGATGCTCGACAGCGCCTGTTCCGCCTTCGCCCAGGGCACCTTGTGGCGGGCATCGTTGGTGGGCGCGTTGTCGTAGCTCCACTCGTGGATGCCCATCTTCTGCGACATCAGGTTCACGTGCGGCGGAGGCCGCTGCGCCACGTCTTCGCCGTGGACGTAGCGGTCGATCGACACCGCCGCCTCGTGACCGTGGGCAACCGCGGTGATGATGTTCTTGGGCCCGAACGCAGCATCACCACCGAAGAACACGCGCGGCACCGTCGATTGAAAGGTGGCCTCGTCGAGCACGGGCAGGCCCCACTTGTCGAACGCGATGCCGCAATCGCGCTCGATCCAGGGGAACGCATTTTCCTGGCCCACGGCGACGAGCACTTCGTCGCACGGCACCGTCACATCGGGGGCGCCGGTGGGCACCAGGTTGCGTCGGCCCTGGGCATCGTAGGTCGCCTGCACGAGCTCGAAGCGCATGCCCACCAGCCGCCCACCCTCGACCACGTAGGCCTTGGGCACGTGGTAGTTCAGGATCGGGATGCCTTCGTGCATGGCATCTTCCTTCTCCCAGGGCGAGGCTTTCATTTCCTCGAAGCCCGAGCGCACGATGACCTTGACCTCTTCGGCCCCGAGGCGGCGCGCCGAACGACAGCAGTCCATGGCGGTGTTGCCGCCACCGAGCACGATGACGCGCCGCTTGACGTGATCGATGTGGCCGAAGGACACCGAGGCCAGCCAATCGATGCCGATGTGGATGTCGGCCGCAGCGTCCTGGCGACCCGGGAGGTCGAGGTCGCGCCCACGGGGGGCACCGCTGCCCACAAAAATCGCATCCCAGTCCTGCGCCAGCAAGGCCGCCATCGACTCGATGCGCTGGCCGCTGCGGAACTCCACACCCAGGTTCAGGATGTAGCCGCACTCCTCGTCGATCACGCTCTCAGGCAGGCGAAATCGTGGGATCTGGCTGCGGATGAAGCCGCCGGGCTTGGCCTCGCCGTCGAATACCGTGACCGCATAGCCCTGGGACGCCAGGTCTCGCGCCACCGTGAGCGAAGCCGGGCCCGCGCCAACACAGGCCACACGCTTGCCGTTGCGTGGCAGCGGCCGCGGGATCATTGCCCGCACTTCGTCGCCCTTGAAATCGGCGGCTACCCGCTTGAGGCGGCAAATGGCCACCGGCTCGGGCTTGGCAAGGTTGCGCTCCTCCACACGGCTGCGCCTGCAGGCGGGCTCGCAGGGTCTGTCGCAGGTACGACCGAGCACGCCGGGGAACACGTTGGAAACCCAGTTGACCATGTAGGCCTGGTCGTAGCGACCCTGGCCAATCAGCCGGATGTACTCGGGTACGGGGGTATGGGCTGGGCAGGCCCACTGGCAATCGACGACCTTGTGGAAGTAGGCCGGGGCGGCCACGTCGGTGGGGTTCACGGGCAGGTGTCTCCTGGCGCACATCGAGGCGCATGCCGCATTCGCGGCGGGCCCCGACCAGCCGGGCCCCTCGAGATTGCGCCCCAACATTGCGCGGGCCAGTCTAACCCGCAGCAGGTGTGCGTCCGGGGCAGGCTTACCCGTGACGTGGGCTTCAGGCGACGACGCGCAACACCTTCAGCAAGCCGTCGACCTTGCGCCCCTTGCGGGCCCGGCGACCCAGGTAGGCGGCCAGCCCGGCACCTCGCAGTTCCTCCTCGCGTGGCTTGCCGCCGCGGCCGCTGCCCATCACCCGCAATTGCTCCGCGCAGGTGGCGACCGACACCAGAGGCGACTGCGCGTCAACGTCCATCAGCGTCAGGCCCTTGCCGCCGTTGGGCTGCAGCTTGAGCTCATCCAGCGGAAACAGCAGCAGCCGTCCATCCATCGCCAGGCAAGCCACCTGTCGGTGCACCGGATTGACCGCCACCGGTGGCAGTACCCGGTCGGTGTCGGCCAGGGTCAAGAAGCTCTTTCCACCCTTCTGGCGACCCTGCATGTCGGCGGCACGTGCCAGCAGACCGTAGCCGCCGGTATTGGCCAGCAACAGCATGGCGTCGGCCGGACCGGCGTAGTAGTGCACGGGCTGCGTGCCAGGCTCCAGGTCAATCAGGCTCGTGATCGGAACGCCATCACCGCGGCCGCCCGGAAGCGACGCCACCTGCACCGAGTACACCCTCCCGCTGCCCTTGGCGGCGCTGCCGAAGACCAGCAGTGTGTCGACACTGCGGCACGCGAAAGTGCCGTAGAAGCCGTCGCCAGGCTTGAACGCCAACGTGGCCACGTCGACTTCCTGGCCCTTGAGCGCGCGCACCCAGCCCTTGAGACTGACCACCACCGTCACCGGCTCGTCGACCACCTTGATCTCGGCCACCACACGCTTGTCGGCCTGGATCAACGTGCGGCGCGCATCGCCGTGGATCTTGGCATCGGTCTCGATCTCACGGATGAGCGTGCGGCGCAGCGCCGCCGGGCTGGCCAGAATCTCCTCGAGCTTGCCTTGATCGGTGCGCAGCTCAGCTAGTTCCTGCTCGATCTTCAACGCCTCCAGCCGCGCCAGCTGGCGCAGCCTGATCTCGAGGATGTCTTCGGCCTGGCGGTCGCTCAGCGCGAATCGCGCAATCAGCGCCGCCTTGGGCTCGTCGGACTGGCGGATGATGCGGATCACCTCGTCGATGCTCAGCAGCACCAGCTGCCGCCCTTCGAGTACGTGGATGCGATCGCGCACCTTGCCCAGTCGGTGCTCGGTGCGCCGCTGCACTGTGAGCTGGCGGAACGCCACCCACTCGGTGAGGATCCGGCGCAGGCTCTTCTGAGTCGGCCTGCCGTCACTGCCGACCATGGTGAGGTTCACGGGCGCGCTGGTTTCCAGGCTGGTGTGGGCGAGCAGCGTGCGTGCCAGGTCCTGCGGTTCGATGCTGCGGCTGCGCGGCTCGAACACCAGCCGAACCGCGGCGTCCTTGCCGGATTCGTCGCGCACAGCGTCGAGCACCGCCAATACCGCGGCCTTGAGCTGGTTCTGCTCGGCCGTGAGCGACTTCTTGCCCGCTTTGACCTTCGGGTTGGTGAGTTCCTCGATCTCCTCGAGCACCTTCTGCGCGCTGGTGCCCGGGGCGAGTTCCGTCACCACCAGTTGCCACTGCCCGCGCGCCAGATCCTCGATCTTCCAGCGAGCGCGTACCTTCAGGCTGCCGCGCCCGCTCGCGTAGGCCTCCCGGATCTCGGTATCGCTGGAGATGATCTGGCCGCCGCCAGGGAAATCGGGGCCCGGAAGCAGCGCGTGCAGGTCGTCTTCAGACAGCCGATCATCGCGGATCAGGGCGACCGCGGCGGCGGCCACCTCGCGCAGGTTGTGGCTGGGAATCTCGGTGGCCAGACCCACCGCAATGCCCGAGGCACCGTTGAGCAACACGAAGGGCAGCCGTGCCGGCAACAGTCGCGGTTCCTCGGTGCTGCCGTCGTAGTTGGGTATGAAATCGACGGTGCCCTCGTCGATCTCGTCAAGCAGCAGCCGCGCGATCGGCGTCAGGCGCGCTTCGGTGTAGCGCATGGCGGCAGCGCCATCACCGTCGCGGCTGCCGAAGTTGCCCTGACCATCGACCAACGGGTAGCGCAGGCTGAAGTCTTGCGCCATGCGCACCATGGCGTCGTAGGCGGCCTGGTCGCCATGCGGGTGGTACTTGCCCAGCACGTCACCCACGACGCGCGCGCTCTTCACCGGTTTCGGGCCGGACCCGCCCGCATGCACCAAGCCCATGCGCTGCATGGCATACAGGATGCGGCGTTGCACCGGCTTGGCGCCATCGCATACATCGGGCAACGCGCGGCCCTTCACCACGCTGAGCGCGTACTCCAGGTAGGCGCGCTCCGCGTACTGCGCGAGCGTGATGGCGTCATCGGCCGGCGGCGGCGCCGGCGGCATCAGGGAAAGCTGTTCAGGCATGCGTCACAAGCGATAAAGGGAACACCGGTGCCAGCCACACCGGCGCCGGGGCCCGCATTGTGCCGCGCCGCCTGGGTGCCTCTGCGACCTACCGCCCCATGCGCAAGCGCTCGCAACGCTTGGGTTGCTCGGGTGCGGGGTCGGTGTCGAAGGCTTCGTTCGTGCACGCGATGCCGTTGCTGGCCTCGCGATAGACATAGCGCCCATGCGCACCGTAGCGCACCATGCCCGGGCCCTGGAAGCTGCACGCGCCACGCTCATTGGCGCAGTGATCCCAAACCAGTCCGGACGGCGCCACCGGCGGTCCTACCGGACGACCGTCGTTGAGAAGGTAGTCGCACTGCTTGGCCACGTCGGGCATTGGATCGCCGAACACGGCGTTCACGCAGCGCACGCTGTCGCGCACCTCACGCACCGCGTAGCGCCCATTGGCGCCATAGCGCACCTTCGCCGCTTTGGGCGGCCTGCAGGTGTCGCCCTCGTTGGCGCAGAGCACCCAATGCGCAGACTCCTCCACTTCGCACACCTTGGGCACGCCCGGAGCGGGGTCGCCGAACCGTCGTGTCGTGCAATCGACCCGGCCTTGCACACGGCGTACCTCAAACTGCCCGTTTGCGCCGAATCGAACGCGCGCCTGGCCGTCGACCCAGCAGTCGCCACCCTCGCTGGCACAGAAGCGCCAGCCGCCTTGTGCGACCCTGCCCTGATCGCGCCAGCCGTGGTATCGGCTGTCCTGGCGCCAGGCGGCGGAATACTGGCAGCTCTTGCGCTGATCAGGGGACGGGTCGCCGAATTCCTCGTTCGTGCAGGCCACCTGCTGGCGGACGAGCCGGAACGCGTACCGTCCATCGGTGCCGTAGCGCACCATCGCTTCGCCAGCAAAGCGACAGACCTCACCCTCACCGGCGCAGTTGGTCCAGTCGGGTTGCGCTCGTGCCGGTGCGGCCAAGAGCAGTCCCATAACCCCAACCGCCGCGCTGGCGGTCAACCAAGCCCATTGATTGCGACGCATGTGCCCCCCGTTCAAGCCGACTGCGCCGCATTGTCCACTCATGGCGCCATGGGTGCCACGGCAAGCTGAATTCGCGTGATGCGTTGGCTGCGCTGCAACATCGCCCAGTACAGCTCGAGCACCAGCTGCACATGGCTACGCGTCTCGGCAATGGGTGGCATGGCGCCACCATGCCGGCGCACGGTGCCCTCACCCGCATTCCACGCCGCCAGGGCCATGTCGACACGCCCGAAACGGCGCAACAGGTCAGCCAGCATCCGGGCACCGATGTGGATGTTGGCACGTGGCTCCAGCAGCAGTTCATCCAACGGGCGTTGCGCGGTGGTCGCGCCTGCGTACCTGCCAGCCGACTCGAGCGTCAGTTGCATCAACCCCATCGCGCCACGTGGCGAGACCGCGCTGGCATCGAAACCCGACTCGACCGCGATCAACGCCGTCAGCAGTTCGACGTCCACGCCATGCATGCGCGCCGCATCTCTCAGCCAAGGTCTCATCACACGCACTTGCGGCGCGATCTCGAGCCAGGTGAGCAAGCCAGCCGCCGCATCGGCTTTGCCGGTCACGCGCCCCGTGCGCGCATGGTGGGGTCCGAGGACGAGTCGATAGCGCCCATCCAATGGCTGCAAAGCGACATGGGCGACACCACGGCCGTCGATCCAGGCCCACAGCTCGGCACGCGTCGACGCGGCGCTGCACAGCAGTGCCACAGCCACCAGCAGCGACCGCAGGCGCATCAGCATTCCTGCCCGAGTGCAACCCGGGCCTGGTACTCGCGGTCGAGCATGGCCATCACGATCAGCGTATCGTATCCGTCGGCACCGTTGATGGTGACCCGTACGCTCTCGCGAAGCCGGCCTTCTTCCACGAAACCCTCGCTGGCGTAAAGCGTGAGCGCGCGGCTGTTGAGCTGCTTCACATCCAGCCAGAAGCGGTGCGCGCCCAGGTCGCTGAACGCCATGCGCTTGAGCAGGCGTACGCATGCACGGCCGTAACCCTTGCCCTTGGGCTGCAGGACGATACGCTTGAGCTCGACGCTGCGGTGGGGGTTGCGGCAGCCTTGGAGGATGACGAACCCGGCGCGCTCGAAGTCATCCCCGGCTTCGACGATGAAATGTCGGAAGTCCGGGAATCGCACCGCCCCTTCGTGCTGCATGCGCTCCCAGGGCGTGATGAACGGCAGGTTGTGGGCATCGACCTCAACGCCGACCACGTAGTCGAGGTCGCTGAGCATCGTCGGCCGCAGCCGCAGACGTGTCGGTGGGGCGGTCATGGCCCAAGCATTGTGCCCGGCCAGCGGCCGCGCGAACTGGACGGCGTTCATCACCGCTGGGTCCATTCCCCAGCCCAGACGAAAAACGGGCCGCACAGTCGCGGCCCGGCTGTATCGACGGCCGGCGCCCCTGTCAAGGAGCGCCGGCTGCGGTGGAAGCCCCGCAGGTCAGTTGCCGCAGCCCAGGCTGGTGATCCGATCGTCGGCGGCCTGGGCCTGCACCAGGCCATAGCCGAACTTGTCGTCACGCCCGGCCGGGCCGAGATCCATCGCGCTCTTGTTCAACGAGTCGCGCATCTGTGCTGCCGTGCAGTTGGTGTGGCGGCTCCACACCAGCGCTGCTACCGCCGAAGCGTGCGGCGTGGCCATCGATGTGCCATTGAACAGCGCGTAGCTCGCCGGGGTGACGGCCACGTTGGCCATATCGCCCACCTTCGCCATCATCGCCGCACCGTCGGTATCCGATGCGCCGACAGACGGGATGGTCGTGACCACTCCATTGAGCGTGCCGTTGAGCGGACCTGCGGTGTTGTTGTAGATGATGGCCGCAACGCCGCCACTGTTCTGGCAGTTCAGCACCTTGTCAGAGAACGAGATGTTGCCGCGTTGGATGAGGCAGACCTTGCCGGTCATGCTGCCAGGGGCAGGCGTGTCGCCGAGCCCGAAATCAGCCAAGGCACCGCTGGCGCTCAGCATCGGCGAGCCGACCATGCCAATCACCGGATAGGCCGTGCCACCGACATCGGTGGTGGCGTCGGAGCCAGCGCCCGCCGGCACCGTGGACAGCACCGCCACGCCCGGCGCCGCGATCTCGACGTCGGGGTTGTACTGCGAGAAGCTGGCCCAGGCTGCGCTGGAGTCGACCGCCGCGACCGACATCACGTTCGCGAAGCCCGCCGGATACGACACGGCAGTGGTGCCCGCGTTGCCCGCCGCAGCGATGATGAGAATGTTGCGGCCGGTCATGAAGTTCACGACCTTTTCTTCGAGCTTGCTGGCACTCGAACCCCCCAGCGACATGCTCACCACGTTGGCGCCGGCACGGTTGCACGCCAGCATGCCCTTGATGATGGTCGACGTGGAAGCGGTGCCCGCCGCATCGAACACCTTGGAGATGTACAAGCTGATCTGCTTGTTGGGCATCACGCCGACCACGCCCAGCGCGTTGTTGACGGCCGCCACGGTGCCGGCCACGTGAGTGCCGTGCGAGTTTTCATCGGTGTTCCACGAACCCGAAGCCGTGTGATTCGCGCCATCCATGGGGATGCCGATGAGGTCTTCATGGCTGCCGTCGATACCCGAATCAACGATACACAGCTTGCGCGCGGACGCCGACGCATCGGAGACCTGATCGGCCTGCACCATCGAGATGCCATAAGGCACGACCTGGCCACCTGCCGCCGCAGCAACACGCCCACGCCCTGCCGCAAACGCCTTACGAACGTGATCGTTCTCGGCGAAGTCCAGACCCTTGGCCTTCTGCAGTGCGGCCACGGCCTTGCGCGGCAGAACCACGGCGAACGCATTCACCTCATCGAGATCGACCACCACCTTGCCACCGAGGCGGGCAACCGCTGCCCGCATGGCAGCGCCCTGGCCATCCTTGTAGGCCACGATCATGCGCACGCGCTGAGCGTCCTGGGCCTGAGCGGCCATCGGCACGGCCAGCAAGGCGCCGGCGAGCCCCAGTGCAGCGCACGCCGACGCGATCAGGGTCTTGGATTTGGACATGAACACACTCCGACCATCTAGGTTGAAAGTTGGAAGTCTCCCAGGCCCTGCCGCTCAGGGGCATCCCTTCAACCAAGGGGCGGGAAAACCAGCATGCCGGTCGCTCGATGCAGCCAGCGTGTGCGGTCAGACATCCACCTCGACCGTGTCGCCGTGCAGTTCCATCAGCTCACGCCGCGCGGCCGCTTCGCCCTTGCCCATCAAACGAGTGAAGCACGCCACCGTCGCGTCAAACCCCGTCGCGCCGTAGGCCACGGGCAAGAGGCGGCGGGTCTCGGGGTTGAGCGTGGTCTCCCACAGGTGCTCGGCGCTCATTTCGCCCAGGCCCTTGAAGCGGTTGATCGTCCATGAACCTTCACGGGCGCCTTCCTTGCGCAACTTGTCGAGGATGGCCTCGAGCTCGGCGTCGTCGAGCGCATACAGGCGCGCGGGCGGCTTCTTGCCGCGCGCCGGCGCATCGACGCGAAACAGCGGCGGTCTGGCGACATAGACGTGCCCGGCTTCCACCAGCTTCGGAAAGTGACGGAAGAACAAGGTGAGCAGCAGCACCTGAATGTGCGAGCCGTCCACATCGGCATCGCTCAGGATGCACACCTTGCCGTATCGCAGCCCGGTGAGGTCCGGCGTGTCCCGTGGCCCGTGCGGATCGACCCCGATGGCCACCGAGATGTCGTGGATTTCGTTGTTGGCGAAGAGGCGATCGCGCTCGACCTCCCAGGCGTTGAGCACCTTGCCGCGGAGCGGCAAGATGGCCTGTGTCTCCTTGTCGCGCCCCATCTTGGCCGACCCACCGGCGGAGTCCCCTTCGACCAGAAACACTTCGTTGAATGCCAGATCGCGGCTTTCGCAATCGGTCAGCTTGCCTGGCAGCACGGCCACGCCCGAGCCCTTGCGCTTCTCCACCTTCTGGCTGGCGCGCTGGCGCGTCTGCGCCTGGCGAATCACCAACTCTGCCAACCTGCGCCCATGCTCGACATGCTGGTTCAGCCACAACTCCAGCGGCGCCCGTGTGAACGACGACACCAGGCGCAGCGCATCGCGGCTGTTCAGTCGCTCCTTGGTCTGACCCTGGAATTGCGGATCGAGCACCTTGGCCGACAACACGAAGCTGGCCCGCGAGTACACGTCTTCGGGCATCAGCTTCACGCCCTTGGGGCACAGCGCATGCAACTCGATGAAACCCTTGACAGCGCCGAACAACCCGTCCTTGAGCCCCGACTCATGCGTGCCGCCGGCGACGGTCGGGATGAGGTTGACGTAGCTCTCGCGCAGCAGGTTGCCCTCATCGGTGAATGCCACGCACCAGGCCACGCCTTCACCTTCGGCGAAATTCTCCGCCTCCTGGGCCGACGCATAGGCCTCGCCCTCGAACAGCGGGATCAGGGGCTCGGCCGGCAGGCCCTGCAGCAGGTAGTCGCGCAGGCCACCTTTGTACAGCCAGGTGAGCCGCTCGGCCTCCTTCTGGCCCGCACGCTCGATGGTGAGCGTGACGGTGACGCCCGGCATCAGCACGGCCTTGCTGCGCAGCAGGTGGATCAGCTCGTGGCGCGGCAGCTCGATGCTGTCGAAATAGGCCGGATCGGGCCACACCCGTACGCTGGTTCCCTGCCGTCGCTCGCCTGTGACAGCCTTGCGCACCACCAGCGGCTCGACAACATCACCGCCGGAGAACGTGATGCTCGCACTTTGGCCCTCACGCCAGACCGACACCTGCAGCCGTCGGGCCAGCGCGTTCGTCACGCTCACGCCCACGCCGTGCAGGCCACCCGAGAAGCTGTAGGCCCCGCCAGCGCCCTTGTCGAACTTGCCACCGGCGTGCAGCCTCGTGTAGACGATCTCGATCACCGGCACCTGTTCGTCGGGATGCAGCCCGAACGGAATGCCGCGGCCATCGTCATCGACACTCACCGATCCGTCGGCGTGCAGCGTGACGGCGATGCGCCGCCCGTGGCCGGCCAGTGCCTCGTCAGCGGCGTTGTCGATCACCTCCTGCACGACATGCAGCGGCGTCTCGGTGCGCGTGTACATGCCGGGGCGCTGCTTGACGGGCTCCAGGCCCTTGAGCACGCGGATCGACGCCTCGCCGTAATGGGATTGCTTCACAGTGGTTGCCATGGGCCGGCATTCTATGGAGGGGCGCGCGCGAAGCCGCCCGGGGCCGCGCTGGCGTCCGCTGCGAATCGGGCGGCCCCGCATACCCCGGGCGGTTCCGATACAGTGCGCGCATGACTGCGCAGACAAGACCCGCCCTGAGCATGACGCAAGTGCTGCTGTGCGGCGCTGCCATCGTCACCTTGTCGATGGGTATCCGCCATGGCTTCGGGCTTTGGCTCGGCCCGGTCACCACTGACCGCGGCTGGACACGCGAGACTTTCGCCTTCGCGATCGCGGTGCAAAACCTGGCCTGGGGGGCCGCCGGGCCGCTGGCGGGCGTGCTGGCGGACCGCTGGGGAGCCTGGCGGGTGCTCCTTATCGGTGGCGCTCTGTATGCCGCCGGCCTGGCCCTGATGGCGGCCTCCACTTCCGGGGCGGGTTTCATCGGCAGCGCCGGCCTGGTGATCGGCCTGGCCCAATCGGGCACCACCTACGCGGTAATCTATGGGGTCATCGGGCGCAATGTGAGTGCGCAGCGGCGATCGTGGGCAATGGGCGTGGCGGCCGCTGCAGGGTCGTTCGGCCAGTTCCTGATGGTGCCTGTCGAGAGCTGGCTCATCGCTCACTGGGGATGGCAGAACGCGCTGTTCGTCTTGGCCTGCGCCGCGCTGGCCATCGCGCCGCTGGCGTTCGGACTGCGAGAGCCGCAAGACAGCGCCGCTGGCAGCGGCCCAGCGCAGAGCGTGGGCCACGCGGTGCGCGAGGCCTTCGGCCATCGCAGCTTCCAGTTGCTCACCGCGGGCTACTTCGTCTGCGGCTTCCAGGTCGTCTTCATCGGCGTTCACATGCCCGCCTACCTGAAGGATCAAGGGATGGCACCTGAGGTCGCCACCGTGGCCCTGGCCCTGATCGGACTGTTCAATGTGTTCGGTACCTATGGCGTCGGCGTGCTGGGCCAGCACATCGCCCGCCGATACATCCTGGCCGCCATTTACACGCTTCGATCGCTGGCCATCATCGTGTTTCTGGCAGCACCCATCACGCCCATGAGCGTGTACGTCTTCTCGGCCACGATGGGCCTGCTGTGGCTGTCCACGGTACCGCCCACCAATGCGATCGTGGCCCAGGTCTTCGGCGTCCGGTACCTGTCCATGCTCAGCGGCTTCGTGTTCTTCAGCCACCAGGTGGGTTCGTTTCTGGGTGTGTGGATGGGCGGCCGGTTGTACGACCTCACCGGCAGCTACACGGTCGTGTGGTGGCTGGCCATCGCGTTGGGCGTCTTCGCCGCCCTGGTCAACCTGCCGGTGCGCGAGACGGCAGTGAAACGCGATGTTGTCGCGCAAGCTGCCTGACGAGTCCGCAGATGTTTGCCCGCCAGATCCGCCGATGGTTCGCGTGGCTGCTCGTCGGCGGTGTGCTGTGCGCGGTCTTCCTCTCGTACCTGAATCCACATCTGATGGTCGACCTCGCGAACCGGTTGTGGGCCTGCTTCTGAAAGGCTACTGCACCATGGACGCGCCGTCAGACTGGTTGCGCCGCTGGGTACACTTGCTGCCCGACGGTGCCGCAGTGCTCGACGTGGCCTGCGGGCGCGGGCGCAACGCCCGCTGGCTGGCCTCGCGCGGAATGCGCGTGACTGGCATCGACCGCGACCACGAGGCCCTCGAGGGCCTGCGCAGTGTCATCGAATGCGTGCAGGCCGATCTCGAAGGCGCACCCTGGCCGCTGCCGGGTCGCCAATTCGATGCTGTGGTCGTGACGAACTATCTCTGGCGGCCACTGTGGCCAGAACTGCTGGGTGCGCTGGCGCCCGCCGGCGTGCTGCTGGTCGAGACCTTCGCCGACGGCCAGCAGAACGTCGGCCGGCCGACACGACCGGAGTTCCTTTTGCGGCACGGCGAATTGCTCCACTTGTGCCAGGCGTTGCGGGTCGTCGCGTACGAAGATGGCGTGCTCCAGACCCCGCTTCGATACATCCAGCGCATCGTTGCCACCGCCCCGAACCCGCCGGGCCAGTTGTCTGGACCACGGCTGCATGCCCCTGCCGGCTCCTCCGGATAAAATCGGCTGCTTTCCAGCGCCCTGTCCGGGCTGAAGGATGCTCGGGAGTAGATGGGACCGCCTCACCGGCCGCGAACCGATGGGCGTACTCAGATCCGACAAACCCCGGGCCGTACTGCCACCGGGCGGCAGGCCGAGGGGCGCACACGAGGAAACCCAATGGAACCCATCGTAGGCAGCATCGTCGCGCTCGTCACGCCGATGCACGAGGACGGAAGTGTCGATTTCGGCAACCTGCGCCGCTTGATCGACTGGCACATCGCCGAGGGCACCGACTGCATCGGCGTGGTCGGCACCACGGGTGAATCGCCCACTGTGTCCGTTGACGAACATTGCGAAATCATCCGCGTTGCGGTCGACCATGCCGCGGGCCGGGTACCCATCATGGCCGGCGCCGGCGCCAACTCCACACGCGAGGCCATTGAGCTCACCCGCTATTCGAAGTCGGTCGGCGCCGATTGCACGCTGCAGGTCGTGCCGTACTACAACAAGCCCTCACAGGAGGGCATCTACCAGCACTTCAAGGCCATCGCAGAGGCGGTTGACTTGCCGGTGGTGCTGTACAACGTGCCCGGCCGCACAGTGGCCGACATGCTCCCAGAGACGGCGCTGCGGCTCGCACAGGTGCCCGGTATCGTCGGCATCAAGGAAGCCACGGGCAACATCGAGCGGGCGGCCCACCTCATCAAACATGCTCCGGCCGGCTTCTCCATCTATTCCGGCGATGACGGCACAGCCGTCGCACTCATGCTCCTGGGCGGGCGCGGCAATGTGAGCGTCACGGCAAACGTGGCGCCGCGACTGATGCACGAGTTGTGCATGGCCGCGATCGAAGGCCAGGTGGCACGCGCCCGCGACCTGCACTTGAGGCTGCTGTCGCTGCACAAGCAGCTGTTCTGCGAGCCCAGCCCGGCCCCCGTCAAGTGGGCCATGTCCCGGCTGGGTCTGTGCAGTTCGCATGTGCGACTGCCGCTGGTCACCCTCACGCCACCCGGCCAGGCCCTGGTGCAAGCGGCGCTGTCCGATGCCGGACTGGCCTGAGGTACGCTGTCGCTCATCGGCCGACTGGCCCTCACATCCCGATCAACCCGGCTCGCCGGCCCAGCGAGGCCGCGCCGCCACGGAGACTCAAACTGTGCCCATCGTGAATCGCGTGCGTGTCGACACCCCGATCCGAGCCACCGCGCTGGCTGCGCTGCTGTCGCTGGCAGGATGCTCCACGGTCGACAGCGCACTCAGCGGCGACCGCCTCGACTACCGTTCGCAGGCGCAGAAGTCCGCGCCGCTTGAAGTCCCGCCCGACCTCACCCAGCTTGCGCGCGACTCCCGCTACCAGCCGCAGTCCGGGGTCGTGAGCGCCTCGACTCTGCAACGGCAGCAGGCAGGCACATCGGTCGCCGCGGCGGGCGCGCCGGTCGCAGCACCCAATTCCATGGGCGAACTGCGTATCGAACGGCACGGCAACCACCGGTGGTTGGCAACCAACTTGCCGCCAGAAAAGCTGTGGCCGGTTTTGCGCTCGTTCTGGCAGGAACTCGGGTTCGGTCTGGCCACCGACAGCCTGGAGGTCGGCGTGATGGAGACCAACTGGGCCGAGAACCGCGCGAAGTTGCCCCAGGACTTCATGCGCGCCGCCATCGGCCGCATCTTCGACAACGTGTTCTCGACGCCCGAACGCGATCGGTTCCGCACACGCGTGGAGCGCACTCCAGCGGGCACCGAGGTGTTCATCACCCACCGCGGCATGGTGGAGGTCTACACCAACACGCAGAAGGAGTACACCGTCTGGCAGCCACGCCCGAGCGACCCCGAACTCGAGGCTGAACTCCTCACCCGCCTGATGGTGCGCCTGGGAGCCAAGCCCGAGACGGCGCGCACCGTGGTGGCCGCGGCGCCCGACCTGCCGGCCAGGGCACGCGTCGTTTCCGGCGGCGCTGCCGCGACGGTGGAAATCGAAGAGGCGTTCGATCGCGCGTGGCGGCGCGTCGGGCTGGCGCTGGATCGACGCGGATTCACCGTCGAAGACCGCGATCGCACGGCCGGCCTGTACTTCGTACGCTATGTCGACCCCAAGACTGCTGGGCAGGATGAGCCCGGGTTCTTCAGCAAGCTCTTCGGGGGCGACAAATTGGCGTCGGCAGTGCTGCGCTATCGCCTGTCGGTGAAGGCCGCCGGAAGCAAGACCGTGGTGAGCGTGTTCAACAACCAGGGCGAGCCCGACAACGGCGAAGCCGCGCGCCAGATCGTCGAACGCCTGGTCGACGAGCTCAAGTAGCGCACGACGACCGTGCCGCGCTTCGGCGCGGTGCGCCCTCTGGCGAGGAGCACATAAAAAAAGGCCGCCCCGAAGGGCGGCCTTTTCGTGCATGCTACGAGGCAGCTTACTTGCTGGCGGCCGAAGCAGCTTCCGGAGCGGAGGCAGCCGGAGCAGCCGAAGCGGCGTCAGCGGGGGCCGAGGCCGGGGCCGGCGCGGGAGCCGGAGCAGCAGCGGGTGCCGGGGCGGGGGCCGGAGCCGGGGGCTCGGACTTGCCGCACGCGGTCAGGGCAGCAGCAGCGATCAGGGAAGCCAACAGGAGCGACTTGTTCATTGGTGTCCTCAAAGGATGGTGTCGACGAATTACCGGTAACAGATCAGACTCGTTCCGCCGCACGTGCATCGCACCGGACTGCATGCCAGGGTATGCCAGCGACAGAAGATAGGCCAAGCGAGCTCGAGCCTCCCTTGAGCCTAGCCCGTCATTATAACCAGATCAGGGAAGTCCCCAAGTACCCCCACAATTGGGCCGGTCTGTGGCAACGGCACGAGCCGGCGCCACAGGCCCCGAACCCCGTCAAAGGCCCAAAGTGGTAGCCGGCCAGGCACTCTCGCAGTGCTGCCGCAGGATTTCGCAGTGCTCCCGCGCCTGCTTCACCTGTTGCGGCTGCGTCAGCAGACGCGCACGCCATTGGATGCGATCAAGAATTTCCATGCCGGCGCGCGCGCACACCAGCAAGGTCGGCAGGTCTGCAACCTGTGCCGGATCCACCGGAGCCCAGGCATCGAACCGATGGGACCAGTCACGCCGCCAGCGGGCGAAACGCGGATGCCTGTGGGCCGTGAGATCGAACTGACCGCCGATGAGATGCAGGCTGCGGCTGGCCGGGCGTGCCCAGCGCGTCAGCGCATCGATCACATCGCCGTCGTCCAGCGGCCAGTCGACGAAGTCGGGATCGACCCACCACACGTCGGCGCTGCCGTCGTCCAGCGCCTGCAGCAGCGTCTGTCGCAGCGCTTGCAGGCAATCGGTGCGTCCATGCAACAAGGCAGACTCGCGTCCGCTGGGGGGATCGCCACTCGGTGTACCGGGCGATGCGGTATCGGATTGCGTCATCTTCGATGTCCTGCCACCGCAGACGACCGGTGGCCACTTGGATTGTGCTCGGGATATGCGATCATGCCCCGATGTTGATCACCGACCCCTGTGTCGTCAGCCTGGTGTGGACCTTGTCCGACGCCCAAGGCCAGGCCATAGACGAGCTTGACGAGCCTATGGAGTTCTTCTTCGGCGGCGACGATCTGCTGCCCAAGCTCGAAGAGGCGCTTCAGGGGCAGCAGACCGGGTTCGAGGCGGCCCTGCACCTCGAACCCGAGCACGCCTTTGGCGACTACCACGCCGAGCTGGTGTGCTTCGAGGACCGCGCATTGTTTCCTGACGGCATCGAAGAGGGCATGCAGTTCGACGGCCTGCCCGAGGGCGCGCAAACCACAGGCATGCCGCCCGATGCCATCTACACGATCACCGAGATCTACCCCTCGCATGTCGTGCTCGATGGCAACCACCCGCTGGCCGGCATGGCCCTGCGCCTCGATGTCAAGGTGGTGTCGGTACGCCCAGCCAGCGACGACGAACGCACGGCCCGCAGCGTCGCGGACGACACCATCGGGCTGGCCCCGATGAGCGCGGCCGCCGGACGCCTGCACTAGCGCGGGCGTTCAACCGCGGCGGCGGCATGTCTGCCGTCACCGCGGCGTCACGCATCCGTCACGGCGTCGACACCGGCCGTCCCTAGGCTCGCGGGGTCTTCAACCACCGCCTGCCCGGACCATGAATTTCCTGCGCCCGCCTGCCCGCCAGCCCCGCATCGACGACGAGGACTCCAACACCAGCCCCAACGCGCACTTCGACAGCGTGCTCGGCGCCCGCCTGCAACGCCGCAGCCTGCTGCGTGGCGGCGTCGGTGGGGCCGCGACAGCCCTGTTCGGCAGCCTCACGCTCGCGGCGTGCGGTGGCAGCGACGATGCCCAGGCGGCAACCAATCCCCCGGTGACCCCGACGACACCGACCGAGAAGCTGCTGGGTTTCACGCCGGTGGCGAAATCACTGGCCGACACGGTGGCCGTCCCAGCGGGCTACACCGCCTCGGTGGTCTATGCGCTGGGTGATCCACTGACCTCCGGCACAGCCGCCTACAAGAACGACGGTACCGACACCGACTACGCCAATCGGGCCGGTGACCACCACGACGGCATGGAGTGGTTCGGTCTGAGTGCCAGTGGCACCGCCTTGAGCACTGCAGCAGACCGTGGCCTATTGGGCATCAACCACGAAGCGACCACCGACGAGAAACTCAGTTCGTTCTTCCTGCATGCCAATGGCGGCACCTCGGTACTGCCACGCCCTGCGGCCGAGGTCGACAAGGAAACCGCGATCCACGGCGTGTCCGTCGTCGAGGTGCGCAAGAACGCGAGCGGGAAGTGGGAGTACGTGCAGAACTCGGCCTTCAACTTCCGCCTGACGCAAGATACCGAGATCGAACTCGGCGGCCCGGCACGAGGTGATGCGCTGATGATCACCAAGTACTCGCCGACCGGCACGCTGACGCGCGGCACGCTCAACAACTGCGGCACCGGCAAGACGCCCTGGGGCACCCTGCTGACCGGCGAGGAGAACTGGGCCGGCTACTTCACGCGGCCCACAGGGGACGACGCCGCGCGCGGCAACGACAGGAGCGTGACCTCGCTCAAGCGCTACGGGCGATCGGAAGGCGCAGCATCGCGCCACGGCTGGGAAACCGGCGGCCCCGAGGACAAGTACCAGCGCTGGAACAACGCTCGCAGCGGCACCTCGAACGACGGCAGCGACGACTACCGGAATATTGCCAACACGATGGGCTACATCGTCGAGGTGGACGCCTACGACAAGGCCCGCAAGGCCCGCAAGCGCACCGCGCTCGGCCGCTTCGCGCACGAGAGCGCGGCGTTCTCCAAGCCCGTGGCGGGCCAGCCGTTGGCCGTCTACATGGGAGACGACGCCCGCAACGAGTACATCTACAAGTGGGTGTCGGCGGCCAATTGGGATGCCGCCGACGCCAACCCGGCCAACCGCATGGCCGCCGGTGACAAGTACCTTGACGCCGGCAAGCTGTACGTAGCCAAGTTCGCGTCCGATGGTGCCGGGCAGTGGATCGAGCTGTCGATCACCAACCCGGCCATCGCCGGCTATGCCGGCTACGCGTTTGCCAACCAGGCCGACGTGATGGTCAACGCGCGCGTGGCAGCCGACGCCGTGGGCGCCACCAAAATGGACCGCCCAGAGTGGTGTGCCACGCACCCGGGTACCGGCGAGGTGTACTTCACGCTGACCAACAACAGCAACCGCCGCGTGGAGCCGTCAAGTTCGTCTCAGGTCGCACCGGACAGCGCCAACCCGCGCGTGTACACCGACATCAAGGGCACATCGTCGAGCCAGGTCGGCAACCCCAACGGCCATATCCTGCGCCTGCGCGACACCACGGGCGCGGCCAGCACGGCCTTCACCTGGGACGTGTACCTGTTCGGTGCCGAGTCCAGCGCATCGCCCTCTGGCATCAACCTGTCCAGCCTGACCGCCGACCAGGACTTCTCGAGCCCGGACGGCCTGGCGTTCACGCCCTCGACCGGCATCTGCTGGATCCAGACCGACGACGGCGCCTACACCGACGTGACCAACTGCATGATGCTGGCCGCCCTGCCCGGCCAGGTGGGCGATGGCAGCAAGAAGACCCTCAGCTACAGCCGCACCACGGGCGGCGCGCTGGCGGTGGATACCTTCGTCGGCAAGGCACCGACGGCCGACACGCTGAAGCGCTTCCTCGTCGGTCCCGTCGGCAGCGAGATCACAGGCATCGCCGAGACGCCCGACGGCAAGGCGCTGTTCATCAACATCCAGCATCCTGGTGAGAGCACGGCCATGGCCAATGTGGCTGACCCGACCAAGTACACCAGCCAATGGCCGGCCAACGCCGGCTACGGTGCCGGCAAGCGCCCGCGCTCGGCCACCATCGTCATCACCAAGAACGACGGCGGCCGCATCGGTACCTGACAGCGCCCGCAGGCGCGGCCCGGGCGTTCCCCGCGCCGCGCCTACGCTGTCGGCAGGCCTCATCGATCAGTGCCGGCCGGTCGAACCGAAGCCGCCCTCGCCGCGCGTTGAGGATTCGAATGCCTCGACACGCCTGAAGGCTGCCTGCACGACCGGCACGATGACCATCTGCGCGATGCGCTCCATCGGCTGGATGGTGAACGCGGTGCTGCCACGGTTCCAGCAACTCACCATCAGCGGCCCCTGGTAGTCACTGTCGATCAGCCCGGTGCCATTGCCCAGAACGATGCCGTGCTTGTGGCCGAGCCCCGAGCGCGGCAGGATCATCGCGGCCAGCCCTGGGTCGCCGATGTGAATGGCCAGCCCCGTGGGCACGAGCGCAGCCTGTCCGGGTTCGAGAACCAGGGCGGTGTCCAGGCAGGCACGCAGGTCCAGTCCGGCACTGCCGGCAGTGGCGTAGTGCGGCAGATGCTCGCTCATCCTCTCGTCGAGCACTTTCAGGTCGATGGTCGTCATGGCTGTTCGGCTGCGCGCCGATGCAGGCGCGCGGCGATCTCGCGTACGAGTTCGCGCGCCAGAGTCAACTTGTCGGCGGTCGCAATCTCGCGCTCGCCGTGGGCATCGACCAGGAGCAGTGTGTTCTCGTCACGCCCAAAGGTTGCGGGGCCCACATTCCCCACGATAAGCGGCACGTTCTTGCGCACGAGCTTGTCGCGGGCGTGCCGGGCCACGTCTTCGCTCTCGGCCGCGAACCCCACGCAGTAGGGTCGGTCCGGCAGACGCGCAACCGCAGCCAGGATGTCCGGGTTCTCTGTCAGCGCCAGGCTGGGCGGCTGGCCGCTGCCATCCTTCTTGATCTTCTGGCCGGCCTCGGCTGCCGGGCGCCAGTCGGCCACTGCCGCAGTGGCAACGAAAACGTCGTGCGCGGTTGCGCGCGGCAGCACGGCATCATGCATCTGCTGGGCACTGCGCACATCGATGCGCTGCACGTGGCGCGGCGTGGCCAGGTGCACCGGCCCCGCGACCAGCGTGACCAGCGCGCCGGCCTCCTGCGCCGCGCGCGCGATGGCAAAACCCATCTTGCCACTGGAGTGATTGGTGATGCCCCGCACCGGGTCGATCGCCTCGAACGTGGGCCCTGCAGTGACGAGTACCTTGCGACCGGCCAGCACCTTGGGCTGGAAGCTGGCGATCAACTCGTCGCGCAGTTCCTCTGGCTCGAGCATGCGCCCGTCACCGATCTCGCCACAAGCCTGCTCACCGGCTGCCGGGCCCAGCAGCACCGCGCCGTCGGCCACCACCTGCGCCGCGTTGCGTTGCGTGGCCGGGTGCGCCCACATCTCGCGGTTCATCGCTGGCGCGAGCAGCAGCGGACAGGCGCGCTCCCCGCTGCGAGGCCGTGCCAGACACAGCAGCGGCAGCAATTCGCCGGCTCGACCCTGCGCCAACTGGGCAATGAAGTCAGCCGACGCCGGCGCAACCAGAATCGCATCGGCCCCACGTCCCAAGTTGATGTGCGCCATGTTGTTGGGCTCTCGCGCATCCCACTGGCTCAGCGCGACAGGCCGACCGGACAGCGCCTGCATCGTGACGGGGGTGATGAACTGGGTAGCGGCCTCGGTCATCACCACCTGGACGGTGGCCCCGTGCCGGGTGAGCTCGCGCACCAGTTCGGCAGACTTGAAACAGGCGATGCCGCCGCTGAGGCCCAGCACGATGTGGCGCCCGGCCAGGGATTGCAATGTCGACATGGCGGCCAATGTAGCGCAGCCTGCAGCAGATCTGCCGCATGACCTTGCGGCGGCGCGGCGTAGCGCGCCAGGTGCACACTGCGCAGCAGAGCCTGTGCCGGGAGTGATCATGCGCCTGGACGACGCCATCCGCCGCCGCCTGTTCCGCAAGTGGTACGAGCGTGAGCTGCTGAGCAGCCACGCCCACATGGTGCTCACGTTTCTGTGCGGCGTGGGGATATTCGCTGCCATCGAGGCGTTCGGCCAGACCGACTCGACGGCCGATCGGCTGGTGGATGTGGTGGCTATCCTGGTCTGCACCGCTGTCGCTCTGTGGGCGATGCGACGCTACCTGTATCTACTCAACCATGCCGAGTTCGTCGCCAGCCAGGCCGAGTGCCCCCGCTGCCACACCTATGCCCGGTTCAACCTCGTTGAGCCCGGCAGCGGGTCCAACGAGCCAGGTCCCGAACTGCAGCCCCGATTGCTGCACGTCGCCTGTCGGCAGTGCGAGCACCGCTGGACGATAGACGCCTAGGCTGCCCGCCGGCGCTAGGCGCCGTGGCAGCGCTTGTACTTGCGTCCGCTTCCGCAAGGGCACGGGTCATTGCGACCAGGGGCAGCCTCCACTCGGCGCGTGGACGGTTTCGCAGGGTGATCGAGCCAATACAGCCGGAGATCCTGCACTGCGAAGCAGGCCTCGTCGACCAACTGGTCGCGCGTGAGCTCCTCACCTGGGTAGCTGGTCTGCACATACTCGGCCAAGTCAGCGCCCTCGAGCATCAGTGCGAACACGCGCATCAGGCAGTCGTCGTACCAGCGGCCTTCCTCGCTATCGGTGTCGAGCTGGGGCCAGTCATCCACGAAGGCCTCGACGGCGGATCGAAACCCCTCGGCCCACAGCGCCCCTGTCTGCAGGGCGACCTCGGCTTCTTCCTGAGTCAGGATGCCAGCCTCGACCGCCTCGCGCCGCGCCGCATCGTCGTAAGTGATCATGAGCGGGCCCAGCCGCATCCCGTCAGGCTCGTCGAGGATCTCCGCAGGATCGAGCTGCTGCGCGAGCACGTTCCAACGCGCCATCAACGCAGACAAAGCTGTTGTGGCGGCCTGCGGGTCCGCAAACGCCCGCTCGAACGCATCGCCGAACATGGCGGGCAGCCACTCGGCGGGCTCGACCGCTCGCCGGCCGGCCAGAAGCGCGCTCATGAAGCCATCGACCCACTCCAGCGATACGTCGGCACCAAATCCGCTGAGTTGTTCGCACAGTCGCTCCAGGGCCTCGATTTCGGCCTCGCTGCTTTGCATGGTGTCGCTCATGACCTACCCCCAGTGTCGCCGTTGGTGCGATTCAAAGTGCCAGCGAGGCCGCAACGAATGGTGCGAGCCGGTTGTCCACCGCACCAGGTTCGCGACGCGCCGGTGGATTCTCGCCGGGCTCAACGCGCACCGAACCGCTCGCGCATGAAACGCAGCACCTGCTCCCGCGAGTCGGCACGCGCGGCCGGATCCCCGCCGACATGCACGCCCTGGCCCGGGTTTACTCCGTTGGGCACATCGGTTCGCAGACGCACGCGGCGCTCCGAGTCAAAGCCATGGTAAGCGCCGGGATAGCTCACGAGTCGCGTGGCCGGCTCGGTGGTTCGCGCGGCGAGAGCTCGACAGGGACCCGCTGGCGTCCAGTCATCGGCCTCGCCCACCAGCATCATCAGTGGCACAGAGGGACGCCAGTGATGCTCCTGTGCATCCGTGCAACCGGGATAGAAGGCCACCGCCAGCGCCGGGCTCACCGGCGAAGCAGCCACCTCGCGATGGTTCGCGTCGGTCGCCGCCAGTACAGCCGAGCCACCGTGGGACCAACCCAGCAGCCCGATGCGCCGGACATCGACTTCGGGACGCGTCGCCATCCACTGGAGGGCGCCCAACGCGTCGCGGCGCCGCTGTGCCTGCGTGACGCGCCGTTGTCCTAGCCGTTGCGTGCACAACTCCCGTTCGCCACGCGGCGTGAGTGAGTCGATGACCAGCACGTGGACGCCGTGTGCGCCTAGCCACCCGGCATAGTCGATCATGCGCCGGCTCAGCGGAGCATGGCGCCGCCCAGCGAGGTCCTGCGTGCCGGGCGCCAGTGCACCCCCGCACCCATGCAGCAGCAGCATGGCCGGGGCCGATGCGGCTCCCTGAGCCGGGAACCAATAGCCCGGCAGCGACAGCGGCGCGCTGCCGACCCGTTCAAGACTGGGTACGTCGACCTCGTTCACCGCGAGTGAGCCGTGATTGGTCGCACCCGCTGCACAGGCACTCAGGCATGCCGCTGTCGCCCAGAAGCGGGCAGCGAACTTTCCAGCGCGGACCGGCCCGCGTCCCCTCATGGAACGGATGGTTCGATACGCGGCGGTGCAGGGTGCAGCCGTGCCATGGAAACGACATCGACATACGCCCCATCACGCAATGCAAATGCCCGGTGCACGCCTTCGCGCTGAAAACCGAAACGCCGGTAAAGCGCGATCGCCCTGTCGTTGTCGACGAACACCGTGAGTTCCAGCCTCAGAACATGGCCCCAGCAGTCGGCGTAGTCGCACAGCGCCTGCATCAAGGCACTGCCCACACCCTGCCCCTGGGCTTGCCCCGCCACGCTGATACCCAGATGCATCGCATGTCGACGGCGCACCGCTGGTCCGGCCGGATGCAGCCCGGCCGTGCCCACGACTTCCATTGCGCCCTGCGCGTCGGGCCGCTCGGCCACGAGCAGGAGATCGGTCTTGCCCGGCGTCAGTGTCTCGGCCAGACGGGCGCGCCAGATTTCCTCACTGGTGTAAGGCAGCTGCAGCAGCGTCGGCATCACCAGTGGGTCGCCCATGATCCGGGCGAAGGCGACCGCATCGGCCTGAGTGGCCCGGCGGATGGTGACCGGCGCGGGCGTCGCCATTCAGAGGCGCTCGCCCACCCAGCCCACCACCGAGGCCAGGGCCTGCGGCAGCCGCGAGGCATCTGTGCCGCCGGCCATGGCCATGTCGGGCTTGCCGCCGCCCTTGCCACCCACCTGTTGAGCGACGAAATTCACCAGTTCGCCGGCCTTGACCCTGCTGATGCTGTCGGCGGTGACGCCCGCAGCGAGCTGGACCTTGTCGCCCTCGACCGAGGCCAGCACGATGGCGGCAGTCTTGAGCTTGTCCTTGAGCTTGTCCAGCGTCTCGCGCAGCGTCTTGGCGTCAGCGCCCTGCAACGTGGCCGCCAGCACCCGGATGCCCTTGACATCCACCGCCTGGGCCAGCAATTCGTCACCCTGCGCCGAAGCCAGCTTGCCCTTGAGCGCCGCGATCTCCTTCTCGAGCGCACGCACCTGCTCAAGCACACCGGTCACCCGTGCCGGCACCTCCGCGGGCGTGACCTTGAGCGCGCTTGCCACACTGCCGATGCCGGCTTCGAGCGACTGCAGGTAAGCCAGCGCGTTGTCGCCGGTCACCGCCTCGACACGGCGCACGCCGGCGGCCACGCCACCCTCGGCGACGATCTTGAACAGGCCGATGTCCCCGCTGGCCTTGACGTGAGTGCCGCCGCACAACTCTTTGCTCGAGCCGATGGTCTGCACGCGCACCGTCTCGCCGTATTTCTCACCGAACAGCATCATCGCGCCGCTGTTCTGGGCTTGCTCCAGCGCCATCACCTGGGCGTTGGCCGGGGCGTTGGCCAGCACCTCGGCATTGACCAGCGCCTCGACCTTTCGGATCTGTTCATCGGTCATCGGGGCGTTGTGCGCGAAATCGAAGCGCGTGCGCTCGGGCGTGACCAGCGAGCCTTTCTGCTGCACATGCGCCCCCAGCACCTCGCGCAACGCCTTGTGCATGAGGTGCGTGGCGCTGTGGTTGCGCACGGTGCGCGCGCGCAGTGCGGCGTCGACTCGCGCCACGAACGGATCGCCCACCTCCACTTCGCCCTCGACGATGCGGCCCTGGTGCCCATGCACCGCGGCCTGCACCTTGACGGTGTCCTCCACCAGCACGCGGGCGCGCGCGTTGCGCAGCTCACCGCGATCACCCACCTGTCCACCGCTCTCGGCATAGAAGGGGGTGTGATCGAGCACGATCACGACGTCGTCGCCGGCCACGGCGCGGCTCACGGCCGTGCCCTCGACGTACAGCGCCACCACCTTCGAGTGCTCGCACACCAGGTGCTCGTAGCCGTGGAAGGTGGTGTCCGCGCCGCGGTACTCCAGCCCGGCGGCCATCTTGAACTTGGCCGAGGCCCGGGCCTGCTCGCGCTGGCGGCTCATCGCCGCCTGGAAACCCGCTTCATCCACGGCCACGCCACGCTCGCGGCACACGTCGCCGGTCAGGTCCACCGGGAAGCCGAAAGTGTCGTGCAACTTGAAGGCTGTTTCGCCATCGATCACGGCGACGCCGGCACGGGCATTGGCCGCCAGCGCCGACTCGAGGATTTCCATGCCGTGGTGGATGGTCTGGAAAAAGCGTTCTTCCTCGACCTTGAGCACCTCGGTCACGCGAGTGGCCGCGCGCCGCAGCTCCGGGTAGGCCTCGCCCATCTCGGCATCGAGCGCCACCACGAGGGTGTGGAAGAAGGGCTTGCGCGCGCCCAGCTTGTAGCCGTGGCGGATGGCACGGCGGGCGATCCGGCGCAGCACATAGCCGCGACCCTCGTTGCCCGGGATGACACCGTCGGCCACGGTGAAGGCGCAGGCGCGGATGTGGTCGGCAATGACCTTCAGGCTCGGGCTGCCGGCATCGCAATCGCCTGCACCGGCGCGATCGACCGCCGCCTTGGCCTCGACCAGCAGGTTGCGAAACAGGTCGATTTCGTAGTTCGAGTGCACGTGCTGCAGCACCGCGGTCAGGCGCTCCAGGCCCATGCCGGTATCGACGCTGGGCTTGGGCAGCTTGTGCATCACGCCGTCTTCGGTGCGGTTGAACTGCATGAAGACGTTGTTCCAGATCTCGATGTAGCGGTCGCCATCCTGCTCGGCGCTGCCCGGAGGACCACCGGCCACCTCGGGGCCGTGGTCGTAGAAGATCTCGGAGCACGGGCCGCAGGGACCGGTGTCGCCCATCATCCAGAAGTTGTCGGACATGTAGCGGCCGCCCTTGTTGTCGCCGATGCGCACCACGCGCTCGGGCGGCAAACCAATCTCCTTGACCCAGATGTCATAGGCTTCGTCGTCCTCGGCATAGACGGTTGCCCAGAGCTTGTCGGCCGGCAGCCCGTAGTGCACGGTCAGCAACTCCCACGCGTACTTCAGGGCATCGCGCTTGAAGTAGTCACCGAAGCTGAAGTTGCCCAGCATTTCGAAGAACGTGTGGTGCCGCGCGGTGTAGCCCACGTTGTCCAGGTCGTTGTGCTTGCCACCAGCGCGGATGCACTTCTGCGACGTGGCCGCACGCGAGTAGGGGCGCTTGTCGAAACCCAGGAAGACATCCTTGAACTGGTTCATCCCGGCATTGGTGAACAACAGCGTCGGGTCGTCGCCGGGCACCACGGGCGAGGAAGCCACGACCTGATGGCCCTTGGACTCGAAGAACTTCAGGAAGGTGGAGCGGATGTCGGCGGCTTTCATGGGGGAGCGATTCTATCGTTGCCCCCCGCTGACAAGGCCTGCGTGGCCGGCGTCAGATCGCTGGCCGGCTGCTGTGACGCCCCAGGAAATCGAATACCCGCCCGTCGCCGCACCAGGCCACGTTGAACCGCAGCCACGGTCCCGGTTCGAGATCGGCGCTGAACAGGTGTCCCGGGCCCAGCAGGATATCGGCCTCGGCGGCTTCGTTGGCCACCTGCGCGGCATCCGGCAGCGCGGGGTGGCGCGCCCAGAGGAACATGCCGGCCTTGGGCTCGGCGAAAATCTCGAACCCCAGAGCGCCCAGGCGCTGCGAGACGTGCTCGTGCGAGCGCGCAAGGCGCTCGCGCAGCGCCTTCAAGTGCTTGCGCCAGCGACCCTCGGTCAACGCGCCGTAGGCCAGCCGCTCGCCGAACTCGGACGACGTCAACCCGGCAATCATCTTCAGCTGCGCGAGGTCTTCCACAAGATCGGGATGCGCCACCACATGACCGACGCGCAGGTTCGGTGAAATGGTCTTGGAGTAGCTGCTGATGTGCACGACCCGGTTGAGCTGGTCGAGGCTGGCCAGCGAGGGGCGCGGATCGGGGTCGAGATCGGCGTAGATGTCGTTCTCGACCACCAGCATGTCGTTCCGTTCGGCCAGCTGCAGAACCCGATGCAGCTGAGCCAGTTGGGCCACCGAGCCGGAGGGGCTTTGCAGCCTCGGCTGGGTGAAGAACACACGCGGCTTGTGCTCGGCGATACGCGCTTCCAGCAGCGACAGGTCCCAGCCGACCGGGGTGCGCGGGGCACCCACCAGGCGCGCGCCCAGAAAACGCAGCCCGAAGAGCAGGTTGGCGTAGCCGGGATCGTCCACCAGCACGGCGTCGCCCGGGCGCACGAGGCGCCGGGCCGCAAGGTCGAGCGCCTGGCTGCTGCCCTGGGTGAGCAACACCTGCTCCGGCGTAGCGGTGACTTCCTGTTCCGCCAGTGTGTCGCAGATCAAGCGCCGCAGCGGCCCGAAGCCTTTGGGATCACCGTATCCACCCAGGTCCACCTCGTCTGCCGCCAGGGCGCGCAGACTGCGCTTGAGCCCGTCCTCGAACAGCCAGTCGTGCGGCAACCAGCCGCATCCGGGCTTCAGGGACAGGTGCCGGTTCTCGAAGATCTTGCGCAGGTACCACATGGCGTCGAACGCGGTACCGCCCGTGGCGCTCACCGGCACCGCCACGCTGGGTGCCGTGCCGGCACGCTTGCGCACGAAAAAGCCCGAGTGCGGGCGCGACACCAGCAACCCCTGCGCCACCAACCGGTCGTAGGCCTCGACGACGGTGAACACGCTCACCTGATGGGCATGCGCGAACTGGCGGATCGACGGCACCTTGGTGCCCGCCCGCAACGCCCCCTCCTCGACGAGCCGGCGCAGGCCGTCGACGATCTGCACCACCAGTGACACCGAGGACGAGGGCTGGAGGGTGAGCATGCTGGGTGAGGCAGGTGTTGCAGTGTGTGTTCCTGGCGGCGCACGGCCGGCCGTGCGCCCGATCTGTACCGGTCGGCGAGCCTGCACAGTGATCGCTCGGCAACTGCCGGCTGTACATGGTAGCGCCGCCCCTCGAGATCTAGAGTGCGCACTCGAAACGACGACCGGGGACTCCATGCAACGCGATGCCCACCTCACCAACGCCACCCTGATGGCCCGCCGCCGCGCCGCCCTGCCCGCAGGGCTGGGCCAGGCGCACGAGATCTTCGTTGTGCGCGCCGAGAACGCCGAGGTGTGGGATGTGGAGGGGCGCCGCTACATCGACTTCGCCGGCGGCATCGCGGTGCTCAACACCGGGCACCGTCACCCCGCGGTAACGGCTGCGGTCCAGGCCCAGCTCGAGCGCTACACCCACACCTGCTTCCAGGTCCTGGCCTACGAGCCCTACCTCGACCTGGCCGAGCGGCTCAATGCCATGGCGCCGGGCGCCTGGCGCAAGAAGAGTTTCTTCATGACCACCGGCGCCGAAGCGGTGGAGAACGCCATCAAGGTGGCCCGCGCTTACACCAAGCGCCAGGCGGTGATCGCCTTCGGCGGCGGCTTCCACGGCCGCACGATGATGGGCATGGCGCTCACCGGCAAGGTGGCCCCCTACAAGATCGGCTTCGGGCCCTTCCCGGCCGAGGTCTATCACGCCCAGTACCCTTGCGCGCTGCATGGCGTGAGCGTGGATGACGCCATGGCCTCGATCGAGTCCATCTTCAAGTACGACGTCGAACCGGCCCGCGTGGCAGCCATCATCCTCGAACCGGTGCAGGGCGAAGGCGGCTTCTATGTCGCGCCTGTCGAGTTCGTGCAGCGCCTGCGAGCGCTGTGCGATGCCCATGGCATCGTGCTCATCGCCGACGAGGTGCAGACCGGCGCCGGACGCACGGGCACCTGGCTGGCCTGCGAGCAATGGGAGGGCGCGGCACCGGACATCATCACCATGGCCAAGTCGCTGGCGGGCGGCTACCCGCTGTCCGCCATCATTGGGCGCGCCGAGATGATGGACGCCCCCGGCCCCGGCGGACTGGGTGGCACCTACGCGGGCAGCCCGCTGGGCTGCGCGGCTGCCCTGGCGGTGATCGAGACGTTCGAGCGCGACGGTCTCCTCGCGCGCAGCCGCGACGTCGGCGCCCGCCTGCAGCAGGGCCTGCGCGACATGGCCGCGCGCCACCCGGCCATCGGCGACGTGCGGGGACTGGGCGCCATGGTGGCCGTCGAGCTGTTCAAGCCCGGTTCGAGCGGTGCTCACCGCGAACCAGACGCGGTGCTCACCCAGGCCGTGGTCAAGGCCGCCGCCCAGGCGGGGCTGATCCTGCTGTCGTGCGGCACCTATGGCAACGTGATCCGGGTGCTGGTGCCGTTGACAGCTTCGGACGCATTGCTCGACGAGGGGCTGGCGATACTGGCGGAGTGTTTCGACCGCTGCCGCTGAGCGCCGGGTCATGAACGACTCGCGGGTCCAGCATCGACCGAGGCAGCGCTGAGCGCAACCCAGTTGAGCTTGCTGTCGCCTGCGAGCCGGTAGAGTTGACGTCAGCGATTTCCTGGAGAACCCGATGGACATGAAGACCTCGCCGCTGGCGAACCTGAACGACCCGAGCCTGCTCAAGACCGATGCCCTCATCGGGGGCGAGTGGGTGGCCGGCAGTGCGCGTTTCGACGTGACCGACCCGGCCACCGGCCTGAAGCTGGCCGAGGTGGCCAACCTGGGCCCGGTGGACTGCCACAACGCCATCGTCGCGGCCGAACGCGCATGGGGTCCCTGGCGCAGCAAGACGGCCAAGGAACGCGCGGCGATCCTGATGAAGTGGTTCCATCTGCTGCACCAGCATGCCGACGACCTGGCGCGCATCATGACTGCCGAGCAGGGCAAGCCGCTGCCCGAGGCCAAGGGCGAGGTGGGCTACGCCGCCAGCTTCATCGAGTGGTTCGCCGAGGAGGCCAAGCGGGTCTATGGCGAGACCATCCCCACCACCGACAACAACAAGCGCTACCTGGTCATCAAGCAGCCCATCGGCGTGTGCGCGGCCATCACCCCGTGGAATTTCCCCATCGGCATGATCACCCGCAAGGTGGCGCCCGCACTGGCGGCGGGTTGCCCGGTGGTCATCAAGCCTGCCGAGCAGACACCGCTGTCGGCCCTGGCAGTGGCCGAGCTGGCGCTGCGCGCCGGCATGCCATCGGGTGTGCTGAACATCGTCACCGCCGATGGCGACAATTCCATCGAGATCGGCAAGGTGCTGTGCTCGAGCGATGTGGTGCGGCATCTGTCGTTCACCGGCTCCACCGAGGTCGGCCGTATCCTGGCGCGCCAGTGCGCGTCGACGATCAAGAAGGTATCGCTCGAACTCGGCGGCAATGCGCCCTTCATCGTCTTCGACGATGCCGACATCGACAGCGCCGTCGAAGGCGCCACCGTCAGCAAGTACCGCAACGCCGGCCAGACCTGCGTGTGCGCCAACCGCTTTTACGTGCAGGAAGGCGTGTACGACGCCTTTGTCGAGAAGCTCGCCGCCAAGGCCCAGGGCATCAAGGTGGGCAATGGCTTCGAGACCGGCGTCAGCCAGGGCCCGCTGATCGACGACCAGGCCATCACCAAGGTCGAGAGCCATGTGGCCGATGCCGTGAGCAAGGGTGCGCGCGTGGTGGTGGGCGGCCAGCGTCTGGGTGATCGCTTCTACACGCCCACCGTGCTGGCCAACGTCACGCCCGAGATGCTGTGCTCGCGCGAAGAGACCTTCGGCCCTGTGGCGCCTGTGTTCCGCTTCACGACCGAGGTCGAGGCGATCGAACTGGCCAACGCCACGGAGTTCGGCCTGGCCAGCTACTTCTACAGCCGCGACATCGGCCGCATTTTCCGAGTCGGCGAAGCGCTGGAGTACGGCATGGTGGGCGTCAACACCGGGCTCATTTCCACAGCCGAAGTGCCCTTCGGCGGCGTCAAGCAATCGGGCCTGGGCCGCGAAGGGGCACACCAGGGCATGGACGACTACGTCGAGATCAAGTATCTCTGCCTGGGCGACATCCTGAAGTAGCGCCGTCGGCGCTGGGGCGCGAAGGCGGACTTCAGCCTTCGTCGTTGGCGGCCGGGGGGCCGTGGCGCTCGGTACGCCTGGCCCGGTTGGCAGAACCCACGGCTGCCACGCCACCGGCCTGGGCCAACGCGCGCCGCAGCAGCGTGTCGGCGTCTTTGCCGTGGGCCGGGTATTGCCCGATGCCGATGCTCACGCCGAGCCCCAGCTCTTCGCCCGCCACCGTGAACGGCCGCTGCAGGGCCAGCGCGAGCTTGGCCGACACGCCCTCGGCGGCGGACTGCTCGTCGATCCAGGCCAGCATCACGACGAAGCAATCGCTGCCCACCGACGCCACCACATCGCTCGCGCGCAGCCCTGAGCGCAAGCGCACGGCGGCCTTGCGACGCAACACGTTGGCGGCCTCGGCGCCCAGCCGAGACTCGATGCCCGACAACCCCTGCAGTCGCACGGCCAGGACGCCCATGGCCGCCGGCTCGCGCTCGCGCAGGGCCAGCAGATGGGTCAGGTGCTCCATGAGCTGCGCATGGTTGGGCAGGCCGGTGGCCAAGTCGGTGGCATAGGCACGCCGCGCGGCCCGCTCGACCCGCTTGCGCTCCAGTGCCAGCCGCACGCAACGCGCCACCGCATCGGCACCGGCCTCGCGGCGCGGCAGCACATCCTGCACGCCCAAGTGCACCAGACGCAGAACGTCGCCCACCTCTGGCTCGGGCGCGACGGCCACGAAGGCGCTGTCGAGCACCGCCCGCGGCAGCGCGGGCCACAGCGCCAGGGAATAGAGCGAACGCGCATCGTCGAATGCCGCGACGACGGCATCACAAGTTGCCTGCGCCAGCGCAACCTCGAGCTGCGCCAGGTCTTCGACCGGATGCACCACGAACGGGCCATAGGCCGATGTACCCAGGTCGGGCACGTCGGCACCCAGGTACAACATCTGGATCGGCTCGTTCATTCTCGGCCGATCATGCCTCAGCCCCCTGGCGGGCGCCAGACAGGGAACTACCGTGTCGACCGCCCGCGGATGCCGCAATGCTACGGCCCCGTGCGCCGCACCGGCCCAACGACCGCGCTACACTTGCGCCTCGCGCGGGTGTAGTTCAATGGTAGAACGGCAGCTTCCCAAGCGTGCGACCTGAGAGTCGCGTCGGTCCTGTGTCCGTCCATGCCGCATAGCATGGGAAACACTTTGTCGGGCATGTCCCGGCATA